>Ga0209380_10000697_pt1 | contig 23834 bp, 18 predicted proteins | sample HubBroMetageWFT6_FD_188347 | JGI IMG/M metagenome (GOLD analysis project Ga0209380, IMG submission 188347) | Warmed and freeze-thawed soil microbial communities from the Hubbard Brook experimental Forest, New Hampshire - Hubbard Brook CCASE Soil... | ecosystem: Environmental > Terrestrial >... | reverse complement strand
GGCTGGACGCATGCCGGAAGTGGCGCGCCGCCAAATCCCGCAACAGGACGATCCGGCGCGGCAGCCGATGCAGATCATGCCGGATTACGCCCAACAGGCGCCGCCGCAGGGTTACGCGGTAGCTCCGCAACCGGGCTATGCGCCGCCCCCGCAGGGTTATGCGCCGCAGCAAGGTTACGTTCAGCAAGGGTACGCGCAGGCGCAAGTGCCACCCGGCTACCCGCCGCCGCCGGGCTATGAGCCGCAAACCTCTTATCGGCAGGCGCAACCTTATGACGGGCGGCAGGATTATTACCGGCAGCCGGTGCAGCCACCGCCACCGCAGCAATTCTTTTTATTCCAGGGCAACTGAGCCTTTTCAGGCGGCGGCGCGGTGCATGGACGCGCCGTCGCGCGCGCCATTGATCGCTTTGACCGATTTCTCGATTGCGATCCATAGCCGCGCCATTTCGTTCGCCGCAAGCGAGTCGGCCGCGTATTCCTTGGCGCCCGCGCCTTCCGCCAAAGCCAGCGAGAAATTCGCGCGTTGTGTGACTTGGCCGCCCCACACCGGAATGCCGAGTTCGAGCAGATTTTCGCGAGCGTAAGTGACCATCGGCGATTCAACGTGCTGCCGGCGCGCCGGCGCGGCGTTGATGACTACCGCATAGGGTTTGCGCATCTTCTTGGCGAAGGCCACGGTCTCCTTGACCGACTCGATATCGAACACACTGGGGCGGCACGGCACGACCACCAGCGTCGCGGTGCGTATTGCATCGGCCACGCTCGCCGCCATGGTCGGCGGCGTGTCGACCAGAACCCACTCGAAGCCCTCGCGTTTCGCGGCCTTGATGACGTCGGCGACGCCACGCGCGGCCGCGTGCAGCGGCAAACTCTCAACGTTGCGCAGCTTGTGCCACAACGTCAGCGAGCCCTGCGGATCGGCGTCGACCAGCAAGCAGCTGCGCGATGGCCGGTGGGCGTGCGCGGCGAGATGCGCCGCCAGCGTGCTTTTCCCCGAGCCACCCTTGCGCGAAGCGAACACCACCACGTTCATGCCGATCTCCTGAAGCTTGCCGACGCGCGGCGCTAAAGAATCAGTGACACATCATACGCGATGACAGCGCCTGCCGGAGAAACTTGTGGACAAGTCGGTGGCTTTGCTTTGGATAAGTCGCATGAAACCGGTGGAGAAAGCCGTGAACAAAGCCGCTTTCGGCGCATCGTGCCCGGCTTCACACGGGGCGCTGTTAACAGCGTGCGCGATTTCAAAAATATCAGGTGATTAAGCGTGTTATCGGAGATGTCCCGCACTGCGCCGACATTGGTCGGCCGCCTCACAATCACTGAACAAGTTGCGCATAAGCTTGTGGATCATTTGGCCGAGCGATTCGCCGACCGCGACATTGCGGTCAGCATCGCGGAAACCGGCAAGCGGACATCCGCGCTTGCGGTTTATTTTCGCGACGGGCGCGACCGCGACAAGCTGCGCGCCGCCGTCGTCGCCGCGGCCGGCCGCAAGGCAGCCCGCGCGCTGCGCTTCTCGCGGCTCGACGCCGCCGATTGGGTCGCCGAAAGCCTGCAAGGCCTGGCGCCGGTTGAAGCCGGCCGCTTTGTCGTGCACGGCGCCCACGATCGCGGCCGCGTTCCGGTCAACCGCATCGGCATTGAAATCGAGGCGGCGCTCGCATTCGGCAGCGGTCATCACGGCACCACACGCGGTTGCCTGCTCGCGCTAGATCGCATCAGCAAATCGCTGCGCAACTCGCGCGCCCGCGCGCGGTGGATGAGAGAAGCGCGCATCCTCGATATCGGTACCGGCAGCGGCGTCCTCGCCATCGCGGCGGCGCGAACACTGCGCCGAAACGTCATCGCCACCGACATCGATCGCGAAGCGGTCGTAGTCGCGCGGGCAAACGTGCGGTTGAATCGGGCGGCGGCGCTGGTGACGATCGAGAAAGCCAACGGCGTGCCCGCGGCCAGATCGTCGGCGGCATGCGGCTATCAGATTATTTTCGCAAATATTTTGCTTGCGCCATTGCTGCGGTTGGCGTCGCCACTGCGGCGCCGGATTGCGCCCGGCGGCCGCATTGTGCTCTCGGGCCTGTTGCGCGCGCAGGCCAACGCGGTGATCGCGGCCTATCGTCCGCTCGCGCTCGAAAGCCGCATCGAGCTTGACGGCTGGGTGACACTTGTGCTCGCGCGGCGTCGTTTGCCGCATTCGCACCTCCGCCGATCAAGCCCGCGCGCGTCAGCGTAATTCGCATGGAGCGCTGCGCGGCGAAAAGCTTTTTTTGTTAACCAGCCATTTCCCGGCAAAACCGGTTTCCCCTACCGTCGCCATGCTTTAGATTGCCGCCATGTTTGAAGCGCATTTCCAATCGTTCGACGATCGCTCCGACCGCGCCGAGACCGAGTCGCGCGTGGCGGCCTTGCGCGCGCAGTTGCAGTTGCGCGGCCTCGACGGGTTCATCGTGCCGCGCGCCGACCGTTTTCAGAATGAATACGTGCCGCCTTGTGCCGAGCGGCTGGCCTGGCTCACCGGTTTTACCGGCTCGGCGGGCCTTGCCATTGTGCTCGCCGACCGCGCCGTCATTTTCGTCGATGGCCGCTATCAGGTGCAGGTGCGGGAGGAAATCGACGACGCAATTTTCAGCATCGAGCATCTGATCGAGAGGCCGCCGACGGTTTGGATCGAAGCTAATGTAGCCCCAGGCACACGTCTCGGCTATTCGCCGTGGCTGCACACCGTCGATGGCGCCGAACGGCTGGCCAAGGCTTGCGCTGCCGCTGACGCGCAACTCGTTGCTTTGGAAGACAATCCGATCGACGCAATTTGGACTGACCGGCCGCAACCACCGCTCGGCCCGGTGGTGCCGCACGACATGCGTTACGCCGGCGAGGATGTGCCGTCGAAACTTGCGCGCGTGCGCGCCGAAGTGCAGAGGTTTTCCGGCGACGCGCTTTTGGTGTCCGATCCGCAGGCGATCTCGTGGCTGTTCAACATCCGCGGCAGCGATGTCGCGCATACGCCGGTGGTGCTCGCGTTTGCCACCGTGCCGAAGGACGGCCGGCCGGTTTTATTCGTCGATCTGCGCAAGCTCGGCACCGGCATGCGCCAACGCCTGGAAGAGGTCGCCGACGTCCGCCCGAACGCGGCCTTCGAGCGCGATCTCACCAGCTTCGGTAAAGATGGCCGCAGCCTGCGGGTGGATCCTTCGACCTGTCCGGAAGCGATCGCGCGCCTGATTGTCGAGAATGGCGGCGAAATCGTTCGCGGACCCGATCCGATCACGGCGATAAAGGCGGTAAAAAACGCCGCCGAGATTGCCGGCGCACGCGCCGCGCACCAACGTGACGGAGCGGCGGTAACGCGCTTCCTCGCCTGGTTCGATCGCCAGGCGCCGCGCGGGCAATTGACCGAGATCGACGCTGTCGAGGCAGTCGAAAGCTTTCGCCGCGAGACCGGGCTCTTAAAGGACGTCTCGTTTCCCACCATCGCCGGGGCCGGACCGAACGCGGCCATCGTGCATTACCGCGTGACACGCAAAAGCAATCGCCGCATCGAACCCGGCGAAGTGTTTTTGCTCGATTCCGGCGGACAATATGAGGACGGCACGACCGACATCACGCGCACTATCGCCGTCGGAACCCCCTCCCCCGAGATGCGGCAGAATTTCACACGCGTACTCAAAGGTCACATTGCGATCGCCCGGACCGTGTTTCCGGACGGCACCACGGGTGCGCAAATCGATTCGTTTGCGCGCCAGTTTTTGTGGCAGGCGGGGCACGATTTCGATCACGGCACCGGCCACGGCGTCGGCAGCTATTTGTCGGTGCATGAGGGTCCGGCGCGCATATCCAAGCTCGGCACCGTACCGCTCAAGCGCGGCATGATTCTGTCCAACGAGCCCGGCTATTATCGCGCCGACGCCTACGGCATCCGGCTGGAAAATCTGATTCTGGTGACGGAAGGGCCCGCGGCGGCGGATGCCGAGAAGCCGACCAATGCCTTTGAAACGCTAACGCTGGCGCCGATCGATATGCGGTTGATCGAGCCGGGAATGCTGACCGCCGAGGAGATGTTGTGGCTCGACGCTTATCACTCCCGCGTGCGCGAACACATTGCCCCGTTGGTCGATTTATCGACCCGCGCCTGGTTGCTCGCCGCGACGATCCCGCCCGAGCGCCGTTAGAAGCCGCGCGTTAAAGCCCGGTCCGGCGGCGCGGCGCCGGCAACGCCGCAAAAATTAACAAACACGCGACGCTTCCAGCATTCGCGAGCAACGCAAATTACGATGGAACTTTTGCGCCGCCACGCCGTTTTTTCCGCGGGTTGGAACTTTGACGGCTCGCGATCTTTCGGAGATCGCCCCGGCGATTTCGCGCCGGAGCGGTGACTTCCCTAACTCCGAGCCAGGAGGCGAGGAACATGCTCGGGACGATTCTAATCATTATTCTCATTCTGCTGCTTGTCGGCGCGTTGCCGACGTGGCCGTACAGCACCGGCTGGGGCTACTACCCTGGCGGAGGCCTCGGCCTCGTGCTGATTATCGTGATCATATTAGTCTTGGTCGGCAGGATTTAGCGGCGCGGACGTTTGAGTGACACCGACGAAGCGAGGGCCATCTGCGCGAGCTCTTTAAGCTGGCAAGGATCGCCCTCGCTTCTTTTTTCCAGAGCCGTAACTTTACGTAGCCTTCAGCGAATAAGCTTGATCCACTCGTCCTCGGTCAGCACCTCTACACCGAGCTTTTTCGCTTCGGTGAGCTTCGAGCCGGCGCCGGGGCCGGCGACAACGTAATCCGTTTTCTTCGAAACTGAGCCGGAGACCTTGGCGCCGAGACGTTCGGCCGAGGCTTTGGCCTCATCGCGCGTCATTTTCTCCAGCGTGCCAGTGAACACGACGGTCTTGCCGGCGACCACAGAGTCCGCCCGCGGCTTTTCGGCGTCAAGGATATGGACATGCTCGGCCAGCCGCTCGACGCGGCGGCGGTTGTGCTGCTCGGCAAAATATTCGCTTAAGCTCTCGATCACGGTGTCACCGATCTGATCGAGCGCATCCATCTCCTGTTTGGTCTCGTCGTCGCCCTTGGCAAGCTTGAGGCAGGCGTCGTGAAAGGCTTGCCAAGTGCCATAGCCGCGCGCCAGTGCGACAGCCGTCGTTTCGCCAACGTGACGGATGCCGAGCGCATAAATGAACCGCTCGAGCGCGATCTCACGCCTGGCGTCGATGGCGTTGAACAAATTTCGCACCGAGGTCGCGCCAAAGCCCTCGACCTCTTCGAGATGGATTTTTTTGCCGGTTTCCTTCAGCGCAAGTTTGCCGTCGCGGTGCTGTAGCGTGAAAATATCGGCGGGCTCGTTGACCCAGCCCTGCTCGTGGAAAAACTCGATCTGCTTTTCGCCCAATCCGTCGATGTCGAAAGCGCGGCGGGAGACGAAGTGTTCGAGATGCCCAACCGCCTGATAGGGACAGGCGAATTCGCCGGTGCAGCGGGCGCGCGCTCCCGCCTCGCCGCCGGCGATGGTCTCGCGGACCACGTCGGTATGAAGAGGACACGGGCACTTGGTTGGAAATTTATACGGCTCAGCACCGGACTTGCGATTTTCGAGGACAACGCCGAGCACCTGCGGAATGACATCGCCGGCGCGCTGGATGCGCACCGTGTCGCCTTTGCGGACGTCGAGCCGCTTGATTTCCTCTTCGTTATGCAACGTCGCGTTCTGCACCACGACGCCGCCGACCGTTACCGGCTCGAGCTTGGCGACCGGCGTCAGCACGCCGGTGCGACCGACTTGAATTTCAATGTCCCTGACGATCGTGGTCGCCTGTTCCGCCGGAAATTTGTGCGCAATCGCCCAGCGCGGCGAGCGCGAAACAAAACCGAGGCGTTCTTGCCAGTCGAGGCGGTCCACCTTGTAGACGACGCCGTCGATATCGTAATCGAGCGTCGCGCGTTGCGCTTCGATCTCGCGATGAAACTGCAAGAGCGCGTCGACCGAACGGCACATTTTAGTCAGCGGATTGGTCTTAAAGCCGCAGCGTTCGAACCACTGGATCATGCCGGACTGCGTATCGGCCGGCATCCCACTCATTTCGCCCCAGGCGTAAGCGAAAAAGCCGAGCGGCCGCGAGGCCGTGATCGACGGATCCTTCTGCCGCAGCGAACCGGCCGCGGTATTTCGCGGGTTGACGTAAAGCGGAGCTCCGGCCTCCGCCTGCTTGCGATTGAGCGCCAGGAAGGCGTGCTTGGTCATATAAACCTCGCCGCGCACCTCGCACACTGCCGGCACATTCTTGCCCTTAAGCCGTTGCGGAATGTCCGCAAGCGTTTTCACGTTGGCGGTGACGTCTTCGCCCTCCGCTCCGTCACCGCGGGTAGCGCCGGTGACGAGTTCGCCGTCCACGTAGCGAAGCGACATCGATAGCCCGTCGATCTTGGGCTCGGCGGAGAACGCGACGACCTCATCCTCGGGCAGCCGCAAGAAGCGGCGGATGCGGGCGACAAAATCGACCACGTCTTCATCAGAGAACGCGTTGTCGAGCGACAGCATTGGAACGGCATGACGGACTTTGGCAAAGCGCGCTGATGGCGCCGCGCCCACCTTCGCAGTCAGGCTTTCGCGCGAGCGCAGGCTCGGAAAGCGGGTCTCGATCGCGCCGTAGCGCCGGCGCAAACGGTCGTATTCGGCGTCGGAAACTGTCGGCGCATCGTCCTGATAATAGCGCCGGTCATGGGCGGCGATTTCCGCCGCGAGCCGCGCGTGCGCGGCGCTGGCTTGCTTTTCCGACAGCGCTTCAACCGGAGTTTCGCCTTTGTCGCGACGTGCCATGGCTGATGCTAGCCGGCGGCGCGGATCAAGCGCTCGGCGGCGGCTCTGGCTTCTGCGGTGATCTCAGCGCCGGCCAGCATGCGCGCGATCTCTTCACGGCGGCGTTCGCCCGCGAGTTCGGCGATCCTGGTGGCCACCCGCTTGCCCTTGGCGAGCGCGTCCTTGGCGATGAGGTAGTGACGGTCGGCGCGCGCCGCCACTTGCGGCGCATGGGTGACCGCGACGACCTGAACGCTTGATGACAGCCGCGCCAGCCGCACCCCGATAGCATCGGCAATGGCGCCGCCGACACCGGTGTCGACTTCGTCGAAAATCAGCGTCGGCGCCGAGCCGCGATCGGCGAGCACTACCTTGAGCGCCAGCAGGAACCTGGCCAGTTCGCCGCCGGAGGCGACTTTCATCATCGGACCGGGCCGCGTGCCCGGATTGGTGCGGACCCAAAACTCAATGCGATCGGCGCCATCGGGCCCTTCATCGACTGCTTCAAGGCGCGTGGAGAACTGCGCGCGTTCGAGCTTGAGCGGCCGCAATTCGGCGTTGACCGCGCGGTCGAGCTTTTGCGCGGCGCGAGTGCGGGCGGCCGAGAGCTTTTGCGCGGCGCTCCGGTAATTTGCCGCCGCTTCTCTCGCCTCGCTTTCCAAAACCGCCAGCTGCTCGACGCCGGCATCAACAAGCGCAAGATCGGCCCGATAACGGCTGGCCAGCTCCGCCAGGGCGTCCACCGGCACATTATATTTGCGCCCGGCGCCCCGCAGCGCGAACAGGCGTTCCTCGATGCGTTCGAGCTCGGCCGGATCGTATTCCGCCGCGCGCAAAGCGGTTTCGAGATGGGCCCGCGCTTCATCGAGGGCGTTGAGCGCCGCATCGATGGCCTTGACGACGGGGTCGACTAGCGCCGGCGCCTGCGCCGCGCGCCGCTCGAGGCGCCGCACCGCGGTGGCGAGCGGCGGCACCGGCGATTGCGGCCCGGCCACTGCGTCGTGTGTCGCGCGCAAATCTTCAGCGGCTTTTTCGGCTTGCATCATGGCGGTACGCCGCTCGGCTAGCGTCGATTCTTCGCCCGGCTGCGGCGCCAGCCGGTCCAGCTCATCGACCGCATGACGAAGCCAATCGGCTTCACGCCGTGCGCGCTCGATTTCAGCGCGATGCGCATCGACCGCCGCTTCGCGTGCGCGCCGCTCATGCCAAAGCCCGCGCAGCGCGGCGGCGTCGGTCTCCATCCCGCCGAACGCGTCGAGCAGCGCCCGATGGGTTGCCGCCTCGACGAAAGCGCGCTCGTCATGCTGGCCGTGGATTTCAACCAGTGCTGCACCGAGCGCGCGCAGGGCTTGGACGCTCACCGGCTCGTCGTTGACAAAAGCGCGAGTGCGGCCGTCGGCGAATTGAATGCGCCGCACGATCAATTCGCCGGTATCCGAACCATCCCCGGCCAGACCATGTTCCGCAAGCATTTCGCGCACCGGATGGTCTTTGCCGATATCGAAGGCGGCTGTGACCTGACCTTGTTCGGCGCCCTCGCGGACCAGCGAGGCCTCACCACGCGCGCCGAGCGCAAGGGCAAATGCGTCGAGCAGGATCGACTTGCCGGCCCCGGTCTCGCCAGTGAGCACGGCAAGGCCGCGGCCGAAATCGATGTCCAGCCGATCGATGAGAACGATGTCGCGGATGGACAAGCGGGACAGCATGAGACCGGATCAAGGACGCCGAAGAACGGAAAGGCGGATCATACGCGATTCCTGTTCTGTCGTCTGTGCCGTGAAGTCCGCGGTCTGTCGTCAGCCCAGGCCCTTGAACGCGCGGCTCATCCACGAACCCTTGTTTTCGGTGGGCTCGCCGCCGGCGGACTTAACCAGCTTATAAGCATCCTTGTACCAGGAGCTTTCCGGAAAATTGTGGCCGAGCACAGCGGCGGCAGTCTGCGCCTCATCCATGATGCCGAGCGAAACATAAGCTTCGGTCAGGCGCGCCAGCGCTTCCTCGACCTCTCGCGTTGTCTGGTATTGGGTAACGACCACCTTGAAGCGATTGATGGCGCCGGTGAAGTCGCGCTTCTTCATGTAGAAGCGGCCGATTTCCATCTCCTTGCCGGCGAGCTGATCGCGCGCCAGGTTGATCTTCTTCTTCGCATTCACCGCGTATTCGGTGTCCGGATATTTGCGAATGACTTCTTCGAGCGCGTTGATCGCTTTGTCGGCGCGCACTTGGTCGTGATTGACGTCGAGAATCTGATCGTAATACGACGCGCCGATCAGATACTGCGCGTACGCGGTATCGGAACTGCCGGGATGCAGCGTCACGTAACGCTTGGCGGCGTTGATGCAATCGTCATATTTCTGCGCTTGGTAATACGAAAAAGCCGACATCAAGAGCGCCTTGCGCGCCCAGTCTGAGTAAGGGTTCTGGCGATCGACTTCGTCGAATTTCTTGGCGGCGTCTTCGTATTGTTCCTTGTTGTTGAGAAGGAACAGGCCCTCGTTATAGAGCTTGTCGGCCGGATCTTCCGGGACGTAATCCTCTTCCTTTTTGAGCCAGGCGCAGCCGGCCACGGAGCCGGCCAGCATTGCCAGCATCACCACGCAGGCGAGCGTGCGCAACCGCAAACCAGCACCCCGCGATCCGCTTAACCGCGTCAGCATGAGCCTTATAAGAATCCCGTCCAGCTACCGGCGAATCCGCTAACAGCCCATCGCCTCCCGCGGCGGGCCACAGCTTGCGCGGCGTGATTAGGCCGACAATCGGCCCGGATTAAGGCAAAAAGGTCAAGCGAATCAAGAGATGTCCGGGCTGTACGCCGGAGCGAACGCAGCCGCCAGATCGGCGTGACCGCGTTGCCGCCGTACCGGCTCCTCGACTTCGCTATAGGTCCACGCGGTCTGGTCGTTCATCAGCGCGGTGACGACGGCATGATTGAGCTTATGTCCGCCGCGGACCGAGTGATAGGCGCCGATCAGTGGCGCACCGGCGAGCGCCAAATCGCCGACCGCATCCACCGCCTTGTGACGGACGAACTCGTCGGGGAAGCGCATGCCTTCGGTGCTGAGAATTCGACTCTCCGCGACGACCACTGTGTTTTCAAACGATGCACCCAACGCGTAGCCGGCGCTCCACAGCTTGGTCACGTCGCGCATGAAACCGAAGGTGCGTGCGCGAGACAGCTCGCGGCGGAACAGCGCCGGTTGCACGTCGAGTGCAAATGTTTGCCGTCCAACCAGTGGATGATCAAATTCGATTTCGGTCTCGACCCGTAGGCCGCGCGCATAGGGCCGCAATTCGCCGAAGCTTCCGTCCCGACTGACACGCACCGGCCGCAAAACTTTGATGCAGCGGCGGCGCGCTGAAAGGTTGGTGATACCGGCGCGGTCAATGGCCGCGACAAACGCCGCAGCGCTGCCGTCCATGATCGGCACTTCCGGACCGTCGACCTCGACAATAGCGTTGTCGACGCCAAGACCGTAAAGCGCCGCCAGCACATGCTCGGTCGTGGAAACCGCCGGGCCGTATTGATCGCCGAGTACGGTGGCAAATTCCGTCGCAGTGACTGAGCGGAAATCGGCGACAATTTCGCGGTCATTTCGACCGCCGAGGCCGCAGCGCCAAAACACAATGCCGGTATTGGCTTCGGCCGGGTACAGGGTCACCGTTACAGGCGAACCTGAATGGATACCGATCCCGGCGATGCTTGCCGGCTCGCACAGAGTCGTCTGTGTGCCGGTTAGCGTGGCCCTCGTCATGCCTTGCGTCCCTAGACTTTTTGGTCGAATTGCCAAAGCAACCTGACCAACCCCAAGACTAAGGAAAGCGAAGGACGGCAAGCTTGGGATCGTGTCCGCGAGGCCGCAGAACCCCTAACCCCAATATGACAATCCCCCGACACCGCTCCCCTTTGACGGACAAAGCATACTTGCGTCGCTGTTTTAGGCCAACTCACGGTTTCTTACCGAGTGTTACCTTGTTCTGGCCGCACTCTTGGCATGAAGGGGGCGGCCGAACGCTGCCGGCCATCTTCGGTTGGCCTGGCCAAACGCTGCCGTCGAGGGCGGATCGACGGTTCTGGAAACTCCAGACTATTCAGTAACTTAACGCCACATACTCCGGACGGAAGGGAAGTCGCGGCGTCCGAGCCGCGATTTCCCCGTGCCGGTATAAATGAGGCAATTCGCTCAGTTCGCCTGCCGGCGCAGGAACGCCGGAATATCGAGCTGGTCGTCCTCGCTGTGGCTATGCGTCGGAGCGGATCGTCCATGCTGGTCCAATCCTTGAGGCGCCGAGCGTCGAGCGTAGTCGGAAACCGGCTCGGTGCGGGGCAACGGACGACCTGGGAGCCGTTCGGCGGCCGGAAGCGGCCCTCCCGGCATACCGCGCGACTTGGAAGGAGGCGCGAGAGGCTCGTCGTGCTCCTCCTCCTGGTCGCGGCGACCCAGACCCACCGAAGCGAGCCGCTGCAAAAGCGACATGCGCTGCTTCTGCGGGTGCTCGTCGTGGGTGACCTCGCCGCGCTGAGCGCGAATTTCGTTTTGCGCCGGCATCGGCAGTTCATCGATTCGCGGCATGCGCAAAGCGCGGGCTGGGACCCGCTCCGGCTGCGGCGGAATGAAGTCATCCGGTTCTTCGGGCTCCGGCGCGCTCTGTGCCGGATCGACGAACAGCGAAGGTTTCGGACCGAGCGGCCGAATGGTCACCTCCGGGCTGTTGTGCGGCAGAATGGCGGCGGCCATCGCAGCCTTTGCCGACTCGATCGATTCGTTGACCGATGCGGGCGAAGCTGCCGGCGGAGGCGCGGGCTCGGCGTGTCGCAGCTGCTCCGGCGCCGGAGCGGCATGCCGGACCGGCTCGCGGCGTTCCGCGCGTTCCGGCATGCGGTCGTTGTCGGCGCGTAGCCGTTGCGCGACCTCGGCGATGCGGGCTTCGGCCGCAGTTATGGTCGGACGCTCCCGCTCAATGCGAGCATTGTCGATTCCGGTCGCAACGACCGAGACGCGGATGATGCCGTCGAGGTTTTCGTCGAAGGTGGCGCCGACGATGATGTTGGCATCCTGGTCGACCTCCTCGCGGATGCGGGTGGCGGCTTCGTCGACTTCGTAAAGGGTCAAATCCCGCCCGCCGGTAATGGAGATCAGCAGGCCTTTCGCTCCCTTCATCGAGGCGTCGTCGATCAGCGGATTGGAGATCGCCGCTTCGGCGGCGGTCAACGCCCGCTTGTCGCCTTCCGCTTCGCCGGTGCCCATCATCGCCTTGCCCATTTCGCGCATGACCGCGCGAACGTCGGCGAAATCGAGATTGATCAGGCCTTCCTTGACCATCAAATCGGTGATGCAGGCGACGCCGGAATAAAGCACCTGATCGGCCATGGCGAAGGCGTCGGCAAACGTGGTTTTTTCGTTCGCTACCCGGAACAGATTCTGATTGGGAATGATCAGAAGCGTATCGACGCATTTGTGCAGTTCGATGATGCCGCTTTCGGCGACGCGCATGCGCCGCTGGCCTTCGAAGTGGAACGGCTTGGTCACCACGCCGACCGTAAGAATGCCGGCTTCCTGCGCCGCTCTGGCGATTACCGGGGCCGCACCGGTGCCGGTGCCGCCGCCCATTCCCGCGGTGACGAAAACCATATGGGCGCCCGAGAGGTGATCGCGGATCTCGTCGATCACCTCCTCGGCCGCCGTGCATCCGACGTCGGGACGCGAGCCGGCGCCCAGCCCTTCGGTGGCCTGCAAGCCCATCTGAATGATGCGCTCGGCCTTCGAGGTGGTGAGCGCCTGCGCGTCGGTGTTGGCGACGACGAAATCGACGCCCTGCAGGCCGGCCCCGATCATGTTGTTCACCGCGTTGCCGCCGGCGCCGCCGACGCCAAAGACGGTGATGCGCGGCTTCAGCTCACGAATGTCGGGGATTTTCAGATTGATGGTCATGGTTGCCTCTTCTTTGATACGCGGGCGTCAAGAACGCCCGGCCCCGGCCGATCCGCCGCCGGCCGCTGTGGTGCTGGATGCGCGTCTGGGGCCATCAGAAACTCTCGCGCAGCCATTGTCCGACCCGGGCGAAATAGCCGCCCGAGCCATTCATCAGATACCGCCGGCTACGGCGGGGTTCGAAATATTCAAGATGCGCGGCCTGCGGATAAACCAGCAGGCCGGTCGCCGCGGCAAAGGCGGGGCCTCTCGCCGCGTCCGGCAGTCCGGCGATACCCAGCGGCCGCCCGATGCGTACTGGCCGCCCGAGAATGCGCGCGGCCAGTTCCGACAATCCAGTCAGCTGGCTGGCGCCGCCGGTGAGGATCACGCGCCCGCGCGGCTCGGCAGCAAACGATGAGGCATTGAGCCGGTCGCGTACCATTTCCAGGATTTCCTCGACCCGCGGCCTGATAATCTCAATGAGCGCCGAGCGCGGCACGAACTGCGCTTGGTCGCGCTCGTCTTCGCCGATTGTCGGGACCGAGATCATGTCGCTTTCGTCCGACCCGCCGAGCAGCACACTGCCATAAAGCGTCTTGATTCGCTCAGCATCGGCCATGGCGGCGTTCAATCCGCGGGCGACGTCGCGTGTCACATTGATCCCGCCGAGCGCAAAGCCCTCCGAGTGCATAAAGCGTCCGCCGAGGAAGATGGCGATTGTGGTGGTGCCGGCGCCCATGTCGACCACCGCCGCGCCAAGGTCGGCCTCGTCGTCGGCTAGAACGGCAAGGCCGGCCACGTAGGGACCTGCCACCATGGCCTCGACGTTGAGGTGACAGCGCTCGACCGCGAGCATCAAGTTGCGGGCGGCGGCGATGTCGGTCATGGCGACGTGCATATCGACGCCGAAACGGGCGCCAAGCATGCCCCGCGGATCGCGAATGCCGTTGCCGCCGTCGATCGAATAGCCGATCGGCAGCGAATGAAGGAGGACGCGGCCTTCTTGCATGGCGTGCCGGTTGCCGGCGGCGAGCACCCGCGCGATTTCGTTTTCGGACACCGCCGACCCCGCCATATCGATCTCGGCGGCAAACAATTCGCTCGCCAGCCGGCCGGCGGAAATGGACAACACCACCGATTCAATTTCGACGCCGGCGACGCGCTCGGCGCCATCGACCGCGCGGCGGATTGCTTGTTCGGCCTGCGCGAGATTGACGACACCGCCGGCCTTGGTGCCCCGCGCCGCCGCATGACCGAGCCCGATGACTTCGACGGCATGCGTGCGTCGCGTCAAAACCTGCTGCGGTGCATGCGGCCGCAAACGAGCGATCACGCATGCGATCTTGCTCGAACCGACATCGAGCGCCGCGACCAACGCGCTGCGCCGCGGCGCGATGGGCTTCATCTTCGGCGTCAGCCCGTAATTCAGGGCGCTCATGCGTCGCCCGCTTTCTTCTTTTTCTTGTCTTTGAGCGCTTCTTCGCGGGCGAGCGCCGCGCCGTCGGAAAGCCGCACGCTCACCCGATCCGGCAAGCGCAAATCGACCGCCACGATATCGCGCGACAAAAGCTGTTTGTCGTGATCGAGCTTGGTCAATAGCTCAAGAGCCTGCTCGACTTTGGTCTCGGGCAAGCGGATTTCGAGGCCGTTTTTCAACCATAAATCCCAGCGCCGCTCCGCCACCAAAACCGAGGCGCGCAGTTGCGTGCGAATGGCGGCAAACCGCCCGAGGATGGCAAAAAAATCGTTGGCTTGGATTTCGGCGCCGGGCCCGACGACCAGCGGCAAATCGAGGTAACGATCTTCGATGTAAGGCTCGAGCACCGTGCCGTCGGGGGCGATCACGCTGACCCGGCCGTTCTTTTGCCATAACGCGAAGGCCTGCCGCTCGGTGACGCTGATCTGCAAACGATCGGGATAGAGCTTGAGCACGGCGGCATCCGCAATCCACGGATTGGACAGAAGCCGAACGCGCGCCGCGGCGGCATCGAGAAAAAGCAGCGAGCCGCGGCCGCTCACGCCGGCAGTCGTCAGAATCTCCTCCCGGCTGACTTCTTTCGATCCGCTGACCGAGATTGCGGCAATGCGCAGACCGACCGCATTGGCGACTTGGTCGCGCGCGGTCTTCGCCCAAGTGCCGACATTGGCGAGATGGCCGCCGGCGACGACGCTGTATCCGACGGCGGCGGCAAGCAACACCGTTGCAACCGCCATGGCGGAGCTTGACGGCGACAATGAGCGAACGATCCGTGCACCGGAGCGGCGGAAGGAATGTCGATAATCCGCCAACGCGGTGACGCGATTGATTAAATTGCGATGCAGGCGATTTTCGGCGCGCGGCGAGGACGGCTCGTCAACAGGCGCGCCGATCGCTTCCGCCGCTATTGGCCTCGACCGCATTAGCGGTTGGTCGAGGCGTCCTCCACCATCCATCGCACCAGCTCATCGAAGGTCATGCCCGCGTACGCCGCGAGCTCGGGCACGAGCGAAGTCTCGGTCATGCCCGGCTGTGTATTGATCTCAAGACAGACCAGCTTTCCCGTCCCCTGATCGTCGTAGCGAAAGTCTGCACGGCTCACACCGCGACAGCCAAGCGCGCTATGGGCAGCCAAGGCGAGTCTGCGGACTTCCTGGTAAACATTTGGTAAAATTTGCGCCGGCAAGAGGTGCTTGGAGCCGCCCGAGGCATACTTGGCTTCGTAGTCATAGAAGCGCGTGGCCGGCACGATATCGATGACGTCGAGCGCGCGATCGCCGATAACGGCGCAAGTCAATTCTTTGCCCGGAATATAGCGCTCGATCAGCACTTGTTCGCCGAACTGCCAGTCTTCCCGATAAAGCTCTTGGGGAGGGTGCGGATGCCGTTCGGTGACAATAAAAACCCCGACACTGGATCCCTCGGCTATGGGTTTGACGACGTAAGGCGGGCTCATCAGGTGGGCCCGCGCCGCCTCGAATCGCGACACGACCAAATCCTCAGCGACCGGAATCCCGGCGGCCCGAAACACCGACTTGGCGTAGACCTTATGCATCGCCAGCGCCGACGCGAGCACGCCGGAATGGGTGTAGGGAATGCCGAGAATCTCCAAAACCCCCTGCAAGGTGCCGTCCTCGCCCGGGCGGCCATGCAGCACGTTCAGCGCGGCGTCCGGCGCGGCCGCTGTCAGCGCCGACGCCACGTCACGGCCGGCGTCAATGGCGGTGACCCGGTAGCCCTGCCGTTGCAGAGCGTCGGCGCAGGCTTTGCCCGAGCGCAATGAAATCTCGCGCTCGGCCGACCAGCCCCCCATTAAAACGGCGACGTGCTTGGGCATACCCAGCCAGATGCCTTAAGCGGAATTGCCTGATTCGCAGCGTTACCCAATAGAATCGACAATTGTGGAAAGGTCGAGGGCGCTCGGCCGCCAGGCACCGATCAGCGGGCGGCCATGCGGCCCCTAAGCGCGTTGGCCCTTGGCGGCAGCAGGTGTGCGGGAGCCGTCATAAAGCCAAGACAGGCAGTCGAACAGGTGCGCCTCGTCCCAATCAGCGATCGTGGCGTTGCGCACATCCCGAGCGAGGCCTTGGTCGAGATGGAAGAAATCCCACAGCGACCGGGATTCCAGTTGCAAGCGCGCCGTGCGCAAAATCCGCGCCGCCTCGAAACGCTTGAACGCGGCGGTGAGATCGGCCTCGTCCGCCATTAACTCGCCGAGGCATAGCCCATCCTCGATCGCCATGCCGGCACCCTGCGCGTAAGACTGCAACGGCGCATGTGCAGCATCGCCGAGGAGCACCACACGGCCGCGGTGCCAATGGCGAACGGGGTTGCGGTCGGCGACCGCCCGCCGCCACCGCAGATCCAGCATGCCAATCAGGGCGCGCATCGCCGGGTCGGCGTCGCGGTAAGTACGGTCGAGTTCGGCGCGATACGACGCGACATCGCCCTTCTCGGCGTGGCTCTCGGTGCGAAACACCGCGACGATGTTGAACTCGGTGCCGCGCCGGAGCGGATAATGCACGACATGCATGCCCGGACCGCCCCACAGCGCCACACAATCGCGGGCGACGTCGGCTTTTAGCTCCGCCATCGGCACAATGGTCCGAAACGCCACGTAACCGGTTGGCCGCGGCTCACCGTCGCCGATCAGCGCGGCGCGAAAAATGGAGCGAAAGCCATCCGCGGCGACAATCGCGGCGCCGGAAAAATCACGGCCATCGGCCGTTTTTACCGCAACGCCGTCGTCGCGATCTTCGAAACTCGTCACCGCCGCGTCAGAGACAAGATCGATCGCGTCGTGCGCCCGGCAAGCGTCGAGCAAGACGTTGTGCACATCGATGCGGTGCACCACGATGTACGGATATTTGAAGCGCGCGCGGAACGACGGCCCGGTCGGTATGCGAAGGAGCTCCTTGCCGTCGAGCGCGTCCATCAGCAACAGCGCCTTCGGAAAGTCGGCGATCGCCTTGACCTGTTCGCTCAGCCCGAGCCGATCGAACACATGGAAAACGTTGGGACCGAACTGAATGCCGTAACCGATGGCGCCGAATTGCGGCGCGCCTTCAAGGACGCGAACGCTGCGGCCGCTTTGCGCCAGGGTCAGCGCCGCGGTCAGCCCGCCAAGTCCGCCGCCGACAATGAGGATGGGTTCGCTACGCATGGCCACAGAATAGCACGGCGAGCGGCGCTATTTGGCAACGCCGATGCGCTTGATTTCCCACTCAAGCGCGACGCCGGAGCTCTCGTTCACGCGCTGCCGCACGGTCTCGCCGAGCGCCTCAATGTCGGCCGCCGTCGCTTTGCCGAGATTGATCAAGAAATTACAATGCATCTCCGAAACCTGAGCATCGCCGACGCGAAGTCCCCGGCAACCGGCAGCGTCGATAAGCTGCCACGCTTTCTGAACGGGCGGATTTTTGAAGGTCGAGCCGCCGGTGCGGCTCTTCACCGGTTGCGTCGCTTCCCGCGCTTCAGTGATCTTGTCCATTTCCGCCGCGATCACGGCGCGATCGCCGGGTGCTGCACCAAACAGCGCTTGGGTGAAAACATAATCGTCGGGAACGCCGCTATGCCGATATGAAAAGCCCATGTCGGCGTTGCTCAAACAGTAGACCTTGCCGGAGCGGTCAACGGCCCGCGCTTCGACGAGCGCGTCTTTTATTTCCCGGCCATAGGCGCCGCCATTCATCCGCAACGCGCCGCCAACACTGCCGGGGATACCGCGCAAGAACGACAAACCGGAGAGGCCGGCCTCCTGCGCCGCGCGCGCTACTTTCACATCGGGCACCGCGGCGCCGGCGCGCAAATTGACGCCTTCAACGCTAACATCGCCGAAGCCGCGGCCGAGCCTGATCACCACGCCGGCGACACCGCCATCGCGCACGATCAAGTTGGAGCCGAGGCCGACAACGGTAACGGGAATGTCCGACGGCAAATTGGCGAAGAAATAAGCGAGGTCGTCTTCGTCATCCGGCATGAACAAAACTTGCGCCGGTCCGCCGACGCGGAACCACGTCAGCTCGGCGAGAGATTGGTTGGCCAGAAGGCGCCCGCGGAGCTTCGGCATTCTGCCGCGCAAATCGGCGCTGATGTCGGGAAAGCTCACACCGGCGCTCCTGCCACGCGATCGAGCCACACCGCTAAAACCTTGCGGCCAACTTCAAGCGTTGCCTGGCCAAAAGTTTGCGCCTGCTTGCGCAGCTCGTTCGGATCGATGCCTGCCTTACCAAGCTCGACTGTATGGCCGACGAGCCAACTTTCGAAGCGGACCGGGTCGGTCTCCAAGTGAAATTGCAAGGCAAGCTGGGACGGCGAACGTATAAAGGCCTGTACCGGACAATTTGCCGTCGATGCCAACACCGAACAATTCGCGGGCAACTCGCAATTGTCGCCGTGCCAGTGCAGCACCGGCGTTATGCCAAGCGGCGCCAGCACGGATTTGTTGCCTTCCGCGGTCAATGTAAGTGGCGCCCAACCGATCTCCTTCACCGGCCCCGGCGCGACGCGCGCGCCCAGCGCCGCCGCCATCATCTGGGCGCCGAGGCAGATTCCGAGGATCGGCTTGTCCGCGGCGATACGATCGGCGATTGCCGCAACCTCGTGAGCGATGAAGGGATAGGTATTACCCTCGTAAACGCCGATGGGTCCGCCGAGCACAATCACCAAATCCGGCGATTGCAGCGTGTCGGAATCGAATGGATCGATTCCCGCATCGTGATAGCGGACTTCGTAATTGCGCGAGACGACGAGCGGACCGAAAAGGCCGAGATCTTCGAAGGCGACGTGCCGAACCGCGAGGCAAATTTTTTTCTGGATCATCCGCTATCTCGCGGCAGCCAATTCCGCCGGCAGGGCATAGGCCCATTGAGTAATCGAACCGGCGCCGAGGCACACCACATAATCGCCCGGCCGCGCCATCGCAGTGACGATCGGCGCAAGCTTTTCCGGCCCGTCAAGCGGGACGACGTGGCGATGTCCGTGCGTTCGCAGGCCCTGCACTAGGGCGTCGCGGTCGATGCCTTCGATCGGCGCTTCGCCGGCCGGATAGACTTGCGCGACAATCACCGCATCCGCATCGTTGAAGCAGGTGCAGAACTGATCGAACAGCGCAGCAAGCCGGCTGTAACGATGCGGCTGCACGACGGCGATGACCTGGTCCTTAGTCGATTCGCGGGCTGCTCTGAGCACCGCGGCGATCTCCACAGGATGATGGCCGTAATCGTCGATGATGGTGACGCCGTTCCACATGCCGGTCCGGGTAAAACGTCGGCGCACGCCGGCAAAGTTGGCCAGCGCGATTTTGATCACCTCGTCGGCGACGCCGAGTTCATGCGCCACCGCGATCGCGGCGGTGGCGTTGAGCGCGTTGTGATGTCCCGGCATGGGCAAAGCAATGTTCTTGATCTCGCGTGCGGCATCGCCGCCGGGGCCGCGCAACGTCACGGTAAACAGCGAGGTCCCGCCCGCGTGCGAGACGTCGACAAGCCGCACGTCGGCCTGCGGATTTTCTCCGTAGCTGACGATGCGCCGATCCTCGATGCGGCCGATGAGTTTCTGCACCACCGGATGGTCCGCGCACAGCACGGAAAATCCGTAAAACGGCACGTTCTCGACAAAGGCGTAAAACGCCTGCTCGACCGCTTCGAAACTCTTGAAGTAATCGAGGTGCTCAGCATCGATGTTGGTGACGATGGCGATATCAGCGGGAAGCTTGACGAATGTCCCATCGGACTCGTCGGCTTCCACCACCATCCACTCGCCGGCACCAAGGCGCGCATTCGTGCCGTAGGCGTTGATGATGCCGCCGTTGATCACCGTCGGATCGAAGCCGCCGGCATCGAGCAGCGCGGCGACCATCGACGTGGTCGTGGTTTTGCCGTGCGTGCCGCCGACGGCGACGCAGCTCTTCAAGCGCATCAGCTCGGCGAGCATTTCGGCACGGCGGACTACAGGCAGCCTGTGTGCGCGCGCAGCGACAAGCTCTGGATTATCAGATTTCACCGCGGAGGAGACGACGACCACTTTCGCGGCGCCGATATTGGCGGCGGCGTGACCGATCGCGATCGCAATGCCCCTGTCGCGTAATCTTTTGACGTTGGCACTCTCGGCCTGATCGGAGCCCTGCACGACATAGCCGAGATTCAGCATCACCTCGGCGATGCCGCTCATGCCGATGCCGCCAATGCCGATGAAATGTACCGGACCGATATCGCGCGGTAATTTCATAACCAACCCTGCTGCGCCATTATCGGCTTTTATAGGCCGACACTTTCCTTCCCATCCATGAAAGACATGGACGGGCAGGACAAGCCCGATCATCCCTAATTCTTCGTGTTAAGTCCCGCTACCCGCAGCACCAAATCAGCCAAACGATCAGCGGCGTCGCGCCGGCCAATCGAGTGCGCCGCCGCCGCCATGTCTTGCAGGCGCTGAGGGGCCGCGGCAAGAGCAGCAAGTTCGTCGGCAAGCCGCCGCGGGTTAAATTCCTTCTGGGGAAGCCTGATCGCGCCGCCAACGCGTTCCAGCACGCCGGCATTGGCGAATTGGTCTTGATCGAGCGCGTGCGGCAACGGCACCAGGATCGCCGGTCGCCCGATGGCCGAGAGTTCGGCCACCGTGCCCGCGCCAGAGCGCGCGATGACCAAGTGAGCTGCCGCCATTCGCGCCGGCAGGTCGGTGAAAAACGAAGCTACCTCCGCCGCGACGCCAAGTTCGCCGTAAGCGGCGCGGACACGCTGCAAATCTTCTTCGCGGCTCTGCTGAACGATGGCGAGCCGGGCGCGCAAGTCCGGCTCTAGCAACCCGATAGCCGCCGGGACCACATCGGCCATGACGCGGGCGCCTTGGCTGCCGCCGAAAACGAGGAGGCGCAAGGATCCCGAAACGGACGGATACGGCGTTCCTGCCGCGGCGACGACGGCGGGCCGCAACGGATTGCCGGTTAATGTCACTTTCGCGCCGAGTGCCGGTTGATCCTCTGCGACGTCGGGAAACGTCGTGGCAATGGCCGTGACGCGCGGCGCCAGAAAGCGGTTGGCGCGTCCAAGCACGGCGTTGGCGTCGTGGATGATCGTTGGTACGCCGCGCCAGACCGCCGACAACACCGGCGGAACGGTTGGGTAGCCGCCGAATCCGACGACGGCCGCCGGTTTGAGCCGGCCGATAAGCGCCCAAGCTTGTGTCACGCCAAGCGCGAGTGCAGACGCGGTTCTCGCCATGGCCACCGGACCGCGCCCGCGTAATGTCGCGCTGGCGACCACGTGAACCGTGTCCTCGGCAAAGCCGCCGCCGAATAGCGCCGCCCGACGATCGGTCGCGAGATGAACGCTGATGCCGCGTTGCATAAGCACTGCTGCAAGAGCTTCGGCCGGAAACAAATGGCCGCCGGTCCCGCCGGCCGCGACCAGGACCGACGCCCGGTCCGCCGACGGCATTACGCCGCCGCGCCGGCGGCGAGCAAACTCTCGCCGGATAGCCGCGCTTGCGGCCGCTCGCGCGTGAGCGCGATCAGCATGCCCATGCCATAGGCCAGCGAAATGAGTGACGAGCCGCCGTAGGAGATGAACGGCAGCGTCATTCCTTTCGCCGGCATCAGGTGCAGATTTACCGCCATATTGATGGTCGACTGAAGACCAAACAAAATCGCCAGCCCCGCCGCCGCGAAACGAATAAACGGATCGTCATTCCCCATCGCCTTGCGCAGGGCGCGGATGACGATGAACGCGAACAAAGCCACGAGAATGAGGCAGAGCGCGACGCCGAATTCTTCAGCCGCTACGGCGAAGACGAAATCCGTGTGGCCTTCCGGCAGAATGCGTTTGATGGTGCCCTCGCCGGGGCCGCGGCCGAACCAGCCGCCGCGAACGAACGATTCAGTGGCGATATCGATGTTGAAGGTATCGCCGGACGTCGGATCGAGGAACCGATTGATGCGCTGCGCGACGTGCGGGACGGTGTAAAAGGCGGTGACCAGGCCGACACCCGCGGTCGCGGCCAAGCCGAGCATCCAAACAAAACGCATCCCCGCCATATAGAACAACGCGCCCCAAACGAGCGTGACCAGCATGGTCTGGCCGAAATCCGGCTGTATCACCAGCAAGCCGTCCACGACGATCAAAAGCGCCAATGCCGCGGTGTTGGCCGGCATGTCCGGCCGCTTCCCCGATTCCGCAAACAGCCAGGCGATTAGGATGACGAAGGCCGGTTTGAGAAATTCCGAGGGCTGAATGTTCATGCCGAAAATAATCAGCCAACGGCGAGCTCCCTTGATCTCGGCGCCGAAGTAAGGCGTCGCCGCGACCAAGATTAAGCTGACGAAAAACACCAGCAGCGCCATCTTGCGAACGTTGCGCGGCGACAAAAACGAAGTAGCGATCAGCACGACGGTGGCGGGGATAAGAAACAGGACCTGGCGATCGACGAAATGAAACGGATCGAGCCCGATACGAGCCGCGACCGGTGGGCTCGCGGCAAGGCAGAGCACGATGCCGCCGAGCATTAACGCACCGAGTGCCGCCAGCGTTAGCCGATCAATGGTCCGCCACCATTCGCTCAACGGTGTCGGATGCGCACGCGAGGCCATAGCGTCCCCGAGACGAGTTCCCCATCCAGTGCGGCGGTTCAGAAGTCCGCGTCATTTTTGCCGCACGCGCGTCATGCGGACTTCTGAACCAAAGCAACCCTGGATCGATACGTTGCTAGCGTCCCTTTGATTCCGAAGTTCGCAAACCAGGGCGCCGGCATGATCGTGCGAGTTTCGGAATCGAACACTAGTCCTCGCACCAAGTTGGTTTCCAGAGGATTAACAAAGGCCTACGCAGCCACAGGCCGGTAACACCCGAGAAAGTCAGGGCTTGGGACCGACAATTTCGAGGTGAAGCTTTAGCGGCGGAGTTGCCCTCCCATATGCCTGCCGCTGCAGAGCGATGTTGACCTGCTCGGCATTGGGATTGAACTTCGCAAAGTACCTCAGGCAGGCCGCGTAATAGACGCTACCGTCATCCAGGCAAATGCCGACATAACCTTTGTGAATAAGCTCGTCGGGAAAATTGATCCACGGCGAGTAGGCCGGAGTGAAATCCGCGAACATCTTCGGATGGTCGGGACCATAAAAAACCACCGGCGAAGCAATCTCAAAGCCGCCGGCGACAATCGGCAACGGCGAATGGAACCGTTCGCGCCAGAGCTGCGTAATTTCCGCTGCCGCCTCGCTGAATGGGCGATAGACGCCATCGTCGGGCATGATCCGAAAGCGCGCCCAAGCGTAAAGCGGCGACCCGAGCAATTGAGCGAACAGGAAAATAGCGGCGATCCAAACGGAGACGGCGACCGCCCGCCGTGTCACTAAGACCATCGGCAGAAATGACGCAACCGCTATCGGCACCAGAAAGAATAGAGAATTGCCCCAGCCGAGCTGCAGTGAGACATGGCGCAAGAGCGCCAGCAAAGCTGGGCCGAAGACGAGAACGGTCGCAACGATTGTAACGATAGCCCTCTCGGCGGTCGGCGGGGGCTCGGTTAATTCGCGAAACCGCCAAGGCCAAAGAGCGATGGCTGCACCGATGAGGCAAAAAGCAAGTAAACCGAATTGCTGGCCGAGATAGCTGACAATGCTGAAGCTGTTCCATCTGTATTCGACCAGGCTATCG
>Ga0209380_10000696_pt1 | contig 23857 bp, 22 predicted proteins | sample HubBroMetageWFT6_FD_188347 | JGI IMG/M metagenome (GOLD analysis project Ga0209380, IMG submission 188347) | Warmed and freeze-thawed soil microbial communities from the Hubbard Brook experimental Forest, New Hampshire - Hubbard Brook CCASE Soil... | ecosystem: Environmental > Terrestrial >... | reverse complement strand
CGTATTGCTGAAAGCCTCCGCGGGTGGCGGCGGTCGCGGCATGAAGCTCGCCCATAACGCAGACGAATTAGCGCGGATGCTGCCATTGGCGCAGAGCGAAGCGAAGGCCGCCTTCGCCGACGACTCGGTCTATCTCGAACGCTATCTCGACCGGCCGCGGCACATCGAGGTGCAACTAATCGGTGATGGTCAGGGCGGCGTCCTTCATCTCGGCGAGCGCGACTGCTCGTTGCAGCGCTCGCATCAGAAGCTCTTGGAGGAAACCCCCTCACCCGCCCTCGATGACGCCGCCCGGCAGCGGCTGACCGCCATCGCCGCCGCGGCCCTCTCCGAGATTGGCTACAAGGGCGTCGGGACGATCGAGTTCCTATATCAGGACGGCGCGTTCTATTTCATCGAGATGAACACGCGTCTGCAGGTCGAGCACCCGATCAGCGAGATGGTCAGCGGCGTCGACATCGTCCGCGAACAGCTGCGCATCGCCGCCGGCGAGCCGCCCGGCTATCGCCAGAGCGATATCCGGCTCTGCGGCCACGCCATCGAATGCCGCATCAATGCCGAGAACCCCGAAAATTTCCGGCCGTCACCGGGGCGGGTTAGCGAGTATCACGCGCCGGGCGGGCTCGGCGTGCGGGTGGAGAGCGCATTGTACCAGGGCTACGAGGTGCCGCCATTCTATGACAGCCTCGTCGCCAAGCTCGTCGTCTACGGCACGAGCCGCGAGGAGTGCCTGATGCGCCTGCGCCGCGCGCTGGAGGAATATGTGATCGGCGGCATTGAGACGACGATCCCGCTGCACCAGCGGCTGGTGGATAACGCCGATTTTCAGGCCGGCGCTTATGACATCCACTGGCTCGAGCGTTTCCTCGGCCATCCGGGCTGAGCGTGCCCCGGTGGCCTTCCGTCTGACACCGGAGATCCTGCTCGAAGCTTACGCTGCCGGGATCTTCCCGATGGCAGAGGCGGCGGACGACCCGGAGGTGTTCTGGGTCGACCCGACCCGCCGCGGCATCCTGCCACTCGACGCCGTCCACGTGCCGCGGCGCCTCGCCCGGCTGGTGCGGCAGGACCGCTTCGTGGTGCGCTGCGACACCGCCTTCGAGGGAGTCATGCTTGGCTGTGGCGAATCGAGCGAGAAACGGCCGAATACCTGGATCAACCGCGAGATCCTGCGGCTTTACCGCGCGCTGTTCGCGCGCGGCGCGGCGCACAGCGTGGAGTGCTGGCTCGATGGCGACCTCGTTGGCGGACTCTACGGCGTCTCGCTCGGCGCGGCGTTTTTCGGCGAGAGCATGTTCAGCCGGGTGACCGACGCCAGCAAGGTGGCGCTCGTGCATCTCGCCGCGCGGCTCCGGCTTGGCGGGTATCGGCTGCTTGATACCCAGTTCCTGACCCCGCATCTGGCGCAATTTGGCGCAATCGAGATTTCCCGCGCACGCTATCATCGTCTTTTGAGCGAGGCGCTGCGCTACCGGGCGGATTTTCCGCGCGACCTGCCGGACGGCGATGGCGGTGGGGGCGCTGGCACCGGCGGTGCGGCGCTCGTCCCCTTGCATTCGAGCAGATTGACGTCATAGACCGGGTGGTCGAGCGCAGACAGCGCCGGGCTCGACGAAAACATCCAGCCGCTGAACAGCTGCACCTTGCCCTCACCGGGGTGGATCTCGCCGATCTCGACAAAGGCGGCGTTTTCAGGCCGCTCCTCCGGTGCGCTCTTTTGGCAGTCGCGCACCACGATCAACAGCGAGCCGAAGGTCACGGGCCGCCCAACCGGCGCCTCGAACCGCGATACGCGCGCGGTGATCTTGTCGAGCCCCTGCATCACTGCGGTCGGTTCTGGGGTCATATCGTCTGCAGCGCTCGCCGCCGACCCCACCAGTACCAACCAGGCCAGCGCCAACCAGGCCAGCCGGGGTTGTGATCTCATCGGCGATAGGGATTGACGAGGCCGGCAACGATCTCGGCGAGCACCGCGCGCACCTGCTGTTCGTCGCAGCCCATCAGGACCGCGTCTTCGAGAGCGTCCTGCGCCAGGCCACGCAGCTCGGCGAGATTTTCGTTCAACACCTTGATCTTCTCTACGCAGGAGACCGGCTCGCCCTCCGGCGTGAGCCAGGCCGGGAAATCGCCGGTTTTCGTGTCAGCCATGACCTCGCCCTGCCTTTAAGACGCGCGACCGAATGCGTCTCGATTCTAACCTGCCGCACTCGCTCATACCTATGCCCGGCTTGACCGGGTACCATCGAGCCGTCGTGCACATTGTCTCCGTCAATGGCTGCGTCAAGCTCGGCGCGGCGATCGGCAGCAAACCCACGCCGCTCTTGGCAACGCCCATAACCAGTTCAGCGGCGGCTTGTCTCACTACCAAAGGTTGGCGCATACTCATGTCTGAAGAAATCGGGTCGTCGAGGTGTTCCCGTGCGTCAGTTCATTATTTCGATCGCCAGTGCGGTTGCACTGTATGCGTTGATGCCGAGTGCGTTGGCCTTTACGTCTCAGCCGGTCAACCCTCAGACACTGACCAATAAGCTGGCCGACCCGGAGGATATCGCCGAGCAAATGTCGAACGGGCAGTCCGTCCTTGAACAGCGGGGCGCGGTACCGCCGTTTTCAGCGCCTTCCTCTTCGACGGGCAGCAACAGCTGGTTCGGCGGCAACCCAAGCACCGTCTTCGTGCCTAACGAACACCGCTGAGGGGACTGCCGAACCGAGGTCCATCTAGCGGGCGGTTGGTGCAGGTCCGGCTGGGGCGGGCGTAACGGGCGCCGATGTTGCGCCGCCGGGCGCCGGGGTTCCGTCCTGCGGCTGCCCCTCGCCGCCCTTCTGCCCGCCCGGCGCCGAAAAGATCATCTGCCCAATCATGTGTTCGAGGCTTACCGAGGACTGGGTGTAGCGGATCTCGCCGCCGGGCGGGATCGTCTTTTCGGAGCCGCCGGGCACCAGCGACAGATATTTGTCGCCGAGCAACCCAGCGGAGACGATTTCTGCGACGGTGTCGTCAGGCACCTTGATCGCTGGATCGATGCTGACCTGGACCTTCGCCAAGAAGGTCTTCGGGTCAAGCGACTCCGATACGACCGAGCCGACCTTGATGCCGCTGATCCGGACATCGCTGCCCTCGCGGATGCCGTCGACCCGCTCGAAATTGGCCGACAGCTCGTAGCCGGAAACGGCGCGGACCTGACTCGTGCTGTAGGCAAAGAACAAGAACACCGCCGCGACGACCAGGACGACCGCGCCCATCACCGCTTCGATCACATTCCCGCGCATCAGCCGGCCTCGGTTGCCGCCTGACCGCGAGTCAGCGCTATTCCGGCCGCCACGGCTCGTAATCGCCGGTGGCGCGGGCGCGATGGCCGCCGAGCAGTACGGAACCCGGCGGGTGGTAGGCCCCCGGCGTGCCGGTCAGGTTCGGCAGGTGCGGCTTTTCCCAGGCGTAGTGCTGACGGGGCTGGGGCACCACGTCGACCATATGATGCAGCCAAGCGTGCCATTCCGACGGCACCTTTGACCCCTCCGGTTCGCCATTGTAGATGACCCAGCGCCGCTCGCGGCTGAACCGGCCGCTGCCGCGCTGTGTCGGTTTGTAGCCCCGGAGCCGGTAATAGCGGTTGCCGTAGGCGTCGGTGCCGACCGGCTCGCCGCGCATCCAGGTCAGCAGCAATGTTCCGATCGGCGTCATCCGGTTCCTTTCTTCGCGCGGGCGCGGACTATCGCACTACCGCCGAACCTCGGTAAAGGCCACAGCGGTGCGGCGGCCTCGGTAGCCGCGACGGTGTCGCAGCACTGCCACGCCGAAAGCTATATTTAGGCGCCTGACATCCCCCACCCACAAAATGATGTTGCTCAAAACGCCCGCTCACATGATGATGTGATCGAAAAGGGGCGAGCTACCAAATGTGGGGCTGCCACAGAATTGGGGGAAGCGAGGGCCATGCATATCGCACGTCGGTTTACCACGGCCGGGCTGGATCCGTATGATTCGGTTGGGTTCCGCACCGCCACCAGCGAGATCCGCAATCCCGATGGATCGGTCGTGTTCGCCGCCGAGGGGGTCGAGGTCCCGGCCGAATGGAGCCAGGTCGCCTGCGACATCCTCGCCCAGAAATACCTGCGCAAGGCCGGGGTGCCAACCCGGCTCGTGCCGGTCGAGGAAGAGGGCGTCCCCGCCTGGCTGTGGCGGCGCGTTTCCGATGAGACCGCGCTCGCCCTGTTGCCGAAAGGCGAGCGCAGCGGTGGCGAGACCAGCGCCAAGGAGTGCTTCGATCGGCTCGCCGGCACCTGGACCTATTGGGGCTGGAAGGGCGGCTATTTCGATGGCGAGGAGGATGCGCGCGCGTTCTATGACGAACTGCGGCTGATGCTGGCGCGCCAGGTCGGCGCGCCGAACTCACCACAATGGTTCAACACCGGGCTCCATTGGGCCTACGGCATCGACGGCCCAGCGCAGGGGCATTACTTTGTCGATCACCGCACCGGCAAGGTGCGCGCCTCGGACAGTGCCTACGAGCATCCACAGCCGCACGCCTGCTTCATCCAGTCGGTCGCCGACGATCTCGTCAACGAGGGCGGGATTATGGATCTGTGGGTGCGGGAGGCGCGGCTGTTCAAATACGGCTCGGGCACCGGCTCCAACTTCTCGAAATTGCGCGGCGACGGCGAGAGGCTGTCCGGCGGCGGCCGCTCCTCCGGGCTGATGAGCTTTCTGAAGATTGGCGACCGCGCCGCTGGCGCGATCAAATCGGGCGGCACCACAAGACGCGCCGCCAAGATGGTCATCGTCGACGCCGACCATCCGGACATCGAGGATTTCATCGACTGGAAGGTCGTCGAAGAACAGAAGGTCGCCGCGCTCGTCGCCGGCTCGAAGCTATCGGCGAAACACCTCAACCTGATCATGGCGGCGTGCCGAGAAGACGTCGAAGATCCGTTCGACCCGGCGAAGAACCCGGCGCTGAAGCGTGAGATCCGCGCCGCCCGCCGCGCGATGATCCCGGAAAACTATGTTCAGCGGGTCATTCAGTTCGCCCGCCAAGGCTTCGCCACGATCGATTTCCGCACTTATGACACCGATTGGGATTCCGAGGCCTATCTGACCGTCGCCGGGCAGAATTCGAACAATTCTATCCGGGTCACCAACGATTTCCTGGAACGCGTCCGCGCCGGTGGCGACTGGCAACTCGGCCGCCGCACCGACGGCAAGGTGTCGAAGACGATGCCGGCGACGGAATTGTGGGACCGCATCGGTTTCGCCGCCTGGGCTTCGGCCGATCCGGGCATCCAGTTCGACACGACGATCAACGACTGGCACACCTGCCCGGAGAGCGGTCGCATCAACGCCTCAAACCCGTGCTCGGAGTACATGTTTCTCGACGATACGGCATGCAATCTCGCCTCGCTGAACCTGCTCACCTTCCGCCGTGAGGACGGCAGCTTCGCGGTCGAGGATTTCCGCCACGCGGTGCGGCTGTGGACGCTGGTCCTCGAAATCTCGGTGATGATGGCGCAGTTCCCGTCGCGGGAGATCGCGCGCCTCTCCTATGCCTACCGCACCCTGGGCCTCGGCTACGCCAATCTCGGCGGCCTCTTGATGGCGATGGGATTGGCCTATGACAGCGATGCCGGCCGCGGCATGGCCGCTGCGATCACCGCGCTGTTGACCGGCACCTGCTACGCTACCTCGGCCGAGATGGCGGGCGAGCTCGGCGCCTTCCCTGGCTTCGCCGCGAACCAGGAGGCGATGCTGCGGGTCATTCGCAACCACCGCCGCGCCGCGCATGACCGGAGCGACGGCTATGAGGGGTTGGCGATCGCGCCGATGCCGCTCGCCCCGGCCGATTGCCCGGACCAGCCGCTCGCGGCCGCCGCCCGCACCGCCTGGGACGCGGCGCTGGCGCTCGGCGACAAGCACGGCTTCCGCAACGCCCAGGTGACGGTGCTGGCGCCGACCGGGACGATCGGCCTTGTAATGGATTGCGACACAACTGGGATCGAGCCAGATTTCGCCCTGGTCAAGTTCAAGAAGCTGGCCGGCGGCGGCTATTTCAAGATCATCAACCGCCTGGTGCCGCAGGCGTTGCGGACCCTCAGCTACAGCCGCGCCGAAATCGTCGAGATCGACCGCTACGCGACTGGCCACGGCACGCTCGCCGGGGCGCCGGCGATCAACCACGACACCCTCGCCTCCAAGGGCTTCGACGAGGCCGCGATTGCGGCGGTCGAGGCCGCGCTCACCTCGGCCTTCGACATCAAGTTCGCCTTCAACAAATGGACCTTGGGCGAGGCGTTCTGCACCGAGAAGCTCGGCATCGCGCCCGAGGCGCTGGCCGACGCCGGCTTCGACCTCCTGCTCGCGCTTGGCTTCTCGCGCGCTGAGATCGAGGCGGCCAACACCTATTGCTGCGGCGCGATGACCCTGGAGGGCGCGCCGCACCTGAAGCCCGAGCACCTGCCCGTCTTCGACTGCGCCAACCCGTGCGGCCGCAGCGGCACCCGCAGCATCGCGGCCGAGGGGCACATCCGCATGATGGCGGCGGCGCAGCCCTTCATCACCGGCGCGATCTCGAAGACGATCAACATGCCGAATTTGGCGACGGTCGAGGATTGCAAGGACGCCTATATGCTGTCCTGGCGCCTCGGCCTGAAGGCGGTGGCGCTGTACCGCGACGGCTCCAAGCTGTCGCAGCCGCTCGCCTCGACCCTGTTCGGCGAAGACGACGAGGAGGCCGATGATCGGGCGGCCGAGCTGTATCAGCTGTCGCCGTCGCAGCGGGCGCCGCTCGTCGCCGAGCGGATCGTCGAGCGGGTCATCGAGCGGGTCGTCGCCCGAAATCGCGCCGAGCGGCGCCCGCTGCCGACCCGCCGCAAGGGATATACGCAAAAGGCCACGGTCGGCGGCCACAAGGTCTATCTGCGCACCGGCGAATACGAGGATGGCGGGCTCGCCGAGATCTTTATCGACATGCACAAGGAAGGCTCGGCCTTCCGCTCGCTGATGAACAATTTCGCGATCGCGATCTCATTGGGGCTGCAATACGGCGTGCCGCTCGAGGAGTTCGTCGAGGCCTTCACCTTCACCCGCTTCGAGCCGGCCGGCATGGTCGAGGGCAACGACGCGATCAAGATGGCGACCTCGATCCTCGACTACATCTTCCGCGAGCTGGCGATCTCCTATCTCGACCGCAATGACCTCGCGCATGTCGAGCCGGCCGATTTGATGCCCGATACGATCGGCAAGGGAGTGGTGGCCGAATCGAATTTGCGCGAACTTGATTCCGACACCGGCGCCGAGGTCGCGGCAATGATGCAGCGCGTCGCCTCGAACGGCTTTGTCCGCAATAAGCTGACCGTGCTGCACGGCGGCAAGCGCTCGGCGCCGCGGACGGAAGCGAGCGCGCGGGGCGAGCCGGAGATGCCGCTGTTCGCCGGCGCCCTCGCGGTTGCCGCCGCCACCACAATCGAGGCGGCCGAAGGCATGAACGCGCCCGACCCGCGGCTCGAACAGATCCGCGCCGCGCGGATGAAGGGCTATGAGGGCGACAGTTGTGAGGAATGCGGCAACTTCACGCTGGTGCGCAACGGCACCTGCCTCAAATGCGACACCTGCGGCGCCACCAGCGGGTGTAGCTGAGAACGTGTGTGTCCTAGAGGATCATGAATCCAACGTCTGAGATCTTCGGCTGGTCGATCTTTGCGGCCACATTCCTGGGCCCGATTGCCGCGGTCCTTGTGACGCGGTCCGTGGACAGGTTACGCGAGAAGGGCGCAAGGCGGCTTTCGATTTTCCGAACGTTGATGGCAACGCGACGCTCTGTCCTCTCGCTAGAGCATATCGCCGCATTGAACCAGGTAGCATTGGATTTCCAGAAAGACGTTCGAGTAATGACCGCATACAAAAACTATATGAGACATGTCAGCACCCCCTTCGATCCTAAAGGAGAATGATCAAATCACACACGAACGCCAATCGCTGCGTACTAAAATCTTATCAGAGATGGCAAAGAGCCTGCATATTCGAGTTGAGCAATTGGATATCTTCGAGGGAGGGTACGTCCCTCAAATGCATGTAGACATTGAGAGGGAACAGGCTGCACCCGACGGAGATCGCCGACGGTAAGCGCTCGTTGCCAATAGAGATCCGGACTGGCGAAGTTCCACAAACGCCCCTGCAGGCGGGGCGGGGTCATAAGGGCGCCAGCGCTGGGTGAGGGGCGCTCATGGCCGCCGGCGCAGGCTGCCTCTCTTTGGTATCCCCGGATTGTGGCGGATCTCGCTTATATCTATTCTCGCATAGGTTGATTCGAGAGGACGCTAGCAATGATCGTCGCTGCTGAACGACAGAAGATTTCGCCATCAACCGGACACTCCTGCGGCTGCGGGGCGGCTCACGAGGCGGGTGCCGTGTGCCTCGGCTGGTCACCCTCGGCTGGTCACGACGCGGGCTCTTACGCTCGGGCCTGGCCGCCGCGGCAAGCCTTTCGTCCGGCCTCGGCGCGACGCTCGCCCTTCCGGCCGCGGCGTGGGCGCAAAACAACATGTCGCCCGACGAAGCGCTGAAACAGATGATGGACGGCAACAAGCGCTTCACCGGGCAGCAGATGACCTCATTCAACGACGATCTGAAGCTGCTGAAGGAGAAGACCGCCGAGGGGCAGGCGCCGTTCGCCGCCCTCCTCTCCTGCGCCGATTCCCGCGTGCCGGTCGAGCTTGTCTTCGACCAGTCGATCGGCAAGCTGTTTGTCTGCCGTGTCGCCGGCAACATCGCCACGGCGGACCTGATCGCCAGCCTTGAATACGGCGCCGCGGTGCTCGGCACGAAGGCGATCATGGTGCTCGGCCACGGCAATTGCGGTGCCGTCAAAGCGACGATCGACGCCAAGGCGGTCCCCGGGCAGATCAGCACGCTTTACCGCTCGATCCGCCCGGCGGTCGACCAGGCCGGGCCGAACCTGGAGGCCGCATCCAAAGCCAACGCCAAGATCCAGGCCGGGCTTTTGCGTACGTCTTCACCGGTGCTGGCGGAGATGATCGGCAAGGGGCAGCTAAAGATCGTCGGGGCCTATTACGACGTGGCGAGCGGCGCCGTCACCATGGTCGAGTGAGGCTACACCGCCTCACTTGCCCAGCAATTTGGCGCCGGGCGGGGTCGGCACCTCGAACACGTTAAGGGTCACCGAGACGAAAGAATAGTAGCCGATCAGCCCGGCGAGATCGACCGCGCCTTTCTCACCGAAGCGTTTGACCACGCGTTCGTAGGTGGCGTCGGAGACGCGGTGGTCGGTGTAGTAGTCCTCGCAGAAATCGTAGACGAGCTGCTCGTCCGGATCGGTGAACTGCGGGGTGCGGCGCTCGGCGATCGCGTCGATCACGTCCTGCGACACGCCGGCCTGCTGCGCCAGGCGCACATGCGCCGCCCATTCGAACTGCGCCGTCCAGTAGCGCGCGGTCATCAGGATCGCGATCTCGGTCAGCTTTTGCGAGAAGTCGGTGCCGAAGCGGACATGCGCGCCCAGCTTGTGCGCGTTGTCGGCGAGGTTGGGGCTCTTCAGCCAGACATGCACCGGAGGCGGCACCGAGCCGCGCGGCCCCGCCTTGCAGTCGTTGAAGACGCGCCGCTGCGCATCGTCGAGCTGGGTTTCCTCCAATTGATACAATCCGGGGATACTTGCGCCGGCTGCGGCGCATAACGATGTGCGCCATCAGAAAAGGAAAAGACCGATGGCCCGCGACGCAAGAGCGGCTGCATTGGCACTGCACCGATTTGGCCTGGGGCCGCGCGCCGGTGCGATCGAGGCGATCGTGTCGGATCCTCAGGGCGCGCTGATGGCCGAACTCGACCGACCGGATGCTGGGCTGGTCGCCACCCCCGATCTGCCGAGCAGCGGTGCCGCCAACCGCGCCGTCTTTGAATTCAATGCCGAGCGCAACGCGAAGGACAAAGTCGAACGGCGGCGCCGCGAGGCTGCGCAGAAGCTCGCGGGAAACGCCGGCATGGAAAACGCTATGGCGGCGCAGTCCGAGGCGCAGCCGGCGACGACGGAGCAGCCCGATCAGGTGCCGCTGCCGCGGCGGATCTTCCTCGACGAAGCGAGAGCACGGTTCGACGCCGCGATCGGGGCCGAGATCGGTTTCGTCGAGCGGCTGGTGTGGTTCTGGTCCAACCATTTTTGCGTCAACGCCGACGCCACGGTGATGGCCGGCAGCTACGAGCGCGAGGCGATCCGCCCTTACGTGCTCGGCCGCTTTGCCGACATGCTGCAGGCCGCCGAAGGCCATCCGGCGATGTTGGTCTACCTCAACAACGTGCTGTCGATCGGTCCGGCCTCGGTCGCCGGCATCAATCGCGACAAGGGGCTCAACGAGAACTTGGCGCGTGAGATTCTGGAATTGCACACGCTCGGCGTGCGTTCCGGGTATTCGCAGGCTGATGTGACCAATTTCGCCAAGATCCTGACCGGCTGGACGATCCGCGAGACCGTTTCCGACCCGGATCACGGCGGCGAGTTCGTGTTTCTGCGGCGCGCCCACGAACCGGGGCCGGAGCGTGTGGTCGGTCACGACTACCCCGATACCGGACTCGACCAAGGGCACGCCGTGCTCGCCGACCTCGCGCGCCATCCGGCGACGGCCCCACATGTCGCGACCAAACTCGCCCGCCACTTCATCGCCGACGAGCCGCCCGCAACTTTGGTTGATCGGCTGGCGAGCCGATTTCTCGAAACGGAAGGTGATCTGAAAGAGATGACGCGGGCACTGGTCTCCGCGCCCGAATCCTGGGCGCCGCAGCAGGCCAAGATCAAGCGCCCGGCCGAGTGGATCGTCGCGGCGCTGCGCGCCGTTGGGCGGAACGGTGACATCCAGCGCATCGTCGGCGGGCTGAACCTGCTCGGCGAGCCGCTGTGGCGGCCTGCCGCGCCGAAGGGTTTCTCCGACGACGATGCGGCGTGGCTCGACGGTCTCGGGCAACGCCTCGACATTGCTAACACCTTCGCGCAACGCGTCGCCGACCAACTCGATCCGCGGGCCATCGCCGAGGCGACGATCGGCCCGCTCGCCTCGGCTGAGACGCGCAGTGCGATCGAGCGCGCGGAGAGCAAGCCGCAAGCACTGACGATGCTGTTGATGGCTCCCGAATTCCTGCGGAGGTGATCATGCAGGCAGACCTCCTGGCTCCGACTCGGCGCGCCCTATTGCGTGGCTCGAGCGCATTGTTCACCGCGGCCTACCTGCCTCGCCTCGCGCGCGCTGAAGGCCGCGATCCGCGTTTCCTGACGATCGTGCTGCGGGGCGGTCTCGACGGCCTCGCCGTAGTTGCGCCGGTCGGCGACCCCGATTGGCGCACTTTGCGCGGCGACAAAGGCTTGGCGCTTGACGGCCAGATCCCGGCATTGCCGCTGGACGATTTCTTCGCACTCAACCCGTCGATGCCGAACCTGCACCGGATCTATCGGGCAGGCCAGGCCCTCTTCGTGCACGCGATGGCGACGCCCTACCGCGAGCGCTCGCATTTCGACGGGCAGGACGTGCTCGAAAGTGGGCTCCCCGGGCCAGGAGCGAGCGATACCGGTTGGCTCAATCGCGCGCTCTCGGCGCTAGCGTCGGACGGGTCCGCTGCGGCGCGTGCCCAGCAAGCGTTTGCGATCGGGCCGATCACACCCCTGGTGATGCGCGGCCCGGCACCAGTGCTATCGTGGATGCCGCCGCGGCTGCCGCCGGTCAGTGACGAGACGGCGATGCGCCTGCTCGATCTTTATCGCCATACCGATCCGGCCTTCGCCGGCGTGCTAGAGGAGCACATTGGCATCGCTGCGATAGCGCGCGCGGGCGGCATGGACGCGAAGCCGGCCGACGGCAGTCCGGCCGTGCAGACTGGCGGCATCGCCCAGGTACGCACCTATTTCGCCGAGGCCGCCGGCGCGGCGGCGAAATTTCTCGCCCGGCCGGACGGCCCGCGCGTCGGCGCACTGGCCCTTGACGGCTGGGACACGCATGTCAACGAGGGTGCGGTGAAGGGCCGGCTCGCCGATCTGCTCGGCGCCCTTGATGGCGCAATCGCCGCGGTCGAAACCAACATGGGCGACGCGTGGCCCGACACCGTCATCGCGCTCGTCACCGAGTTCGGCCGGACCGCGCACATCAACGGCAACGATGGCACCGATCACGGCACCGCGACCGCCGCCCTGTTCGCTGGCGGGGCGCTGAAGGGCGGCCGTGTGGTTGCCGACTGGCCGGGCCTCAAGGACGCCGACCTGCACGACAAGCGCGATCTGAAACCGACAACCGATCTCCGTTCGGTGCTCAAGGGTTTGCTGCGCGACCACTTGCGCGTTGACGAGCACCATCTCGAAACAACCGTCTTCCCCGACAGCGCCACCACCCGACCCATTGAGGGCCTGCTCGCCTGATAGCGGTCTGAATGTTACGCTGACAGTTTACCTCATTCCACCCAGTCGCGCGGGCGCAGCAGCGCTGCACATTGGCGCGCTCTGCGCCAAACGGCGCGCTCTGCGCCAAACGGCGCGCTCGCCCGCCCGATCGCGAGCCGCTCGATCGCGTCCATGACCGCGCCGCCGCCGGAGAAAGAGATCGCCCCGGCGATGCTTTTCCAAGCTCGGCTCCAATGCTGATCGGCGATGCCCGGACCCTGCCGGACAATGCTATCGGGCCCATTCCCGAAACTGGGCGCGGCATTGTGTTTGCGTGACTGCGTCGCCATCATGCGGCACGGTGTCGGCGGCCGCGGACGGCCGCTCACCCCCTAGCGTAGTCGAGGAGGTCAGAATGGGTGTCGATCGTTTTGGCAACCAGTTCGCGCCAAACCTGTCCTACGCCCGCGGCAAGATCCTCCCCAGCACCGCTCATGATTTCCAAAAGCTGGAGCACGCCTGGGCGATTATTCGCAAGCGCGGCCCCGAGCACGTCTTTATCTTCACCGGGCTCGAACACTCGCTGCCGATGGAGCCGGAGGATTTGCGCTTTGCCGATGACGAGATCGGTCCGGCGCTGCATTTCGAGCGGCTGAAGGAGCTGGCTCTCGAGCATTTCGGTGGCTCCAAGAACGAGCACGGCATCGCCGTCTTCAATCGCCTGACCGGGGCGACGATGGCGACGCATCTGACGCTGGTGAAACCGGGTGATGTGGTCATCGGAGTCTCGGCGAGCCACAGCCATCCCTCGGTGCTGCGCGCTGCCGATCATGTCGGCGCGCGCTTCATCGACACCGCCGGGTTGGCGGCGTTCAAGGACGCGCTGATGAGCGAGCCCAGCGTGGCTCTGGTCGACCTGACGCGTCTCGCGGTTACGTACGAGCTGCTGCCGATCGATGCCATACGACAGATCGTGCGAATGGCGCATGACAAGGGCGCGCTCGTCTATGTCGATGACGCCGGCGGCGCGCGTGTCGGCCCGGGCGCCTTCGACCAGCCGCGCATGCTCGAACTCGGAGTCGATGTCGGCGCCACCGGCCTCGACAAATACGGCACGATCGGGCCGCGTTTCGGATTGATGGGAGGCCGCAAGGACATTGTCGACCGCATCCGCGCCAAGGGTTTCGAATTCGGCATGGAAGCGCGGCAGATGCTCTACCCCGCCGTCGTACGGACGCTCGAGCAATACGATCCGCGACGCATCCAGGTACTGATCGACAGCACCAAAAAGATCGCCCAGGAGCTGCGGCCGCTGCTCGGCAACCGCCTACGCGAGACGCCGACAACGGTGCAGTTGTCGGCCGACGACATCCTCGAGATCGCGATGGAGCGCGGCAGCGTGGACCGGCCGCCGATCGTTCCCTACGAGGCGACGGCGGCGCTGTCGATGCTAATGCTGAAGGACCACGATATGCTGATGGTGCATTTCGTCGGGGTCCCGCCGGGCGGCGCCGATCTCTTGATCAAGTTCGTGCCCCCAGAGACGCTGGAGCGGTTCGGCGGCGCCAAGAAATACGCAGACGCCGTCAACAGCTGCCTGACCAAGCTGGGCAAGATGCTGCGCGAACCGGAATCGATACGCGACCTGCTACTCGGGAGCGACGCGGCGCCCTGATCCCGGGGGCACGACAAGAAGGGGACAAGAACATGATGCGATCGATATTGCCGAGGGGGGTGCTGGCACTAGTTATACCGCTGCTCTTCTTGGCGGCTCCGTCCTATGCCGAGGATTCGCGGCTCGACACGGTGATCAAGCGCGACAAACTGATCGTTGGCACGTTCAGCACATCGCCGCCCCTTTCCTATAAGGACGATAACGGCGAGTTCGTCGGCTTCGAAATCGACCTGGTACACCTAATAGCCAAGTACCTTCTCGGCGATCCCAACAAGGTCGAGTTCGTTGCCTTCACTTCAGACGGCCGCTGGCCGGCGGTATTGTCTGGCAAGGTCGATTTCGGCATCGCCGGCACGACGATCTATCCCGACCGCGCAGCGCGCGTGCTGTTCACCTCGCCCTACATGGATTCCGGCATCAGCGTCCTCGTCCGCGACGATGCGCACGTCAATTCCCTTGCCGAGCTCAACGACGAGAAATTCACTTTGGCCGAACTTAACAACCCGCAAATGGCCGATCGCGCCAAGCGCTTCCTGCCCAAGATGAAGACGCTCGATTTCGACCAGCCGAGCTCACTGTTCATCGCGGTCAAGAGCGGCCAGGCGCAGGCGATGCAGATAGACACGCCAATCATCGACTGGTACGCCGCCAACAATCCCGGTTTCCACGAGCTGCCCGAATTGCTCAGCAACGTGCAGAACAATGCGATCTTCATGAAGCCCGGCGATTTCGTCTGGTGGCGCTATCTCGACACCGTGGTGCAAGAGCTGCGCTGGGGCTCCCGCTACGACGAATACACCGCGCTCTACCAGAAATGGTTCAAGAAGAACCCGCCGCCGCAGCGCCCCTATCTAAAGCAAGGGTGAGACGGCCGAATTTTCCGACCGAGCCCCGCGGTCTCAGATTCGGGATCGGGACGCGGTCGGCTGACGGCAGCTGATGCCCTTCGACCTCAACTTCGTCATCCGCAACCTGCCGATCTTTGGCAACGGTCTCGTCGTCACGGTCGAGTTGTCGCTACTGGCGATCTTCTTCGCGATGGTGTGGGGGCTTGTCGTCGCGTTCGGCCGGATCGCGCGCAGCCGCTTACCCCGCACCTTGGCCAGCGCCTATATCGAGCTGGTGCGGGACACCCCGGTACTCGTGCAGATGTATTTCATCTATTTCGGCTTCGCGATGGCAGGGTTCGGGCTGTCCGGGTTCATGTCCGGGCTGTTGGCCCTGTCGTTGCAGAACGGCGGCTACGTCGCCGAGATCTACCGTGCCGGCATCGAGTCGATCAGCGTCAGGCAAATAGAGGGCGGCAAGGCGCTCGGTATGTCGCCCTGGGACGTGATGTCGCTGGTCGTGCTGCCGCAGGCGCTGGTCCGCGTGATCCCGCCCTTGGCCAACCAGCTCATCGTCTTGATAAAGGACACCTCGCTGGTTTCGGCGATCGCGGTGGCGGATTTAACCCAGACCGGCAAGCTGCTGACCGAACGCACCGCCGCCTCCTATGAGGTGTTTCTGACGGTCGCGGTCTTCTACCTGGCGATGACCGGCATCGTCTCAGGGCTGTCGCGCCTCGCTGAGCGCCAATTTGCGATCTACCACTGAGCGATGATCCCGCAAGCGCTGATCAGGAACTTCCCGTACCTCCTCAGGGGCGCGGAGATCACGCTGCTGCTCTCGGCGGCGAGCGTCGCGCTGAGCACAATCGTCGGCATGATCGTCGCGCTCTTGCACGTGTTCGGCGTCGCACCGATCCGCATCGCGGTCGAGATATACCTGTACCTGGTGCGCGGCGTCCCACTGCTGATCCTGCTCTTCGCGATGTACTATGTGCTGCCGTATACCGGGATTGATCTGGACCCGCTGACCGGCGGGATATTGGTGATCGGCGTCTATTACGGCGCCTTCATGAGCCAGGTCTTTCGCGCGGCGATCCTTTCCCTGCCGCAAAGCCAATGGGACGCTGCCCGCAGCCTCGGCATGCGCCGCTTGCTGATGCTGCAGATCGTCGTTTTTCCGCAGGCGTTCCGCATCGCCGCACCGCCGTTTGTCAATACCTGCATGATGCTGATCAAGAGCACCTCGCTGGTGTCGATCATCGGCCTGTGGGAGCTGACAATGGCCGGCAGAGAGGCCGTCGAACGCAGTCTGGCGCCGTTCCAGATCTTCGCCGGCGTCGCGCTGATCTATTTCTGCATGTGCTACAGCCTCGCGTGGTACGGCCGCTATCTGGAGAAGCGGATGCAGTATGTCCATTGACGCACTGCCGGTGGTTGCCGCGCCGATGATCGACATCCGAGGCCTATCGAAGCGCTTCGGGTCCCACGAAGTGCTGCGGCAGGTGTCGCTCACGATTCCCAAAGGGCAGACCTTGGCGGTGATCGGGCCGTCGGGTTCCGGCAAGACGACGATGCTCCGCTGCATCAACCTGCTCGAGGAATTCGACGAAGGCGAAATCGTCTTTGATGGCAGCCCGATCGGCTATCGCCGCGGTCCTGACGGGCGGCGCCGGCGCCTGCCCGAGCGCGAGATCGCCACAACGCGGTCGAGCATCGGGATCGTGTTCCAGAGCTTCAACCTGTTTCCCCACATGACCGTGTTGCGCAACATCATAGCTGCGCCGGTGCGGGTGAAGGGAATGGATCGCACCGCGGCCGAGACACTCGCACGCGATTTGCTCGCCCGGGTCGGGCTTTCCGACAAGGCCAACGAATACCCGCTGCGGCTATCGGGCGGGCAGCAGCAGCGGGTCGCGATCGCGCGGGCCCTCGCGATGCAGCCGAAGGCGATGCTGTTCGACGAGGTCACCTCGGCGCTCGATCCCGAACTTGTCGGCGAGGTGCTCGCGGTCATCAAGCAGCTCGCCGAAGACGGCATGACGATGGTGCTGGTGACGCACGAAATGCAGTTCGCGCGCGACGTCGCCGACACGATCGTCTTCATGGCGGATGGGACGATCGTCGAACAGGGGCCACCGAAAACGCTGTTCGCCAACCCCACATCTGACCGGCTGCGCGCTTTCCTGAAGCGCTACCACGACGCCTATCTGCTGTGAGACGGGCAGCTACTCTGCAGCAATGCCCTTGGCCTCAGCGCGGCCCCGGGCGAGGCTGGCGAATACGTCATCGAGGATTGCCAGCCCCTGGTCGATCTCGCTGTCGCTACTAACCATCGGCGGCACGAGCCGAACCACGTTATTGCGCGAGTGACTGCCGCGAGCCTGCACCAGCAGACCTCGCGCTTCGCATTGCCTTACTGCCTTGCGGGTCATGTCATTGGCCGGCTTGCCGGTCGCCCGATCTTCCACCAGTTCGATGCCGAGCAGCACGCCGCGGCCGCGCACGTCGCCGATAAAGTCGTAGCGCTGCGCCATCGCGCTAATCGCCGTCTTGATGCGCGTTTCGATCGCGGCAGCACGTTCAGGCAGCCGCTCCTCCAGCACAATGTCGATGCTGGCGACACCGGCGGCGCAAGCGATTGGGTCGCAGGCATGCGAGCGGGTCGCGAAATACCCGTTCGCGACGGCGCGGTCCGCGATCTCCGCGGTCGTGCAGATGGCACTGATCGGGAGCCCGGCGCCGAAATGTTTCGACACGGTCATGATGTCAGGGACCACATCCTCATGCAGATGCCCCCACATCTTGCCGGTCTTGCCGAGCCCGGTCTGTGACTCGTCCATGATCAGCAGCATATCGCGATCATGGCAGTACTGCTTCAGCAGCTTCACGTAACCGGGAGGCGGCACGACGATGCCGCCTGCGCTCATCACCGGCTCGATGATCATCGCGGCGGGTTTGCCGGTGAAATTGGCGTCCGCCAGCTCCATGCTCGAGACCAGACATTGCACATCGCAGGACGGGAATGATTTGCCGACGGGGCAGCGATAGCAAAATGGCGACAAGATCGCTGCGGTCGACGGCGCCGCAAGCCCGTGCCTGCTGCGGTTCCAGCCGAAAGTGAGCGAGCGGGTGACGAAGGAGGTCGAGCCATGCAGAGCCATATGCATTCCCAGCACATCGACCCCGCCGGTCGCCTTGCGCGCCATATCAATCGCCGCCTCGATCGCATCGCTGCCGCTGACCAGAAAGAGCGATTTCTGCAGCGGCGGAGTGAGGATCCGACCGAGGCGCTCGTGCAATTCCAATCTATCGACATTAAGGAACGTCTTGGTCGAGTGACTGATGGTCTTCAAATTACGCTGCACGGCCTCGACGTACCGGGGATGATTGTGGCCGAGCGCCGCCGCCATCTGACCCGAACCGAAATCGAGATATTCCTTGCCCTCGGTGTCGATGACCCAGACGCCGCGGGCAGACGCGATGACGGGCTTTGACTCGATACCAGCCATGTACGCCGTCTTGGATGTCGGGATCATCCATTGGTCTGCGATACTGCTGATACGGGCGCGGTCCATTCGGTAATTCCTCGCGTTCATCCGGCGCTTCGGCCAGTATGATCTAAAGTGCTGGTCGGCCTTGTGCTAGGTCAACTGCAAGATCACGGATCGTCAATTTGATCGCCGACAGGTTGTACATCGGGGTGGGGCATTTCAATCTCAGCGATGGTAAACAGATCTCGCTCGAGTCGCGCGTGGTGCAAGTATCACTCCGCCGCGCCGTGCTCGACGTAGAATTCAAGCGCACGTCACCGCGCGGTTGTTGTCCGAACTCTGCACCTGTTGCAAAGGCCGATGGCTAGATCGAAAGGAGTCAGCATGCGTCCGCAAGCCGCCGCCATGAAAGCGCTGCTCGACCAGCCCGGCCTGCAGATCATGCCCGGCTGCGGCGATGGCATGGGTGCCCGGCTGATCGAGGAGGCCGGCTTCCGTTGCGCCTTCGTCTCCGGCTCAAGTATCTCGGCGATGCGGCTGGCGATGCCCGATATGGACCTGCTGAGCTTTCCGGAGATGGCTGACGCAGTCGAGACTGTCATCGCCGCCGCGCCAAACGTGCTGTGGCTGGCCGACGGCGACACCGGCTACGGCAATGCGCTCGCCGTGCAGAAGGCGATCCGTGCTTATGCCCGCCGCGGCGCCGCCGCAGTGCTGATCGAGGACAAGGCCTGGCCCCGCCCGCTCGGCCATAATGGTGCGAAGCTGGTAGTCGAGCGCGATGCCGCGGTTCTGCGTTGCCGCGCCGCCGTTGAGGCCTGCCGGGAGGAAGGTATTCTGTTGCTTGCGCGCACCGACGCTCGCGTCTCGCGCGGATTCGACGAGGCGTTGGCACGGCTGAAAGCCTTCGTCGCCGAGGGGGCCGACATCCTTTTTCTGGATTCGCCGCAATCGGAGGCCGAGATGCGCGACGCCGTGGCGGCTTGCAACGGCAAACCGGCGCTCGCCGTGACCTCACCCGCCCGGAAGCACTTCATGCCCGGCAATGACGAGCTCGAACGACTCGGCATCAAGATCGTCGTCTATCCGCAAGAGATCCTTGCCGCGACCGTGCACGCGGTGCGCGCGGCGCTCGCCGGGCTGAAGGGCGGCGCCAAGCCGCCGCTGGCGAGCCCGGCGGAACTGGCAACGGCGATCCGCTCGGCAGACTACCTCGCCCAGGACGCACGCTGGCCGGACCCGCGGTGAGCCGCTTGCGTAGCCAATGCGCCTTGCCGTCTGAATTACCTGCAAGGATCGGAGCATGACCACGGTCGATGCACTCCTGACCAACTGCCGCCTTGCCAATGGACGCCTTGTCGATATCGGAATTGCCGGTCGACATATCGCTACCGTAGGCGAGGGCGCCGGACGGACTCTGTCGAACAGCGCTCCAGTGCTCGATATCGGCGGCGACCTTGTGCTTCCCGGACTTGTCGATGGCCACATGCACCTCGACAAGACTTTGATGGGACTGCCCTGGATGGATCATGGCGCCGGGCCGACGCGGATGAGCCGGATCGAGACCGACAAGACGATCCTGCCACATCTGCGGCTCTCGACCGAGGAGCGCGCCGGCAACTTAATCCACGAATGCGTCATCCGCGGCACCACGCATCTGCGCACGCATGTAGACATCGATCTCGAGAGCCGGCTTGCGAAGCTCGAGGGCATACTCGCGGCGCGCGAGCGTCACCGCGAGCACGCGACGGTGCAGATCGTAGCCTTCCCGCAAAGCGGCGTAATGCGCTGTCCGGGAGTGCTAGACCTCCTCGAAGCGGCGGTCCGCGCCGGCGCCGACCTGGTTGGCGGCATAGACCCCTTGGAAATCGACCGCGACCCGAAGGGGCAGCTCGACGGCATCTTTTCCATCGCTGCGCGGCATGGCGTCGGGCTCGATATCCATCTGCACGAGCCGGGCGAAATGGGGTTGTTCAATGTCCATGAGATCTGTGCCCGGACGAAAGCCCTGGGCCTCGGCGGCAAGGTCACGATCAGCCACGGCTTTTGCCTCGGCGATATCACCGAGCGGAAGGCGGCCATTGCCGCCGAGGCAATGGCAGAAGCCGGCGTCGCTCTCGTCACCCACGGCGCGGGCGGTCTTACTTTGCCGCCGGTCGAGATGTTGCGGGCGGCCGGTGTCCTCGTCTTTGCTGGGAACGACGATATCCGGGACACCTGGTCGCCTTATGGCACCGGCGATCTGCTGGAGCGCGCTGCGATCATCGGCTGGAAAAGCGATTTCCGCCGCAACGATCAGGTCGAGATCGCCTTCGATCTGATCAGCGCCGCGGGCGCGCAGGCGCTCGGCGTAAGCGATTACGGCATCGGGGTCGGCGGTGCGGCTAACCTCTTCACCGTCGCGGCCGGCTGTGTTGCGGAAGCGGTCGCCGCACATCCACCGCGCAAGCTGGTGCTATTCGACGGAAGGATCGTTGCCCGCGACGGCGCATTCCTTGCGGACCCGAACCCGATCGGTGGTTGATCCGCAGTCACTTCTACGTTCTCGAGGCTGGATCGTAACCGATTGAGAAAGCATGAACTTATGGAATTCGGCATGTTTCACGAGTTTCCGGCGCTGCCGGGCCGCAGCGAGACTGAAGCCTTCGACGAAGCGATGGAGCAGGTGGACGCGGCCGAGCGCTGGGGGCTCGACGCGATGTGGCTGGCCGAGATCCATTTCGCGCCGGAGCGCACCTACCTCTCGGCGCCGCTGGCGATCGCCAGCGCGATCGCCGCGCGCACCCGCCGCATGAAGATCGGCATCGCCGTGCAGGTGCTGCCATTATGCCATCCGCTGCGACTCGCCGAGGAAGCCGCAACCGTGGACCAGATCAGTCGGGGCCGGCTGATTTTCGGGGTCGGGCGCAGCGGCGTCGTCAGCACCTACGACGCCTATCAGGTGCCGTACGAGGAGAGCCGCGACCGCTTCGCCGAGATCCTCGATATCGTCAAACGCGCCTGGACCGAGCCGCGTTTTTCATATGCCGGCAAGTATCACAGCTTCGACAATGTGGTCTGCGTACCCAAGCCCCATCAGCAGCCGCTGCCCGAGATCCGGGTTGCTGCCAGCACGCCGGACACGTTTCCGGCGATCGGCGCGCTCGGCTATCCGATTTTCGCCAGCACGCGTCACCCGACCTGGTCCGAACTGGCGCCGCACATCAAAAACTACCATGACGCCTACGAGTCGGCCGGGCATCCCGGCGAGGGCCAGGTCTTTGTCTCGGCGCCGATCTATATCGCCGAGACCGAGGAGCAGGCGCGCGCCGAGGCCGAGGAAAGCGTCACCTATTTCTACAAGCTGCAGTACGAGCTGATCGCCGAGTCGGCACGGCGTTCCGGTCGGCAGAACTTCATCGACCGGGCGGAAAAGCTGCGCAATCTGACCTATGCCGACGCGCTGCGCGGCAACGTGCTGGTCGGCACCCCGGACACCATCGCCAAGCGCCTGCGCGAGTTGCGCGATGAGATCGGCTTCCACGGCATCCTCGCCGAACTGAACTGCGGCGGTCTGATCCCGCACGACCGGGTGCTGAACGCGATCCGGCTCTTGTGCCAAGACGTCATGCCGCGGTTCCAAGCGAAAGCCATGGCGGAGGGCTGACCGCCAATCTTTTTTGCCCGCCGTCCGGGCGATGAGATGCGGTACAAGGGCGGTTACAAGCCTGTGACAAAAGCCCGGGAGGAACCGATCGATGCGTGGATTACGCCTGCCGACGACAGTGTCATCGCTCGTTGCTGCTGTACTTCTAATCGCGGCGGCCGGGCTGCCGGCGCGTGCGGCCGAACCGATCAAGATCGGCTTCGGCATGGGGTTGACGGGTGGGCTCGCCGCCAGCGGCAAGGCGGCGTTGCTGGCGATGAAGATCTGGGAGGAGGAAACCAACGCCAAGGGCGGGCTTTTGGGCCGGCCGGTGCAGCTGATCTATTACGACGACCAGAGCAACCCGGCGACGGTGCCCGGCATCTTCACCAAGCTGCTCGACGTCGACAAAATCGACCTCGTCTGCGGCGATTACGGCACCAATCTGTTGGCGCCGGCGATGCCGATCGTGATCCAGCACAAGATGACATTCTTCGGGCTGTTCGGCCTCGACGTGAACCGCGAGTTCCAGTACCCGAAATATTTCTCGATGGTGCCGACCGGTGGGGCGGACCCGCCGGTTAGTTTCTCGAAGGGCTTCTTCGAGATTGCCGCGACGCAGAACCCGAAGCCGAAGACCTTGGCGATCATCGCCGCCGACGCCGAGTTTCCGCACAACGCCGCCGACGGCGCGCGCAAGAATGCCAAGGAAGCCGGGCTGCAGATCGTCTACGACAAGACCTATCCGCCGAACACTACCGATTACACGCCGATCGTGCGCGCGGTCGACTCGGCCAATCCCGATGTCGTGTTCAGCGCCTCCTATCCACCCGACGCGGTCGGCATCGTGCGCTCGGCGAACGAGATCGGGCTCAAGGCGAAGATCTTCGGCGGCGGCCTGGTCGGTCTGCAATATGCTTCGATCAAGCAGCAGCTCGGGTCTCAGCTCAACGGTATCGTCAACTACGATTTCTGGGAGCCGGCAAAGACGCTGCAATTTCCCGGCGTGCTCGACTTCCTGAAAAAATACCAGGCAAAGGCGGGAAGCGAAGGGGTGGATCCGCTCGGCTATTACCTGCCGCCCTTCGCCTACGCCAATCTGCAGGTGCTTGCCGCCGCGGTCGAGGGCACCAAGAGCCTCGACCAGGACAAACTCGCCGATTGGCTGCACCAGAATACGATCCCAACCGTCGTCGGCGACATCAAGTACGGCGCCAATGGCGAGTGGGCCGAGCCGCGCGTCCTGACCGTGCAATTCCACGACGTTCAGGGCAGCGACATCGAGCAGTGGAAGACCGACGAAAGGCAAACGATCTTGTGGCCGGACAAATACGCCACCGGCAAGGCGGCCTACCCGTACGCCGATGCCAAAAAATAAGCTGTGCTAGGAGGAAGTGATGGATCTGGGGTTGCGCGGGCGTAAGGCACTGGTAACGGGCGCCTCTAAGGGGATTGGGCGCGCCTGCGCCGAGATATTGGCCGAGGAGGGTTGCGATGTTGTGCTGGTGTCGCGGACCGCCGCCGATCTCGAGGCCGTGCGGGCAAAGATCGCCGGCGAGCACAACGTCTCGGTGCGCTACTATGCGCTCGATCTGAGCGACAGCAAAAATGTCGACAAGCTCACCGCCGAATGCGCCGACACCGACCTCCTCGTCAACAATGCCGGCGCGATTCCCGGCGGCAATATCGCCCAGATCGACGAGGCGCGCTGGCGCCAGGCCTGGGACCTCAAGGTCTTCGGTTACATCAATATGACCCGGCGCTTCTACACGCTGATGGCCGAGCGCAATCAGGGCGTCATCGTCAATATCCTCGGCGCGGCCGGCGAGAACCCGGATTTCGACTACATCGCCGGCTCGTCGGGGAACGCC
>Ga0209380_10000694_pt1 | contig 23888 bp, 24 predicted proteins | sample HubBroMetageWFT6_FD_188347 | JGI IMG/M metagenome (GOLD analysis project Ga0209380, IMG submission 188347) | Warmed and freeze-thawed soil microbial communities from the Hubbard Brook experimental Forest, New Hampshire - Hubbard Brook CCASE Soil... | ecosystem: Environmental > Terrestrial >... | reverse complement strand
AGCGGTGATCATCGGATGCTCACCTATCGGTATCACCTCGCCAGCAAGGGTTGTGCCGGTATCGTCGCTGTCGGCCACGAGATGGACGCCCGTCTGGACGATGCGAAAATACTGCGCTCGCCGTCCAGCAGAAATGGTCGGCGAACAGATCTCTGCGGCGAGACGCGCCGCGGCCCGAACCACAAGGTCCGGATCCAGTATCGAGGTAAGAGTTCGGGTTGCCTGAGCGATGACAGCGCTCTGGCGTGCCTCCTCCTGCGCGCTCGCTACGCTGGCCGCCAAGCGACCGCGCAGCACGTGGGTGGCAATGCTGATCATGGACATGAGGCTGACCCAGAAGACGAGCAAGCGAATCAAGACTGTCGGCGTGTCGCTTGCGGTCACGCCGAGGACTGCGAGCGTGATAGCGACGGTCGCGATGACGACGAATGATTCGCGCGGTCGGCCGTGAAGCGCGCAGTAGAACACTGGCAGTAGGAGAAGGGCGGTCAGTCCAGTGATCGTCCCTGCGGAGAAGATGAGCATGCCGATGGCGGCGACCGCTGGGACGAGCGGGGCCTCGGATGCCCATCGTGGGCGGCGTCGCCACACCGGGAGCCGCTCGGCAGCGATGACGAGCCCCGCCACAGCGAGGGCGCCATACAGGAATCCCGGTCGCGCCGGGCCAGGCGGCAACAGGATGCTGACAACGGCCACTGAAGCGATGGCGGCGAACGGTAGCAGGCGCTGGCGTCGCCCACCGGACGCGAGGATGGAGTCGAGCCCTTTCCTCATCGACCAACGACTGTATTTTCAGGAGCCGGCACCCGATGCGGCCGTCCGACTCTTGTCACGGAGCTGTCGCACCCGACTGAGGTCGGCGCCTGCTGGCCACCTGGTGCGCCCATCCGTGCCGTGACCGACCGGTTCAGCATCTGGGGGCCGGCCGGGGACATTGCCGCCTTCTTCGCGGATCTGTGATGCGCGGTGAGCGTATGGCCTGATGGTCAGACGGGCGGGGGCACCGGCAGCCATCCCGCCGCCGGAGCAGGTGGGGCGCTCGGCATCGGAGGCGTCTCGCTGCCGCCAGGGTCGAACCGGAACGGTGGATATTCGTCGCGCATGAGGAGCACGTAGACAAGGACCCGGAACACCCAGCGATTGAGTCCCATGACGAAGTCGAATATGCCGCGTGGATACCGGCTGGTGAAGAGCAGCGCGAGAGCGGCAAACAGAGTCAGGATGGCGATGAGTCCCCAGAGGTGTACCGCGACGCCGACGCCGCCGGCCAGGATCGCGATGACGATGTACTGCGGAATCGCCAGCAACCACCACTTGATGAGCACCAGTCCCCGTGACAGGTGCTCGGGATACGGCACGTCAAGCGAGGCTGGATAGTCGGCGTCGGCCGCGAAGCTGAACGGCGGGTAATGGTCGGTGCCGAGCGCGCTGTATCCGTAGAAGCCGACGCGCCATGCCCAGCGCAGCACGCCGACGTTGAAATCGAAGATCGCGCGCGGATACCGCCCGGTGAAGAGGATCGCGAAGAAGGCGATCACGGTGAGCACGAACATCGCGATGAAGAGGAACCAGAGCACGATGTAGTGCGGTATGAGCAGCACCCACTTCACCAGCCACAGCCAGCGACTCAGTGGCTCCTCCAGACGCCCCTCGACGCGCAGCGGATAGCTGAGCGGCAGCGGCTGGACCGGGACCGGGGGCGGCTGCGGGATGCCGGCAGCCGTTGACCCCGCGCGCAGGTGTCTGCTGAGCATGACGATGCCGAAAGTGAGCAGCAGCACGGCAAGCACGAGCACGACGCCCCCTGCGATGAGCAGACCGAGCGCGAGCCCGAAGAGAAATGGGGCGGTCGCTCCGACTGACACGTCGGCCGCCACGCCGCGGGAACCGTCGGCGTTCATCAGCACGACAATCCATCGACCCGGCGTCACCGTCCAGGTGAGTGTTTGCGTTCCACCGCCGGATGCCTGTGCCTGCCAGAACGCCTGGGTGGCGGGCACAGCCGGCGCCCCACCGTCATGCGGTGCGTACGTGACGCGATATGGAAGGAACTGCAGATCGCTGAGGGAGTCGTAGGCAACGCCGCTCAGGTAGTTGAGCGCGTCGGCACGAGGCGCGATGCCGATGAACACGCCCGCATCGGATCGGGTGGCAGCGGTGATGCGCACGTTGCCCAGCGCGTTCTGGTCGACCGGCCACGCGCGGCCCGAGAAATTGAGGTCAAGGCTCGAGGTCGCGATGGCGTACGAGGGCGCGGTGAGACTTCCGGTTCCCGAAGTGAGGTATCCGGAGGCGTCTCGCTGGGTTTGATCGGCCCACATCAGGAAGCCCCCGCCTGCGAGCAGCCCCATCATCACGAGAGCGAGCACGCTCCCGACGACCACGAGCACCACCGCACCGACACGCGATGGGGCACGCGAAGGCGGTGCCGGTGGCGGAGCCCACCCCGTGGTCATGATCGAGCGACCGGCGGAGTCGACGTCGGGGTGTTCATGTCAGCACCGTACGTCCGATGTCCGGGCGATGCAATCGGGAGGAACCCGGACTCCACCCTGATGTATCACCGCATGCGTCAGGGTGATTCCCGATAGCTCCACCTGCTTGCGAGCCCCATCATGGGAATGTGGCAGAGCAGACCCGGACCAAGAGAAGGCGGGGATCGTGGCGCCGCATCCCGGAAGCCCGCCGGCTCGGAGGTGTGGCCGCCGGCTTCTCGGCGAGGACCGGCGTCGACGTTACCGTCGTCCGAACAATCTTCGTCTTGCTGGCGCTCGCCGGAGGCTCCGGCATCGCCTGCTATCTGGTGGCGTGGCTGCTCATTCCCGCCACCGGGCAACGGACCAGCATCGGCAGCGCGGCGCTGAGCGACCGTACCGGGATCAAGCTCGCCGCGGGTCTTGCATCGCTGCTCGTCGCCGTCTTGGTGATGATCTCCCTGGTCGGGGCGGGCTGGATCGGCTCGCTCGCATGGTCCTTCGTGATCAGCGTCGTCGCGATCGTCCTGATTTCGCGAAACGCTCCCGCGGATGAGCAGGTCACGCTGCGCCGGCTCGCGGATCCGTTCATCGGCTTCACCGGCGATGCCCGGCGCTCTCGAGTGGCATTGCGTGCGCTGGTCGCCGCGGTCCTCCTGGTCGGTGGGGTGACCATCCTGCTGGCGGGACACACGAGCACCGCGCTGCTCCGCCCCCTCGCCGGCGTCGCGCTCGTCATCGCCGCGATGGTGGTGGTGCTCGGACCATGGTGGTTGCGGGTCGGTCGTGACCTGGTCGCCGAACGGCAAGCACGCATCCGTGCCGAGGAGCGCGCCGACGTGGCGTCGCGTGTCCACGATTCGGTCCTGCAAACCCTCGCGCTGATCCAGCGCCGCGCAGCCGAGCCGCAGCAGGTGATCCGGCTGGCCCGAGCCCAGGAGCGCGAGCTGCGCTCATGGCTGTTCGGCGGCCGCGCTCCCGGGTCGCTGGCCGCCGACACGACGTTCGCGGGAGGATTGCGGCTGATCCAGGGCGACGTCGAGGCTCAGCATGGCGTCACCGTCGAGGTGGTCACGGTCGGCGATTGCGTGCTCACCGAGGGTGTTGAGGCCCTGCTCGCAGCTGCGCGAGAAGCGACAGTCAACGCCGCCAAGTGGTCTGGGATCCAGGTGATCTCGCTCTACGCCGAGGTGGAGCCAACCCAGGTCTCGCTCTTCGTCCGCGACCGCGGACGGGGGTTCGACCCGGCGATGGTGCCGTCGGATCGCAAAGGGCTATCCGAGTCGGTGCATGCCAGGATGGCCCGCAACGGCGGCGCCGCGAGCCTTCGGAGCGTTCCAGGAGAGGGCACTGAGGTCAGGCTCACCCTCCCTCGTGCCGTCGGAGCGAGTCCGGCTCCGCCGCCGCCACCGCATCCGCCACCTCAGATGACTCCTCCGCCTCCACCGCCACCGGCATGACCGCTGCGCCCGGCAACCGGCCACGCGTGTTCATCGTCGACGATCATGCCCTGTTCCGGTCGGGGGTCCGGTCGGAGCTCGGCAGCGGAGTGGAGGTGATCGGCGAGGCGGACGACGTCGAGCCCGCGATTGCCGGGATCGCGCAGTGCGAGCCCGATGTCGTCCTGCTCGACGTCCATCTACCGGGTGGCGGCGGACATGCGGTGGTGACCGCGCTGAAGCGCACCCATCCGCATGTGCGATTTCTCGCGCTCTCCGCGTCGGATGCGCCTGAGGATGTGATCGCGGTCATCCGTGCGGGCGCTCGCGGCTACGTCACCAAGACCATCTCCGGCGCGGAGCTCGTGGACGCCGTCTATCGCGTGGCTGCCGGCGAGGCGGTGTTCTCCCCCAGGCTGGCCGGGTTCGTTTTGGATGCCTTCGCGGCGCTCCCGGCTGCCGACCAGGCGCCGCCTTCATGCGACCCCGAGCTCGACCAGTTGACCCCGCGCGAGCGTGAGGTGCTCCGCCTCATCGCACGTGGATTCACGTACAAGGAGATCGCCCGCGAGCTGTTCATCTCCGTCAAGACGGTGGAGAGCCACGTCTCCTCGGTGCTCCGCAAGCTCCAGCTGTCGACACGCCATCAACTGACACGCTGGGCGACGGAACGACGCCTGTCGTAGTGCTCGACTAGAGCAGTTGGTGGATCGCAAATGCGACGCCGAAGGCGACAACCAGTGTGCGGAGCACCACCGGGCTCAGGCGCCGCGCTGCAGTCACGCCGAGAAAGCCGCCGGCGGCGCTCATCGGCACCATCACGAGGACCGCGAGCCATGACACCGGTCCAAAAAAGGCGAAATAGATGGCCGCGACGATGTTGATGATCAACGACATCATGCCCTTGAGCGCGTTGATCCGCTGCAGGTCATCGCGGATGAAGAGCCCAAGCACCGCCAGCATCATCACGCCGAGTCCCGCACCGAAGAACGCGCCGTAGACGCCGCCCAGGAACTGCGCCACCGCGAGGACCGGCGAACGATGCTGCTCGCGCTCCGGGCGGCGTGTTCGGACTCGCGACGTGACCACCGGCTGGAGCAGGAGCAGCGCGCACGCTCCGAGGATCAGCCAGGGAACAATCGCGGCGAACACGTTATTGGAGGTCCGCGTCAGCAGAATCGCGCCGACGACAGCTCCGGCGACGCTGATGGGTCCGAGGAAGCGGACCCGCGCGCGCTGCGCGGTGAGCTCTGCGCGGTACGCGACGCTCCCCCCCGCATAGCCGGGGAGCAAGCCGAGCGTGCTGGTGACGTTCGCGGTCAGCGCCGGAAACCCGATGAGGAGCAGCGCCGGAAACGACAGGAGCGTCCCGCCGCCGGCGACTGCATTCACAGCACCGGCGAGCAGCGCCGCGCCGGCGATCAGGAGCAACTGCGCGGCGTCGAGGTGGATCATCGGTCGCCCGACGCGATCCCCACGCGGGCGGCAACCTCCCGCAGGCCGAGAATGTCAGCGCTCAACTCGCCCGAGGCAAGGCGCGAGCGGATCAGGTCCTCATGGGCAACGCGCTCCACGACGCGGTCGGAGATCTCGAGCACCGATGCTGCAGCGATGCAGAGGACGCCGTCATCATCCGCGACGATCATGTCGCGTGGCGCGACCTCCTGCCCCGCGCACACGACCGTGCGATTCACTGCCCCCGCACCATGTTTGGTCGTTCCCTGAGCGGTGATCCATCGCGACCACACGGGGAAACCCATCGCACGCAACTCGCGCACGTCGCGCACCCCCGCGTCGACGACCGCCCCGATCACTCCATGTGCCTGCAGCGACGTTGCCAGCAACTCCCCGATGACGCCGGCAACATCGCCGGGCGGCATTGTCGCCACGACCAGCAGATCACCCGGGCGGCACTGCTCGACCGCCATATGAATCATCAGATTGTCGGCCCGCGGGCAGAGCACTGTCACCGCCGGACCGGCAACACGGACCCCCTGCTGGATCGGACGGATGACCGGATCGAGCAGACCGGCTCTGCCGTACACCTCGTGTGCCGCAGCGACGCCGTGAGCCGCGAGCGTGGCCACGGCCGTGGGAAGCTCCGCAGCCGGTGGCCGCTCGCCTTCCACCATCAGGACGAAGACGCCACCACCGCGTTGCGGAGCTTCCCGATGCCCTCGATCTCCGACTCCATGACGTCGCCGGGCTGCAGGAACTCCGGTGGGGTGCGCGCAAAACCGACGCCCTCCGGTGTGCCGGTCGCGATCAGCATGCCGGGGAGCAGGGTCATGCCGACGGAGAGCCACTCGATGATCGCGTCCACGGGATAGATCATGTCGCGGGTGTTGGCATCCTGCTTGACCTCGCCGTTGATCCGCAGCTGCAGGTGCAGCGACTGCACGTCGGCCACCTCGTCGCGCGTCAGCACCCACGGGCCGCAGGGGCACGATCCGTCGAGACTCTTTCCCTTGAACCACTGACCGCCCCAGCCGTTCTGGATGTCACGGGCGGTCACGTCATTGAGCACCGTGTAGCCGAAGATGTGCCCGGCCGCGTCCTGGCGCTTGATGTTGGCGCCGCGACGGCCGATGACCACGCCGAGCTCGACCTCCCAGTCGATCTTGGTACTCACCGACGGGTCGATGCGGATGTCGGCGTATGGAGCCGTGATGGTGGTGATCGCCTTGGTGAAGATGGTGGGCGGGGCCACCTCGACGTTGGTCGCGCGTGCGGTCTCCTCGGCATGCTTCTGATAGTTTCGGCCGATCGCGAGCACGTTGCCCCGCGGCGGGTCGAACGGCGGCAACAGGGTCAGATCTGCCAGCGTTCGCACTGCGCTCGCTGGAGCCGACGCCGCGAGGACGCGCAGATGGTCAAGCCCCTCCTCACCGGCGTCGATGACACCGAGAATCGTCCTCGGGAGCGCTTCCGACCCCGACCCGTTGGCTGCGGCGCCGACGTCGACGATCTCGTCGGTTGCGCCGTCGCGTCCCACACCCAGGCGTGCCGCCCCACCATCGCGAAACATGAGCAGTTTCATACCTTGTTCGCCTCCGAGCTCGACGCTGAGCTGAGACTCGTCGCCGCTCCCAAAAACAGTTCCTCGAAATCCTGGCGATCGAGGAGTTCGCCGGGTTGACCTTCCATGCGGATCGATCCAGAGACGAGAACCGACGTGTATGCCGCAATCTCGAGCGCCGCGCGTGCGCGCTGCTCCACGAGCAGCACCGCCTTGCCGAGGGCACCAAGGCCGTTCACCTGCTCGCGCAGGAGTTTGTCGGCCAGCTGGGGTGCGAGGTTCGCGGTGGGCTCGTCGAGAATCAGCACCTTGGGATCGAGCATCAGGACACGCGCGATGGCGAGCATCTTGCGTTCGCCACCACTCAGCTTGTCCGCGCGGCGTTTGAGCATCGGCTTGAGCGCGGGAAAGACCTCCACCACCTCCGGCACTCGAGCGCGAATCGTTGCGGCGGGCAGGAGATAGCCACCCATTTCAAGATTCTCGAGCACGGTCATCGGCTCGAAGATGTCCTGCACCTGAGGCACGTACCCGACCCCTCGCCGCGCCAGCTCCTCGGGACGGCGGTTGGTGACCTCCTCGTCGCCGAGCATGATCCGGCCGCTGGTGACCCGGAGAATCCCGACAAGTGCCTTCAGGAGCGTGCTCTTCCCGGCGCCGTTGGGCCCGATGATGGCGACGATCTCGCCGGGTCCGACGCTCAACGAGACGTCCTGGATGACGGGGACGCCACCGTAGCCGGCGGTGACCCCCTCGGCGCGCAGGAGCGGAACCGGCCGCTTCGCGGACACCACCGCGGGGTTACCCGACAAGGTAGGCGTCAACAATTTCGCGTTGCTGACGCAGGGCCGTCATGGTCCCCTGGCCGATGACGCTTCCCTGCGCCATGACGATCACGGGGTTGCACATTCGCTCGATCATGTGCAGCTCGTGTTCGACCATGAGGATGGTCAAGCCGTCGTCGCGAAGCGACTCGCAATAGTCGGCGATCTCGCCGACGATCGAAGGGTGCACGCCTGACATGGGCTCGTCGAGAAGCAGGACCCGGGGCTGGAGCATCAGCGCGCGCATGATCTCGACGAGGCGCTTCTGGCCGCCGCTCAGGGAGCTGGCGTAATCCGATTCCTTGGCGCTCATCCGGAAGCGGTCGAGCAGGACGCGCGCCTGCTCCACCAGGCGGTTCTCGTCGGCGCGCCAATAGCGCTTGCCCAGCAGCGCGCCCCGGAGCGAATCGCCACGATTGGCCGGCGCTGCCGCGAGCAGATTCTCGAGGACCGTCAGCTGCGCGAATTCGGACGGGAGTTGAAAGGTGCGCACCAGGCCGCGCCGTGCTCGCCGGAAGGCAGGGAGCGCAGTCACATCGTCCCCGTCGAAGATGATCGTGCCGGAGCTTGCAGGCAGGGTGCCCGCGAGCACGGCGAGGAACGTCGACTTGCCGGCGCCGTTCGGACCGATGAGACCGGTGATGCGGCGGGGCAGCACGTCGATGGAGACATCCTCGACGGCGCGAACGCCCTCGAAGTGCCTGCTGACGTGGCTGGCGACCAGAAGCGGGCGCTCACCTGCAGGCTGCGAGCCGGCGGCGGGCGTCGCCGCCATCGCGTCCGTCTCAACCGGCATGCGGCTCCGTCGCCTCCACCCGCTTTGTCCGAACCGCGAACACGCGACGTCGCTCGGGGAGGACCCCGCGAGGCCGGAACCAGAGGAAACCGAGGATCAACCCGCCGATGCACACCCACTCGAGCGCGGGGATGAGTCCCGGCGGGCCGAAGGTCGGCAGGTAGCGAGTCGCTTCTTCAAATCCGACCGGGACGAGGAGGGCACCGAGCACCGCGCCATAGTTGTTGCCACGGCCGCCGACGATCACCGCGGCGAAGAGGATGAGCGTTTCCGGATAGAGCCAGGTCGAAGGGGCCCAGGTGGTGATGAAGCCCACCAGAATGGCGCCGCTCAAGCCGGCGATCGCCCCACCGACGACGAACACGGACATCTTCATGGCCACGGCGTTCTTGCCCAGCGCCTTTGCCGCAACCTCGTTCTCGCGCATGGCGCGCAGGGAGCGCCCGTATGGCGAGTTGATGATCCGCTGGACGATGAGGAACACGATCACCGCCAGAACGAGCGCGCCCGCGGTGTACGCCCACAGGTAGGCGTCGGAGTATGGGTTGAATTTGTCAGAAAGTGGCTGGGGGACGAGCGAGAGACCGGCGGCGCCGTCGAGGAAGGCCGGCGTGTTGGTGACCACGAGGCTGGCGATCACCGAGAGCACCAGCATCGCGATCGCCTGGTAATCGCTGCGCAGCCGTCGCAGCACCACGAGGCCGATCGGCGGGGCGAGCAGCGCGCCGACCAGCGTGGCGGCGATCCAGGGAAGGGGAAAGCTCAGGTTCAGCCCGAGGATGTACGTCTGAAAGCCGCCGTTGGCGGTGTCGCGCGGTAACGACAGCACCGCCGCGGTGTACGCGCCGGCCGCCTGGAAGATGATGAAGCTGAAGTTGACGATGCCGGAGACACCGAATTGCAGGCTGATCGCCAGGCAGGCGAGGATGTCGACTGCCGCGTAGACCAGGAGCGTGGTGAGGTAGTAGGTCACCCGGCTGCCGCGAGTGCGCCTCGCTTGGCGAGCAGTCCCTGCGGCCTGAGCACCATCACCAGGACCAGGACGGCGAAGGCGACCACCTGCTTGTACTCGGGAGAGATGATCGCGGCGCTGATCTCGGTCATCTCGCCGATCAGGACCGCACCGATCATCGCCCCGTACGGGCTCCCGGCCCCGCCGAGGATGGATGCGGCGATGATCGGGATGAGGAATTCAGAGCCGCTCGCCACCGAGAACGAGTCGGAGTTCATGCCCGCAACCGTGCCGGCAACGCCGCAGAGTGCGCCGGTGATCAACCACGCGAGATCTACCACGCGGGCCGTCGGGATGCCGCAGTTCCGGGCCAGGGTCGGGTTGGCCGCGGTGGCTCGCATCGCCTTGCCCAGCCTCGTGAACCGGAGCAGCGCGGAGATCGCCAGCATCACCACGACGGCCACCGCGATGATCGCGAGCTGCTCTCCCGTGAGCGCGATAGACCCCAGGTAATACGTCGTACCAGGGTTCTGAGCGTACGAGACGCTGTAGTAGCCGACAATCGGGAGCATCACGTTGGCGATGACCAGTGAGACTGCCAGCGAGATGATCACCATGCCGATCAGGTTGGTTCCCTTGCGCTGGAACGGCGCGTAGATCAGGCGGTTGAGCAGAAACGAGAACACCGCCCCGAAAACCGCGCCGACCGGGAGTGACAGCCAGATGCTCACGCCCGCGTGGTTGACGGCGTACGCAGCGTACGCGGAGGCGATCATCACCTGGCCGTACGCCAGGTTGATCATGTTCGTGATGCCGAACTGCATCGTGAAGCCGACCGCCGAGATGGCGATGATCGACATGGAAACGAGGCCGAAGCCGAACGCGGCGACGATGAGACTCATCGCCGCCGCCCCCGACAGATCAGTGGGTCAGCCACCGCCCGCCGCGATGATGGCCGCGGTCTGCGCCTGAGTGAGGCTGCCAATGGTGATCTCGTTGCCCATCGCGTCATAGCGGACGAGGATGTAGCCCTGCTGGGAGTTGTTGTACTGGTTGTAGTTGGTCAGCCCACCGGCTCCGACCCAGCGGACCTTCTGACCGCTCTTGATTGCGGCCACACCCGCAGCATAGGTGTTCACGGTGACCGCCCCGGCGACGCCGTTGCCGACGTCATGGATGACCGCGTTGTACACGGTCGGGTCGAGGCTCTTGGTCTCGTCCATGGCAAGGGCCGCCTGCATGATCCCGTCATAGAGGTGGAGCGTCGCGCCACGTTGCGAGTACTTCGGGGCGTCGGGGAACTGCGATGCGACCGCGTCGAGGTTGGTCTTGAACTCGTCGTATCCAGGTCCGCTGAAGCTCACCCCGAGGTCGACGGCGGTGAACTTGTCGACCACGGTTTGAACGCCGACGGCGCCGGTGACCGCCGCGAACCACACGGGGTCGATGGTTGCCGACGTTCCCATGAACGGCAGCATGATCCCGTGGTTCAGCTGCTTCACCTCGGCCATATAGGTGGCGTCGGTCGGCCCGAGCGCCTCCGTGAAGATCACGTCGGGATGGGTGTTCAGCATCGCGGTCACCTCGGTCCGATACGAGGGCTGACCGAGCGCGATCGCCTGGTTGATGGTCACGGTGGCACCGAGTCCCTGGAGAGCGGCCATCGCCGGGCCGACGAATGCCTGTGACCCGATGTCGTTGCCAAACACGAGTGCGACTCGCTTGTACATGAAGTGATCGAGCGCGCTGCCCACCATCGCGAAGGCGTCGAATTCATCGGGGGGGACCAGTCGATGGAAGTAGGTGAATGAGGTCTTGTTGAACTCCGACTGGCCGGTCATGCAAAACATCGGAATGTGCGCCTGGTTGAGGATCGGCGCGACACTCGCGGCCTCGTCCGACGTGCAACCAACGACGGCCATGAGGTTGGAGTTGCTGGCCACCATCTGCTGGGCGGCTGGGACCGCATCAGCAGGCTCACCGCGAGTGTCAAACTCCTTGCAGCTCACCGTGTGCCCCATGACACCGCCCGCGTTGTTGATGGCTCGCGCCGCCGGCAGGCACGCGGCGAAATATGCCGGACCGAGCGCGGCGTCCGGGCCGGTGAAGGGCGCGATGACACCGATGAGCAGTGGCGATTTGCTCGACGACCCGCTCGGGGTGGACGAGCTCCCGCAGGCGGCAAGTGCCAGCGTGAGCATCGCGAAGAGGACCCCTGCCCCTCTGCCGACCCGATGATGGCTTGCGAGCATCACATGCCTCCTAGCGCCCCTGGGCGCGGCTGGCGAAGATTGTCGGCAATACTAGCGACAATGTTGTGAACAATCTAGCCCCAGCCTCCGATCCGGACGAACCGCGCGTGCGGACCACCAACGACCCGTGCGACCGGCTTCGCCAGGCCATCGTCAGCGGCGAGTTCCAGCCGAACGAGCGCCTTGTCGAAGCGGACCTCGCGGTTCGATTCGGCGCTGGGCGCACCGCCATCCGCGCCGCCCTGGCTGTCCTGGATCAGGAAGGGCTCATCGTCCGGGAGCCTCACCGCGGTGCACGGGTCCGGCTGATCTCAGCCAGAGAGGCCTTCGAGATCGAGCAGGTGCGCAATGCGCTGGAAAGGCTCCTGGCCCGCAGCGCCGCCCAGCGGGCGACGAGCAGCGACGTTGCCGACCTTCGAGCCATCCTGGCGACGATGCACGAGCGCCTGCGCGACGGCGACACGCTCGGATACATGCAGCTCAACGCACAGCTCCACCGGCGGATCTGGAAGGTCTCCGACAACCAGGTGGCCTTCAAGATGCTCGTCACACTCAAATCCCAGAGCATCCGGTTCCAGTACGGCACCATCCTCCGGCCGGGTCGTCCGGAGCAATCCCTCCGGGAGCATGTGGCGATCGTCGCAGCGATCGCGGCGCACGACACGGACGCCTGCGACGCCGCGATGGCGGAGCATCTCGGCCACGCCCTCGAGACCCTGCGATGGGCGATCGAGTCACAGGAGCGCGAGCGGCCCTGGGCTGCCCCGCGGGAATCAGTTCTCCGTTCGCAGCCTTAGGGGGCCCTGGGAAGAGGCAGCGTTGTCCGCGTGCCGAGGGGGATTGACATTCCGGAGTGACGCGCTGGCAAAATACCGCGCGTGAAACGCACGAACGACGACCGTGGGATGCGGTGTGCGCGGTGCGGTGCAGCCAGGCTCATCCCGCTGACAGACCACTTCCCGCTCGCGGAATACAGCCAGACGAAACGGGTTCGCCCGGTCCGCGCCCAGTTGAAGTGCGTGGTGTGTGGGCATCGCCACGTCGCTCATCCCCGGGTCCTGCTGGCCGGCTGAATCACGGCCCGCGGTCAGCGGGCCACGAGCTGCACCAGGCCGAGCACGTTGCCGGCAGGGTCGCGGACGGTCGAAAGCAACCGCTCCGGTCCGTCCGGTGTTGGATGCTCGAGGACCTCACCGCCATGGGCGCGAACCAGCTTCATGGCGTCGGTCATGTTGTCGACGTGCAACCAGGGCAGCATCCCCGCATTCGGCGTCGGCGGCCGGTCTGTCACCCACTGACCGATGAGGCCTGGGGCGTCGAACCCCGGATGGGGGTGCTCGACATGCCAGCCGAAGACGCGGGCATAAAACTCCGCCGACCGCTTCACGTTGATGGCGGGGATCTGCAGATACGACACCTGCCCCTGAACCGGTCTGAGCGACAGGTTGGATTCCTCGTCGTCGTCAACAGCCATTGGAAGGATCATCGCATCGCAAGTGGATACGGCCCGCGTCATCGGCCAACCGCGCTCGCTTCTCAACAACGTCGTGACGGTGCAGACCGTCGCGGCCCAGTCCGGCGTTGAGCACGGCGCGACCATCCTCCGGTCAGAATGGGCGGGTGGCGTCAGAGAAGTTCACCGTGCAGTCCGGCACCGCCAGGCTGGCGGCCGAGCGCTGGGCGGGTGACGGGCAGCCGCTCGTGTTGCTCCATTCGGGCGTGACCGATCGTCGCTCGTGGCACGCCGTTGCGGAGGCACTGCAGCCGGTGACCGGCGTCGTCGCCTACGACATGCGCGGGTATGGAGAGACGTCAGGGGTCACCTACGGCTTCTCGCATCTCGATGACCTCAACGCGGTGCTCGACCGCGTTTCGACCGGGCCGGTGTGGCTGGTCGGAAGCTCGATGGGGGGCGAGATTGCCATTGATGCCGTCCTGGCATCGCCGGAACGCGTGGCGGGCCTCGTGCTCCTGGCGCCGGCGGTCAGCGGCGCTCCCGAGCCGAGTGTGGTCGACGCCGACACCGACCGACTCGTGCGTTTGTGGGAAGCCGCGCAGACCTCGGGCGAGATCGACGAGATCAACCGGATCGAGATGTGGCTCTGGCTTGACGGCCCGGGCGGGCCCGAGGGCCGGGTGTCCGGGCCGGCGCGCGAGCTCGCACTTGCCATGAACGCCATCGCGCTGAAGAACGACATCCCTGAGGAGTCCGGGAAGAGCGGCATCACCGCGTGGTCGAGGCTGGAGGAGATCGGCGTGCCCGTGACCGTCGCGTGCGGCGACCTCGATCTGCCCTTCATCATCGCTCGGTCGAAGGAGCTTGCTGACTGGCTTCCCAAATCGCGCTATCAGGTGTTCGAGGGGATGGCACACCTCCCCTATCTCGAGCAACCGGCGGTCGTCGCCGATCTGATCAGCTCAGCGATCCGCTGAGCGGCAGCGTCACCCCGGGGTGATGGTCGCGTAGGTCGCGATCGCAACCCCCGTCTTGGTGGTCGCGATGATGTCGTAGCGCGTGGCGCCCGCGGGAATCGTGGCGTCGGCGACGAAGTGGCCGATGGGATCGAGCCTGCGACTCACCAGGATCGTCGGCGTCCGTCCATCGGGGGTCATCCCGATGGTGACCGTCGCGATCTGTATCTCGCTGGTCTCGTTCGAGCTGGTGAAGAAGGTGAGGTGAAACTCGTCCGCGCCCGGTTTGTCCGGATCGATGTAGACCTGCGCGAGCCAGCCGTTCTGGAGCTGGATCGAGTACAGAGTCGGCAGCCCGTTGAACCGAGTGGCGGTGACGATCGGCGCCGGTGTGGTGGTGGTCAGCTGCAGGTGGACCTCGGTGGAACGGCTGGCGTTATCGATGATCACCGCGACCTCCCAGATACCGGCGATCGCCAGGTTGCCGCCCCGGGCCGCAAAGCGGCCGTCGGGTTGACGCTTGAGCGTCAGCGTTGACTCACCGAGCTGCGGTCGCAGCGGCTGGGCGAACTCGAGCTGCACCGAGCTCGCGTGCACCGTCGCCCCCGTGTCGTAGTCGGTGACACGAAGCGTGAATTGGTTGAACCCCGCAGAGCCGGGCGACACGGTCAGGCGGACCTTCACCGTGGTCGCGAAATCGCTCCCGGTCACAACAACCGGCGCCGCCCGCTCGGTGGACACCTGCGCAGTTGACGCAAGCGGTGGCGCGACATTCACGAGCGCGGCGGCGACGGCCACGACGGCCGCGCCCACGACGATCTCCGTCGATGCGACCCGGCGCAGGCCGCTCAGGATCCGTGACGCCCGCGGCACGTTGCCGAAGCGGTTGATGGCGCCGAGTCCCGCAAGCACCACGAAGAGCGCGACCTTGACCAGCACCAGGACGCCGAATGCGGTGCTGAAGAGCTTGTCCACAGACCCGATCTCGATCACGGCCCGGAATGTCCCGGTGACGGCGACCACGACGATGGCGACTCCGGCAGTGGTTGAAAACCGTCGCACCGCCTGCCCTTTGATCTCGGACGGCTGCCCACGAACAGCCAGGATCAGCACGAGCAGGCCACCGATCCATACGCCGGTCGCGACGATGTGAGCCCACTGCGCAAGGAGATTCGCAGCAACCGGCGCCTGCGCACCGGCGTGGCTGGCAGCGACGTCGACCCACATGGACGCCGCGGCTCCTAAGCCGGCGAGGCCGACGCCGACGCGTCGAACGGTCGCGTGAGCGACGAGAGCTCCGGCGATTCCCGCGGCGACCAGAGCCAGCGCCGCAAGCCTCTCGACGAAGACCGTCCCCAGGGACGTCGAGAACACCGCAGCCCAACCGATTCCCGCCGCGGAACGTTGGGATTCGACAACTCCCGCGACACCGATCGCGGCGACGATCCACATGAGGATCAGCCCAGGTGCGACGAACCGCGGAATGTCGCGTAGCGCAAGCACGCACGTCGATGCCACGCCGACGATGCCCATCACGCCGATGAAGAACAGCCATCGACCCACCACCGCGAGCACCGAGGGGGGCGGCGAAACCACCGACCTGCTCGCGTGCGCGTTGGCACTCGCAGCCGACTCCCCGACACCGAACGCGTACGCACCGGTCGCGAGGTGACCGTCTGTCTCGGAGACGGTCTTCCACGTCACGGTGTACACGCCATCGCCGATGGTCTTCAGCGGCACTTCCAGCTCGAGTGGGTGGCCGGGCACGACGGCGGTCGGGCCGGCGTCAACGCTCACCCCTGAGGTGTTGATCACGGTGATGCTGGACAGCTTCGGATCGGGCGTCTCGCCGAAGGTGATCTCCACCACCTTCGGCGCGCTCTGCACCTCGGCGCCTTCGGGCGGTGTGGCACTCTGCGGCAACGCGTGGGCGGCCGCGGTCAGAGGCAGCCAGATGGCTGCCCCCACCGCAAGCGTCGCTGCGACGGTCAGCGACCGCCGCGCCCGCATCGCTACGTGCTCCGGCCGCGCAACCCGATCGCCAGATTGAGTGCGCTGAGCAGTACCGCCACGACGATCGCGATGATCGCCAGGGTGGTTGCTCCTGATGCGCTCGTCTTGGCGTCGCCGGCCGTTGTTGACGCGGACTGCGCGCTCGCCAGCGCGCTCGCCGCGCGCTGACTTACCGCGTCGACCTTGGTTGCCACGGCAGCGGCTGCCGGCACGGCCACCGGGAACTGCACGGCGCTGGAATCCGCGACCGAGTCGAAGGTCGTCGGGCCTGACGCAACCGTCTGGTTGACCGGGACTCCATTGATGGCGCCGAAGATTCGGAATGTGTACGTTCCGACGACCGTCGGGGTGAGCGCGTAGTCATATTCATCGAGCCTGCCGTTGCCGGTGTCGGAGTCGTAGAGGGGGACCGGGCAGAAAGGGCTGCTCGTCGTGGTCCCGACGGTCACCGTGACCTGGATATCGGGATGCGTGCAGTCCTGGTTGAGCGTGCTCACCGGAGTGCCGATCGGGTTGGTTGCCGAAGGGATGTCGATGAAGACCTGGATCGCATTAGGGCTTCCAACGTACGTGTCGGTACCCCCGGACGGCTCGAATTGCCAGCCGACGGCGATTCGGTATTTACCGACTGTGAACACGTAGTGCGCCGACGCAACGGCGCACGACGTCGCCATGGCGACGAGCGTTCCGGCGGCAATCGCGGAAACGCGAAGACGAGTTCGGGACAACTGAAATCTCCTCGAGTTGTGAACGGATCGTTGGTGAGCCGAGCTCACGGACGACGGTCAGGCGTCGAGGAGCAGTGGAGGTGGCCTTCGCCAGAGGTGCCGTCCCAGCCGGTCGAGCGGCGAGACCGTACGGGCAGCGGGACGGGGGGTGGCGGGAGCTGCAGTCCGGCGTCGACCGGCGACGGCTCGGAGGAGAGCCTCGAGCCTTTCGACGGCGACCTCGCGGCGGCGGAACAGAATCTCGCAAATGCGCACAACGCACGCGAGCAGCAGCGACACGTAGAGGTGGACGAACGGGGCGGCCCAGTGGATCCCGGTGATCGCCCCCAGGCCGGGGGCCGGCTGCGAGCGGGCCACCGCCTCGATGTTCTCCTGTACGACGTACAGCGCTGTTTGAACCGTCGCGAGTGGCAGCCAGATGGCGGCCAGGCGAGTCCCCGGCGAGGACCGGGGCGCTCGATCGCCGGACACGTCCGCGGTCCGCCCGTGCAGGATCCGGCGCACGCCGGCAGCTGCGCGATCGAGCCGGGCGTTCAACCCCCGCCATGCCCGCGCGAGGCGGACGCCGAAGACGGCGCTGAGGGCCAGGAGGACGCCCGCCACCGGGAGCATGTAGGCGTGCACCGGGTTGGTCATCGACGCGACGATCCCTGCCGGTCCCCAGACCCGGAGGTACTCGAGGGTGTGGCCGATGAACAGCCCGATGAGCGCGAGCAGGACGCCGCCTGACGCGACAACCCTCGTCTGCGGATGCGGGTTCACGCCGGGAGCATACGCTCGACCGCCGCACGCGTCACTCAACCGGGTCAACCGAGCCATAATGGGCGCCGCGCTCGCCGGCAGCATGTCGCGGACAGGCGCGGAGGCGACCCTCAAGAACCGTTTGCCGAGAGCGAGGTTTGTGGATGAAACCCTCGGAAGGCATTGGAGCTGTCACCCGCAGCAGGCGCGGTCAGGCGCTCCTCGTCGTCCTCGCGTTGGCAGGTGGTCTTGGCATCGGGGCGCTGATGTCGCTGACGCTGCGCACGCAGGCCACGACCACCAGTGCCCCGCTGGAGATCACGCCCTCAGCCAATGTCATCGGTGCATCGCTGGTGAGGCAGCCGACTCCTGCGCTGACGGGGCTCGTCGACCAGAACGGCAAGCAGGTCTCGCTGCCGGACGAGAGAGGCCATGTCGTGCTGCTTGCCTTCATGGACCCACTCTGCGTGAACCTCTGCCCGGTCCTCGGCCGTGACATCGTTGCCGTCGAGCAGGCGCTGCCCAAGGGGATCAACCCGGTCCTCCTCATCGTCAGCGACATGCCCGACCGCACCCCGGCCAACGTGACGCAGTTCATCAACACCAATCTCACCGCCAAGTGGTCGCCGGGTTGGCACTGGCTGCTCGGACCGGACGCAACCCTTAAGCTCACCTGGTTGAAGTGGGGGGAGCCGCTCGAACCGCCCAAGACCAACTACCTCGACATCATCGATCCTCAAGGCTACATGCGGGTCACCTACCCCGCTCCAATCTTCGTGAGTGACGTGGTGCACGCGATCACTGTGGTCTCGCACGAGTAAGGACCCTACCGTCTGAATCGCGCAATCGCGAGGTCTGGTTGAGGAGAGGGCCGCTTTTGCGCTAAGGTCGCGGCCCGTGCCGACATACAAGATGGGTCAGGCTGCAGAGCTCCTCGGCGTGAGTGTGGATACGGTGCGGCGTTGGGCCGACGCCGGACGCATCGATACCGTGCGCACCGAGGGTGGGCACCGCCTGGTCGACGGTGTCGCGCTGGCCAGGTTCGCGGTCGAGCTGGCCAGCAATCACCCGACGATGCCCGTGACCGAGTCTGCGCGCAACCACTTCTTCGGTTTGGTCACCGACGTGGCCACGGACGGCGTGATGGCGCACGTCAAGCTCCAGGCGGGTCCGTTCCGGATCAGTTCGCTGATCAGCAGCGAGGCGGTCGCCGAGCTCAAGTTGGAGCCCGGGATGCTCGCGGTTGCCTCCGTGAAAGCAACCAACGTCGTCATCGAGTTGCCCCCGCCGCAATAGACCACAACAGAGGAACCCATGAAGATCCGCACCCGCACCCTGCTGGTTTTCGGCACCACCGCCATCGCGCTGGCAGGGTGCGGCTCGAGCCCGTCGAGCGGTCCCTCGGCGTCGCCCGATCCGCTGAGCGGGTCGATCACCGTCTTCGCCGCGTCATCGCTGACCTCCGCGTTCAACACGGCGGAGAAGGGTCTCGAGGTCGATCATCCGGGGTTCACAGCCCAGTACTCCTACGGCAGCTCGCAGGCGCTGGTCACCCAGGTCATCAACGGCGCGCCCGCCGACGTCATCGCGACCGCGAACACCTCCACGATGCAGCAGCTCGTCGCCAAGGGACTCGTCAACACGCCGGAGGCGCTGTGCAAGAACAAGCTCGAGATCATCGTCGCACCCGGAAACCCCAAGGGCATCAAGACCCTCGCCGACCTCGCCAATCCCAGTCTCTCGGTCGTGCTCGCCCAGCCGGGAGTCCCGGTGGGCGACTATGCGACCAAAGCGCTGGCAGCGGCGCACATCACGGTCACACCCAAATCGCTGCAGCTCGATGACGCGCTCCTGGTCGAGCAGGTGGAGTCGGGTAACGCCGACGCGGCCCTGGTGTTCGTGACCGATGTCGTCACCGCCGGAGGCAAGGTGACCGGCGTCCCGATCCCCGACGCACAGAACGTCATCGGCACCTACGAGATCGCCGTCCTCAAGGCGAGCACCCACGCCGCGGCGGCCCAGGCCTTCGTCACCGATGCGGTGTCAGGTGATGTGCAGACGCAGCTGCTCGCCGACGGATTTCTGAAGGCGTCGTGATCCGGGGCGTCACCCGACGCCCCCTCCTCGGTCTCCTCATCCCGGCCGCGGTGGCCGTCCTGTTCATCGCGCTGCCGCTGATCGGGCTGCTGTTGCACGTGGACTGGAGCAACCTCCCGTCGCAGCTGGTGTCGACGGACGTTCTCACCGCGCTTCGCCTCTCCCTCGAGTGCTCGATCATCGCGGTGGCGGTCTCGCTGATCATCGGCGTCCCGCTGGCGTATCTGCTGGCGCGCACCGGACTCCCGGGACGCCGGGTGATCCGCGGGTTGGTGACCCTGCCCCTGGTGCTGCCTCCGGTCGTCGGCGGGATCGCACTGCAGACCGCACTCGGCAGAACCACACCGATCGGGACGGTGCTGGATCACTTCGGGATCGTGCTCCCCTTCAGCACGGCGGGGGCGGCGATCGCGGAGGCGTTCGTCGGCTTCCCCTTCCTGGTGATCACCGTCGAAGCCGGTCTCCGGCAGCGCGACGACCACTTCGAGGAGATGGCGGCGACCCTCGGCGCTCGGCCGTGGCGACGCTTCTGGCAGGTGACCATGCCCCTTGCGGCGCCCTCGATCGCCGCCGGGGCAGCGCTCTGCTGGGCCAGGGCATTGGGTGAGTTCGGCGCGACGATCACGTTCGCGGGAAGTTTCCCCGGTACGACGGAAACCCTTCCCATTGCCGCCTACACGTCCTTCGAGGGATCCGGACAGATCGGCATGGCGATCACGCTGTCCCTCCTCCTCCTCGCCATCTCCGTGCTCGTGCTCGTGGTGCTGCGCGACCGATGGCTCGGTGCGCTGCGGTGACACTGCAGGCGAGGATCCGGACCCGGCTCGGCGGCCTTCATCTCGAGTGCGACCTCTCGGTCGACTCCAACGTCACCGTCGCCGTGCTAGGACCGAATGGCGCCGGCAAGACGACCCTGCTCCGCGTCGTCGCCGGACTGGTGCCTCTGGACGAGGGTCGGATCCAGGTCGACGGAACCGTGTTCGAGGACACGTCGACCCGCGCACGTCTCACCCCTGAGGCCCGGCGCGTCGGGTTCGTCTTTCAGGACCACGGACTGTTCCCGCATCTCAGCGTCGTCGACAACGTGGCCTTCGGTCTCCGCGCGCGAGGTGTCGACCGCAAGACGGCGCTTGCCAGGGCACATGAATGGCTCGAGCGGGTCGATCTCGCGCGATACGCCGGGTCTCGCCCCGCGGCGCTGAGCGGCGGTCAGTCGCAGCGGGCGGCGCTTGCGCGCGTCCTGGTCACCGATCCCCAGGCGCTGCTGCTCGACGAACCCCTCGCGGCAGTCGATGCATCGGGACGGCTCGACCTGCGCCGGGCGCTTCGGGAGCACCTCGCGACCTTCACCGGCGTGCGTTTGATCGTCACCCACGACCCCCTCGAAGCCGCGTCGCTCGCCGAGCGCGTCGTGGTCCTCGAGGACGGCCAGGTGACCCAGGAGGGGGATTTCCGCGAGGTGTCCTCGAGGCCACGATCGGCATGGATTGCGCGGATGGCGGGGTTGAACCTGCTCCGGGGGTCTGTGTCCAGCGGCACGCTGCTGCTCGAGGACGGTTCGGGGCTCACCGTCGTCACCGATGTCCGGGGTCAGGCGCTGGCGACCATCCAACCCCGTGCGGTGGCGCTGTACCGGACGGCCCCCGACGGGAGCCCGCGCAACGTGCTGCGCTGCACGGTCGCCGGAGTCGATCCGGAAGGTGACCGCTGGCGGATCCGGCTCGACGGACCATTCCCCCTCGTGGCCGAGGTCACGCCGGCGGCGGCCTCGGAGCTGCGGCTCGCCGAGGGGGGCGAGGTCTTCGCGGTGGTGAAGGCGACCGAGATCGACGTCTATTCCTTGTGACGGTCGCGGCTTGACCGCGATGGCGCCGAGTCGTCACCCTCAGGACATGAATGCGCCGGCCGAAAGCGCGCAGCCCGCTTCGGTCGACGCGGTCGTCGATCTGCTGGCAGCGAACGACTACCTCTGCGACCGCCGCCTGGCAACCGCAATCCTGGTGGCGATGCGCATCAACAAGCCGCTCTTCCTCGAGGGTGAGGCGGGCGTCGGCAAGACCGAGGCTGCGCGGGCCCTGGCTGCGGGTCTGGGGTCGCGTCTGATCCGGCTGCAGTGTTACGAGGGCATCGACCTCGCCCATGCCGCGTACGAATGGAACTACGCGCGCCAGTTGCTGCACATCAGGCTGGTCGGTGAGCGCGAGGACCGCGCTCGCGCCGAGCAGGACGTGTTCGGTCCGGACTTCCTGCTGCGCCGGCCCCTGCTGGACGCAATCGACAACCACGACGCGGTCCCGCCCGTGCTCCTCATCGACGAGATCGACAGATCCGACGAGGAGTTCGAGGCGTTCCTGCTCGAGATCCTCGCAGACTACGCGATCAGCATTCCCGAGCTGGGCACGATTCATTCCGAGCACCCTCCGCTCGTCATCCTCACGGGCAATCGCACCCGTGAGGTCCACGATGCGCTGAAGCGACGCTGCCTGTATCACTGGATCGATTACCCCGACCTCGAGCGCGAGGTCGCAATCGTTCGAGTCCGGGCACCGGAGGTATCCGAGCGGCTCGGCCGCCAGGTCGCCGAGGTGACCCAGCGGCTTCGCGGCCTCGACCTCTACAAAGTGCCAGGAGTGGCAGAAACGGTCGACTGGGCGCGCGCGCTCGCCGCACTCGGGCACACCGAGGCAACGCCCGCTGCGCTCCGCGAGACCATGGGCGCTGCGATCAAGCACCAGGAGGACCTCCAGCTGGGCGAGGAGGCGATCGCAGAGCACGCGAGACGGTGATCGGTACCGCCCCGGATCCGGTGGAGAGCGTGACCCTCTTCGCGCGGCTGCTCCGCGATGCTGGGCTGACCACCAGCCCCGAGCGTGTACGCGACGCGTGCGAGGCGCTGCTCGCGATCGACCTGGAACGGCCCGACGAGGTTCGCTACGCGCTCCGCGCCGTCTTCGTCACCCGCCGCGAGGAGGGCCCGGTGTTCGACGCCGCCTTCGACCTCTTCTTCTCAAAGCCCGGGGGAGAAGGCAGGGCGGGCTCCATTCCCGGGAGAAGCCGGCCGCTGGCGCTCGATCCCAAACAGGCGCTGGCGTGGATGAACGCGCTCGGACTGTCGTCTCCCGGCGTCGCCCGTGAGGTGGAGGGACCTCCGGCCTCGAGCACCGGGTACAGCGCCGAGGAGCTGCTCCGCAAGCGGGACTTTCGCGAGATGAGCTGGGATGAGCTGGCGTCGGTCCGCCGGCTGCTCCGGCAGTCTCCGTGGCGGGTCGCCGAGCGCAGGACCCGGCGCCTGCGCGCCGATCGTCGGGGCACGGTCGAGCTGCGCCGTACCATGCGGACCGCCGCGCGCCAGGGTGGCGACGCGCACCACCTCGCCCGCGCCAGCGCGCGCACCAAGCGGCGCCCGATCGTGGTCCTCTGCGACGTCAGCGGCTCAATGGATCGGTACTCGCGTCATCTGCTCGTGTTCGCGCATGCGATCGGCAGGCGCGAACGCGTCGAGACCTTCGCGTTTTCGACACATCTGACCAGAATCACCCACCTCCTCCGTCACGGCGACATCGATGCGGCGCTCGACCACGTGGCCGCCCAAGTCCACGACATCGGCGGCGGAACGCGCATCGCCGACGCGCTGCACACGTTCCAGCGCGACCACGCTCGAAGGGTGCTCGGTCATGGAGCGGTTGTCCTGATCATCAGTGACGGGTGGGACCGAGGAGACCCCGATCAGCTCGCGCGTGAGATGGCCCGTCTGCGCAGGAGCTGCCACCGGCTGATCTGGCTCAACCCGCTCCTGGGAAGCACCGTGTATCAGCCGGAGACCCGCGGGATGGCCGCGGCGCTCCCCCACTGCGACGACTTCCTGAGCGCCCACAGCGTCGAGGCGCTCGACGCGCTCGGCAGGCTTCTCGCGGCGCTCCCCCGGCGCGTCAGCCGCTCTGCTCGCGGCGCCGCCGGCGAGCTCGCCGGACACGGCGGAACAGCAGCAGGCTGACCAGCCCGGCGAAGCCCATCGCGATCGTCTGGGGCCGGACCTTGATGCGGCTCAAACGCTCCTTTGCCACGGCGCGCCCGAGCGCCATCGCGTCCAGGGCGGGGGGCTCCGATGCAGCGGGCGAAGATTGCGGCGGCGCGGGCGGGG
>Ga0209380_10000693_pt1 | contig 23900 bp, 22 predicted proteins | sample HubBroMetageWFT6_FD_188347 | JGI IMG/M metagenome (GOLD analysis project Ga0209380, IMG submission 188347) | Warmed and freeze-thawed soil microbial communities from the Hubbard Brook experimental Forest, New Hampshire - Hubbard Brook CCASE Soil... | ecosystem: Environmental > Terrestrial >... | reverse complement strand
AAGATTCGCAGCCGGCACTGGTTCGGCATTCCGGTGAACCAGGGAGAAGACCGCTTCCTTACCCATCAGACCCTGCTTCGCGGCTACGGAACTTACATCAACAACGACGCGCTGTGTTGGACCACCGTACCCGCGACCCTGCCTGAACTGTTCAAGCAGCAGCTCCGCTGGAAGCGCAGCATCATTCGCGATCTCTTCTACACCCTGCGGACCCTGCCCCAGCATGTCTGGACCCTGCACCCGAACACGGTGCTCACGCTGGTGCTAACCCCGCTGGGGGCCCTCCTCGGATTGTTGGTCGTTGTTACCATGATGTCTGGTAATCCAATGGAACTCGCCGGTCCGGGTCCGTTGATTGGCTACCTGGCGATTGCCGCAATTCTCAGTTTGGTGATCAGAAAATACAGCGCGCGAGAGGCGGTTAACAATCCGCTTGCCTTCGGCGCATATTTGGCGTGGACGGTCGTCAGCAGCTTGTTCCTAACCACTCTTGCTCTCTGCACCCTGGACTCTCGCGATTGGGGAACGCGAACGAAGGAGCAGGAAAAGGAGGTCATCAATGGCAACTCCAGTAACGCCGGTCCTCAAGAAAGTACCTGTTGAGGCAAAAGCCCCCGTGTTCCAGCCGCTAGTGTACAAGTCGGTAGTCACGGTTTACCGCATCTTTGCCATCCTGACCCTCTACATCGTGCTGGCTGGCGTATTGGCCTACGCCTTCGTCATGGGCTTTTACGCCTTGAATACATCCTGGGCTGCGCCTGTGATTCTTTCTCCAGCCGATGACAAGAGCCTGGATTTCACGGAAAAGCTTGTGACCAGCCGGCAGACACTGGAAGATTTGAACGTCGACGAGAAAAAGCTGCAGGATGGCGTCGCTGAAATGACCAAGCACCGGGCTGCGCTGGAAGCGCTCCAGCCCGAACTCCAGACTGCCATCGCCCGCGAGCAACAACATAACAAGGTTACAGGCCCCCAACTCCTCGAGCTCGACAAGCAAAAGCAGGCCGACAATCTGAAAACACAAGCGGTCATGGCGCAAGTCAAAGAAGTGGAAGCCGCGATCGACAAGGATCTAGCGGCCGGCCTCATCACAAAAGCTGACGCTGCGACGCAAAGAGCGGCGCTTAACCAGGTGCAAAGTTCCTACACAGACAGCAAAATCGGCGCTGTCCTGCTCACCGACAACATTCTCGAGAAGACCACGACCGACACCAAGACCCTGGACGTGCTCGACAAACAGGCCGAACTGATCTCTGAAATCGCGCAGCTCGATATTGCGATCGGCGTGGCGCAAAAGCAGATTTACGAAGAGAACAAGCAGATCACCCGGCTGAAAGAGGCGCTCGACACGGCAAAACAGACTCCCTATTACCTCAGCGTTTCCGGAAATAATGCCGTGAATTTCGCCTTTGTGCCTTATGACAATCAGAGCAGCGCCGCGATCGGCTCTGCCGTCTACGACTGTTACCTGAACATGGTGCTCTGCCGGAAAGTGGGCACGGTGAAACAGATTTTTGCCGGCGAAGAACATGCCATCCATCCGATCTTTAGAACCGACATCCGCGGCTTCCTCATCCAGATGCAGCTCGACCATCCGGAATCTGCGAAATCGAAAACCGTTTTCCTGAATCGCAAGCCGCTTTTCTTCTGATTTTCTTCACTGATCTTCTTTACAAGGAGACGCTAGATGCCCTCGACTCAAAGGACAAGAATGTCCAGAAGAAAACTCGGCGCAGTCTTGACGCTCGCGCTGCCGTTGATCCCTGCGGCCTTCGCAGCAGATTCAAACGATAAGAATGTGAGTAAAGACCAGTAGGCTTACTGCAACTACCTGACCGAGCAGGCCACGGCGCAACGGGACCTGTTGATGTTTCCGAATGCCGTTGTGGGTATCACTCAACCCAACACTGGCTTGCCTATGCAGGCGGTGTGGGGAGTCTCCGGCAGCCTGGCCAATGTGAGGAAGGGCGTGCTCACGATGAACGTGGCGCGCAAGAACTGCGAGCTCTACAGCGCGACCACTTCCACCCAGCAAGATATTCAGTATGCCCTGCCCAACTTAGAGAAGCAGGCGCTGCAGCATAGATTGGAGTTGATCGAACAAGCGTCTGAAAGCCTGAACGCGCTTTCCGCCACCACCAGTAAAATGGTGGACGCTCAGAACATGACCCGGCCGATGGCTTTCGTTTTGCAGACCACGAAGATCAAGCTGGATGCGGATCGCGCCGATACGCAGACGAAGGTCGCCTCCCTCTATGCGCCGCCGCTGAGTGACAGGCCTCTGAAGGAACTAGTCGCCGAAAAGCAGAGCAGCGAAGTGAACGGGCAAAAAGCCCTCGACAAACTCACTCGCCAAAATAACTGGGATGTAGCGCTTTCAGTCGGTGAACATCAGCAGATCGATCCCTGGATTGACAGCCGCGGAGCCTATGGCGAAGTCAGCATCAGCTACAATCTCGCCAGCCACGCCATCAACAAACACCTGGACCGAACCGTGGATGCCTACGATGAATGGAAGAAAGTTCAGGAAGGCGATGTCATCCGCAATGCGCAGATTCTCAAGCAGCAGGTGGTGGATGGCATTTCCGTCCAGGACGGCCGCCTCAAAGCCCTCGAGGAGCAGCAGAAGCAAATCGAGAGCAACCTGCAGCTCGTCACCGCCGCCGAGACTTCGGCTGCCCTGGACTTCCGCGACCAGTTGACCACGGCTCAGTTGCTGTTGCAGATCGAGATCGGCGATGCCACGTTCCGGCTCGACCAATTGAAACAATTCCTGGGAAGGAATTTCTAAACTCGAAATTCTCACGCGAGACTATTCTCTGGTCCGGAAGGTTCCGGGATTGCTTCAATTCGTCCCAGCAGAAAAACATAGCCGACGATTCCGAGCAGCAGAATTACGGTTGCAGTCACGAAAGCAGCGGCGAAGGAGCCGGTTCTTGAGACTATGTAGCCGGTAACGATCGGTGCGGAAATTGCCGCAATCTGGCCGCAGAAATTCACTGCGCCTGCCAGCGCGCCAACGCTCTCCCTCGGCGAAATGAGCGATGGAACCGTCCATGCGACCGGAGCGGCCGCAGCAAGTCCCCCTAACGCGAGGCTGATCCAAACCAGTGCGCCCGCGGCAGTGCGCGAGCCCGCCGCCCCGAAGACAGCGAGGCCGAAAACCATTCCTGCAACCAGAACGGTTTGCCGGACGCGGCTGGCATCATAGCCGCGCTGAATCAGAGCATCCACCAGCCACCCACCAATCAGTAAATCGGTGCAAGTCGCGAAAAGCCAGGGAACGCTGGTATAGAAAAAAGAGTGCAACAAATCCATGTGCATTGAAAAGGAAAGATAGCTCGGAAGCCATGTCAGCAATAGAAAGAAAGTGTAGTTGTAGGCGCCCCATCCCAGAGCAAGCCCGTAGACCTTGCGCTGCTTTAGAAGATAGCCGAGTGAGCTGCCGCTGCTCGTCTTCACCCGATCTTCTTGCTGCGCCCCACCTTGCCGAATGAACCTGAGTTCAACCGGCGATAAGTCCTTATCTTCACTCGGATTGCGATAAATAATGTAAAACAGCGCGAAATATACAAAGCTGATAAAGCCCGTAGCTGCGAAACTCCAGCGCCAGCCAAAATAGAAAAGAAGCAGGCCGATCAGCGGCACTCCAATGGCATTGGAGAATTTTGCTGCAGCGTCGGTAAACGCGGTCGCCAGACTTCTTTCCTCCCGGGTAAACCAATACCCAAGCGCCTTGGCATTTGCCGGAAAAGTAGGAGACTCGCTTATTCCGAGAAGGAGGCGCGCCCCAAAGAACCAACCCAGACCAGGAGCAACTGCGGCAGCGAATGACGCAACGCTCCAAAGGAAGGCGCTAATCCGCCCCACGCGCCGAACTCCCAGCCAGTCGAGCAATACCCCGCAGGGCATCTGCATCAGCGCATACGTCCAACTGAAGGAGCTGGAGAGATATCCAAACGCCACCAACGATAAGCCGAACGAATCGTGCAACGCGTCGCGCGAAACCGACAGGTTGATCCGGTCGAAGAAGTTGACCAGAACCCCGAAAGCAAGCAGGAAGGCGATTCGCCATCGGCGACGAGGCATGCGTGAACTGCTGGAAACGGTTTGCAGCAAGATCGGGATCGAGCCCTACGTCTATCTCGACACTTCACTCATCAGCGCCAGGAGGTTGTCTTCGGAATCGCGAAAGAACGTCATCCATAAATCGTGCGTCGGCATTTTTGCAATCAAGTGTGGCTCATCCTCGAAGCGCACTCCGCTTTCTTTCAGCTTGCCGTATGCCACCTGAATATCCGGTACGGCAAAATACAGAACCGAGCTGGGATGATCGAATTCCGGTTTCTCGGCATGATCCAGCATCAGCCGCACGCCACCGCAATCGAAGAAGGCAAGCCCCGGCGGCGCCTTGAAAAGCAGCTTCAGGCCCAGCACATCCTGGTAGAAGGCCGCGGCGCGCTCTACATCCTTGGCATTGATCGCGATCTGACCGAGCCGAGTGATTCCAATTCCTGCTGTAGTTGTACTCATGTTCTTGACCTCCAAAGCAGTCGCAGCCCCAAAGTCTACAGTGAATCAATGCCAGTTATGAAACAGCTTTTGCCGATATCGACGGCGGCTTCGAGTTGGGTGAGCTTTGCCCCGAGAAGCGCTTGTCCAATCCGCTCGGTCGCGGGAAACTTCCTAGGCCGTCCCGGGTTGTGACACTCTAGAACGTGTTCCAGCTAGCAAAGTTCAGGGCATCTCTCCGTGATTAACGCCCACCTCATGAGGAGGCTTATGCCGACCAACGCGCTACGAACTCCCGCAAGATCTTTCCTGGTGGCTGCGCTCTCCCTGGCCGTGACTAGCTGCGGCACAACCACCCCCGTCATCTGCAACCTCCCTGGTAGTACCAACGGTAGTGGTACCTGTACGTGCGGTTCGGGAATGCCAGCCTGCCCGGTCAACCCCGGACCCGAATTCCTGTACGCCACCAGCATCGGCGGCCAGATACTGGCCTTCAGCATTGATCACAACACCGGAGCGCTTACCACGATCGGCTCCGTACCCGGTCCCTCTCTGAGTCTTGGCATCACAGCCGTGAGCAATCAGTTCCTGTACGCCTCCGACACTCACAATGCTCAACTGGATGGCTTCTCCATCAACCAAACCACCGGCGTGCTCACCGCGCTCGCGGGATCTCCCTTCTCGACTGGAACTATCAGCATTCCGGGGGCCCTGGCTGCGCCTCCGGGGGACTTGGGCTCATCCCCGGGGAGTAGCCTTCTTTACGCCACCGACATCGCCGCGATCGACGCGTTCACCATAAGCGCAGCCGGAGCGCCCACCCCGCTTTCAGGATCGCCCTTCGTCTCACAATCCAATTTCTCTCTCACGGTCGATCCCTCAGGCAGGTTCCTCTACGCCTCCGACGACGATCCTCCCGGTGGCATCTTGGCCTTCACAATTGATTCCACAGGAGCGCTGACCGCAGTGCCCGATTCGCCGTTTACCATTCCGGGGCAAACTGGTGCCGACAGCCTTCCCTCCGGTATTGTCGATACTGGCTCCTACGTTTACGCCGCACTCTCGCTAACGAACCAGATCGCCGGATTCTCCATCGCGAGTGGTACTGGGGCGCTCACTCCCGTGCCTAATTCGCCGTTCTCCGCGGGAACGAATCCCACCGCGCTCGTCTTGGCCGGCAACTTCCTCTACGCGATAAACTCCCTGGACGGCACCGGCACGATTTCCGGCTACAGCATTAATTCCAACACCGGCGTGCTGACCCCGCTTTCCGGTTCGCCTTTTGCCATTAACGGCCTTTCCATGGCCACCGATTACTTCGGCGAATATCTGTACGTCGCCGAACCCGCCGGCATCCAAGCCTTCAGCATCGACTACACCAGCGGTGCGCTCACTCCTCTATCCGGTTCGTCTATTCTTGGAACCGGAGCAACGCTGTTAACCGTGGTCCAGATCCCGCCGCCGTAGCTTTGTTCGCATCGTAGCGTACCCCAATCTGGTAGGCCTGGCCCTGCTCCCAGGCATGCAATGGGGTTTGAATTGATTGATTCAAATGTGATCACTTCCCACCGGCTCGCGTCCCGGCTGTGTCCGCGCTCACGTATTTGATTGTCGCCAAGACTGCTTCGCGGATAGTCAATTTTGGCCGCCAGCCCAGAGCGCGGATGCGCGAGCAGTCCAGCAGGATAAACGGGCTATCCCCCACCCAGCCGCGTTCGCCGCCCGCGTACGTCAGCTTCGGGTGCAATCCCAGATACTCACAAATCCAGCCTATGGAGTCGTTCACTTCGCAATACTCGTCCGTCCCGAGATTGAAGATGTTCACTTTCCCGTCGGCGCGATCGAAAGCCAAGAGAATTGCGTCGATGCAGTCCTGTACATACAAATATGATTTCCGCTGACGCCCATTGCCCAACACGTGCAGATGTTCAGGATGCTCGGAAAGCTGCCGCCAGAAATCGAACACGTGACCATGCGAATAACGCTCGCCCAGAATCGATACGAAGCGAAAAATGTAGGCCTGCAGCCCAAAACCTTCGCAGTAAGCTTGAATCAACCCTTCCGCCGCCAGCTTCGACGCGCCATAAAGCGAAGTCTGCAGCGGAAAAGGACACGTCTCAGGCGTGGGAAAAACCTCCGGCTCGCCGTACACCGATCCCGTCGACGAAAAAACGATCCGTTTGCAACCTTGCTCCCGCATTGCTTCCAGAACATTCCAGGTCGCGATCGTATTCTGGTCCAGGTCCTTGCGCGGATGTTCCGTGCCGAAGCGCACATCGGCATTGGCGGCAAAATGAACCACCAATTCCGCGCCCTTCATCGCCTGCCCCAGACTCTTGGGGTCGAGCAGATCTGCTTGCTCGAAACTAAACTGAGGATGAAGTAAGGCTCCTTCAAGAAAGCGCCGCTGCCCGGTGGACATGTTATCGAAGCCAACCACGCTGTGCCCCGCCGAGAGCAGGCGGTCGACCATATGACTGCCAATAAAGCCCGCCGCTCCGGTCACTAGAACGCGCAATACAACCTCCGCTGGAATCGAAAACTGGATAGCGCCGTATGCCGACGCAAGAAAAAGCTATCTGTTATCTGAAGACGTCTGCCGCAGCGCGATTCGTGTTCCCTTCAACTCAAAGCGGCTGTCGCGCCAAACGTAACGCAAGCGCAGATAGCTGGCGAACCAAACTGCAAAACCGAGCAAATCGCGCAGCGGATAAAGCCAAGGCGCGCGACGTACCTCTGGATCACGAACTACCATCCAGCCCACAAGCCAAGCTTCGACCAGTCTGTTCAAAACGGCTACGGCGAGAAGAACAACTCCAATTCCCCAGTGCCCCAAACCCATCGCCGCGAGGAAGCCGAGAATCCCGTAAGGGATCGCAAAAATCAACCCACTCCCGAAATGGCCCTTGGGCCGCGAATAGCGCGTGGTTTGCGCCCAGCGCAACTGGTTTTGCCACATACGTCGAAACGAGCCCTGGTTCACCACGTGATCGATCACGTGAACCGAAAGCACGACGCGGTAGCCTGCCTGTGCCATCAGGTTGCCGACCGCGAAATCATAGGCAATGTAATCGCGCAGCGCCGTGTAGCCACCAATGCTCGCCAGTGAATCCTTGCGCAGCACGGTCGTCGGCCCCAGGCCAAACTTCATACCCTCGAGCAGGTTCGCCACCAGCACTCCGGCAGTCATTTCCACAGACATGCCGATGGCCGTGAGTCCGGAGAAGAATCCCGCCGCATTCTTGCCGCGATAGACGCACGTCACCATGCCGACCTGCCGATCAAGCAGGGGCGGCACAATTTCTCGCAAGTATCGCGGACCGACCTCCACGTCGCTATCGGTTGTAACCAGAATTTCGTTCGCGGCGGCCTCTGCCAGGCAATGAAACGAGTAGACCACCGGATTCGGCCACGGCGTGCCGGTTACAAGAACCCGCGTGGGGATATGCGGGTAGCGTGCACAAACCTCCCGCACCACAGCCAGTGCCGGATCATCCGCCTCATCCGCTGCAAACAAAATCTCGTAATTGGGATAGTCTTGCCGGAAAAAGCTCTCAATGTTCTCTTTAAGTCGCGCCTCCAGCCCGTGCACGGGCTTCAAAACAGAAACCGGAGGCAGATGCGCGTCGTCAGGAACAGAGTTGGATTGCTTCCGGGCATCCGAACGGAATTTGATTACTCCCAGCAGCGCAAGACCAAGAAACACGGCCGATGAAGCCGTTCCCAACAGCGCCACACCTAAAACGATATATAAGATCGTCCCGATCAATTCGCGTTAACCGCAGTGGAAACATCCCCTGCAGGCCCCCCCGGGCCCGCAGAGCTTTAGACTCAAACACACTATACATTTCTGCTCCCCCTGAAGGTAGGGCGGACACTCAAAGCGATAGCCACCATAATCCCCCGATTCATTCCTGGTTACCTTTGTGCCTCACTCATCGGAGCTATTCCGCTTCAGTTAGATATGTCGCACACTGTTTTCGGGCATTCGATGCAATCCTCGAGCACAAACCGCCGTCGCCAGGATCGCGTTCAAGCTGTGCTTCCCGTGCGGGTTCGGGGAACCGACGTTTCGGGCGCCTCGTTTGAAGTGCTGGCGCATACTCTCGACCTCACGCCGAGCGGCACGCGCCTTGGTGCGATTCGCCACAAGCTGAAGATGCTCGATAGGGTAACCATTTTTCATCACCAGCGCAGGATGGAATTCTCGGTGGTATGGACGAGACTGCTCGATCGGGGCAGCGAATACCAGGTGGGTCTTCAGTCGCTTTCGCAGGAGAAAGAGCCCTGGGGGATCAGCTTGACGAATTCCGGCGCACCCGCGGTAACGAGAAGCTCAGCGGTATCTGGGGGAGTCTAGTCCGGAGAAATCATGGGTTTTCTAAAGTTGTGGACAAATAACGTGTGGTCAAGTGAAGAAGGACAGGACGTCGCTGAGTATTCCATAATGCTGGCGGTAGTTCTGGTCATCGTAGTGGGGACCGTTCGTCTGATCGGCTCAAACGCCGGCAATGTGTTCTCGCAGGTAGGTAGCGCGATCCAATAGCCTGTTCGGTCATCTAACCGAAATAAAACAGAGCAATCTCTCTCGCCTAGTGGTCTTACTGGCTCGCCGCCGCCCCTGATGCCGCGAAGGTTTCCGGAGGATCAAAATAACACTGATGCCACAGAGCGGCGTCCGATAATTTACCCGCCTTCCACTGCTGCAGCGTGGAGAAAGTCGCGGCAATCATCCCTCCGTCCACCGAATCGAAGATCAGCACAATCCCCGCCAGTTCCTGCGGCTTCTGCGCCAGCTGCGCGTAGTCCTGGTCGAGTACGGATTTCGCAAACTCCAGTCTCACCCGCGCCCCGGAGTCCTTCTCCGACTCGTTAATTTTTTCCACCGAGACGATTCTCACGCTTTTTCCGCGCAACGGCTCCCAATCTCCGGGGAAGGTCGCGGTTTCCTCCCGCGTCACATGAAACAATTCGGTGGCTGTCGGAACCGGACCCCCCGCACTGGCGGGCGAATCACTGTCCGGAACGCTATTGGGCATCTCGAGACTGTCCCGCCAGATCCATCCGCGCGACAGTCCGGAGATGCGCACGTGAACCCAATCCCGGTTGAAATCCAGCATCTCAAACTCGTCGTGTGCGCTGGCCAGGAACAATGTCTTGGCCGTCAAACTCGCTGTCGCCACCACCGGGGTCCCGGATTTTTTGACCGCGACGAGATTCTTGGGGTGCGCCTGATTCTTCAGCACGTCCTCCAGGCTCTCCGCCTCGGCTCGTAGCCCTGCTTCGTCTTTTTCGGCAAGGCCTTTTGCCCCCGTCGCCACCCCATTCTTTTCTTGCTCGGCCAGACCCTGAGCCATGGACGGCGAAAGACCGCTGCCCGTTTCCGGAATTCTGGGTACCGGCGCCGAAATCGTGGGCTGTGCCGAATCTGGAGTCTGCGCGGGATGCTCCGAATTCGATGGAGCCGAAGGCCAATGACCCGACGCGGATGCAGAAGGAGGGGACGCAGATGGTGAAGTTTGCACCATGGCTGGAGCCTGCGCAGGAGCCGCCGTTGGCTTCTTACCCGCGCGTGTTGCTCTTGCGGCAAGTTGATCCGCCAGTTGATCTAGAAGGTCAGCTTCCAAACGGCCGTTCGAAGTTAACAATTGATATCCCGAACGGGAGGCGACCGGATCGGCATACCAGGCGGTGACATCAACGCTGACCCGCACAATAGCTCCACCAGAGGCCCCCGGGCTGACCTCGAACTTCGCTTGATAATAGCCTCGATGATAGCGGTCCAAGGGATGGTCCGTGGCAGTCGCGAATCCGTCGAGCACTGGAAGCCGTCCAGCCGTGGCTGCCTGCATCTCTTTCAGGGCTTCTTCTACGGCGGCCTGCGATTGCGGGAAACTTCTCTCCAATCCATTGCCCTGCGCGGAGCCGTTCGGCAAGCAGAAAAAGACAAAGCAGATGGCTACGCCCGCGGCCAGCATGCGCGAAGGAGCGCGACCGAATCCCGCCCTACGATGCCTCATGGCTGCTCCAACTCATCCCGCATGATCCATCCATGCTGCCCGTCGTGCGTCTCCACGCCATACCAGTAGGGCGTCGAGACCAGAATCAGGACCTCTGTGCCGGTGTCCAACGACTGGAGGTTGCTCGCCGTGTGGAACGGTGCGGATTTCAGCGGCGCGCCCGGCGACTTCACCCGCCTCTCGACCTGACTGCGAAGCTGCTTGACATGCTCCTCCAGGCTCTGGCCTGGCGGCGCCGTCGCGCCCACCTCGGCTGTGGGAACGGATTCGTTTTGCATCGCCTGAGGAGCAGCTTGCGGCTCCGATTGAACTGGCGCGGACTGAACTGAGGATGGAACTGGAGAGGATTGCAGCGGGGCTGATTCGGACGAGGTTGAGTCAGCTTGTAAAGCGGGATTCCGCTTCTTCTCCAACTGCTCTTGCCGCTCTCTGTCGGCCTCGAGGTTCTGTTGCTTCATCACCTCGATGGCTTCAATGTGCTCATGGATGTCCTTGTACTCCGCGCTTTCCACTGAGCCGTCCGACTGATGAACGATCTGGCGGAAGTCTTCCTTGAAAAGCGCGTCGATGCGCAGGACCGCATTCTTGTCGCCCTGAGGCTGGACAACGTAGCGCACGGCGAGCGTCCCCACATCGCTGCTGTCTTTGAAGTTGCGCGGGTCGAGCGTCTGTTCGCGAATCTTATAAAAGACCTTCCCTCCTCCGTCCCATGGCGGAAACACCCGCGACGAAGTGGCAGCTTTCGCTCCCGCTACAAATTCGTCTTTGTTGTACTGTTTCGTCCCCCTGATCACACCGTTCTGCGTTATATCCTCGACGACCTGCTCCACTTCACTCTCCGGCGCAGGAATGTTCACGATCAAACCTTCGCCGTAGTGCAATTTGTCTTTGTCCCGGGCCGCCAGCGGGAATGCCGCCATGAAAACCAACAGAAGCAGCAGGATGAGTTGACCGGCAGCCCGGGCTCGGGTCTGGGCGATCACGTAGTCGCGCCCCGCCAGCCAGCGACCGCCCGTCCACAAGTCCACCTTAATCTCCGATCCAAGCTTCACCGAGTTTCGTACCGGTGGCGCAATTCTGTCAACTGCGCCGCCCACGGCTGCAAAAGTACGCTGTGCGGACGGCGCCGTGGCGTTCGTTTTGCGGGTTGACCTTGTAAGAAATTTGTCAAAAGACCGCACGACGCGCGCAGCAACCGCGCGTCTCTCAGGATTTTCCTGTATTCCACTCCTGCGTTCGATACCATACAAACACTGCATCGGCTCCGACGAGAATCCAGCTAGCAACTGAGCGTTACCTTAAAACCTCTTGACCTACGTACTTGGATAGTAGTAGGATTCACCCCCGGTACGGTGGTAGGACCTTAAACAATCGGTTCTATTCGCAAGAAAGCAATGAAGACAGGCTCCACGTTCGAGTTCCCCGGTTTCCCTCTCCAGCACTTGTTCACCGCGACGGCAATCCCGTTAAATAAACCAGATCTTGATTTGATCTTGCCGAGGAGTCCGGCCATGCACGCTTCGAGTCGTTTTCATCTTCGCAACTTCTTTCAGCCTGCGACTTCCCTTGCCGCAGTCGCTCTGGTTGTCATATCTGTGGTTCTAAGCTGCAGCCAGCCCGCGAGCGCCCTCCCCGCCTTCGCCAGAAAGTACGGCCTGCGCTGTTCCGCCTGCCACGAGTCCTGGCCGATGCTCAATTATTTCGGCCAGAAGTTCAAGGACAATGGCTATCAGCTCATGAACGATCGCGATGCCCCGATCTGGCAGAACCCTGGATATTGGCCGGTCACGTTCCGCATCACGCCCATCTGGCACCGCGTGAGCGTCGGCAAGGTCGCGGTCGACACATATTCGACGATCGGCGGCGTTCCAACGGTCACTGGCACAGCTATCCAGCGCGTCGAGAGCTCCGGCTTTGACCTGAGCGGTCTCGACTTCCACACCGCCGGGACTCTGGAGAAGAACATCTCCTTCTATCTGCTTCCGTCCTCGGATCCCACAGGCGCTTTTCACTTTGAGCAGGTTTTTGTGCGCTTAGATAACATCGCTCACAGCTCCTGGCTCAATATCAAGTTGGGCAGGTTCGAACTCGACAACCTCCTTTCTGAAAAGCGCATTCTGACGCTTACCGGCAACGGAGGCATTTATCAGACCTATCACTTCATCCCAGTGGGTGACGGAAACATCTTCGGGCAGATTGGCGATAACCAACTCGGCCTCGAATATTTGGGGCACTCGGCGGATGACCGCACGCGCATTGGCGCCTCCCTTGTCAGTTCGAATGATGGGAACGTGAATCTTACCCTGGGAGCCAACTCTTATACCGGCTTCTTTACCGGGAGCCAGGCTTTTGATCTCGGCAGGATGGGAGTGCAGCGCGTCGGCTTCTACGCCATGGTCGGACAAGCGGCAACCTATTATCCCACTGCTGGCGGCGTGCCCATTGCAGGTTCCGGGATTGGCAACAAGAGCTTCAGCCGCGAAGGCTTCGTCGGTCAATTCTACTTCGGCCCGCACGTCGATCTTACGGTCGTCACCCAGCACGGTTCGGATAACGCGTGGTTCGGACAAGGATACGGCAACGCGGTCGGGACAGACGGTAACGGCGGCACAACTGCCACCTGTTCGAGTCCCACCCCTGGCTGTCCCTTGAATAATGTGCCGGGAACGGCTCTTCCCACCGGATCGCAGGCGCCCAGTTGGAACGGCGCAACCTTCGAGGGTCACTACGTGTACAGTCCGCAATTGATTTTCATCGGCCGGTACGAACTGGAACGCATGTCGCAGCAGGCAGATGGTTCGGCCTATACGACAGTCGGACCCAACGGGATCCTCGGTCCCACCCCTTCCACCTTCGGCAACATTTCCACGTACACCATCGGCTTCCGCTACAACCCGTTCATGACGAGCCGTGCTGGCCTGGCTTGGCACAACGAGTACAACTGGTTGCACCAGGATGGCACCGGGCCGCTGAACCCTACTACCGGAGCACTCACCAACATCAACACCAGCGAATTGCTGATGGGACTTGACTTCGATTTCTAACGAGGATAGACATGCGAACAAAATTGCAGAATTGGATGCTTTTGCTTAGCTCAGCTGCGCTTTTGGCGCTTCCGTCGGCTTCCTCGGCGCAGCTCTCGACCTTTGATATAGAGACGCGCATTGGCATGGAAAGCCATGTCGGAAATGTCAACGGTCACGCCAAGGACGCGAAAGGCGACTACCGCCGATACTGCGTCGGCTGCCACGGCGACTTGGGCGACGGCAACGGCGAAAATGCTGTTTGGATGCCACCCCCCATGTACCAACAGCCACGCGACTTCCAATTGGGCGTCTTCAAATGCCGCTCCACTCCGACCGGCACCTTGCCCACCGACCAGGACCTGTTCGATTCGATCACTCGGGGCTTCGACCGCTCCAATATGCCCCCCTGGAACACCTTTACCAAGCAGGAGCGCGCCGACCTCGTGGCTTGGGTGAAGCATTTCTCTCCGCGCTGGCTGAATGAGAAGCCGGGAACGCCCATCACAATTCCCCCCGAACCCGAGGTTACACCGGAGCGCATCAAGGCTGGGCGTGACGTGTTTGCCAAGGTGCAGTGCTGGAAGTGCCACGGCGTCCAAGGCATGGCCAACGGACCTTCGGCCTCGACTCTGACCGACGATCTGGGTCGCCCAATCGCTGCCTTCAACTTTACCGACGGCTCCCGACCCAAATGCGGCGATACCGATCAGGATATCTACCGGATTTTCATGACCGGCTTGGACGGCACTCCCATGCCCTCGTTTGCCGACAACATCAAACCCGACGAGGCTTGGGATTTGGTTTTCTATCTCCGGACCTTCATGCACCAGAAGAGCAAGGAAAAAGAGATGGCGAAAACGCTGGGTCTAAAGCCGGTTGACCCAAATGCTCCGGTGGGACAACAGTAGGCCAGGGCTAGGGAGCGATCGCAACCAAAGGTCCGCTTTCGTAATCTGAGGCTTTTAAAGGAGAGACTTCTATGAGGAATCGACACAATTACCCTGGCTTACTATCGGCGCTAGTATTAATTTGTTGTGCTGCATTGATTCTAGGTCAAAAAGTCAATGCGGCTGGTAACGGCAAAATCACCGGGACGGTTAAGCTTGACGGTCCTGCCCCGCACATGCGGGGCATTGACATGTCGAAGGACCCATATTGCGTCAAGGCCCACGCGAGCGATCCCGCCCACCTCGAAACCTATGTGGCTGGGGCCAACGGTGGACTGGAGAATGTGGTTCTCTATATCTCCGACTGGAGCGGCAGCGCCCTGGTATCAACCGCGGTCCCGGTATTCGATCAAAAGAACTGTGTCTATTCGCCGCACGTGCTCGCGCTGGACCCCGGCGAGACATTCAAGGTGACTACCAGCGATCAGACGGCCCACAACATCCACCCCCTGCCCAACCCAATGGTCAATGTCGGGTGGAATCAGTCTCAACCCCCCGGAGCGCCGCCGATCGAGAAGAGCTGGAAAAATCCGGAAATCATTCCCGTACAGTGCAACATCCATCCCTGGATGCACGGATGGTTCGTTGTGGTCAAAGGGCCTTACGCCACCACAGATAGTAACGGCTCCTACACCATCGACAACGTGCCGCCCGGAAGCTACACGGTCACAGCGTGGCAGGAAGCCGCGGGTACCCAAACAGCGAAGGTGACGGTCGCCGCTGGCGGCTCGGGCACTGCCGATTTCACTTTTAAAGCAAAGTAAAGAATCCTGCGGCGCTCGCGCCGTTTTCGACAGCATCCCTGAACTATCGAAACGCCGCAGCTTTAAACCTGCGGCGTTTCGACAGAGCGCCGGCGCTGAACCGGCCAATGGTGAGAGGACATGGCGAAGATATTCGCGGTGACAATCGTTTTGATCGCAATCGGCTCGGCGGTTCCTATCGTGATGCACATGTGGCCGATGCCGGAAGACATCTCCCTCCACGGTCATCTTATCGACGAACAGTACGCCGACACGATGAAGGAGACGGGGGTGGCTTTCCTGTCGTCGCAGTTCCTCCTGGCTTTCTTCATCTGGAAGTTCTCCAGCCCCAAGCCCGGGGACAAGATTAAGCGCTTCCCCGGTGGCGCCGTGGGCTTAGTCACAGCCGCATTTCTACTGGTCGGTACTGAGGTCTTGGCGTTGGGTGTCTTTGGCGTTAAGGCTTGGGGCAGCGAGTATTTCACTCCACCCGCTGCCGATGCTATGCCAATTCAGGTGCAGGCCGGACAGTTTGCATTTTACTTCCGCTACCCCGGCCCGGATGGAAAGTTCGGTCCGCTGCATCCAGACCAGATCAACGAGGCAAATGGCAATTTTTTTGGTATCGATACCACCAACGATCAGGCTTCGAAAGACGATATCGTGACCGCCGAAATGGCGATTCCGGTGAACCGCGAGATCCACCTGCTGATGCATTCAAAAGATTTGGGCCATTCCTTCTATGTCCCGGAGTTGCGCGTCCACCAGGATTTTGTCCCCGGGTTAGATCTTTCGATTCACTTCACCGCAACCAAGATCGGCAAGTATGAAATCGTCTGTACCCAGCTTTGCGGCTTGGGGCATTACAACATGAAGGCGTATCTCGAAGTGAAATCCCAGGATGATTACGACGCCTGGATCAAACAGCAGGCAGCTCTGCAGTAGAACTTTTGGTTTCGGACTTGGATTTTGGGAAGGACAAATACCTCCACCGCCCGCCAAGGAAATCGGAAATTCGCGCAGACGGTAGCATGACACGTGGAAAGACACGTGGAAGAGCGGCGCTGAGCGCCGCGTAAAGCATCACCATTCATGCGGGCTTTAGCCCCTGAGCGTCTGGAATATCCATCTCGTTCGAGGTGAGCACAATGCACGATCTGTCGGCACCCGCGGTGCACCATGGAGCCCCGACTGGCTTCATCCGGAAACACGTTTTCAGCACCGATCACAAAGTCATCGGGAAGCAGTATTACGCGCTGGCGTTAGTCGCCGTCTTCGTCGGCATGGTGCTCTCCTGGATCATGCGCATCCATCTGGGCTGGGGCAGCTACGCGATTCCCGGCCTGCACTTTCTTTCCAAGGCCGGCGCGCCCGGCGATGTGATGACCCCGGAGTACTATCTGCAACTCATGACCATGCACGGAACCATCATGGTCTTCTTCGTACTCACGACTGCCCCGTTCGCAGCCTTCGGGAATTTCTTCCTGCCTATCCAGGTCGGGGCGGAAGACATGCCCTTCCCGCACTTCAACATGATGTCGTTCTGGGTCGCGTTCGTAGCCTTCGTAGTTCTGATCGCTTCGTTTTTCGCGCCCGACGGCCCAACTCTGGGTGGCTGGACCCAATATGCTCCGCTGAGCGCTGTGGGAGCGGTCGCCGGCCCCGGCCAGGGTCTCGGCGTGGTTCTTTGGGCCGCTTCGATTGGCATTTTCTGCATCAGCCAGTTGCTGGGCTCTTTGAACTTCATCACCACTACACTCGACATGCGCTGTAAGGGCATGTCCCTGCTTCGCCTTCCATTAAGCGCCTGGGCCTGGTTCATTACCTCGATCATGGCCTTGACCGCATTCGCGGTGCTGATGCCCGCCTGCATTCTGCTGATTCTCGATCACGTCGCCGGAACCAGTTTCTTCGTATCCTCCAACGAGGTGATCAACGGCCAGCTATTACCCCACTCCGGCGGATCGACTCTGCTCTGGCAGCACCTGTTCTGGTTTTTTGGACATCCCGAAGTCTACATCGCGATCATCCCCGGAATGGGTATCGTTTCGCACGTCCTTATCACCAACATGCGCCGCCCGCTGCTCAGCCACAGGGTAATGATTTACGCCATGGGAGCGTTGGCCGTCCTCAGTTACATGGTCTACGGTCACCACATGTTCGTCAGCGGCATGAATCCTTTCTCCTCGCTGGCCTTCTCGTTCCCCACGCTGATCATCACCATTCCTGCCACCGTCGTCGTTCTCATCTGGCTGGGCAGTTTGTATGGTTCCAAGTTGCGCATCAACTCGGCGTCGCTCTTCGCATTGGGCTTCATTTCAATGTTCATCAGCGGCGGTGTGAGCGGATTTTTCCTGGCTCAGCCTTCCATCGACATCATGCTGCATGCTACCTATTTCGTCGTCGGCCACTTCCACCTGGTGATGGCGGTCGCCGCCATGTTCGGCATCTTTGCCGGAACATATTTCTGGTTCCCCAAGATGACCGGCCGCATGATGAACGACACTTTAGGCAAGCTTCACTTCTGGCTGACCTTCGTGGGCGCATACTGCATCTTTATGCCGTTCCACTACCTGGGCATAGCCGGCAACGTGCGCCGCTATCAGGCCTTCACAGACGACTACCTGATTCCCCTCATTCCGGTGCACAAGTTTATAACGGTCGCCGCAGTAACCACAGGTCTAGTTCAGTTCATTTTCCTTTACAACCTGATACACAGCCGGTTCTGGGGTGCGCCTGCGCCAGATAATCCGTGGGAAGGCACGTCGCTCGAGTGGAGCACGGCCACGCCGCCGCCCCACAATAACTTCGGCGACAAAATGCCGGTGGTGTATCACGATCCCTACGAGTACAACGTCGAGGGTGCAAGCGCGGATTACATAATGCAAACCTCGCCGGAGCAACTTACGAACCCGCACGACGAGAAGTAAGGAGCGGTCAGCATGGCGACCACGGTTCACGAACCGCCGAAAATCGAGCCCGGCTCATTGCCGAGCCACGGCTCCGGCAACGGAGGATGGCGGAACCTGGTTCCTGCCGACGGGGATTTGCGCCAGGTCAGGAACTCTTCTCCTCCGCCCGCAAGCACAGGCATCTGGGTCGGTCTGGCGGCGATCACCATGACCTTCGCCGCCTTCACCAGCGCCCTAATCGTTCGTCAGGGCGGTGCCCCCGATTGGCAACACATTACCCTGCCGCCTGTGCTTTACCTGAACACGCTGGTAATCATCGCCAGCAGCGTCACTCTTGAAATATCCCGCCGCCGAATCGCGGCCTTCATGGGAGGCCTACGAGACGCAAGTCAGAAAGCCAGTCCGGCGCGGTGGCTGTACATAACCCTGTTCCTGGGATTGCTCTTTGTTGCCGGTCAGACTCTTGCCTGGCTGCAACTCACATCGCAGGGAATCAAACTTTCCACCAACATCAATTATTCCTTCTTCTATGTGCTGACGGTAGCGCACGCGCTGCATGTATTCGGCGGCCTCGGTGGTTTAGCCCGCGTGATCGTAAAGCTGAAAAAAGCCGCCCTGAAACGCAGCACCCTCGACGCCACTTCGCGTTATTGGCATTTCATGGGTGCACTGTGGGTGTATCTGCTTTTGCTGCTTTGGATAAAGCTCTAACCCTGTCAAAGGTAGGAGGCAAAGTGAGCCAGGCCGATTTTTCAATTCACGCGCAGGTGTCGCGATCGGAAGCGACGGAAGCAATGACCGCGCCTGCATTTCGCGTGCCCGCAAAAAAGATGGCGATGTGGTTGTTCATCATCGCCGACAGCGCCACCTTCGCCGGCTGTCTGGTCGCTTACGGATTCATACGCAACAGTACTCCTGACTGGCCACGGCCGTTCCACGGAGCGGCGGAACTCACCAACGTGGCGCTGATGACGCTCATTCTGCTCACCAGCAGCTTGACCATGCTGTTAGGGGTGCAGACCGCTCAGGCCGGGGAGAAAGCCAAGGCGTTCCGTTGGACCCTGATTACCGCGCTCTTCGGAATTCTCTTCGCCGCCCTTCACCTTCGGGAATGGATGGGAATGATTGGGGAAGGAGCTACGCTGTTTCACAATCCCTGGGGCACGCCTTTATTCAGTTCGCTGTTTTTCAGCATCACCGGCCTTCACCTGCTCCACGTAACCGGAGGCGTGATCGCGCTCTTTGCCGTAGCCCTCAAGTACCAGCGCGGACGCTACCAAGCCGATGACCTCGAGATTACTGGCCTTTATTGGCACTTCGTCGATCTGGTCTGGATGTTTGTGGTCCCGTTTGTCTATCTTTTAAATCTGGCCCGCTAAGCGAAAAGAGGCAGGAGCGAAATCACTATGACTACCGGCGTAGCGCACAAAAGCAGTCTGGGGAAAGATCTGATTGTCTACGTTTGCCTGCTGGCTTTGGCCGCCATCCAGTTCGTCATTGCCTATCAGAACATCAGCACGGCGCAGATGTTTGTGCGTATGCTGGCCGTCGCCCTCATCGAAGCCGGCCTCGCGCTCTTGTTTTTCATGCACCTGTCGGAGAATCGCGGGCTGCGGTGGTTTGTCCTGATCTTCACCGTCGCCGTTCTCCTGGGCCTGCAATACGGATGGACCGACAGCTTTCGCCTGATTGACGGTGTACCATGGGCGAAGTAACTTCGGCCAGAAGGCAACCATGAAGTTCTCGAAACCGTTTTGGATTGTCGTGCTTGCGCTCGTCGCACTGTTCGTCTTGCTGTCTCCGCTGCCGGGATTGGCCCAGAGCTGCGCGCTCTGCTATACGCAAGCCGCCTCCTCGGGCTCGCGCATGATTCAGGCCCTGCGCAGCGGCATCCTGATCCTCATCGCTCCGCCAACCTTCATGACCATCGGGGTAATCTTCGTCTGCTATCGCAAACGCAATCAGACTCGCGACGGCGACCGGAACGAATCGGACCTCGGTTGGAGAAAAAAGGATTGGGGAAAACACGACTGGAAAACTATCGAGGGGGAGAATGACTTCTCTAACGATTCTCCGCGCGAGGATTGGTAATGCCATTCTCGCGCCCGCCGACTCTTTCAGCACCCGCACCGTCTATCGACGTTCTATGAGTCTTCGTGGCATGTTCAAGATAGTTCCTACCCTGATCGTTTGTCTCGCTCTGATTTCAGCCGCATTCGCGGGCCGGGCAGAGAAGCGATTGCAGATTTATTTCATCGACGTCGAGGGCGGGCAGTCCACACTCGTCGTTACTCCATCCGGCCAGTCTTTGTTGATCGACACCGGCTGGCCCGGCGCCAGCGCTCGCGATGCAAGTCGGATCGTCGCCGCTGCCCACGCCGCAGGCCTCAAACGCATCGATTACGTTCTGATCACGCATTATCACGACGACCACGTCGGAGGCGTTCCCCAGCTCCTCGATCGCATCAAGGTCGGCACATTCGTCGACCATGGCCCTAATCAGGAAGACTCCGATGCGACTCGAAGGAACTACGACGCATATCAGAAAGCCATCGGCGTCCATCCCCGAATTGTCGCAACGCCCGGCATGGGACTTCCTCTGAAAGGTTTGGAGGTGCACATTCTGAGTGCAGCGGGAAACCTCGTGCAATCTCCTCTTCCCGGAGCCGGAACGGCAAATCCGTATTGCTCCACCGAGCCCATGCCCGAGGAAGATGTCACTGAGAATGCCCGTTCTCTGGGTCTGCTGATCGAGTATGGCCGCTTTCGTTTTCTCGACCTCGGCGATCTCACGAAGAAGAAAGAACTCGATCTCGTCTGCCCCAACAACCTGATCGGCACCGCCGACCTATTCCTGGTAAATCACCACGGGCTCGACCTTTCGAACTCGAAGGCATTGGTGTGGTCCGTGCACCCGCGAGTGGCTATTTTCGATAACGGGGCTCACAAAGGCGGCAGTCCTGCCGCCTGGCAAGTCGTGCACGATTCGCCCGGCATCGAAGATATCTGGCAGCTTCACTATGCGATGGATTCAGATAAGGGCCACAACGTCGCGGCAGAACGGATTGCGAATCCGGCGGAGCAACCCGATGGCCAGTACATTAAGGTTGAAGCGTCCTCCGACGGAACCTTCACCGTGACCAACTCGCGGAACAGCTTCCAGCAAACCTACGGAAGGAAGTGAGAGAGTCCCGGTTCCGGCATCCAGAAGAACTCGGCCGTCACTTCTTGTAGATCATTCCGCCCTTCATCACGAACGATACGTTCTGCACCGCGCTGATATCCTGCAGCGGATCGCCTGATACGGCCACGATATCGGCTAGGTATCCCGCCTCCAGAGCGCCAATCTGCCCATCCCATCCCAGCAGCTTCGCGCCATTGAGCAAGTCCGCCCGCAGCGCCGCGAGCGGTGACATACCGTACTTCACCATCAATACCAGTTCCCGCGCCTGCGTCCCGTGAGGAAACGGACCAACGTCCGACCCCACCGCCATCGGAACTCCCGCCGCGACCTGCTTGCCAAAATCCTTCACCTTCACTTCGAGCATCTGGCGCTCTCGATCGGCCAGCGCCGGCGTAGCGGCATGGTCGGCAAAATATTCAAAAATAGTAAAAGTCGGCACCGCGAAAATCTGCTTTTCCCGCATCAGCTGCATCGTTTCATCGCCCAGCTGATTTGCATGGTCAATGGAAGCCACTCCCGCTTGCGCCGCAAATAGCGTGCCCGGTTCGCCCGTAGCATGAACCGCCACGCGTTTGCCAACGCGCGCCGCCTCCGCGACAGCGGCACTGAGTTGAGCTTCGCTGTACTGATAAATCGTTGAAAACTTGCCATCGCGCACCGTGTCCGGTCCGGTCTCATAGATTTTGGTGAAGTCCGCGCCCTCCTTATATTGCTCCCGCATGACCTCCGCCAGCTGAGCAGCATCGTTCGCATAGTCGGCGTTCGAGAGCACATGCTGCGCCGGGTTATAGCCGATCGCGTCTTCGTGCCCGCCGAGAATATTGATGGCATTCCCGCTGATGCGCAACCGTGGCCCCGGAACCAGCCCCTTATTTACTGCATTGCGGACCGCCGTATCCGCCGATCCCGCGCCTTCAGTCCCCATGTCGCGTTCCGCCGTAAATCCCGCCATCAAATCGTCTCGCGCCGCCAACACCGCCATGATCGTGCGCTGCGGCACTGACTCCTGCACTGTCTGCAAGTCCTCCGCACCGGGATGCAGAAACAGATGCACGTGCGCATCGATCAATCCTGGCATCAGCGTGCGCTCTCCAAGATCAATTACCTCCGCGCCCGCCGGACGCTTTACCGCCGTCCCCACTTCCACGATTCGTTCCCCCTGCACCAGCACTTCACCCGGCTTCACCACGCGTCCGTTCTTGATGTCCAGAAATCCAGCCGCATGCAGCACAATCGTATCTGCCATCGCCGGTTGAGACTGCGCCTGCGCCGCACAGAATCCCTGCAGCGCCAGCGACAATAAGAAAGATGAGGAGACCAACCAATTTCGTTTTCTCATAGGTTTCAGTTTGTCAGCAAGGAATGGTACCACCGGAGATTTACCAAGGCGAGGTGGCTCTGGGTGGCGCAGCGCTTCCGGCACTGCGAATTTCTCACCAATGACCTTGGGACTTAGCTCGTGAGGTGAGCAATTTCGAGCCGGGCACTCATCACCCATTCTCCAGATCCTTCAACTCCTCCAGCAGCACCTTCTCGACTTTTTTCTGCAGCTCCGCCGTAAGCTTCTTCCCCTCTGATGTCAAATAGAATGCATCGATCGCCATCTGTCCCTCGGTGTCAATCAATGCAATTTCAATATTGCATTGCTGTCGCGAGAGGCAGGAGCTGATCCGGTGCAGCAACCGCGGCCGGTCCTGCGCAATCACTTGCAACAAAGTACTCGTGGAGGAACATGCATCATCAAAATCGATCCGCGTTTCCACCGTTACCTTGATGCGGGAGTTCTTCTCGCTGCGCTGCCGGTCGCGCAACATCTTTTCGAGATCCGCCGCTCCCGCCAGCACCGCCGCAATACTGTCCTTAAACCGTTGCCACTCCGAAAGATTCAACTCCAGGGTCCGAAATCGGTCGGTAAAGAAAAGCGTATCCACCACCGTTCCGGCCTGATTCGAAAACGCATTGGCCTTCACAATATTCATTCCCCACGCCGCCAGCACCCCGGTCAAAGTCGCGAATAAAGATGCGCGGTCTTTCGTGACCAGGGTAAGCTCATACCAATGCCGGCCTCGCTTCAAATCGATTTGCACCGCGTCTTTGCTGAACCGCTCCGCCATTACCATGTGCTGCATCACCTCTTCGGCGGAGTGCATCCGTAAATATCTTTGCGGAAATCCCTCCACAAAATCCTTGAACTTTGCTCCCATGACCGGAGCCAGGCTGCGCAGCCGAGCCACTTTCTCTCCGTTCGCATCGCCGTGCACGCGCTGGTCCGCGCTGCGGTTCAAATAGTTCGCTGCGCCGATGTAGAGCTGCCACACGTTCTCCGCCTTCCACGGCGTCAGCGCCTCCGGGTTCACCGCCTTGATGTCCGCATAAGTCAGCAGGCACAGCATCTTCAGCCGCTCCGGCGTTCCCATTCTCTCCGCGAAGGCCGCCACCGTCTCTGGATTAAAAATGTCCCGCCGCAACTGCGCCGACATTTCCAAATGATTCGCGATCAGAAACAGCACCTCCGCCCGCTCACCCGGATCAACGTCCAGCCGGTCCATGCAGCGG
>Ga0209380_10000691_pt1 | contig 23919 bp, 22 predicted proteins | sample HubBroMetageWFT6_FD_188347 | JGI IMG/M metagenome (GOLD analysis project Ga0209380, IMG submission 188347) | Warmed and freeze-thawed soil microbial communities from the Hubbard Brook experimental Forest, New Hampshire - Hubbard Brook CCASE Soil... | ecosystem: Environmental > Terrestrial >... | reverse complement strand
GAAGCCCCGGAAGCGATTGTGACGGCGGCTCGTCAGGTGGTCGACGAAGTACGCAGCAAGAAATAACCGAAGGTTATCAACGCCTGATCTAGATGCTCCGAATGAAGGAGGTTTCACGATGCGCGCTCAAATGCCTCTGGCCCTGTTCGCTCTAGTGTTGGGTACGTTGGAAGCTGCCGGCGGGGCCCAGGAGATGATCTACCTGGGCATCATGAATAGCGAGACGTATCCGCTGGTCGCCGGAGCGCTGGGCGTTCTTACCGGCGGCTTGCTGCTGGCGGCGGGGATCACTTTGCTGATAGGTTCCCTGCACGCTGCCGTTCTTGCACAGGCCACCGCCTGGATTTCAGTGCCCGTTTTTATCCTGACGGGCGTCGTCACGCGCCGGGCGGGCTGGCCGATCACAGCCGTCGGTATTCTTTTTCCGCTGCTGCTGCTTTTCGGTCAGAAAAGCCGCGGCGCCGGTGAAACAGTGTCGAAGACCTAAGTGGTTCCCTCGTGCTCCCACGTGCGCTTCGTGGTTAAATTGAGCCACGGTTAAATTGAGCCGCGAGGGAACCCCATGCGAGGTCTTAAAGACAAGCGCATCCTGATCACCGGAGGCGCCAGCGGAATCGGAGCGGCTACGGCGGCACGATTCCTGGAAGAAGGCGCGCGCGTCTGCGTGCTCGACCGCGACGCTCAGGGATGTGACCACATCCGGCGCGAGTTACCCGGCCTCGCCGAGGCCATCATCGCCGACGTCACCGACCTCATGCAGGTCGAGGCCGCATTCGCCGAGGCCGTTCGCCTGATGGACGGGGTCGATGTGCTCGTCAACAACGCCGGCATCAGCATCCGCCACAAATTTCTCGACATCACTCCGGAGGAGTGGGAGAAAGTGCTCTCCGTCAATCTCACCGGCGTTTTTTACGTGGCGCAGACTGCGGCCCGCCACATGTGGGAGCGGGGCAGCGGCGCGATTCTGCAGACTGCATCGACCAACGGACTCGTGGGCCAGCCTTTCTACGCTGACTACAACGCCACCAAAGCCGGAGTGATTGCGCTCACCAAGACTATGGCTGTGGAACTCGCGCCCAAAGTGCGGGTGTGCGCCGTGGCTCCGGGATACGTGCTCACGCCCATGCAGCGCGCCGAGTACAGCGACGCGATGCTGGAGGAAGTGAACGGCAAGATTCCTTTGCGCCGCCACGCGGAGCCAGGAGAGATTGCCGCGCTGTTCGCTTATCTTGCATCCGATGACGCCGCCTACGTGACCGGACAGGTGATCGCCATCGATGGTGGAGAAACCGCCGGCGGATTGGCGAGCCGCTAGAATGCGGCGGACTGGAGCGCGGCCGACCGGAACGCGGCGGACCGGAACGAAGGCGCGTCGTAAGCAAAAGGGCGCACAAGCGAAGCCGCGGAGCACGCAAACCAAAGCCACGGTCTTTCTCGGGGGAGGCCGCATCACCGGCGCGCTGATTGCGGGATGGCGCCTGGCGGGATACGACGGTCGCATCGTGGTGCATGATCATAATCCGGGAAAGCTGCGAGCGCTTCGCCGCGAGTTTCGCATCGAAGCCGCCGGCGACTTGAAATCGGCCGTCGCGCAGGCCGACGTCCTGATCGTTGCCGTCCGCCCGCTTGCGGTCGCGGATCTGCTGAATGAAGTCGCCCGCTCCGGCATCATAAGAAAACCCATCCTGGCGATCAGCCTCGCCGCGGGAATCCCCATCAAGAAACTGCGCGCCCGGCTTGGCCGGCCCGTGCAATGGACGCGAGCCATGCCCAGCCCGGTTTGCCGCATTGGACGGGGCTTAACGGCGGTGACTTTCGATCGTCAAGTTCCGAAACACAGCCGCGAACGAGTTCGTGAATTCTTCGCGCGGGTTGGGCCGGTGCTGGAACTTCCTGAAAACCGCCTCGACATTTTCACCGCGACCTTCTCGCCCAGCCACGGCTATCACGCAATGGCGACGCTGGCCAAAGCGGCGGAGAACGCCGGCTTCGGCCGCGGGCCGGCCCTCACTTCCGCCGCGCATGCTCTCGCGGACAGCATTTTTTATTGGCGCCAGAGTGGCGAAAATCTGGACACCCTTCTGAGCGAAGCATCTACGCCCGGCGGGACCGCAGCCACCACCATCAGGGCCATGGACGACGCCGGCTACGCGCGGGCCGTCGCCCGCGGCCTGCGGGCCGGAGTGGCGCGCGGCCGCAAGAATGCCCGCTGATTTTCGATCTTGCGCAAGCTCCAGATGAAGCCCGATGAAGAACGACTGGCGATACCGCGGCGAACTTTATTTTCTTCGTGTTCCCGCTTTTGCCCACACGTCCCAAGTTACTTTTGTCACCGCGCGAAAACCTTCCGGTATCTGAGAATCGGGTTTCCGACCTGTCAGAATAGAGTACGGGAACCGCGTGAGCTGTTTTCGCCAGCTTGAGCAGACCTGTTCCGCAAGAGCATGAACATGGAAGCATAAACATGGAAGTTCAGACAGCCAAAGCACTGCGACGCAGCACGCGCATCCGCGTGGAGATTCCCGTTGCCGTTACGAGTCTCGACCGGGTTCGTCCTTTCGCGGAGAAATGCGTAGCGATTCTGGTCAGTGCGCAGGGATGCGGATTGCGCAGCCCGCGAGCCTTGCCCGCCGAAACTCCCATCATGATTGGCGATCTGCCCGGTGGTGGAAGCGTGACCGCGCGTGTGGCCAGCTGCCTGCCGCTGGGTAGCGATGGCAAATATTTTCTGATCGGCGCTGCGCTTTATACGCACGGAAATTTCTGGGGCATTGCCGACCCTCCCGAGGATTGGAACGTGGCCGCACCGCGCGATCCCGCGCTCGGTAGTGCTTCGCCGGCGGGCACTGCGTCGTCTCTGAACCCGCCGTACGGGAACTCACCAACCGTCAGCGCATCGCCCGCTGGGAAAAAGGCCTGGCCTTACAACCTCTTCACGACCAGCGCCGAGGCCCATTCGAGCCGCAAATAGGCAGCAAACGAGGCCCGAAAAAACCGGATTGTAAAGTCTTGTCGAACGAATTGCGGCAGCTTGGCGAAGGGCGTGGGGCTTCCGTAATCTCGCCCAGTTTTCGTGCTCTGCCATACTGAGCGAGACATATGTCCGAAACTCCAGACTCCACGCCCGCAAAGGTGCCTGCAGAAACGCAGGCGCAGCAGCCTGAGCTGTGCTTCGGGGAAGTCGAGACCCAGAACGAAATGCAGATCGAAATGCGTTTCGAGGCGGTCGAAACCCCGGCCGAAGCGCGAGCTGACAAGCCGAGCGAGACGCAGGTTGACCCGCAGAACGAAACCCGTTTCGAGATAGTCGGAACGCAGGCTGAAGCGCGGGCTGAAACGCCGAGCGAGACGCAGAATGCAAAGCGCTTCGAGACGGTCGGAACCCAAATCGAAACCCCGGTAGAAACGCGGCCTGAAAGGCGAGTTGAGCCGCGGCTTGAAACGTGGGTTGAAACGCGGGTTGAAACGCCGCTCCAAACGCCGGCGGAGGCACTGAAAGAGACGCGGGTTGAGGCGCAAGCAGAGGCGCGGGTTGAAGCGCAAACTGAAGCGCAAACTGAAGCGCGGGTTGAGATAGAGCGGGTTGAGGTAGAGAACGAGCAGCCAACCGAGAAGCGGGCAGCAACACGTCTGGAGCCGCAGGCCGTGACGCTGAACGACCGTCCCTTCCGCGTGAAACTGCGGGGCTCGGTGCTGGTGCTCATTCGGCTGCCCAACAAACGGCAGTTGCGGGCGGCGCTGCACCAGCTTTCGACCAGTGGCGGCGTCATCAATCTGGAAAAGCCGCTGGATGAGAAAATCGAAGTGGAGTTAATTTTTCACATTGACCGCTCCACCATTCGCGGCAAAGCACAGATGTTGTTTCCCATGTGGGCAACGCAGGGTTGGATGCAGCCCTTCCGCTTCGTGGAATTGATGGACAGCGATCGCAACGCTCTGCAGGAAAATCTGCAATCGTTTATTGGCAACCTGGCCAAGGGCGCTTCGGCCGCTGGCTAGTTTTCTGCTGTCCAGCGACGATCGCGTTCGCACCTCCGTCCAGTTTCAGGGTGGGCCCTCGCTCCCGGTTACCATAGTTACCTCCGCATTCCATCAGGTTGGAATATGATCCGAGCATCACGATGAAGAAACTCAGTTTTGTGGTTTCACTCACCAACAACGAGAACGACTACCAGCAGGAGCAGGCTGCGGCTGCGGAGAAAGCCGCGCGCCGCCTGGGCGTGGGTGTAAAGATCATCCAGGCCGATAACGACTCTCTCAAACAGAGCCAGCAACTGCTGGACATCATTCAAAACACAACGGGTCCGCGGCCGGACGCGATTATTTTCGAGCCCGCCGGGGGGACGGCGTTTCCGCAGGTGGCGCGAGCGGCCGTAGCCGCTGGGATCGGCTGGGTCGTCCTGAATCATGACGTGGACTACGTTCCCCAGCTGCGTAAGTCTTATCCTGGCGTTCCTGTGTTTTCCATAAGCTCCGACCACGTGGAAGTGGGCCGAATTCAGGGGAAGCAGTTTGCCGCGTTGCTGCCCGAGGGCGGTTCGGTTCTTTACATTGAAGGTCCGGCGGCGAGTTCCGCGGCGAAGGATCGAACCCGCGGAATGAATGAAACCAAACCGGCCAACATCCAGGCGAAAGTGATGCGCGCCAATTGGACGGAAGAAAGTTCCTATCGCGCAGTGAGTTCCTGGCTGCGCCTGCGCACCTCGCACGAGATGCATATTGAACTGGTGGGCGCGCAAGATGACAGCATGGCCATGGGCGCGAGAAAAGCGTTCGCCGAGCTGGCGCAGGGAGATCGCGAGCGCTGGCTGAAAATGCCTTTCATCGGTTGCGATGGCATGCCCAAGACAGGCCAGGCCTGGGTGCGAAGCGGGGAGCTGGCAGCGACAATCTTTATCCGCCCGAATACGGATCTTGCCCTGGAGATGCTGACCGAAGCGACCCGCAAGGGATCGCCACTGCCGGAGCAGCATTTGACGATTCCGGAATCAGTGCCGGCTCTCGCGGAAATTACACCCCGGGGAGTGAAGCCGAGCGCAGGCAAACAGCGTTCCGCCTCCGTCTGAATCGCAAGCGCCTCTGAATCGCAATCCGGCTGCAGGCTCCGCCTTGCTGGCGCGCCCCTATACTCCGGACTCCATCGGCCCTCCCTCGTGAAAAACCTCCCACGCATCGACCTAAACTTTTGGGCGTTGAGAAATTCCCGCGGAATCCCGCCCAGCCCCGTGATCTAAACATCCAGATTAAGAGGATTAAGAAGATCGCCGTTCCTCTGCGCTCGGAAACATGTAAAATGAGCCGCCAATTTGGAGTGCGTCTGGTAGGCACATCCCAAGGGTACGGTCCAGCACTCGGACCGAATGCGAGTGGAGGCGGCATGGCGAGTACCGCGCAAGCAGCGGGAACTGGAAATGCAGAGTACAGCATCTGGCGCGTGATCATGGCCTCGTCGGTCGGCACCATGATCGAGTGGTACGACTTCTACATTTTCGGCAGTCTGGCGGCCGTACTGAGCCCGAAGTTTTATCCTCCCGGCAACGAGACGTTCCAGTACGTTGCCTATCTGGCCACGTTCGCGGTCGGTTTTCTGGTGCGGCCTTTTGGCGCACTATTTTTTGGCCGCATCGGCGATTTGGTAGGCCGCAAATATGCCTTTCTCGTAACGCTCTCCATCATGGGTTTTTCAACATTTGTGATCGGCCTGTTGCCTTCCTACGCGACGGCGGGCTGGTTCGCGCCGATTGTGCTGCTGCTGATCCGCGTCCTCCAGGGACTGGCGCTGGGCGGAGAGTATGGCGGCGCTGCGGTTTACGTGGGCGAGCACGTTCCTGACAATGAACGCGGCTTCTACACCAGCTTCATCCAGATTACGGCCACGCTGGGACTTTTCGTTTCGCTGATCGTGATTCTGGTTACGCAGAACTCGATGTCGAAAGAAGACTTCGCCGCTTACGGCTGGCGCATTCCGTTCCTGATCTCCATCATTCTGGTGATGATCTCCCTCTACATTCGCTTGAAGATGAAGGAATCGCCCATCTTCGCCGAGCTCAAGGCCACGGGCATGACCTCCACACAACCGCTGAGGGATGCCTTCACCAAATGGCCGAATCTGAAGAACGTCCTGATATCGCTGTTCGGAGCCGCGGCGGGGCAGGGTGTGGTCTGGTATACCGGGCAGTTTTACGCCCTGTTCTATATGCAGACTATTCTCAAAGTAAATGTAAAAACCGCCAACATCGTGGTCGCGATTGCCCTGCTACTGGGGATGCCGTTCTTCACCGTGGTGGGTGCGCTTTCCGACCGCATCGGCCGCAAGAAACTCATGATGGCGGGCTGCCTTCTCGGAGTGCTTACCTACATTCCGATCTACAAGGCTATGGAGCGGGCTGCCGGAAATAATGTGGTCACCGTAACGTCAACTCGAGACAAAGTGACTGGCCAAATCAAGCTCACGGCCATGACTACGGGCGCGAACGGTGCTTTGCTGCCTGCCAAAGAGGCCCTGAATCCGAATCGCACGATGCTCGTCCTGCTGGTGTTCATTCAGGTTCTCTACGTCTGCCTGGTGTACGGGCCCATTGCCGCCTACCTGATTGAGGCTTTTCCGGCGAAGATCCGGTACACGTCGCTTTCGCTGCCGTATCACATCGGCAACGGAGTGTTTGGCGGATTGCTGCCCTTGATCGGCCTCTCTTCGGTCGCTGCCACGGGAAATATCTATGCCGGGCTTTACTACCCGATGATCGTGGCCGGCACGACGTTTATCGTGGGCAGCCTGCTGCTGCGCGAAACCAAGGGCGTACGCATCTGGGATGAAGCGGGAGGACGGGCCGCAACGTCAAATTAGTCTGTCATCCACAGCGAAGCGAAGGATCCCTCCGAGTCTGCACACGACTCGGTGGCCTCAAGGGGAGTTTCCACCACGATCTGGGCGGCCGTCGCCTCAGATCTGGTAGTCGATATCCTCCATGATCCTCTGCAACGACGCGGACAGCGGCTCGTGCGGCGCAGAGCCCGTCCCCTCAAGTTGCTGCACGCGTTCGCGCAGTTTGCTCACTTCCGTAGCCACCGCGGCCAGAGCCTCCGAAAGCGGATCGTTGATCTGTTTGGGATCGGTGATCACCACGCGTTCGCCGTCGCGAAAAATGATGTGGCCAGGAACTCCCACCACCGTGGAATTTTCGGGCACGCTGCGCAGCACGACGGAACCCGCGCCAATCCTGCAATTGCGGCCGACCGTGATGTTGCCGAGAACTTTGGCGCCGTCACCGATCACTACGTCGTCTTCAATCGTGGGATGGCGCTTGCCGCGCTCCTTGCCAGTACCGCCCAGCGTCACACCCTGATACAGCGTCACATCATCGCCCACGACCGCGGTTTCGCCGATCACCACTCCGGATCCATGATCTATGAACAGTCGCCGCCCGATCTCCGCCCCAGGATGAATCTCGATTCCTGTCCCGAACCGAACCACCTGCGACAACCATCGCCCGGTGAGAAAGAAGCCGTGGCTCCAGAACCAGTGCGTGATGCGGTAACTCCACACCGCGTGCAAACCCGCGTAACACAACAACACCTCCAGCCGCGATCTGGCCGCCGGGTCAAGCTCCACCACGGTGTTGATGTCTTCGCGAATTAGAGCCAGCAGACCGGGCATGAATTCGGATCACAGTTCAGATGGCAGCCGAGATCGAAGTTTAGATCGGAACCGTGGCCGTCGGAATCTGCAACGCCCGGTTCCGCAATTCCTCGAACAGAATACTACTCAGGTAGCGCTCGCCGAACGAAGGGATGATCACGACCACGAGTTTTCCTTTGTTCTCCGGCCGGCGCGCCACCTGCAAAGCCGCAACCACGGCGGCTCCGGAAGATATTCCCACCAGCAGGCCTTCTTCGAGTGGCAGCCGCCGGGCCATCGCGATCGCTTCATCGTTGCTCACGGTGATGACTTCGTCGATGAGATCTCTGCGCAGAATTTTGGGCACAAACCCGGCGCCAATTCCCTGAATCTTGTGCGGCGAAGGTTTGCCGCCGGAGAGCACCGGACTCTCGGCCGGTTCCACAGCCACGGCTTTGAACGAAGGCTTTTTCGGCTTGATGTATTCGCTCACGCCGGTGATCGTCCCGCCCGTGCCCACGCCGGAAATCAGAAAGTCGACTTTTCCGTCGGTGTCGTCCCAAATTTCCGGACCAGTCGTCTCCCGATGAATCTTGGGATTGTCGGCGTTGTCGAATTGCTGCAGCATGAACCCGTTGGGGGTGCCCGCCAGAATTTCTTCTGCCTTAGCCACCGCGCCCTTCATGCCCTTGGGACCGGGCGTGAGCACCAGCTCCGCGCCGAAAGCCAGCAACAGAACGCGCCGCTCCAGGCTCATGGTTTCGGGCATAGTCAGAATCAGCCGGTAGCCTCTCACCGCAGCCACGAACGCCAGGCCAATGCCGGTGTTCCCGCTGGTCGGCTCAACCAGCACGGTTTTGCCGGGATGAATTTTCCCCGCGCGCTCCGCTTCCACGATCATGCTGACGCCGATGCGGTCTTTCACGCTGGCCAGCGGGTTTTGGCTTTCCATTTTTGCGACGACCTCGGCCACGCATCCCTCGGTGACTTTATTCAGCCGCACCAGCGGGGTATGCCCGATCAGTTCTGTGATATCTCTAGCGATTTTCATAAGTGGTTTCCTCCGCTCTAAAAAATTGCGCGTGCCGCTACAAACAATCAAGACGGGCGCAAGCCGACTGAGCTTGCCAAGATACTATAGCTTGCCCCAAAGACGATCTTGCCGGTTTCGTTCGGTAGTGTCGCTGTTTGGAAGATGCTCGCGTGCGGGCCACCGCCTTCGGCTGTCCGGTCGAGTGAAGCTCGACGGTTTTTCCGCTGTGGGCCCGCAAACTGTGACGCTACCATCCGTTCTGCTCGCCGGCGTCCCAGGCTCTGAAGTTTTGCGAAAGTCGGTATCGTCTGGGCCACGACTGCGCTATATCATTGGGCCAGCTTTGGTTGCGATGCTAGGCTAGTCGTTGCTATCTGGTCGTGGCGCTATGGAACGTTCGTTGATCTGGCTCGAAGGCGAAGAGAACGGCTGGTCCTGCTCGAATTGCCGATGGAGATATCCCGTCCCCACGCTGCTCAGCGGCGAAGAGGCGATGGGCGCATACGACCGCCTGGCCGCCGCGAAGTTTCGCGATCATAAGTGCGAAGCCGAGCCCAGCTTTGCCGTGGCCAAAAAAGACGCAAAGCCGCCTACCGACAACACCTTCGCAGACCGGGCTCAAGTGCTGATAAAGCGCGGCTACAAGCCGAAAGTCGCGGTAGACCTTGTGCTCCAGGAAATCGAGATGGAATTCGGCCACAAGCCCAAGCTCATGGAAAAAGCCCGCACCGATGCCGAAGATTTCCTTCGCAGAGTAAGCAAGGGCTTGATCTAAGTACGCCGGCGGGCCAGAGCCCCGATTCGTTCTCCTGGAGGGGCGGACGCCCCCCGTCCCCCGAACAGCGCCATGGTTTATTGAGGGGAAGTTAACGTGGCCCGGCTCCCCGGACGAGGGCGTCCGGGGGCTCCACTAGCTCGTTGAATCCGGAAGAGATAGCCGACGCCTCTCCCGAGGGTTGGATTGGTCTTCCGAAGGTACCGGATTCGGGTTACTGAAGTTTCTTCAAAACTCGCCAAATCATTGTTTCTAAATACGTTAGCTGGTATTACTGGGTATTCCGGAGTCTCCGGGGACACAACTGTGCTTTCAAGTGTGACTGATAGCGCTAAGGGTAGGCCGAGCCGCGTCCAAACGTGGCGAGGCACGCCTGCGCTTGGCAAACTCTTCATCGGACTCATCGTGGCGGGCGGCACCGCAACGCTGCTTTACGGCGCTATCCACCAGAGCAGCAAGAACATCGCTGAGTTCATCTGCTACCTGGGGATCGCGATTCTCGCATCCCGCCTCAAAGTGACCTTGCCGGGCATCACCGGCACCCTATCGGTGAACTTCCTGTTCATCCTGGTGGGCGTGCTGGAGCTGAGTTTCTCGGAGACGCTGATTCTGGGTGCGGTCTCCATCCTGGCGCAAACCCTTTATCCTGAGCGTCCCAACGCTCTGGCGGTCACGTTCAACGTATGCGCAGGAGCGATTTCGACGGCGCTCACCTACGTAGTGTATGACCATCCCTGGAGCAACCTGCTGATTGGCAACCGGCCGTTGCTGCTGGGGGTCGCGGCGTCGGTTTACTTTGTGGCCAATGCCGGCTCGATCGCCACCATGATTTCGATCACGGAGAGGCGGCCGCTCAAGAAGCTGCTGGTGGACTGCTATTTTTGGTCGTTCCCTTACTACATCGTGGGCGCCGGCATCGCGGGTGCCATCGCCTGGCTCGACAAAATATTTAACTGGGAGAGTTCGCTGTTGATGGTTCCGGTGGTTTATTTGATCTACCGGTCGTACCGTCTCTACCTTGGGAAGCTTGAGGATGAAAAGGTCCACGTCGAGGAGATCGCGAATCTTCATCTCCGGACGATCGAGGCACTGGCGCTGGCCATCGAAGCCAAGGACCAGACCACGCACGAGCACCTGCAGCGGGTGCGTGTCTACGCCATCGAAGTGGCCAAGGAAATGGGAGTGGCCGGGTCGGAACTGGAAGCGCTGCACGCTGCATCTCTGCTGCATGACATCGGCAAGCTGGCCGTGCCGGAACACATTATCTCGAAGCCGGGACGGCTCACGCCGGAAGAATTCGAGAAGATGAAGATTCATACCCTGGTGGGCGCGGAGATTCTGGAACGTGTCCGCTTCCCCTATCCGGTGGTGCCCATCGTGCGAGCTCACCACGAGAAGTGGGACGGGAGCGGCTACCCGATGGGATTGAAGGGCGCGGAGATCCCCATCGGAGCGCGAATTCTTTCTGCTGTGGACTACCTCGACGCACTTGCGTCCGACCGCCAGTACCGCCGTGCCCTGCCGCTGCATGACGTGATGCAGAAACTGGCGGCGGAGTCGGGCAAGTCGTTTGATCCAAAGGTGGTTGCGGTTTTGCAGAAACGCTACCAGCATCTGGAAAGGCTGGCGGTGGCCAAGTCGGCGCAGGACATGAACGCGCCGCTCTCGACGGCCATCAAAATCGAGCGCGGAGAAGCTCCCGCCGCCGGGTTCGAAAATGCTACCGCGCCGGAGTACGTTGGAAAGGAGACGACCTTTCTTTCGTCCATTGCGGCGGCACGGCAGGAAGCTCAGTCGTTGTTCGAGTTGAGCCAGGATATGGGCGCGTCGCTCTCTCTGGGCGAAACGCTTTCAGTGTTTTCGGTCAAGCTGAAGCCGATGGTGCCTTACGACGCTATCGCGATTTATGTGCAGCGCGACAATGAACTCGTGCCCGAGTACGTGAACGGCGATAACTACCGCCTGTTCAATTCGCTGCGCATTCCTCTGGGGCAGGGGCTCTCGGGATGGGTGGCGCAGAACAAGAAGCCGATCGTGAACGGGAATCCTTCGGTCGAACCCGGATATCTGAATGATCCGAGCAAGTTCAGCACGCTGCGTTCGGCGTTGGCGGTTCCGCTGGAGGGCGTGTCGGGCGTGATTGGGGTGCTTGCGCTTTATCGCGCCGAGCGCGACGCCTTCACTTCCGACAACCTGCGCATCTTGCTGGCGGTGAGCAGCAAGATGGCGCTGTCGATCGAAAACGCTCTTAAATATCAGCAGGCGGAAAATTCGGCGACCACCGACTACCTCACGGGCTTGCCCAACGCGCGGTCGCTGTTCCTGCAGCTGGAGAGGGAACTGGCCCGCTGCAAGCGCGATAACTCTTCGTTGACCGTGATGGTCTCCGATATGGACGGGTTCAAGCAGATCAACGACCGCTTCGGCCATCTGGAAGGGAATCGGGTGCTGCGGCTCTTCGCCCAGGCGTTGAAAGAGAGTTGCCGCGAGTACGATTACGTGGCGCGCATGGGAGGAGACGAATTTGTGGTGATCGCTCCGGGCCTGCCTACCGAAGCGGCCTCCAAGAAAGCCCAGCAACTTCGGGTTTTGGCCAAGCAGGCAGGTTTCGATGTTTGTGGTGAGGAGATTCTTTCGGTCAGCCTGGGACAGGCCGTTTATCCCGACGACGGGCAGGATGCCGAGAAACTTCTCGCGCAAGCCGACCGCCGCATGTACGTGGAGAAACAGAAGCAGCTTTCCTACAAGGATCGCCGGTTGCATCCACGTTTGAAGTGCCGGGTCACGATCGAATTGAAGTCCGAAATCCAGGGAACTCCCTTGTACGCCAATCTCACTGACGTCAGCATTGGTGGCTGCTTTGTGGAAACCAGCAATATTCTTTCCCCGGGAACCAACCTGACGCTCAGCTTCTCGATGGAGGATGGCGCGCTGACGGCTGAAGGAGTGGTGGCGCGAATCGACCCCGGCGTGGGGGTTGCCGTGCAGTTCAAGGAAACCAACCGCGAAGGCCGCGAGAAGATGCTGAAGATTCTCGAGTACGTGCAGAGGACGACCACGTTTTACAACAACCGCTATTTTGAAGGCCTGCTCAAGCGGTGAGAGTCTGAGATGCTCACGTGGGACGAACGCCCTTTGACTTCGCTCCAGGACAGGCTCTCCGCCGCGATGAAAAACGCGGACGTTAGGAATGACAAGGGCACATCGTCCAGGGGCGAAACCAGGCGGAATCTGCGCAGTGCCGGCAGCCTGACCTGCTCCGTTCCTCTCCGTTCCTGAGCCCCCGTTCCTGAGCCCCCGTTCCTGAGCCCCCTTGAACCACGCCTCCCGCACACTTAAACTGGAGATATGCACGTTCACTCTCACGGCGGGAGCGGCACCACCAAGGTGCTCAAGATTTCCCTGGCCGTGACGCTGGCCTATATTGGGCTGCTGGTGGTGGCCGGCATTCGCGCCCACTCGCTGGCGTTGCTTTCTGAGGCGGGACACAATCTTTCCGACTTTCTCGCGCTGTTGCTTTCGCTGGTCGCGGTCTATTTGCAGTCGCGCCCGGCCAGCCCTACCAAAACCTACGGCTACCATCGTGCCGGAGTGCTGGCTGCTTTGGTGAACGCCACGTCGCTGGTTGCGGTTTCGTTTTTTATTTTCTACGAGGCTTTCCGCCGATTGCAGCATCCGGAGCATGTGCAGGCTGCGGTGATGATGTGGGTTGCCGGCGCGGGCGTGGTGATGAACGGCGTGATCGCGTTGATGTTATACCGCTCGTCCAGGGGTTCCGGAGGCGACGTCAACATTCGCAGCGCGCTGCTGCACGAAGTGGGCGATACGCTGTCGACCGCCGCGGTGATCGTGGGCGGCTGGGCCATTCTTGCGACGGGAAATTATTGGATTGATTCCGCGTTGTCCTTCGGTATCGGAGCGTTGATTCTGTGGTCGGGCTATGGGATTGTGCGCGAGACGCTGAACATTCTGCTGGAAGGCACGCCACGCGGCGTGAAGCTCGAGCTGGTCGAGATCGCCATTCGTTCGATTGATGGCGTCAACGACGTGCACGATCTGCATTGCTGGAGTATTGGATCAGAAACGCGCGCTCTTTCCTGCCACATCGCGATTGCCGATATTCCTCCCTCGGCGAGCGAACGCATCCTGCGCGATGTGAAAGACCGCCTGCACCATAGCTTCCGCATCGACCATACGACGATTCAGTTCGAGCACGTGGTGTGCGAAGTGGCGCATGGATGCGTAATCCCGGTGGCGGAGAGCGAAGAGGAACACCACCACCACAGCCATTAGCGCCTGAAGCCGCCAAAAGAGTTTTGAGTGCGGGGCTCAGGAGGCTGCACTAGCTTGACCACTCGGGCGCGCGTCCCGGTTCCCGTACTCTTTCAAGCACGATCGGAAGCTCGGCGCATCGCGTTGCCAACGTCTCGGCGCACAGGGGTAGATCGGACTGAATCTCTGCAGCCACGCGATAATCAGGCTGATCGACTAGGCGGTTCACAGCTCGGCGGAGTACGTCCCCGATTGCGCGCGGAGTCAGGGTTTGCTTCAAGAAGCCAATGTTCTCGTCCTGCCAACGGTGCTCGTACAGGTGCCCACTGAATTCCCATAGACAGGGCGGCCCGCCGCCCCGGTCGGGGGTCCAGGGAGCAAATATGGGATTCTCATCCGGCTGATACATAAGGCAGGAAACATACTGTGCTACCGCAATCGCCCGGCCTCGGGTTGCAACCGACCACCACGCGGTCCAGAGAGCGTCGAGGTCGGGGAGTAAAACACCGTGCGTTGTAAGCGCGCTGATCCATCGGTAGGGCCGCGAGCCACTTCCGGAGTAAGTGAGCCCTCGTTGATCGTCCATTTCATCGAGAATCGACTCTCGCATAAATGTCGACACTGCCGCGGTCTGAGCCGACGTCAGATGCCGGTCGAAGACCTGCCTGATCGCCAGGACAGGATAAAAGTACTCGACGAAACTGCCGTATTCGCTGCGAGTGCCACGAAGGTTCTCGCGCCATGCTTCCAAACAAAACGGAAGCACGTAGACGAGCAGGGGTGCCTGGATGTCCGTGTACAGCAAGTCTTGCATGTATTCCCACAGGTCACTCACCTGCGCCAAGTCGCCGGAGCGCAGCCGCGCCAGTCGATGGAGATGCTCAGGATTGCCCTCGTGCGCCTCTTGCGTGATCTTCTCCGGGGGAACTGCCGATCCATATGCTCGACGAAGGGTCGTTGCCCTGCTTGTTCTGTCGCGAGGCATTTTGAATCTCAAGATATCGTATGACTGTCATGCCTTCAATCTTCAACTGCTGGTGAGAGCGCCTGTTTTGCATAAATACCCCTGACCCGGTCCATCGTATCCGCGTCTTCCGCCGACTTGTCTGGTCTCAGGCGCACGATTCGGGGGAAGCGCAGCGCGTAACCGCTTTCGTGGCGGTCGGACTGCATCATGTTGTTGAACGCTACTTCCAGCACGATCTTCGGCTCGACGACGCGGCGGAAGCCTTGATCTTCAATCGTGTGTTCCAGAAACCACTGAGTCATTTCGGCGATCTCGACGTCGGTCAGACCGGAATAGGCTTTGCCGATGTTCACCAACTTTTCTTTATCCCGATCCCGATCCCACACAGCGAATGTGTAATCGCTGAGCACACCTACGCGCTTGCCGTGGCCGAATTCAACCGCGGTCACGACCACATCGAGCGTGGCCAGTTCGCGCTTCATCTTTAGCCACGACTTTCCGCGCTTGCCGGGGGTGTACGGCGAGTTCAGGTCTTTGATCATCAGGCCTTCGTTGCCGCGTTCCTGAGCAGCGGTGAAAAGCGCTTCCAGGTCTTCCGGCGTGGCGGTGCGGAATACCGGGGCGCGGATGACCGCGGCCTGTGCCTCGATTACCGTATCGTGGGCGGCGAAGGCCAAAGTGCCTTGCGTGCCTTTCCTCCGTGTCTCAGTGTCTCGATGGTTATGGCTTTGTCTTTTTGAGATGAGCAACTCGTCTAGAATCTGCGCCCGCTCGCGCAGCGGGCGATCGATCAGCAGCTCGCCACCTGCGTACAGAACATCGAAAACCAGGTATGCGACTGGAATCTCGCGTAGCATTTTCTCGCTGACTTTCTTGCGCCCGAGTCGCTGCTGCAGGACGCTGAAGGGGCGGGCTTGACCGGCATGTTCGGGAGCGTGCTCGGCGATCAAGGCGCTCGACGTATCGGGCGGCGCAGGCGTGGCCGGTTCAGGTGCTTGATTCACGCCCTGGCCGGCGGCTGGCGCTGCCGCGGCGGGCAAGAATGCCCGCCCCACACGTGCACTTTCACTATAGCTCCAGGCTACTATTTCGCCATCCAGGATCGCATCTTGCGGCAAGTCCGCCAGAGCGTCCGGCAGCTCCGGGAATGAGTCGGTGATTTCATCCCTCGTGCGCGAGAAAAACTTTGCGTTGCCATCGGACACGTGCGCTTGCGCGCGGATACCGTCGTACTTGTCTTCGACCGCGGCTTCGGCAAAATAACTTAAACCCTCCTCGGCCGACTCAATCGGGCTTGCCAGCATGAACCCCAGGGGATGAAAGATCCGCATTTTCGCTTCCGCCAGCTGGCCTGCAGCCGCGAGTCGCAGGGTTTCGCCGACATCACCGAGCAGCATGTTGGCGCGCTGGACTTCTTTCATCGCCCGCTCGCCACTGGGCGTTTCGAGGTAGGCCCTCGCGATTGCGTCCTCTACCAGGCTTTCTTTCAGACCGATCCGCAAATCTCCGGTCATAATTTTGACGATGTACTTGGCCTCCAGTGGAGTAGCTCGATCGAGCAGATCGCGGACCAGCGCGGTTTTGGCTGAGGGTCCGCGGGCTGCCGCGATCTGCCGGAAAAGCTCCGCCACTTCGAGAATTCTCAATCCCTGTCCCGAGCGCTCGGGAAGAATTTCTCCGGCGACTGCGCCCAGATCTCCATGCTTGCGGTACGACGTGGTCAGCGCAGATTCCGCCTGCCCTGACAACTCGGCGACTACTCGCCACAACAGCCTTCCACCGAACTGCAGCGTGGCCTCCTCCCACGCGGGAAACGCCTGGCCGGAGAGGAATATGGCGGATATGGCGGCCTCGTCTGTGGTGCGCGACTTCAGGTAGTTGGATACGAGCGCGGTCTTCTGCAGCTTCTTGGTGGTAGCGGCGATGGCCTCCGCGGTTTTGGCGAATTTGCGCATGGCCTTCAGAGGATAGACGAAAAAATGAGGAGATTCTGGCCGAGACGCGGGCTGGCCGGGCTGGAGCGCTCGATAAACGGTGGTATATCTGCTACTTAGAGGCGGTCGCTGGACGTTACTTACGAAGCCGCAACTCGCCCTGTGATAACCTATGGGCTGACGCTTTGGCCGCGTCTGGAGCATCTAACGATCGTGCGTTCAATACGAAATTATCTGCGTTTTCTCGCTGCGGTGCAGCTGTTGCCGGCGCTTGAGGGTGGCGAGGAAACCCTCGTTGGCGGGCAGGCCGTGCTTGAGGGCGTGATGATGCGCTCTCCGCACGCGTGGGCGATCGCTTGCCGCAAGCCGTCGGGCGAAGTGGTAACCATGAGCGAACCGCTGGAGCGCGCTTCGGAGAAACATAAGTGGATGGCTTGGCCCATCGTGCGCGGCGTCATGACGCTAGGCTATGCGATGGCCCTCGGCTACCGTGCTCTGCGTTTTTCGGCGAACGTTGCGATCGAAGATGTGATGCAGAGCGAAGACTCGAACACGAACCGCGGAGAGACAACCGCGAAGGTAACTTCACCTGAGAGCAAATCGAAAACCCGGGAAAAGGCAGCCACCATCAGCGGCTGGCTGGCCGCCGTCAACATCGTTATTTCTCTTGCGTTCTTCATTTTTATGTACAAGTACGTGCCGCTGGTGGCGGCGACTGAGCTGAAGAAGATTGATCCCGCGCTGGGCGGCCAGATCATGTTCAACCTGGTAGATGGCGTGATCCGGCTGATTTTGTTTCTGCTGTTTATCTGGGGAGTTTCGCTGTGGAGCGATATTCGGCGAGTGTATCAGTATCACGGCGCCGAGCATAAAACGGTTTATGCCTTCGAAAACGGCGATCCGCTCACGACCACCGCGGTGCAGAAGTATTCGACGTTCCATCCGCGGTGTGGCACCAGTTTTCTGATGACGGTGATGCTGATCTCGATTGGGTTTTACATGCTGATCCCGGTGACCACTTTCTGGGCGCGCTTTGGCGTGCGCATTGCGTTGTTGCCCGTGATCGCAGGGGTCTCCTACGAAATTATCCGCTTCGCCGCTAAGCATCGCGGCTCGCTCTTCGCCTTGATCACCGCTCCGGGACTGTGGCTGCAGCGGATTACCACGAAGCCTCCGTCTGACGAAATGGCGCAATGTGCCATCACTGCCCTCGATCAGGCCATGGTGCTCGAAAAAGAACGTGGCGGCGAATTGGTAATTGCCTAGCGGCCCCGCCGCGAATACTTTCTCCCGCTTTTTCAAACAATCACTAAAATGCCGTAGAGACGTAACTTGTTACGTCCTGCCCGCCGCATTTAACGGGCCCCGCGAAACCGAGACGTAGCGAAGCTACGTCTCTACGGAAGGCGACTGACATGTTTGAACGACTGGACCAAATCGAAGCCCGCTATGACGAACTGACCAATGCTCTGGCGTCGCCGGATATCGTGAACGATTCGGCGAGATACCAGAAGACTGCCAAAGCGCACGCCGAAATCGCGACCATCGTCGAGCGGTATCGCGAATACAAAGACCTGACGAAGGGTATAGCTGAGAGCAAAGCGATGCTTGCGGACGAGAAGGATCCTGAGATGCGAGCCTATGCGCAGGAGGAACTCAACAAGCTGGGGGCGCGCGTGGGCGGTGTAGAAGAAGAACTCAAGGTCCTGCTGCTGCCGAAGGATCCTAACGATGAGAAGAACGTGATTCTGGAAATCCGCGCAGGGACTGGCGGGGATGAGGCTACGCTCTTTGCTGCCGAGATTTTCCGAATGTACACGCGCTACGCGGAAACGCAGCGCTGGAAGGTGGAAGTGCTTTCTTCTTCGGAGTCGTCGGCCGGAGGATTGAAGGAAGTGATCGCCATCATTGAGGGCAATCGCGTTTATTCCCAGCTCAAGTATGAAAGTGGCGTGCATCGGGTGCAGCGCGTGCCCGCTACCGAGCAGCAGGGACGCGTGCACACTTCGGCCGTCACCGTTGCTGTGTTGCCCGAAGCGGAGGATGTGGATATCAAGATTGAAGCCAAAGATTTGCGCATCGACACATTCTGTTCGTCCGGTCCTGGGGGGCAGTCGGTAAATACGACGTACTCAGCGGTCCGCATCACGCACATTCCCACGAACACGGTGGTGAGCTGCCAGGACGAAAAATCGCAAATCAAGAACCGCGAAAAAGGCATGCGCGTGCTGCGCTCGCGACTTTACGAAATTGAAATGGAGAAGCAGCAGCAGGCGCTCGCGAAAGAGCGCAAGGCGATGGTCGGCTCCGGGGACCGTAGCGAGAAGATCCGTACTTATAACTTTCCGCAGAACCGGCTTACCGATCACCGCATCGGTTTTACGATTCATCAACTGGAATCCGTGATGGATGGGAAACTTCAGCCTTTGATCGAAGCCCTGGTGACGCATTACCAGGCGGAGAAGCTGAAGCAGGAAGCCGGCAGCATGGTTTAGAGGCTGGCAACGAAATCAATCTTGAGCCGTCTGTTGATCGAGGAGCGAACATGCCCCACCTGCACTCGACACTCTCCGAGGTTCTCACTGATCGCTACACGCAGAATGCTGCCCGCGTCCACGAGCTGGCCGCGCCGCTGACCAACGCCCAGTTCTGGCAGAAGCCTTTTCCGTTCGGAAACAGCTTTGGACACCTAGGGCTGCACCTGACCGGCAATTTGAACTACTACATCGGGGCGCAGATTGCGAAAAGCGGCTACGTCCGCGACCGTCCGCGGGAGTTCAACGATCCGGATCCACCGTCGAAAGAAGAAGCCCTGAAGCGGCTCGACGACGCGATCGCGATGGTGCTGGCAACGGTGCGTGCGCAGTCGGCCGAGGATTGGTTTGCGGAATACTCAGGCGTAGGCGCAACCGCGCGCAATCGTCTCGACATGATCATGCAATGCGCCGCGCACATGCAGCATCACATCGGGCAAATGATTTATCTTGGTTACGAGTTGGCAAAGCAAGCGGGCACGAAGTGATGAACGTGCGCAGGACTGTCTGCGAGACTGAAAAGTTTTGTGGCAGCCGGACCTGTAAGCCGAATTCGCCGGGCTGCATTGCAAACAGACAACTTATTTGAAATCAGTCGCCGGCGAAGTGTCCATGATGTCAAAGTTTTGCCGAAACGCTCGAAATAGAGTTGCTCGATGAACTGGGTGGAACAGGAACCGCCGCCCCGAACCAGTGGCGCCTAAGTCAGAGTAGGCTCGAGGCGGGGGCTAAACCTCTATCCAATCAAAAAGGTGCGTTACCACCCTTCAGGCAGGTTTCAATTTCTCCTCGACATAGAGTGAGAGCTCAATCATGCGCTCCATCAATTGTTCGGCTGGCAGTCCCCTAAAGTTTTTGAGCACCAACTCCTTGACGTAGAGCCGCACAAGATACCGCAGCTGGAGGGCGCGGCTGCGCGTGGCGAAGACAAAATCGCGATGCCCGTTATTCACGACGATCAGGTTCCGCTCGGCATCGAATCTCGAGCGCCACAGTTCCCCGGCGGCTCGTTCAAACGTGTAGCCCGGTAAGCCGCGCGCATTGAAGAGAGCAGGGCCCACAGCCGCATCTAGGCTATCAGTGACCGTGATCAGTGCCTCCGCCCTGCAGCAAACATCGCCCTGTGAGACGGTGACGGACAAACGCACGAGACCGGGCGAGGACGGCGCTTGAAAGCTAACTTCTTGATCGGAGGCGGAAGAGAGCACGCCACTTCCTTCGCCGATCTCCCAGCTAAATAGCAAATCCTGCTCGACTCGCCGGTGCGAGCGATCCCGGGGCAGTGCGCGCAAGCGCCGACTTTGGTTCACGGTCAACGTGCTCGCCGCGGGCGAAATCACCACGGTGCGCAAGGGCCCAGCATAGTCGAAGAATTGACGCTGGGCGGATTCGCTTCCGCTCGGTTCGGGAACACCCGGCACGGGCCCCTCCTTCTCCGCAGATGCCTCCACGCGTCGCTCCAGCAGCTCGCCGCCATCGACCGCTTGCGGCGAGCGTGACTGGATGTCAAACCAATCGTATTCCTCGGGCGGCAAGGCCAGCATGGCCTCGCGAAACGCACGCTGGATGGCACGCAGAGACTCACGGTTCGCCTGTTCTTCCTCGGCGCGCCGCTGCGCGTCGATGAGGCCATTGAGGTGTGCCTCAAGTGGTACGAGAGCTTCCGCAAATGCCCCATAGCGTTCATCGTGGATGACCCCGGAACGGGTGCTGGGTGTCAGATTCAGGTAAGGCACGTCGATCAGACCCTGCAAGTAACGCGAAGTCCAGGGCCCGCGCTCCAGACCGGGCAACGTACCGATATCCTCGATCACCCGCGTGCCACCTCGGGTAAGGGAGACTCGGCCGTTCTCGGCTGGTTCCGTGAGATACAGTTCGGCATACGCTTCGCCGAATGGGGAGCGAACTGCCGGCAGTTGGTGGAGCAAGCGCCCTTCGAACTGCCGCGGCTCGACCTGGTACTGCTTGCGTGCAAGCTTGTCGACCACCGTTATACGAACCTGGGTAGCACGGATCCGGTCGCGCAGCTCCGAGGCCAGATACCACTGGATCTTCTCGCCGCTCAAGCTACGGATGCCGTTGAGCAGGGGGCTGATCTTGAGCTCGGTGCCGGGGTCGGCAAAGAGCACGCGTCGCGGGTTCACGGTGTAGCGCGGATCCCCTTTGTTCATGGCCATCTGATAGAGGCGTTGATCGGCACCGGAAGAAGTCATCGTGAGCCTCTCGCCCACGGTCCAAAAGCTCAACAGTCCGATGCCAAATTCCCCTTGCAAGCCGCCTCCAGAGCCGTCTGCCTTCATGCGTCGCTTGATCGAGTCGCAGATATGAGTCGCGACGTATTTGAAGTCAGGCAGCCCGTGCGGATCGCGGGGGACGCCGTCGCCATCGTCTTTCACCATCAGATAGTGCTCTCCGTGCTCGCGGCCACGCGTGATGGCAATGGTCTTGGCGTGCGCATCGATGCAGTTCTCGACGAACTCCGCGATGGCCTTGAGCGGATTGCTTTGCGAAAGAGCGATGATACGGATCGCATTCCAATCATCGCCGATCCGCAATTTGCCGCTTTCTGATTCCTTCGACTTAGTTGTGCTTATCTTCGCCATCGTGACAAGGCATTCGACGCGTTGAGTGCGACACAGGGACGACCGGTCTCAGCCTCCACCCGGCACCCACTATACCGACGGGCTTAATGCCGGGCAAGGCGCAGCCCTCACCCACCTCACCCTCCGACACGCAGGATGCTTGCGAAGAGCACAAGAGGTGAGCTTGGCAAGAACTCGTTTGCCGACCCCAGCGTTCATCGGAGTAGCGGAGACAGTAAGTCTTTGCCTCCTCTCTTACCGCACCGGCGCGCATTTGTCTCGCAGCAGTCCTAGTTGTCCGAACGAGAGCCGTGACGTTAGGCCGCTGGGCGACTGTTCCGTTTCGCCATGTTTCTTCGTCGATCAAAGCTCGGTTTTGCGTCACACCGGCGTCACAACCCGTAACCGATAGAGCGGTCAAGGTGTTCGGTTGACCAAGGGCCGCTCACGGAGCTCGAAGCCCGGGAGGTGGAGCGCCTTGTGGTCGAATGTCAGGGTACGAACTAGGCTCGACTCACTCAGTCTTCTTTCGATTCGTCCTGAAGATCGAGAGTGGTGAACGGGCCGGAGTCGCGGAGTTCAAGCCTCGGTGGGATCATGTGTGGTGCGATCCGGACCATGACCCATAGGACCGCGAACCACATCGGGACCGCCCAGAAGAAGATGCTCAGGTCCCGGACGTGGATCACCCACAACAGGCACACGCCGAGCACCAAGCTCACCACTGATAGCACCCGCGCATAGATATCCGAAATACGTAGCTCGGAACTGCACCGAGCGCACCTGTTCCGCCTGCGAAGGGACTTCGTGGAGACCCGAATTGGTCCGAAGCATTGTGGACAGCGAAGCATTTTGTCGAGTCTCCTTAGCCAAAAATTACCTGAACTGCTGAAAACAGGAGATTTCGCTCATGGCCCCCCCAGGCACGGTTACGTGCGAGATTCGATTTCATTTAGAAACGATTGCGCTAGCCTTGGTTCTCCGGGCACGTTGGAGCCACGCAGTGAACAGTGGTGCAGGAAGCGTTCAATGTCCGGGTTCGACTCTCCGAACTCTTGCCGAATCGACCGGATTTCTGCCGCCATGCTCTTCAAGTGTTCGGCCTCAGGCCAGAACAGATACTTGCTACCATCGGCTCCGTCATTTTGACCGAACAAACCCCAACGCCCTGACGCACACTCCTTGAGCACACGAGGTAAGAGCGAACGAAACTCCGACTCCAGACCCTCTAGTCTTCGCTGCTGGATGTCTTCTCTTTTCGTCATAGCGTACCTGTGCCCAAAGATAGTTGACGAAATCAGGCCAAAGCGCGCTTTGACCGCTGGTCATTGAGTGTATTGACGCGATATTTCGCCAGCAATTCAGTCGGGTTTAGGTTCCAAGGTGCTCTTGCTTTCGTGATTTGTGCGATGGTCGTGAGTATCTAGCGGCGTCAAGGCACACATCAGAATCACTGTCCAATTCGTCGTCAGGTTCATCTAACGCCACTGCTCCTGAGTTCAGAGTCGGACGGGGGTGGAGGCCAGCAAGAATATCCGCGTTGCCCGCTGGTTCTATCGGTTCATGAGATGTCCACACACGGGACACAAATCGCCATACGAACGCGACAATCAGCAGAGCGATGACAGAGACGAAAATCTCAATCCACATGGCACGACCAGCGCGAGCAATCCCACGCAGCTACATCACAGACCCCGCCCTGACATTTTAACCAGCAATGACTTGATTGTCGCTAACAGACAGCACTCAAATTTCGACTTCTTTCGAATCGGCTCACATCTGAAGTGTTCGAAACTAAGCGGAACATGAGTGCTATCGCCAACTATGCAAATCGCCCTTAGAATGACCACATGGGCGCTTGCAGCAACTTGAGTCCGGTTGAGAAGTGTCTGGCATTCATCGCGAACGGTGCGGATGCATTGCAGGCCGGCAATTTCATTAAGGCAGACGTGACCTTTCGCTTGGCACTCACCGTGGCCAAGTCTGCGCCTGCTGAGCAGGGGGGCGACTTAGTCCCGCTGGTACTTCTGAAGATGAGCCGACTTCGTCATCGGCAGAATCGTGAGGACGATGCTCGGCAATTGCGGGAACAGGCCATGGCGCAACTCAGAATGATCCAGAGAGCACAACGGGACCTGCTCGTAAGTGATTGAAAATCCGTTGGTGTTCACCGCTTGCTGTGTCACACCGGCGTCACAATTCGG
>Ga0209380_10000690_pt1 | contig 23949 bp, 15 predicted proteins | sample HubBroMetageWFT6_FD_188347 | JGI IMG/M metagenome (GOLD analysis project Ga0209380, IMG submission 188347) | Warmed and freeze-thawed soil microbial communities from the Hubbard Brook experimental Forest, New Hampshire - Hubbard Brook CCASE Soil... | ecosystem: Environmental > Terrestrial >... | reverse complement strand
GCGGCGGGGGACGTATTCATGTTTGCTCGGTCACGTGATGGCATACAAGGTAGGCGCAGCTTTAGTGGCTAGCAAAACTGACGGAGGGCAGGCGCTTCCAGGAATCGATCCTCATCGGTCTTCCTAAGCCTCTAGCGGAGGCGGACCACGCCGCCTCCGCGCGAGCGATAGCCGGACCTTCCGCACCGGCTATCGCTACCCCCTCAATTTCAATATTCTCAAACACTCGTTCAGAAAATAACTTTCAATGCGAACTGAATCTGCCGGCTGGTGGTCGAGGTGGAGTCAAGCGGAGAACCATTCGGGCTGCCGTCCTGATTGAACACAAAATTATTGACCAGCGGAGGATTGAAATTGGCGCGATTGAAGATATTGAACGTCTCCGCGCGAAACTGCACGTTCACCTTTTCGGTTACGTGCGTGTCCTTGACTACGGAAAAGTCAAAATCGATCAGGCCCGGCCCGTAGACATCGTTCTTGCTGCCGTTGCCGAGCAGATTCTGGCAGTAGACTGTGCCCGCCGGGGCGGGTGTCGCAGCATTCGCGAAAGATCCCGGATCGCACAGGGCTTGCTGCGCCACCGGCATTGTTGGCAGAGTGAAGCAATTCGCTTTGATGTAGTTGTCGGAACCACTCTGAGGATTGACCGGCGCGCCGCAGCCCGAGCCCGTGAGCCGGTTGGGATAGGCAAACGCAGCCGAGTCACTCAGTCCGAGCGGATCGCCGCCGATCAGCGCCGTGAATGGTATTCCGCTCCTGATCTGCGCGATGCCCCCCAGTTGCCATCCCTTCGCGATCCAAGCCAGTGGCCCCGCCAATTTACCGGTTGGAATGCTCCACAAATAGTTGATGGTCAGATTGTGGGTTATGTTGAAGTCGGCGGCAGTGCGACGGTACCTGGGCAGAAAGTAAAGGAGCCCCGGGATCGAACTCAGAAAGGAGTCGCTGGCGATTGAGCCATCCCCGCCATCGATGGCTCTGCTCCACGTGTAACTGCCACCGACCTCGAGGCCGCGGCTCATATGTTTCTGAACCTGCAGTTCGAGACCGTCGAAATAGGAATCGTTGTTCCACTGCAGAGTATCCATTCGGCCGATGCTGGGGCTGATCGGCTGGGCGGTTCCTGATAACGGCCAAAGATAGGGAGGCGTGGAGCCATTAATCGGCTGTGTTGAATTAATGTCGTCGGCGCGGAAAATCTGATGTACGCCCCGTGATCCCACGTAGGCGGCCATCGCCGTCAGGTTCGGAACGATTTCGTGTTGGATGTTCAGGTTCCACTGCATCAGGTAATCGCGCTTCGGATTGGGCTGAATATAGGCGATGCGCAGGCCCGTATTGTTTTGCGCCGCGGCTGCCAGGATATTGAAAGCCTGGGTGGGGAACGAACCGGCGGGCAGATTAACGGCGCTGCCATTCTCCGTGAAAGGAGCTGTGTTGGTGGCGAACTGCCCCAGCAGATAGGGGAGGGGAAGAACGTCGAAAATAGCAAACCCGCCGCGCACTGAGGTCTTGCCATTTCCGAACGGGTCCCAGGCAAACCCAATCCGCGGCTCAAAATTGCGATAGGTGGGATTGCTGAAGACCGACGAACCAACGATCGTATCCTGGAAGGTCTGGTTGAACGGGCTGTGCAGAGCCGACAAGTGCCCATGGGCTTCTGAAGGAACCGTGGACATCTCGTAGCGTAAGCCCAGGTTCAGCGTCAGGGTAGGGCGCAAGCGTATGTCATCCTGAAAGTAAGCGCCGAAGATGGTGGAGCGAAAGTTGAAATGGATAAACGGCGCGCTGGGCAGCGGCGCAGAAAGATCGATGGGATCGTTGGTAAGGAAACCATTGCTGCTTGCAGTCGCCAGTGACCCGAACTGAATTTCCCCGGCCGGCGCGGGGTCGAACGCGTTCAGTTGTACGCGTTCCAGGGCAACACCCATTTTCAAACCGTGAATTCCTTTCGTCCAGAACAGATCGTCGTAGCCCTGGTACGAATTCTCAAAGAAGTCGAGGCGCTCGATCTGGTTTAAGCCGGGCTGAGCCGAAACAATTCCTGGGATATCGATTTGCGGATTATCCGCGCCAGGGTTTTCGCCCAGAGCCAGGTTGGCGGCGAGCGGATTGATGGCCTTCACACCGGCTGCGGTATGAAGAGATCGATTCAAACCGAAGCGGGCGGAGTTGACGATCTGGGAGTTGACGATGTGAGTCTCTTCCAGAGCAACATAGCCCCTTCCCGTGGTGTTTCCCACCAGAACGTCGTTGTTAGGATCTGGTTGGGTGAGGGTTGCCTTATCGTATTGGTAACTTCCAAAGAAACTATCCTTGTCTGAAAACCGGTGATCCAATCGCCCTACGCCAAAGTTTTCGCTGGTCACGTGCCCGCCGACAAACGAGTACGTGCCAATGTTCCCATTGTCTAAATATGGCAAGTTGGGATTTTCCGGGCCCCACAACCCAAGGAATGGCAAGACCGCCTTATCGATTCCGGTGGCTGGATCTGGATTCGCTGCTTGGGTAACCTGGCTCGGTTGGCAAGGTGGAGGATTCCCCGGTATCGTTTGAGGCTTTGAGCACAGAATGCCGTTCCGGGCCGCAAGCGAGGGAACGGTAGCCAGGGTGGTAACGTTGTTGCTCTCGCGAAGCCCTTCGTAATCGACGAAGAAGAACGTCTTGTCCTTGATGATCGGTCCCCCTAGGGCGCCCCCGAATTGGTTGCGGTGGAATAGGGGGACCGCTCCCTGATCAAAATAATTCTTGGCATCCAGGGCGCTGTTGCGGAAAAATTCGTAGACGTCACCGTGATAGCCGTTCGTCCCGGACTTCGTCAATGCATTGATAACGCCGCCGGAGGTGCGGCCGTACTCCGCGGAATAGTTGCTGGTCAGAACTGAAAACTCCTGAATCGCGTCTACGCCCAGCGTAGCTCCCTCCACACTGCCCGGACCGCCGTTGGTGTAATCATTAACGCTAATGCCATCGATGCGGTAGTTGTTCTGGGTTGGGCGCGTGCCGGAGATGGTCATCTGCACTCCGTAGCCACGGCGAGCCCGGTCTGGCCCGCCGGTATTGGCTTGAATCGAGCCGACCGAGTCCACGCCGGGCTGAAGGGTGGCTAGCGAAGTCCAATCGCGCCCATTCAACGGGAGCTGGACAACTGCCTCATGACCGATGACGCCGCCAATTGCAGAGTCGGCTAACTGCACGGCAGAGGCGACGTCGGTCACTACAATTGTCTCGTTGATCTGGCCGACTTTCATTTTGACGTTGAGCTGTTGCTGTGCGCCGACCGTCAGGGTCACGCCATTGGTTACGGCCGTAGAAAATCCTGGGGCGCTAACGGTGACGTCATACTGTCCCGGCAGGAGATTGGGGGCGGTATAGAGGCCCGCCGAGTCGACCGTTACAGATCGAATCTCGCCGGTGCCCTCGTTCTTAATCAAGATTTGGACATTTGCAATGATCGCCCCCGAGGAGTCAGTGACCGTGCCGCTGAGCGTTGCGCCCGAGACTTGGGCATAGGCCGTCAGGGGTAAAAGCACCAAAAGCAGGATGGCGGGCAGGAAGGCAAACGAATTGCACCAAGTTCCCCAGCTTGAACAGCGCACGATGACCCCCATCTTCGTTCAACTTAATGCGACGGCTTCCTAAACCTCTGCGGTCCCACGGGGCAAACCGATTTGCGGCTGCAAGAAGCAAACTGCAACACCCGACCCGCGGCTTTCTGTCATCTTCTTAGGCAATCCTTCAATTTCGCTGTAGAAACTAAGAATCACTAATCCCTCAGCGCACCTATAAGTCGTTATCAAGCCGGGCATCATTCAGTGTCGAATGTGCAGTTTGCAGGCCTACCCCCACGGCAAGTGAGCTATAATGCCACGCCGGGAGGATTTGGAATTTTTCCACGAGCCGCTTGGAACCCTATCGGTTTACACTCCTGCAAATCTTGTGGAATCGCCAAAAAAAATCTTAAAGAATTATTTTTTTGATCGTAATGACGACTCCTGTCAAGCATTCGTACGAGTTCGGGCCATTTCAGTTGGACCCTTCCGAGCGCCTGCTCCTTTGCGAAGGACAGCCCGTTCCCATGACACCCAAGGCTTTTGACCTTCTGGTTTTCCTGGTTGAGAGGTATGGGCATCTTGTCGAGAAGGACGAATTACTGAAGGCTGTCTGGCACGGCTCGTTCGTCGAGGAAGGGAATCTTGCCGTGACGGTTTCGTTTCTCCGGAAAGCCCTGAACGACGACCGCGACCTGCACAAATACATCGAGACCGTTTCCAAAAGGGGGTATCGTTTTGTAGCCGAGGTCCGGCAGGTCGGTGAGCCGGAAAGCAGACCGGCTCTTCCACGAGTACCAGTGGAAGATATCCGGACGGCTGCGAACGATAGCCCTGCCCGGGAGCAACCGCCAGCAGTTTCGCCGAATTCTGCAATCGCCGCCGGCAAGGGAACTTTTTATTGGAAAATTCCTCTAGCCGGGTTGGTCCTGGGCACGGCACTGATCCTGCTCAGGGTTTATCCTCGCCGCGAGGTTGGAACTGTTCACGTCCAAAAACCGGAGGAGATTCGTTCGCTTGCCGTTCTGCCCTTCCAAACGGTGGGCGCAAAGCCGGGTGAGGAATATCTGGGTCTGGGAATGGCTGATGCCTTGATTACCCGGCTGGGAAACACGGGAAAGATCATCGTCCGGCCGACCAGCGCCATTCAGAAATATTCTGGGCCGGATGTGAGTCCGCAGGCGGCTGGTCTGGAGCAGGGAGTAGACGTGGTCCTCGACGGACGCATTCAGCGAGAAGCGGACCGGGTTCGTCTGACGGTTCAGCTCATCCGCGTCCGCGACGGGGCCCAGCTCTGGGGTGAAACCTTCCACAAGGAGTTCACCGACATTTTTGCGCTGGAAGATGCTCTTTCCGAGCGTCTTGCCCAGTCTATCCGCTTGAAATTGACGGGCGATGAGAGCCGCCGTTTCACCAAGCGCTCTACGGAGAAGCCGGAGGCATATGAGGCCTACGTCAAGGGGCGCTATTTCTGGAATAAGCGAACCGACAAAGGGCTGAAGAAGGGTCTGGAATACTTCCGGCAGGCGATAGCGCTCGACCCAACATTTGCGGAGGCTTACGTAGGTGTTGCAGATTCCTACTCCACACTGGGCCTGTATTCCGTGCTCCCGCCCAAGGAGGCTTTCGCCGCCGCTAAGGAAGCCGCCAAGAAGGCTCTGGAGATGGACGACGGGATTGCCGAAGCACACGCCACTCTGGGATTCATACATTTTTATTACGACTGGAATACAGCGGAGGCCGGCACCGAGTTCCGCCGCGCCCTCGCTGATAATCCAAACTACGCGATGGCTCACTCCTGGTACGGCGAAACGTTGGCAGCGATGGGCCAATATCAGGAGGCTATCGCCGAGACACAGCATGCCCTCGAGGACGACCCGCTCTCCTTGATCATCGGAAGTAATGCGGGATGGACCCTCTGTCTGGCTGGCAAATACGATCAGGGGATTGAGATCCTAAAGAAAACAATCGAAATCGATCCCGGCTTTCCGCGCGCGCATTTCCGGCTGGGGCGGGCCTACGAACAAAAGCAAATGTACCAGGAGGCGATCGCAGAGCTGCAGGAGGCGGTGGCGCTCTCGGGGGGCGATCCTAACTACGAAGGCTCCCTCGGGCACGTGTACGCAGTTTCCAACAACGCTAAGGAGGCGCGCAAAGTGCTGCTGGACCTGGAAGATCGCCGCCGCGGGCAGTATGTTCCGGCTTACGCCATCGCCTTGATCTACGCGGGTCTTCGCGACCAGGACCGCGCTTTCAACTGGTTAGAAAAAGCATACGAGGACCGCTCCAACTCTATGGCATATCTGGGAGCCGATCCCGAGCTCAGCGCACTTCATTCTGATCCCAGGTTTATGCAGCTTTCGCGGCGCATCAGTTTTTAACCATCATTCCGCGGAATTCGGTCCCGCTCAAGAATTGATGTTATTTGAGAAGGTCTGGTCGATACGAAGCGATATCTGCGTATTCCACAAACTCAATAAAATTGCCTTCCGGGTCCCGCGCGAAGATTGCCGTGATCCCGGCGCGAATCTCGACCGGTGCTTCGCTGAAGGACTCGACTCCGTATCGTTTGAGCCGAGCCGTAACTTCTTGGACATCGATGACGACGAAAGTGAGATAAGCGATGCCCTGACGCTCAAACACCCACTCCGGAACCGGCGCTGGTTTTAGGGAAAGCTGCTTAGGCTGAATGAGCTTGACGCGTTCTCCATAGGGAGTCTGCAAACGGATAATCCTGAATCCATGAGGTCCGGTCCCAAATTTCGTGCTCATCTCAGCCGATGCCTGAGCGTCGGAGACAAACTTGAGCCCTAACACTTGGGTATAAAAACCCAACATTCGATCGATGTCAATGCAAACAATCCCCGGTTCGAGCGGCGCCACCATCCGCAAGGACCATGATTTTTCCGCTTCAGTTTTCATGGATGAATTTGTCCAGGATTACCGGCATCAGCGATGTCAAGCAATCGATCGCGTTCCGTTCTCGCCGAAACTGAGCGGTTTGCGCGTCATCGTGAAGCAAATCACAGCCGCCAGGAACAGCAGAAAGCCAGCCAGATAAAATGCCAGGTCGAAGCTGCCGGTCCATTTCACAATGTAGCCGGTGGCGATGGGCACAAGCGATCCAAAAATATTCCCGCCCAGCATCAGGAAACCAATGGTGGTGCCTACCATCTCTGGATTCCACACCAAGTCATTGGTCAGCGCAATGTTCAGCGAAAGCGCCCCGCAAATGCAAGCCAGAGAGATTGAGACAAGAATCAAAAGCAAATATTCATTGACCACAAGGTTGGTGAGTAGAACGACGCCCGAGAGCAAAATGAAGACGATTAGCAGTGTCCGGCGTTTACCCTGCCTTATGGCTTCAGCTGTTAGAACGATGTCGCTGAGTTTTCCAATGAGCAGCCCCAGCACTGCCGCAACCACGTAAGGCAAGGATGTAAACCAACTGGCTTTTGCCAGTGACATGTGGCGGGATTGGACTAGATACGAAGGAAGCCAAAAGAGAAACAACAGCATCGTGTATGCGCAACACCCTTGTGTGAGGAACAATCCCCACATCGTTTTGCGACTCAGCAGTCGAAGCAGAGTGCCCTTGGGGAGGGGCGCTGGCTTCTCCTGCGAGTCGGTGTTCTCCAAAATGTATCGGCGCTCTTGTTCGGGCAACCACGGGCACTCGGCTGGAGCTCGGAAAAATTTCAGCCACAGGATTACCCAGATAAAGCCAACGGATCCCGTCATCATAAACGAGACTCGCCACCCTTCCTTCACCAGCAACCAAGCCACCAGGGGGGCGGAAAACGCGGGGCCGGCGAAGGTGCCGGCGTTGAAGATGGCGGTCGCGAGTCCACGTTCAGCAGGAGGAAACCATTGTCTGACTACTTTGGCGGAGGTTGGAAACGAGGCTGCCTCCCCGGCTCCTAATGCCAATCGGGTCGCCAGCATGCCTCCAAAGCTTGTGGCTATACCGGTCAACATTCCCGCGATGGACCAGAGCGTCACCGACAACCCATTGACCCATCGCGTGCCGATGCGATCAGACATCCAGCCCCAGAGCAAAAGAAATAGGCAGTAGGTCCACTGATACGAGGAGAAAAGCAGGCCCATTTTCCCTGCGTCCCAGCCAAAATCTTTCGCAATGGCGGGAGCGGCCACCGACAAATTTATGCGATGCATGAAGTTGATAAAAAGGTTAAGGAACAATAGAGCGGCAATATAGAAGCGGTTGCCTGACCAAAGCGAACCGACACCGGCGCTTAGTGTTCGCTTCCCGCCTGCAGGAACAGCGCTGACGCTCGGCCCGGTTGTCATATTTTATGCTGGTGTCGGACTCGCTGTTCCCTGGCAGGGAAAGGCGACAGCCACGCTTGAGGACAGAATGGGCGCGTCGAGATAACAGCCGACTGTCGCATTGTCGTTATTCGTCTTCTCCCCAGCCGAAGTTGGGTAGGGGGTGCGGAATGGGCGGAAGATCCCAACTGCCGGTTGCCAGGGGGCGGATCTCGCGGTCGATGCGGACGTCGAGAACCGTCGGCCGTCCGGAGGCAATTGCCGATTCCAGTTGCGGTGCAAGATCTGCCGGCTTCTCCACGGTCAGGCCGTCGGCTCCCATCGAGCGCGCCATCATTGCATAGTCGGCGGAAAAAAGATTTCCCTTCACGTCGGTGAAACTGGTTGCCAGCTCCCGGTCTTTGCCAAAATAGCCGCGCTGCTGATCGCGTATGGCGCAATAACCGAAGTTGTTCCACACCAGCCACACGACGGGAATCTGATACTCAACCGCGGTGAGCACGGCGCTCGCGTTCATCATGAAAGCCCCATCTCCACACAAAGAGACGACGGGGCGATCGGGCGCCGCCAGTTTGGCTCCGAGAGAGCCCGAAACAGCAAATCCCATCGACGCGAACCCCCAGGTTTGAAGGAACGTCCGAGTCTTCCAGGCTTCCCACTCCGCGACCAGCCAATTGTGATGGATGCCGACATCCGCCAGCACAATGCCGTCGGCCGGAACAACTTTCCGCAATTCGGCGACGGCGCGCTCGGGGCGAATGGGAATCGCGTCGGATGTACGCGGCGGAAGGGTCTCCGCCTCCCAGCGCTTCCGCCATCCGGCGATGCGTTCGAGCCAGGCACTCCGCTGACCATGGGTTTCCGACCCGCGTGCCGCGAGCAGCTGTTGCAAAAAGAGTTTCGCGTCGCTGATGATTCCGATTTCTGGTTGAAAGTTGCGGCCGATTTCAGTCGCATCGATATCGACATGAATCAGCTTGCTGGGCGGGATGTTGTAGGTGAATCCGGGAAGCCACGCGCTGCTGGCTCGGTCGTCGAATCGCGTTCCCAGAGCCAGGATCACGTCCGCATTTCGGCAAGCTGCATTCGCCATGTAGGAACCATTGCGCCCGGTAGCACCTAAGCTTAAAGAATGCCGAGGATCGAAGACGCCTTTGCCAAACGGCGTTGTCGCGACAGGAATACGAAACGCCTCCCCCAGCATGAGTAGTTCCGGTTCGGCTCCGCTAAGTTCAACGCCATGTCCGGCAACGATAACCGGGCGCTCAGCACGCTGAAGCAGCCGTACCGCTTCCTCCACGGCTGCGGGGTCACCTGCAGGCCGCGACCAATCCGCGACGGGCCAATCTTTCTCTCGAGAGCCGGTGGTCTCATCGACCATTTCGACAAACACGTTCAGCGGTATATCGATGTTTACCGGCCCAGGCCGGCCATTGGTCATCAGCGCAAAGGCTTGCCGGAGAGCGAGCGGCAACATGTCAGGCCGCGTGGGTTGGAAGCTGCGCTTCACATAGGGGCGGAGCACATTCACGAAATCGCCCTGAAAATATTTCCCGGTCTCCTGAAACGGTCCCCGGTTCCACTGGCCAGTGGGGACATTTCCAGTGATGTTGAGCATCGCTGAGGAATCCGCGAAAGCGGCGGCAATCGCGAGAATAAGATTCGCCGAACCCGGCCCGCACGAGGTGTAGGTCGCTACCGGTTTCTGCGTGATGCGAAAGTAGGCTTCGGCCATGAACCCGGCCGCAGCTTCGTGGTGCACGGAGATCGTTTTGATCTCGTCTTGCCGGTCGAACAACCCGTCGAGCAGTCCGAGAATGCCGTGACCGCAAACCCCGAAAATGTAAGGAACTTTCTGCTGCACGAGGAAGTCTGCGATGTACGCGGCTCCCTTCGATGCTGGCTTTACGCGCCCTGATTGCACTCTGCTGTCAGGCATTCGACTCTCCTGGAGGAAATTATTTCGCAATACTGAAGCCGCCGTCGAAGGTCTCGGACATGCTCCAAAACATGGTCTTGACTTGTTGATAGGTTCTGATGCCTTGCAAGCCTTTCTCACGGCCGAGACCGCTGTCTTTGCACCCTCCGAACGGAGCCGCCGTTGAGAACTGCTTGTAGGTATTGATCCAAACCATCCCTGCCTCCAAGGCGCGCGCGACCCGCCATGCGCGTTTGTAATCTGCCGTCCAGATCCCCGAAGCTAAGCCGTAGGGGACATCGTTCGCTTGCTGGATGAGATCATCTTCGTTGTCGAATGGCATAGCACACAGCACCGGGCCGAAAATCTCTTGCTGCGCGATGGTCGACTTGTTCGTGATCCCGGCGACAATGGTAGGCAGATAAAACGCACCCTTGGCCAGGCGCGCTTCGGATGGCCGCGAACCTCCAATCAGAATCTCACCACCTTCCTTCCGCGCGCGGTCCACAATCTTCTCAACAAAGTCCCGTTGCGAAAAGCTTGCGCTTGGTCCGAGTTGCGCGCCTGGAGCGTCCGGTAAGTCGACTCGCAGTGCGCCGGCTCTTTCGATGATCATCGAAAGCACTTCGTCGTAAACCTTGCGCTCGACGAACAGTCGCGATCCCGCAGTGCACGATTGGCCAGTCCCTTCGAAGACCGCCACGGTTGCCGCATCGGCAGCGGACTTCAGGTTCGCATCGGCAAAAATGATGTGGGGTGACTTCCCACCCAACTCCAATACCGCTGGAATTATTTTCTTACCCGCCAGTTCGGAGATTCTTCGACCGACCTCGGTCCCGCCGGTGAAGGAAACCATGCGCACCAGGGGATGAGTAACGAGCGCGTCGCCGATTTTACTTCCGGCTCCGGGTACGACGTTCAGCACGCCCGGCGGGACGCCGGCGTCCAGAGCAATTCGCCCCAACTCGATGCCGGAGGTTGGAGTGAACGAGGAGGGCTTGACCACAACGCCATTTCCGGCCGCTAACGCAGCTGCAATCTTGTTACAGCTAAGCGTAATCGGCGAGTTCCAGGGCGTAATTGCCGCGATCACGCCCCACGGTTCATAAACCGTCATGCTCAGATAGTTTCCGCGCGGAGGTGTGATCTCCGATCCCAGCGTTTCAACCGCCGCCGCACAGTAGCGGAAGGTGGCCGCGCCGTTGATCACCTGATTCTTGCATTCCTTCCAGACTTTTCCGTTCTCCAGCATCTGACAGCGGGCGAGGAGGTCAGAGCGCTCGATCATGAGATCGGCAAATTTGTGCAGAATTTCAGCCCGCAGATGCGGCAGCATATTGCGCCAGGCTGGCTTGCTGGCGGCTTCGTGCGCGGATTTTACGGCTGCATCGATGTGAGCTTCGGTCCCCGCGCAAATTTCATAATTGACCTCACCGGTCGCGGGATTCACATGTGTGAACCGACTCGGCGTATCCTGCACCCACTCCCCTCCGATGAGGAAGGGTACTGGCTTCAAAGCCGCGGCTGTTGGCATTTATTAGAACTCCTAAATTGACAGCTTATTGTTCCGCACTATATAAGGCGCTAGGGAAATACGATGCAAAACCCGATTTGCCGATTCTAGCATCCGTAATCTGAAGAAAACCTGATGAAGAAGAAATCGACTTCAATTGCAATAATCTTTACACTTTCGTCCATTCTCCTTGCCAGCCGCCACGTTTGGAGCCAGAACACCGCCGCTGTTTCGGTTCCATTCACTTCCATTCCGACATTTTCGACAGAGAAAATTGGACGGCAGGGCCATTTCTATGTGGGCGGCAAATGGGTGGGAGAGCCGGGCAAGGAAAGAATGCGTGGCGCGATGTACGTAGAAGTTTGGGTGCCCAAGAAAATCCGGCATCCGTACCCGATTCTTTTCGTACAGGCCGGAGGAGGGCAGACCAACATCGCGCTGTTGCAAACGCCCGACGGGCGGCCAGGCTGGGCCTATGATTTCGTGAACCAAGGCTACACCATCTGCATGATGGATTTCCCGGGGCGAGGCCGTTCGGCGTATATTCCTGATCTCGACGGTCAGTTGTCGGGTCCGCGCACCGCCGAGCAAATGGAAGAAGTTTGGACGGGAGGGCATGCGCCTTCGAATCCAGAGCGTGCCTGGCCTCAATCGAAGAAATATACGCAGTGGCCCAGTGACTCTCCGAACAAAGGTCGGATCGGCGATCCCGTATTTGATAACTTCGCCAAGACTGAACTTGGATTTCCGACAGCCGACGACATGGAGACGCTCTCTGCCGACGATCTCGTGCAATTGGTCGATCTGATCGGCAAACCGGTCATCCTGCTCCTGCATTCCCGACTGGCAACTTCCGGATGGCTGCTCGCCGATGCGCGGCCAAAACTGATCAAAGGAATTATTGCCGCCGAGCCCTGGGGACCGCCCATAGAGAACATGGAATTAGATGCGAAAGGTCCGGGGCACATTTGGGGCCCCACCAATTTCCCCCTCCATTACGACCCTCCGATCAAGGAGGCGTCGGAATTGCAGCCCGTGCGTCAAGAGAAAGCGGACGGCCCCGACCTGGATCGCTGCTGGTTGCAGAAAGCACCGGCTCACAAACTGATCAATCTCGAAAATATTCCCGTGCTCGATGTATCGGGGGAGGCGAGCTATCACCGTCCATACGCACATTGCATTGCCAAGTGGCTCGATCAGGCCAGCGTAAGAACTCAATACGTAAATCTGGAAGATGTCGGGCTCCCCGGAAATGGCCACCAGATGATGTCGGAAAAGAACAGCGCCGACATCGCGAAGTACTTCATGAGCTGGCTCGATAAGAACGTACATTAAGCAACTCGAGCACCGGCTCTCTCCGCAAACCTTTATCAGGGAAAACGACTTTCTATGAGCGAACGTCTGAAAGGAAAAATCGGGATCGTCACCGGTGCGGGCAGCGGGATCGGACGCGCATGCGCGGTGGCGCTTGCGCGGGAAGGAGCGCGGGTAGCGCTGTTCGGCAGGCGCAAAGAACGAGTTGAAGAGGTGGCGCACGAAATCGGCGATCATGCATTTGCTATTGGAGGAGACGTTTCAAAAAAGGACGACCTCAATCGATTGCTGGGTGCGACCGTAACTCGATTTGGCGGACTCAATTTTCTGGTGAACAACGCCGGCATCCTGCACATCGGAAACGCGGAACAGATCAGCGAAGATCAATGGGAGCAAACCTTCAAGGTAAACGTCACTTCGGTCTGGCTGCTTTCCCGGGGTGCGTTGCCGCACATGAGGAAGGCAGGCGGCGGTTCCATCATCAACATTGCCTCTGTTCTGGGAATCGCCGGCGCTCGCAACCGCGCTGCCTATGCTTCCTCCAAGGGCGCGGTGGTGCTGCTGACGAAAAGTATGGCGGCTGACCACGGGCCTGAAAATATCCGGGTGAACGCAATCTGTCCGTCGTTTGTCGAGAGCGAACTAACTGCGGCCATCCTCGCCAACGTTGGCGACCCAGAAACATTTCGCCGGGAGAGGACCGCTGCGCATCCGATCGGGAGGCTTGGCCGGCCCGAAGACATTGCCGGCCTGGCGGTCTATTTGGCGAGCGATGAATCGTCGTGGATGACCGGTGCTACCTTGCCTGTGGATGGGGGATACTCGGCGGTATAATCACTTCGCAAGCTGAGCGGGATCGATGCCTTCTCCGAGCACGCAGCTCGATCTGACGCTGCCCACAACTGCCAATCCGCGCGGCCAAACCAGCCGTTCACGAATGCGATAAACGGCTTCGATGCCGGTGCCATGTGCACCCAATAGATTCGCAACCTTGAATTCCTTCAGCTTGTGCGCAGCAACAATTCAGTTGCTGCTCGGTCACGGGAAAAGATGCAATCCTCCAACGACCGCCTGAACGGGCTGGTTGGGAAATTCTTCTCGCGCGAAGGTAAGTTTTGCAGCAAAGACCCGCTCAGTCTTGAGATCAATTTCCATATGATCGAAGCGGCCGTGAACATCGGGCATGGCAATATGCACTAAGACGAGCGGCACCGACTCAACGTTGGATGGATTGTCCTGCGCGACGGCGCTGCTCAGGGCCATTAACAAAATTGAACAAAATTAGAAAAAGACCGCAGAACTTACCTATGCCTTCTCCCGCATATCCACGCAGCCTTCGCGTTTAGTATTTTTACTCGCTGTTGTAATTACAAGCGTTGTTCGGGAGCTCGAGTAGTGATTGCTGGTTCGATGAAACTTATACCGCTGTTTTCCGACCTGAACTTTTGGCGTGATCCGCATAATGACGCACGAAGCGCGCTCCGAATTCGATAAGCTTTTCCGCCAAAGCCGCTCCCGTCTCGGGCGAACAAAGGCGTGGATCGCCCGCTGAGACGCCGTTGGGAGCCAGTTCCCCAACCTCGAGGGGCACGGAGATATTAACACCCTCAAAACCTAGCGTGGCCAATCCTGTGACGGGGAGTCCCATGACCTCCGGACGCTTAACGGGTTGCGGAATCATATCCGAACGTACCCAATCGGGAAAGAAGTGCATGGCCAGACTCGTCAGTACGTCTGCGCCATGTCCTGAAGTCTGTCCCGCCCTTTCCTGGCCCACAACATCTACCAGTAGACTCGTCGCAACACGCCAAAGGTAAATATTCGGAATCAGGCATCCGCTGGAGCGGTAAATCTCTGATGTCACCTCGTGTATGCATTGGACATTTCCGTCGTGCCCATTCAGGATAATCAAATGAGAAAGATGGTGCCGCAAGAAACAGCCAAAGACGTCCATTAATAGCGCCCGCAGGGTTGTCTGGGATACCGCGAGTCCTCCGGGAGTACTCCCGAAGAAATTGGCGCCTCCGAATGGAATTACAGGCGCAACTAAAGTTTCCACGCCCCATGTACAAGCACGATCGGCAATCTGAGCGGCAACGTGTTCGGCCAGCAAGTAATCTCCCATTGGCGCATGCGGGCCCTGATCCTCGTGGCTGCCCAGTGGAAGGAGAATGACTGGATTGCGAGCTAGAATCTCACGCGCCTCCCCGGCGGTTACTTCACCGAGGCGCACTTTCCGGGAAACCTTGCTGGTCATAAAGCTTCTGTCCATCCATTCTGAGAAGTTCGAAACTGACGGAGCGATTCTGGTACTCTGCGAGAGTGCTGAGTAGCTTCGCGGTCACATCTGTCACTTCGCTTTTCTGCCAAGCTTCCACCTGCTTCCGCATCGGTTCAAAGTTCGTCTGCTTGCGGTCGACACCAACCGAGACGCAGTCAATGAGCGAGACCGACTCGAGTGTTTTGTGAGTACACAATGTTTCCTAATTGGGGTTCGGTGAGGTTCAACCTTTCCAAACCGCTGTGGCGAAAGGGCCCCAACACATAACTACAGTCAGAGTTGCCCGTCATCCGACAGGAATAACCAAAGGTCTGGTCAACACCGGCCGACTTCTTCCCGTTCCTGATCTGAACCTTCTCCGACGCCGTTTGATGAATAGTTCCCTTGCTTTCGCCCGGCCAGGCCAGGTTCAACATCCTACTGCTCGATGGTCGACTCCGACTTGGGCGGTCGCCTGGTTACCTGCGGTGGGTTCGGCAATTGCGAACGATCCCAGCCCCCACCCAAATTCTCCACCAGGGCTACGGCGAAGCTCATCCGCTGCACCTGAAGACCATTCAGAGTTTGCTGGTCCGCGAGCAATGTAGTCTGGGCGATGATTACGTCAATATAGGGGTCGATTCCAGAATCGTACCTGCCTTGTTCAAGCTTGAGCTGGAGTTGCGCGGAATCCACCGCCTGCTGCTCTTGTTGAATCTCCTTGGACAGGATGCGTACTTCGGCGAGAGAGTCTTCCACCTGCTGAAATGCGGCCAGCACCGTCTGCCGGTAGGCGGCTAGATCGGCATTGTAGTTGGCCACGAATTGTTGGACGGTAGCGCGGCGCAGGCCGGCCTCAAAAATGGTTTCCGGGAGCGACGCGCCAACCGACCAGAAGCGGCTCGGCCATGACAGCCACTTGGTGAAGGCCGAACTCTCAAAGCCGCCTTCCGCGGTCAGAGTCAGGTTGGGGTAATAGGCCGCGTAAGCGATGCCGATCGCCGCATTGGCTTCGGCCATGGTGCGTTCAGCGGCGGCAACGTCGGGCCGGCGCTCCAGGAGTTCCGAGGGCACGCCGACCGGGATCGACGGTGGAGCGGCCGTCATCGGCCTCACGGGAATAGAGAAATCGGAAGCGGCCTTGCCTACCAGAACGGCAATCGCGTGCTCAAACTGCGCCCGCGCAATTCCAACATTGCTTGCCCCCGCCTGTGCGCTCCGCAGCGTAGTTTCGGCCTCAACCACCGAGATCTGGTCGTCAATGCCGGCATCATAGAGCGAACGGGTCAGTTCGTAAGCCTTCTGGTCGGCCTCCACGGTATCGTCAAAGATTTTCTGTAACTCATCCTGGCCGCGGATCTCAAAAAACAATTCCGCCAGACTGGCCTGCTCGGTCAGGCGTTCGCTTTCGAGGTCCGCGGCGCTAACCTGAGCCGCGTATTGGGCTTCGTGCACCGTGTTGCGGACCTTGCCCCAAAGGTCGGGCTCCCAGGACGCTTCGAGCGGCAGCGAGTAGATTGTGCTCTGAAATTGCGGTTTTGGAGCGGTGCCCGTGCCCGTGGTATTGACGGGGGTCGTGTTCAGGCTCCCCGAAGTTCGCGAGCGGCTGAACGAGGGCACAGTGGTGAGTGTAGGAAAGTATTGCGCGTGGGCCTCGCGCACAATTGCGCGAGCCGCCATAAAGTTCTCGAAGAATTGCTTGATGTTCTGATTGTTGATGTTCAGTTGTTCTTCGAGGGCGTTGAGTTCGGAATCGTTGAAGATCTCCCACCATTTGCCGCGCATCTTGGCATCCGCCGGCTGCGCCACTGTCCAGTCCCCAGTGTCCGTGAACTGAGTGGGTGACTCCTTATATACCGCAGCCGGTGCTTGCGTCGAGGGGGGATGGTATTTCGGCCCGACGACGCAGCCCGATAACAAAAAAAGCAAAGCCGTTGCGCACAGCCAAGTCTTGCCCCTTGCCAGTCTTCGCCGGGAAGTCACCATAAGTTTTTCACCTGAAACGTTCCCTCTCACCATGCCTATCAATCCGCGACTGCTGGACCCCAGACGCCGGTAACCGGGTCACGCCGCTTGCCTTGCGCGCGCAGGCGCAGCCGGTCGAAGGCCAAATACACGACCGGCGTGGTATAGAGCGTCAGCAACTGGCTCAAGATCAACCCACCCACAATCGTGATGCCCAGCGGCCGGCGTAGTTCGTATCCGGTGCCGGTTCCCATTGCCAACGGTAGAGCGCCCAGTAACGCCGCCATCGTCGTCATCAAAATCGGACGGAAGCGCAGCATACAGGCTTCGAAAATGGCGTCGAGCGGGCTCTTTCCCTCCTCGCGCTCGGCCTGAAGAGCGAAATCGATCATCATGATGGCGTTCTTTTTCACGATTCCGATCAGCAGCACAATGCCAATGATGGAGATGATGTTCAGATCCACTTTAAAGAGCATCAAGGCGAACATCGCGCCGACGCTGGCCGATGGTAGCGTCGTAATAATGGTTATCGGATGAACCAGGCTTTCATACAGAATGCCGAGCACGATGTACACCGCCAGCAGCGCCGTTACAACCAGCACCGGCTCGGTGCCAAGAGATTGCTGATAGGCCAACAGCGTTCCGGCAAAAAAGCCTTGCAATGTGGAAGGCGCGCCCAGGCGCTTTTGCATCTGGTTGATGCTCAAAGTGGCATCGCTCAAAGACATGTTCGAGGTCAGGTTAAAAGACAGCGTGACCGAAGGAAATAAGCCGGTGTGGTTGATGGCCAGGGGCGTCGTGTTGGCTTTGCCCCTGGCCACCGCGAGCAGAGGAATGTTGCCGCCGGTGGACTGAAGGTAGAGGTCTTTCAATCCCTCGGGGCTTTGCCAATACTGAGGAGCAACTTCCAGCACGACGTAATACTGATTCAACTGGGTGTAAATGATGGAAACTTCCGATTGGCCGAATGCGCTGTATAACGCCGAATCCAGTTGCTGTGTGGTGAGCCCGAGCTTGGCCGCAGTGACCCGATCATAGGTCAGCAGTTCGTCTAGGCCGCCATTCTGCTGGTCTGAGCTTACGTCCTGCAATCCGGGCAGGTGCTTCATCTGATCCAGGATGATCGGCCCCCATTTGGAAAGATCCTGCACCGTGTCAGATTGGATCGTGTACTGATACATCGCATTACTGGAGCGGCCGCCGATGCGCAGATCCTGCACCGCCTGCAGGAACGCAGAAGCCACCGGCAGACGATTCAATTGAGGTCGCAGGCGGTTGATGATCTGAGCGGCACTTACCTTGCGCTCCGCCAGCGGTTTGAGTGCGATATAGAGGGAGCCGGTATTGGTGGCCCCGCCGCCGCCGGTAAACGCAATCACGTTTGCGACGGCAGGATCATTCTTGATCACGGCGCCGATCTGCCGGATAGAGTCGTCCATCGCCGGAAACGAGGAATCCTGGGGCCCGCGCACACTCCCGGTGATTGACCCTGTGTCCTCCACCGGGAAGAAGCCCTTGGGAATCTTGACGATCAGCACCACATTCAGCGCAATGGTGACAAACAGTACGCTCAGAGTGAGCATCGGATGGTCGAGCACCCAGTGCAGGCTGCCGCGGTACAACGACAGCACCCAGTCAAAGAATTTCTCGCTGGCCGCGTACATCCGCCCATGCTCTTCCGCGCGCTCACTCCGCAAAAAGTACGCGCACATCATTGGCGTCGTGGTCAGCGAGATGATCATGGACACGAGAACGGAAGTAGAAAGAGTGACGGCAAACTCGCGGAATAGACGGCCAACGATTCCTCCCATCAACAGAAGGGGGATAAAGACCGCAATGAGCGAAATGCTGATAGTGAATACGGTGAAACCGATTTCTTCCGCACCTTTCAGCGCCGCGGCAAAGGGCTTCACGCCGTTTTCCAGATGCCGCGCGATGTTTTCCATCACCACGATGGCATCATCGACCACGAATCCGGTTGCAATGGTCATGGCCATCAGCGAGAGGTTGTCCAGGCTATACCCGAACAGATACATCACGGCGAAGGTACCGACCAGCGAGACCGGCACGGCCACGGCGGGAATGAGCGTGGCGCGACCGTTGCGCAGGAACACAAAAACTACAATGATGACGAGCCCGATCGAAATGAGCAGCGTTCTCTCGACATCGCTGACTGAGGCGCGGATGGTTGTCGTGCGATCAAGCACGATGGTGGCATCCATGCCGAGCGGGATCGATGCCTGGATATACGGAAGTTGCGCGCGTACCCGGTCGACCGTCTCGATGATGTTGGCCCCAGGCTGGCGGAAAATGATGACCGTAACCGAGCGCTTGCCGTTCAAATAGCCGGCAGCTCGGATGTTCTGCACCGAGTCCGTCACCTGAGCGACATCGGACAGGTGGATCGCCGCGCCGTTCTTGTAGCCGACGACGACCGGCTTGTAGTCTTCTGCCTGCGAGATCTGATCATTGGCCAGGATATCCGCGGTCAGGATGCCGTCGGTGATTTGGCCTTTGGCTAAGTCAGAATTCTGCAGGCTCAGCACGGACTGCAAATTCGCCATGCTGAGTCCATAGCTGGCCAATTGGGTGGGATTCGCGTCCACACGTACCGAAGGCAATGCGCCGCCTCCAACACTGACCTGGCCTACGCCTTGTATCTGCGACAACTTCTGCGCGATGACGGTGGAGGCTTCGTCATATAGCTTGGCCGGACCGAATTTGTCGGAGGTAAGGCCCAGGATCATGATCGGCGCATCGGCGGGATTGACCTTGCGATAGGTCGGATTGCCGGGCAAGTTAGCGGGCAGATAGGTTCGCGCCGCATTGATGGCCGCCTCTACGTCGCGCGCCGCGCCATCGATATCGCGGCTCAGGTCGAACTGAATCGTGATCGAGGTGCTGCCGAGCGTGCTGGAGGAAGTCATCTCCGTCACGCCCGCCATGTGACCGAACTGCCGCTCCAGGGGAGTGGCGACGGACGACGCCATAATGTCGGCGCTGGCCCCCGGCAAACCTGCACTGACTGAAATCGTCGGAAAGTCCACTTCCGGCAGGGGCGCAACCGGCAGGACTTCAAACCCAATCGCCCCCGCCAGAGCAATCGCCACCGTAAGCAGTGTCGTAGCTACTGGCCGTCGGATAAAGGGGGCGGAGATGTTCATGCCGGTCCTGCCTGTTCTGCCTCACCGGCTTCCGTCTTTCCCGATTTGTGACCAAAGCGCTGCGCCAGATTGTCAAAGAAGATGTAGATGACGGGCGTGGTGTACAGCGTGAGCACCTGACTAAGCAGCAGTCCGCCGACCATCGCGATGCCCAGCGGCCTGCGTAACTCGGAACCAAAACCAGTTCCCAGCGCCAGCGGCAGGCCCCCCAGCAGTGCGGCCATGGTCGTCATCATGATCGGGCGGAAACGAAGCAGACAGGCCTCGTAGATTGCATCCGTAGCGTTCTTTCCGTGCTTGCGCTCGCCTTCCAGCGCGAAGTCGACCATCATGATGCCGTTTTTTTTCACGATTCCGATCAGCAGAACGATGCCAATGATTGCCACCACGCTTAAATCCTGGCCAAAGAGCATCAGCGCGAGGAAAGCGCCGACGCCCGCGGAAGGCAGCGTGGACAGAATCGTAATCGGATGGATAAAGCTTTCGTACAGAACACCCAGCACGATGTAGACCGTGACCAGCGCGGCGAGAATGAGCACTGGCTCGTTGGACAGCGAATTCGTAAAGGATGCCGCAGTTCCTTGAAATCCGGCCTGCAGACTGGGCGGCATGTGCAGGCCTTTCTGCGCTTTATCGACCGCCGTAATGGCATCGCCCAGCGCGGCATTAGGCGCGAGATTGAACGAAACGGTGATGGCCGGAAATTGTCCCTGGTGGCTGATAGAGAGCGGCTCCGTCGTTTTCTCAAAGTGCGAGAAGGCGCTCAGCGGCACAGCGTTGCTCATGGCCGAACTGGTGGCACCTGCAGAAGTTACTCCATTATTCGAGCCCGAGGAACTAGTCAGCGACAGGGCGTTGGCGGGAGGAACAAGGGTGTTCGCCGCCGGGGTGTACTTCGCTGAACTCGTTAGCGCGTTGGATCCTGCGGAGGATGACCCAGAGGAGGCGAATGAGGAAGAGGCTCCGGCACCGGTTGCACCAGCGGACGCATTGGACTGGATGTAGAGATGGTCGAGCTTCTTGGGGTCCAGCTGAAACTGCGGCTGACTTTCTAGAACGACATGGTACTGATTGACCTGCGTATACATCGTGCTGATCTGCCGCTGACCGAAAGCGTCATACAAGGTGTTATCGATGGTCGTCGGCGCGATGCCAAATCGAGAGGCGGTAACCCGGTCAATCACGAGAGATACCGCCAGCCCGCCTGTCTGCTGATCGGTGGCAACATCTTCCAGTTCTGGTAACTGCTTCAACCGGCCGACGAAACGATTGGCCCAGTCGTTCAGTTCATTGGCGTCGGGGTCTTCTAGTGTGTACTGATATTGCGTGCGGCTCACGCGATCGTCCACGGTAATGTTCTGCACAGGTTGCATAAACAGCTCGATGCCCTGCACCTGATCCAGTTTTGATTTGAGACGGCGAATCACGTCGGAAGCATTTAGGCTGCGCTGATTGAGCGGCTTTAGATTGATCGACATTCGGCCGCTGTTCGTCGTCGTGTTCGTTCCATCTGCACCGATAAACGACGAGAGGCTTTCGACCGCTGGGTCTTCCAAGACTATTTTTGCAAACTCCAGCTGCTTTTGCGCCATGGCCTTTGAGCCAATGCCTGGCGATGCTTGCGATATTCCCTGGATTACGCCCGTATCCTGTACTGGGAAAAATCCCTTCGGGATGATGATGTAAAGAAAAACCGTAAGCATCAGTGTGGCCAGCGCGACCAACAGTGTGATCGTCTGGAAGCGAAGGACGAACTTGAGCGTTCGGCCGTAGAACGCGATCATCCCCTCGAAAGCGCGTTCCGATGCTCGATAAATGCGCCCCTGCTGCTCTTTGGGCTGGTGACGCAGGATTCGCGCACTCATCATCGGAGTGAGCGTAAGCGAAACTACTGCCGAGACCACGATCGTGACCGCGAGCGTCACGGCAAACTCGCGGAACAAGCGCCCGACCACGTCGCCCATAAACAACAGCGGAATGAGTACGGCGATAAGTGAAACAGTCAGCGAGAGAATGGTGAAACCAATCTGCTCCGCCCCCTTGAGCGCAGCCTCCATCGGAGGATCACCGTCTTCGATATAGCGCGCGATGTTTTCAATCATCACGATGGCATCGTCTACCACGAAACCGGTGGAGATGGTCAGCGCCATCAGCGACAGGTTATCCAGGCTGTAACCCAGAATGTACATCGCGGCGAAAGTGCCGATCAGCGAAAGCGGCACAGCCACGCTCGGGATAATGGTGGCGTAGAGACTCCGCAAAAAGAGGAAGATGACCAGCACGACAAGGCCGACCGTCAACATTAATTCGAACTCAACGTCGGAAACTGATGCCTCGATGGCGGTTGTAAGATCGGTAAGGGTGGTCACTTGAATGCCCGCGGGCAAGTTGGCCTTCAACTGCGGCAGCAGTTGCTTGATGCTCCTGACCACGCTGATCGTGTTCGCCCCGGGCTGGCGTTGCACGTTCAGGATGACCGCAGGGGTCTGATTCATCCACGCTGCCTGATAATTGTTCTCTACGCCATTCACCACCTGTGCTACGTCGGTCAGCATTACCGGCGCGCCATTCCGGTAGGCAACCACAACCTTCTGGTAGTCGTTGCTGGTGACCAGTTGATCGTTGGCGTCAATCTGGTAATCCTGCCGTGGCCCATCGAAATTACCTTTCGCTGCGTTCACACTGGCCTGTGTGAGGGCGCTGCGCAGGTCTTCCATGTTTATGCCGTAGGATGACAGCGCGGTGGGATTGGCTTGAATGCGCACTGCGGGTTTTTGGCCGCCGCTGATGGTGACCAGGCCGACCCCGCTCAGTTGCGAAATCTTAGGCGCAAGGCGCGTGTCTACAAGATCCTCGACCTGAGAAAGCGGCATGGAGCTTGAGGTGATGGCGAGGGTGAGTACGGGGGCATCGGCCGGATTCGTTTTACTGTAGGTCGGCGGCGCGGGCAGGATGGAGGGAAGTAGACTCTGCGAGGCGTTGATCGCAGACTGGACCTCTTCCTCGGCGACATCAATATTCAGAGTCAGATTGAACTGCAGCACTATGACGGAAGTACCGCCGGAACTGGTGGAGGTCATTTGGCTCAAGCCCTGCAGTTGGCCGAATTGACGCTCCAACGGAGCCGTTACGGTGGTCGCCATCACAGTCGGGCTGGCTCCCGGATAAAAAGTGAGCACCTGAATGGTCGGATAATCGACTTCCGGCAACGCGGAGACCGGCAGTTGGGTATAGCCAACGATACCCACCAGTAGGATTGCCACCATCAGCAAAGAGGTCGCAACCGGCCTCAAGATAAACGGACGGGATGGACTCACGGGGCGCTGCTCCCGGGCGTGCTGGCTGCGGCCGGCTTGGTCGAAGCCGGCTTGGCCGAAGCGGTGACCGCAGTGTTGTCCTGCAATTTGTCGAAGCTGCTGTTGGCGACGACGTCTCCGGGATCGATATCGTCCACCTGCGTTAGGCCAGCGTCTGTAACTCCAGGCTTTACGCTGCGGATGTGAGCGATGTTGTTTTGAATCACGTACACAAATGATGCCTGGCCATTTTGTTGAATGGCCGATGCTGGAATCAGGGTGACACCCTGCAACGTGTTCACCAAGAGCCGGGTGTTAACGAACTGGTTGGGGAAGAGCGCATCATTCTTATTGCTGAAGACGGCTCGTGCCTTTACGGTGCCGGTCGTAGTGTCAATCTGATTGTCGAGCGTCAGCAACTTGCCGCTCGCAATCTTGGTCTGTGCGCTGCGATCGAAAGCATCGACGGCGAGTGTGGCCTTCTTCCGCAGTCGGGCTGCAACCGGGCCGAGACTGTCTTCCGGTATAGTGAAAACCACCGTGATGGGATCCAACTGCGCAATGACTGCGAGCGTGCCGGCTGCAGATGACTGCACCACGTTGCCCGGATCCACCAACCGGAGACCCACACGGCCGGCGATGGGAGCGATGATATGACAGTAGTCGACCTGAACCTGG
>Ga0209380_10000689_pt1 | contig 23950 bp, 17 predicted proteins | sample HubBroMetageWFT6_FD_188347 | JGI IMG/M metagenome (GOLD analysis project Ga0209380, IMG submission 188347) | Warmed and freeze-thawed soil microbial communities from the Hubbard Brook experimental Forest, New Hampshire - Hubbard Brook CCASE Soil... | ecosystem: Environmental > Terrestrial >... | reverse complement strand
ATTTCGGCACCTGCGAAGTCACTTGCTCCATCGGGGCGAGGCGAGCATCATCTCCACAAGGAGTACGTAGACGATGCCAAACTCGACAAGTGCGGGGGTGCTGGAAGTTCAACGCTCGACTGCGATGGGAAACTTCATCGAGCGGGAAGGACTGCGGCGATATGTAGACGTCCCCTTCTACGCCGAGAGGCGCCCAGGCGTGAGTCTACCGTTCAACTACGATGAGTTAGTGACGCGATCTCCGCAGGGAAGCATTTTTGCTCACCGTTGGTGGCTCGAAGCTGTGGCACCGCAGATGTATGAGATTCTAGCAGTCAAGAAGGGCGATGAAATCCAGGCTGCTTGGCCGGTTGTTTACCACGAGAGGGACGAAACCAAGCATGTCGTTATGCCTGCCTTAACTCAAAAATTGGGCATACTTTTTGCGCCTTCTAGCGCGAGTCTTGCGGAAACGCAATCGAAAAACCAAAAGTTAACGACGGAATTGATGGAGCAATTAGGAGACACCGCCAGCTTTCGTCAGAATTTTCACGAGAACTTTGCCGATTGGTTACCCTTCTATTGGCGAGGGTATGACCAAACCTCGCGCTATACGTACGTGCTGGAGGATATTTCCGATCTAAGCGCCTTGTGGAATGGTATGCGCCGACACCATCGGCGGGACATTCGAAGAGCGGAGAGGTTGGGCATTCGGGTCAAGGACGACCTCGATTTGGGGGAGTTTTTAGAACTGAATCGCAAGACATTTACCCGCCAAGGCCGAGAGCCTTTGGCGAGCGACGAATTGATCGGGCGTTTGGATCGGGCTTGTTGCGCCAACGCTGGGCGTAAGATCTTTGCGGGCGTCGACTCCCAAGGAAGAGTACATGCGGCCGTTTATGTCGCCTGGGCCGATAACACGGCCTACTATTTGATGGGCGGAAGTGAGCCTGACCTTCGGGCGAGTGGCGCGCAATTGCTGGCTCTCTGGGAAGCAATCATTTTTTCCAGCTCGGTCGTGAAGCGATTCGATTTCGAGGGCTCGATGCTGCCACAGGTCGAGTGCGGCTTTCGTGGATTCGGGGCAAAGCAGCTAGCCTATTCTTCGATTACGAAGGCTCCACCGCCCCCGACCTCTTTGCGCGCGTTTCTAAGAGCCTCCGTCGAATTCCGGTGGAATCGGGCGCGTAGGACACTTGCGAGCCGTTTCCAAGAGCAGTAAACAAACAAGAGCCAGTCAACTTTAGTTTGACCATATTCACGCTGAAATCGCGGTTGCGAGCCGACGTTTATTTTCTTGATGACCGATTGTTCCTCAGTTCATAACTCCTCGGCGGAAAATCCTAGACCTTTTGTGCCAGTCTTGAGGCGGAAGTTTAACATGATCCGGCTAGTCAGAGTCTGATGCTAAACATTGGCATTATTGGAACAGGCCTGATCGCCAAGGAGCACGCCTTGGCGATCTCCATGGTTCCGGGGAGCGCTAGGCTCATCGCGGCAGCCGACGTGGCTCCCGACAGACTTGAGGATTTCTGCGCTTCTTTCCAAGTGGTACGCCGTTATCAAGACGCCGCCAACTTGATCGCGGATCCTGATTTGGATCTCGTGACCATCACAACGCCTCCGTCGGCTCACGAAGCAATGACTGTGGCGGCGCTTGAGGCCGGGAAGTACGTCTTCTGCGAGAAGCCGCTCGCCCACACGCTAGAGAGTGCCGTTCGAATCAAGGACGCCGAGGCCCGCCATCCCGGGCGATTGACAGTCAGCCACCAACTGCGTTTCGACCCCTCGTTCCGTCGTTTGATATGGCTGTGTAAGAACGGTTGGATTGGGGAAATTCAGTCAGCTCTGATTGAGAGGCACAGTTATGTCCCGCACTCCAATCAGGGCAATCGAGGATGGTGGGGTTCGTGGAACGTAGCCGGGGGAGGCGTTTTTATGACGCAACTCATCCACGAACTGGATCTCCTTTTGCTTGCGATGGGGCGTCCGCTATCGGTGAGCGCGGCGATGGATACCCGTTATACCGGAATCGAATCGGAAGATTATGCCGAGGCGACAATCCGGTTTGTCGGCGAAGCCACTGCGCGCTGCGTCGCGTCTGTGAACTCAGGGCTGCTTCGCGGCGGGTTTACGATTCAAGGAAGTTCTGGAAGGGTCGCCTTACCATGGAGTTTCACGACCAAAGACCCTAGCCGGATGCCCAAAGCCATGAATGAGCTAGATAAAGCTTTGCCGGAAGTGCACCCTAAGTCCCCGTCCCTTGTTAGCCGTGGCTCCCGTTTTCTAACGAGGCGGTTGGGCTTCAAAGCCAAGCCGGCCTTGACGCCGCACGCTCGCCTTTATCAAAAAATTGCAGACAACGTTAAGAGGGGAGACCCACTCCCGATTCCGACGGCTGAAGCGCTCGGTTCGCTGGAGTTATGCATGGCTGCCTACGAGTCTGCACTTACGGGAAAAGAGGTTGGACTTCCGCTGGCTTCAACTAGCGCGGTTTATCGCGGGATTTCCAAGGAAGATTACAATGCACGCAAATGCTCGCGGAAGGTACAGGAGCGGAAGGCGAGCCGGACCTCAAGGAACAACGCAGGCGGCAACGCCATCCGTGTCGGTCTTATCGGGCTCGACACCTCTCACGCTTCAACGTTCACGAGCATTCTGCAGAACCCAGATGATCCATTTCACATTCCCGGTGCGAGGGTCGTTGCAGCTTATCCGGGCGGTTCACCCGACATGCCGATCAGCATCTCCCGCGTCGCCGGTTTTACAAGCGAGTTGAGAGACAAGTATGGCGTGCGAATCATGGACGCTCCCGAGGACGTCGCGGAGGCCTGTGACCTCGTCTTTATCCTCGCATCCGACGGGCGACTTCACCCAGCACTGTTCCGTACAGTAGCCGGTCGTGGCAAGCCGGTCTTTGTGGACAAGCCATTCGCAGTGTCAGCATCCGATGCGAAGGAGATGTTTGGGCTCGCCGCAGAAACCGACACGCGCGTCTTCGCTAGCTCGGCGTTCCGTTACGCAGACGGCTTAGTGAACTCGCTAAATACGATCCGGGAGAAGGGGGAGCGAGTGAAAACATGCCGTGTTCGCTATTGGTTGCAAGTTCAGGAAACACAAGGCCGTTATTTCTGGTATGGCATTCATGGCGCTGAAATGTTGCGCGCTATCATGGGACCAGGCGTCCGCGAAGTGAAGGCCTCCGGCGGCACGGATCATGACTCGATCACCGTGTGGCACGACGACGGGCGGCAGTCGTCCATTATCGGTTCGAGTGTCGATGGAACGTTTGATGTCACAATCGAGACCGACAAGCGAGAGGTACGTGTTGACCTCACTTCGTCGATGTCGTCTCTGTCCGCTCGGGTGCTCTGGGCCGCCCTGGATGTGCTGACTGAGGGGCAGTTTCCCCGTCTGTGGAGCGCCACGGAGGTGGGGTCCGTCTCCGGACCTCGCCTAGGGCGTGCATTGGACCCCGATGCCGAAGAGACTGCGGAGGTCGTTCGCCTATTGGACGCGGCGCAGCGTAGTTACTCAGCACATGCGAACATGCCGGTTTAGGATTTCGCGGCCGCAGTCGAAGTCACAAGAAAGAAGTCAAAGAAATGAGACTCCTAGATTCAGCCAAGCTGTTTGCCTACAGCATCGGCCGGCAAGCGCTCGACATGGCGAGCATCGAGCCTGCCGTGGTTAAGGCGCTACTGCGTAAGCCGCCGCGGGTGCACGGCGGTCCCCGCGCCCGTCGAATGCCTTGGCCGCGCCGCCGCCACTTCGACAAGAGGGAGAAGCGGGCGGTTATGCGGTTGCTCGATCAGGAGATCCGCAAGGGCGGTACTGTGATCTACGGCGGCCCGGAGACAAAGGCCTATTGCAAAGCCTTCGCAGATTATCTAGGAGGTGGTGGCTACGCCGCCGCCGTGAATTCGGGCACCAATGCCATCTATGTAGCGCTCAGGGCGCTTGAGCTTGAACCCGGGAGCGAGGTGGTCGTGCCGGCAATCACCGATTCTGGTGGCACGATGCCGGTTGCGATGTTGGGCTGCATCCCCATCCCAGCGGACTCCGACTCCGGGTCTCTCAACATTTCTGCGGAGCAAATCAGCAAGGTTCTGAGTGATCGGACTTCGGCAATCGTCGTAGCGCATATTTCGGGACGTCCCGTGGACATGGATCCGATCTTGGAACTGGCTTCCGAGCGTCAGATCCCGGTCGTCGAAGACTGCGCGCAGGCACATGGAGCACTGTATAAGGGACGAATGGCGGGATCGTTAGGCACAATCTCAGCATTCTCTACGATGTTCGGAAAGCAGCACTCCACCGGAGGTCAGGGCGGAGTAGTCTTCACGAAGGACACTCTTCTATTTGCGAGAGTCCGACAGGTATCCGATCGCGGAAAGCCACACGGAGCGCTGGGGAATCCCGCAAACTTGGTGGCCTCGCTGAACTTTAACCAGGATGAGATCAGCATGGCAATCGGGAGGGTGCAACTCGAAAAATTGCCGATGGCCATCCGAGCAAGGCGTACATTCGTTTCTTTGGTTGAGACCGGTCTGAACGAGGTGGATGGCGTATCTCTTCTGGGCGACCCACCTGACTGTTTGAGCTCCTATTGGTTTCTGATCATGCGGCTCGATACCTCAAAACTCGCTTGCGAGTCTCAAGAATTTGCTGCAGCGCTTCTGGAAGAGGGCATCGGCGGCGTGTACGCAGGCTACCCATTTTTCCCGACCGATCAGCCGTGGCACCGAGACGCGGTCGTCTTCGGAAAGAGTGGCCTCCCGTGGTCGGGGCTTACCGGGCCGCGGCATTTCGAACTACCCAATGCCCGTCAATCTACCCGGGAGATTGTCCGCGTTGACGTCCATGAATCCTTGGGAGACGGCGAGGCAAGGGATTTGGTTGCGGCCGTCAAGAAACTCGCTAAGTACTTCAGAGCAACCTCGCGCCCAACCTCGATTGTGGATGCAACCCAAGCTGTCCACATCTGAAGAGCTTTCTCCTAGCGTCCACACTGACGATGAATCCACTTGTTGCCGTCATCACGCCGACCAAGAGTCGGGTCAAGCTGCTTTGCGAGGCGATGGACTCCGTCCGGGGGCAAAGCTTCGACGCCTGGGAGCACCTCATTGTCGATGATGGGTCGGACGACGGGACGTCCCAGGAAGTCGCCAGGCGAGCGGTGATCGATCCACGTATCCGTTACATCCGGCGAAACGGCGACAAATCCGGCGCGAATGTCTGCCGCAATATCGGAGTCAGGGAAAGCCGTGCAGACTTCACCGTATTCCTCGATTCCGATGACTTGCTCAGGCCGCAGTGCCTTGAGCGGCGCGTCGAGATCATGCAGAGGAATTCGATCCTGGACTTCACTGTCTTTCGCGCCGGTGTTTTTCTAGAGTCAGTGGGCGATTTGACTCGTCTTTATCATCCCCTGAATCCAGGGGACGATTTGCTGCGCTTCTTGGCTCATGAGTGTGTGTGGGAGATTTCGGGTCCGATCTGGCGTCGGAGCTTTCTCGAGGAGATTGGGTGCTTCGACGAGACGCTGTTAAGCATGCAGGACTTGGAGATGCATGTGCGCGCGCTGTCAGCTCGCCCCAAATATGTGTGCTTCGCTGAGGTAGATCACGACGTGCGCTGGCAGAGGGACGCCACCAAGACAAGTGTGCGCCATTATGAGGATCCGACCTATATTGAGGCAGCAGAGAGGGTCCACATGAAGCTTCTCGATATGGTTACGACTAGCGGCTTGCTCACGTGGAGCCGGCGGCGAGCACTTCTGGGACTAAGCTTCGGAGCGGCCGCATCATGGGTGCGGTCAAGACGATTTGGCCGAGCGGTACGTGTATGGAACACGGGCTGTGCTCGACAACAAGCTCCCCTGCATCTCCAGATTGTGGGTCTATTGATGCTTTGTGCAGCCCGATTGGGTGAAAGGCCCGACGCATTCTGTTGGCGGCTGGTCAACAAATGGAAGGGCTGGTCACGCTTCCGGCAGGAGCCGTCGCTAGTACAACAGGCGAATGCGAGTTCGCCCAAGACTTCGAATGGCTGCGCAACTTAAACGGTGCCTGCTCCACTTGTTCGGATTTGGCAATCCGGCGCACCCTTACGCGATTCGAGCGCATCGATTGCGACGGAGCATCCTGCGATCGGACGAACGCTTGCGGACCAAGTACCTATACAAAACGAAAACACCAAAATTGCACATTGGCGGCGGCTGGTGCCGACTGGACGGATGGTTAAACACAGATCTCGATGTGATTCCGGACGTCATGCAGATGGATGCAACCAAACGATTTCCTTTCGGGGATGGGACGTTCCACTACGTCTATACAGAACACATGATCGAGCACGTCTCCTACCCACAGGGCACATACATGTTGCGGGAGTGTCATCGTGTCATGCGAAAGGGAGGCGTGATTCGTGTGATCACGCCCGACCTAGCCGCCGTTATGGAACTGTACGGCGGCGATCTTTCCGCCGATCAGAAAAAATATCTTTCGTGGTTTTGTCAGACGTTTGTTCCGGCGGAGTACCCGGCGAACGCTGTGGCCGCCATCAATGCAATGTTTCGTTTGTGGGGACACCAGTTCATTTACGACGAAGCGACGCTGGCCGATGCAATGCGTGCTGCGGGATTCAGTTCGGTCACGCGACGACTCTTGAGCGAAAGCGATCATCCCGATCTGCAAAACCTGGGAAACGAACAGCGCTACCCCGAAGGATTGCTCAATTATGAAAGCCTGACCTTGGAAGGGTGCAAGCAAGAGGGTTAGGGCAATTCCGGCTGTCACGAAATCCAGATAAGGTGATTGATTGCGTTTACATAGCGGCTTCCCCTGGCGACGCCCGATACACTCGAACCTGCGTCGCCAGCGTTCGTTATTTTTGCGGGGATATTCCAATTCGGCTTCTGGTTGGCGGGTGTCTGCAGCGCGGATTGGCAGACGAGTTGCGAAAGTATTGGAACGTCGGGGTGGCAGACCTTCCGAGAGGTGATTATGGCTGGGGGTTCGTGAAGTTGGAGCCGCTATTTGGGCCATCCGGGGAGAGATTTCTCGTGCTTGACTCTGACACAGTGCTCACCGGGCAGGTTATAGAGATATGGAACGAATGCCCCGCGCCATTCCTTGTGGATGATGAACAGCAGTCGGAGGCCGACACAAAGCGCCTCTATTACGACTGGGAGAAGGTGCGGGAGATCGATCAAGCGGCTCGACCGCCTGAATTCGTGTTCAACTCCGGACAGTGGTTCGGGACCGCGGGTGTACTCACTCGTGACAACTTCGCGCCCTGGGTGGAATGGACAATTCCTCGCGCCACGAGCCCTCACGGATACTTCATGAATGGAGAGCAAGGCATCCTGAACTATGTGCTCAACCAGAAGGCGATTGACGGCCTGCGGGTCGACCGTAGCCAAATCATGCGCTGGCCAGGTCATTCCATGCATGGGCTGGATGCGGAAACCGTTTCGAAATGGGCGGCGGAACCGCGTGTTGTCCATTGGGCTGGCATGAAGAGAGTACGTCAGCGGGACATGATCGGTGCAGATCTGCTCGCATATTTCGAAAAAGTGTACTATCAGCGGCTTCCCTCAGGCGGAGCTCGCCGGTTTTTTGCAGGTTGGCGAGATGCGTTGTCGCAATCCCTACTTGGCGCAAGAGTTCGGATCAAGTTGGCATCTGGCAGATTGGCAGCGCGCAGTGCATCAGTTTCCACGAAAGTTACGTCGTGAGCCAAACGCATGAAACATTGGATTAAAGAATTGGCTAACGGCGATCGGGCATCGGGTTCAAGGACCCGTACTGCCTGCGCCAGCTTCTCCAATCGGGCCGAAGTTAGGTGACCTTTGTCTGCTGCCGCAGGTTAGAATCTGGATCGGAGCTCACATTCAAGCAGGTCAGCGCGTCTCTGGAGTTTGCAAGAGCACCCGCAAGTTCACCATAAGGCTGGAAATTTTTCCCGATGACTCCTGTGAAACACTTTCTCCCGTTCTTTGTGCATCGTGTCCAGGGCTCGAAGTCCAGACTTGGCGAGACAAGTCGTCCTTTGGTTGAACGAATGCCACGTCTTCTTTGCACCGCATTGATTGTTGCTTTTGCTGTTTGCACCGCGACGACACTCACGGGCAATCCTGACGACCGGCATTCTTCTGGGGAAACAAGAACCGTGGATGAGTATGCTAGCTTTTTGCCGCAAAGGTCTGGCAAAGACGGCGCCACTGTAAACGCCATTTTAGAAGCAAGTACTCAAGCCGGAAAGACCGCGGATGTTCAAATCAGCAATGCAATCGGGTCCATTGCACACCGCAGCGGAATAGTTTGGGCAGATTATTCTACTAATCAAACATGGAGGGCTTGCCCGACTTGGGGATCGCAAAATATTACTCTGGTTTTCTATCCTGTCACGTACGACATAGCTACAAACTGCACAATTCCCTCGAATGTCACTTTGCAATTTTCCAAGGGTTCGTGTTTGGCGCCCGCTGATGGAACCACGACAACGATTAAGGGCTATTTCACTGCTCCCATGTCCAAGATTTTCTGCAATGCCGTGGCAGGCGAAGGAGCAGTGATGCTCGCCTCCGCCAACTCGAGTGACGACGGGGGGCAAGCTCTTATTGATGTTTTCCCGGAATGGTGGGGAGCAACGGCAGGCGATGCAAGCGGAGCAACGAACAGTCAAGCACTCCAGGCAGCCATCATCGGAGCTTATGGGAATAACCGGACCAACTCAACGGTTTATTCGAAGTACAACCGAGTATTGCACTTTTCGACTTTGTATAACATCAATAAAGAGCTTCAGGCTTACCATATGATCGGTTTTCGCTGGGAAGGAGAGAACCAGTTTGGCAGCGGCTTGAGGCAAATCACTTGCGGGCTGCGCATCATTGATGGACAGTCGGTAGCATATGGGCGATTTGAAAACTTGCGGTTCGAGAGCGGTTGCGGTGGTAAATCTAGTGCGGCGTTAGTTGATATCGATTATAGCGGCGCACAAGGAGCGGACCTTCGCTCCCAGAACATCACCTTTTACGACGATTTCTTTGCGGGAGCTGGCCTGACCGATGTTGGTGTCCTAATCGCCAAGAGCGGCAGCGGTGCTCAAGGCGATAACATCCGCTGTTACAACTGTTACTTCAATGGTTTCACTGGGGCAGGTTGGCAGATCGGCGGCAACAACACGGGTCGCAATGCCGGCCGCTCTTACGCCCAGAATGCGATTAAAGAACAGATCATCGGCGGAGATATTCAAGGATGTCCCTTGTACGGTGTGGCAGTCTATGGAGGAAGTATCGAAGTGGATGGGACAACCATGGAAAATGATTCCGCCGGTTTTGGCACTCAGACCGGATTCGATGTTTACTGTGAGGCTCCGCAAGATCGCTGTATCGTACGCAGTGTCCGGTCTGAAAGCCACAAACTCGCTGCAGGCAGTCCAATCTTAATTGAGCATAGCCGCACCCTCTTCCAGGCAACACAGTGGTACTCGGCTGGGCGTAGTCAATCTATGGCGGGGACAACATGGCCCGCCCGGACGATTTTCTCGGGTACGGGGCAAGGTGGGGATGGAAAGTATTATCAAGTCCAAAGCCGCGGCAAATTCGGCGGCCTTGGATTAACACTTGCCACGGGTGGCGGAAGTTTGACAAAGATCGGCAATCAGATGGCGAACTGGCCGATAGACGGGTTCATCGGGCAGCAGGCAACGATTGTATCCGGCCCCGGCAACGGGCAGTATTGCGTCATCACATCCAACACCGCCGCGGTCATCAGCTGTGCGGCTGGCTGGGTGACGAACTACTACCAACTCGCAATCGTCAGTCCCGATTCGTCCAGCAAGTTTGTTGTGGAGCCGAACTGGGCCGCGCACCCGACTGCGAGCGGCACCATTAGGTTCGCCCCCTTTAACTTCAACGTAATCGAAGGCAACGTTGGCGGTGTCATTGCTGATGGCCAGCTATATGACGTGGACGCTCCTGGGGGCCAGATTAAGATCGCTGGCCCTTATTCTGAGGTCAAGCACGTCTTCGTTTCGCGAGCGGACTGGAACTCGGCAGGCTTTGTTTTGGAAGACTCTCTTCAACTAGCCGATTACGATGACATCTATATTGAGAAGCCAGACCAGCATATTAGTGTTGGGGGCACGGCGAAACATATTCCCTGGACATTTTCCCGTAACAGCGGTGGAGATAGTTTTTACTCTGGAGTAACTCAGAAAAACATGGGCACGAAGCCCGTCTGCTGGAGCTACGGGCAGAACGGAGAAGACCGATCCGCAAATGATGTGTGCATTGGCATCCGGACCGACAACAGTTCCCTCAACTCGACCGGACGTGCAGTGCTCGGAATTTTGGGGACGGTTGGTCCAGCAACACCATTTGGCGCTAACAAAGCGGGCATGGATTTACCGGTTAGTGGAGGACTCTCAACAGGCAATGGCATACCGGGTGGGATCAGCTTCCGATTGGGAACGGAGGGTATGGCTGGAAACCAAGTGAATGACAGTACCGAAGTGTCCAGACTTGATCTAAACGGCTACAAGTTACCATCGTTCGCTTTTGCGAAGCTGCCCACCGCTCCGAACGGCTACGTAGTATTCTGCACTGACTGTAACCCCGGATGTACCGCCGGAGGTGGAACCGGTCGGACGTGTTTTCGGGAAAACGGACTTTGGACACACTGAGCGAGATAACCGATGGAGCGCATGGACAAGGTGCGACGCCAGATCAAAAGGGGGCTGGCGGCACTCGGCTACCAGGTTCGAGGAACGCGGTATTGTCCTCGTCAGCTCCTCGAACCTGCATTCCTTCGTCGACTGGAATTCGACGACGTCGTTTGCCGCCGGATGTTCGAATTCGGGCCAGCCTTTACGTTCATTCAGGTTGGCGCGTTCGACGGAATTACTGGCGATCCGCTGCGAAAATATATTAATAAATGTGGGTGGAGGGGTGTTTTGGTGGAGCCTCAGGCTCGGGCTTCGAACAAGCTACGCGAACTATATAGTCGTAATGATAGCGTTGTCATTTTGCAGGCCGCAGTGGACCGCGAATTCGGAAGGCGCACGCTTTTTACAGTAGAGTCCGAAAGCGCCCCGGTCTGGGCTGGCGGAATGGCGTCCTTCAAGCGAGAGACTATTGCCAAACATTCCGATCTCATCCCGGGATTGCAGGGGATGATCAAAGCAGAGACTATCGATTGCATCACTTTCGACGAAGTCCTTGAACATCTACCTTCCAAGCGGGTCGATCTTCTACAGATCGACACCGAGGGGGCAGACGCCTATATTTTATCCCTATTCCCTTTCGATCGCGTGATCCCAGCAATCATTCATTGGGAGGTCAAGCACCTCCCCAAGTTACAACAGGAGGAAACACTTGAGATGTTGCAACAACGCGGCTATCGTCTTGCTCGGTCGGGGGCGGAGGACATGCTGGCGGTGCTCGACGGACCGAAGTGGGCGAATTGAGCCGATGCTCCATCGAAGGCTGGTTTGTGAACTCATGACTGAGTGAACTAGAACGCTGCTTCCAGTTAACTTCTAGTTGTGATTATTGGCATCCGAAACCATTTCATGGCCGTTTACGATTCTCGACGGATTGTTCCTCGCTGAGTAGGATCGAAGGCGTTGGCCGCCTGAGTGAGCCGATGAGGGAACGAAGTTCTTGGACTCGCCAGTGTCTGGGGAAGTCGGCGCTCAAGCAGCACAAATGGATCGAGTAGGTTGCCCATGACTCCGATAATTTCGGGTGCGTGAAACAAAATGCTCCCCAAAGCCGCCGGACTATTTGAGAGGCTACCCCGGACGATGCGGAGGCATCGCTTGATTAAGGCTTGGATGCGGCTTACCGGAGAAGACCCTCTTCAGCTTGTGCGCATACGAGGCAACTCCTTTGCCTATGCTGACCTAAGAGACGGATTCCTGCGTTTGATTGTGATAGATGGGGAATATGACAAAGACTTTTTTCGTGTAGCGGACGCTTTCCTTAGGGATGGAGGCGAATTCCTAGATGTAGGAGCCAATCACGGCCTGTTGAGCTTTGGCTTGGCGAAAAAGCTGCAGGACTCTGTAAGGTTTCACCTCTTCGAACCGAATCCGAAGTTGCTGGAGTCTATTGGAAAGAGCCTGGAGCTGTACCCTTCAATGGTGACCGAAATAAATCCTGTGGCTGTTAGTGAAGAGGACAGTACCATACTCTTTTATTTTCAAGAAGATCAGACAGGGGGGTCGCACATCGTTCAGAACGGTGGTGTTCCCATCCGATCCATAAAGCTCGACACATATCTTAAAGACAAGTGCTTGAACCACGTGGAACTCTTGAAACTCGACATTGAAGGTTATGAGCTTACCGCTCTTCGCGGCGCTGAGCAGGCACTTAGAAATCGATGCATCAAGGCGATTTATTTTGAGTACTTCGAGAAGTACCTTGTACGCGTCGGACCTCCTGCGAAGCTGATCGAGTTTCTTGACTCCTTATCTTACGAAGTCTGTTTCTGCCGTCAATGCGATTTCGCGGCCCAAGGGCTAACTCCCGTGGTTACACTGAAAGATGGTTTGCCTGGTCATGGCCTTCCACTTCTTCCAATTAAAGGATGTACCGTGCCGACAATGACCGATTTGCTCGCCATTCCACGAGAGAATCTCGTGAGTATTTAAAATTCTTCATAAGATGCTGTCCGTCGTCATCTGCACCTACAATCCACGGCCGGATTACCTCAGGCGATGTGTCGACGCGCTACGGGACCAGACACTCCCGCCCAACCGGTGGGAATTGGTTGTGGTCGATAATCGAAGTGACGAACCGGTCGCGGATCGCGTCGACCTTTCCTGGCATTCGGCGGCGCGCATTATTCGAGAGGAAACGCTTGGTCTCACGCCCGCCCGTCTGCGCGGCTCCCGCGAGACGACGGGAGAGTTGCTGGTCTTCGTGGATGATGACAATGTGCTTGACGCGGACTTCCTCGAAACGGCGCTTCGGATCGGCAGAGAGAAGCCATTCCTGGGTTCGTGGAGTGGTCAATGCCGCCCTGTCTTCGAGGAGCAGCCTCCCGAATGGACCCGTCGCTATTGGGGGAATCTTGTTATTCGCCAGTTCGATAAGGATGTCTGGTCCAACTTGCCGCGCCTGCCCGCTAGTATGCCTTGCGGGGCAGGCCTTTGCGTGAGACGTGATGTGGTACTGCAGTATCTTCATTTGCATGAATCCGGGAAGCGGTCGTTTCAATTTGATCGCACCGGCGGCATCCTGCTCTCCGGCGGAGATAATGATCTGGCTGCGTCTGCATGCGACATCGGCCTCGGCCTCGGACTCATCGCTGCCCTCAAGCTCCAGCATCTGATTCCGCCGCAACGCCTGACCGTGGATTACATCTCACGCCTCGCCGAGGGTATTGCGTTTTCTTCGACCCTATTGGATGCGGAGCGTGGGGTCCGGACCAGCCGACGAGCGGCGCTTGGTCACGCAGCGGACTTCTTGCGAATTATGCGGCTGAAGGAACCTCACCGCCGGATCCTGCGAGCGGCTCTTCGCGGGCGAAATCGTGCATTACACCACCTCACATCCTGTGAGATCGCTTTGCAAGCTGCGTCTGAAGTTGTTCGGACCGCTGGGAAGATCTGATGCCCGTGCTTTGAACTTGGCCGCACCAACCTGTCCTCAGGCTGAAGCGAGCACTCTACGGTGGGCGCGGAGAACCTTATCGTATCGAAGCGCACACGTTGCTTTACGTGCCTGGCTCGCGTGCGGTCCGGTTGCGCTATTCGCAATCGCCCGACAGCTTCACCCGATATGATGCTTTGCAGGTCGCTTGGCTCAGCAGACATCTGATGGAAGACGCCGCGATAGATGTGGGCGCACACACGGCACATAAGTGTTGTCATGGCGGCAAAGTGTGGTCAGACCGGTCATGTCTGGCCATTGAACCGGATCCCTACTCGCACGAAGTGCTCGTGAGAAATATCGGTCTTAATTCAGGCATTAAGCGGCCTACGGTTGAAGTGTGCGCATGCTCAGATGAAATCGGCGAGGCGATGCTCTTTTGCCGTAGTGGAAATTCGCAATCGTCGTTGGCTCGATCCGCAGTGGATTTTCTGATGCGGACAGGTCCGAGAAGATTCGAGTGCCGCTCGTCACTCTCAATTCTTATTTGTCGACGCGCAACTGGCCAGAGCCCCGTTGCGTGAAAATCGATGAGAGGGAGCTGAAATCCGCATTCTAAAAGGCGCGAGGCAGGTTCTTGCGAACGACGCGGACATAGTTTGTGAACTTCATCCGTATGCGTGCCCAGGGTTTGGGAACACACTTTCTGAACTCAAAAACTTGGCCGCCTCGGGTGGCCGTCGCATTTGCTATCTCGATCAGGATGGAGAGATCGGCGATAAGGCAGAGGACGGAACTGTACTCGTGGAGCGCTAGCCCAGCTTCGGTTCGGGTCGGAGAAACCAGTTTCGAACACTCACAACGCGCCCCGACGAGTACTCCACATCGTTGAAAATCTCAACCGTGGTGCGGTTGAAACTTGGCTCGTGCGGATGTTGTGGCACGCCCGCGAACGGGGGATTGACGTCGATTGGACATTCTATTGCGCACTCGGGCAGCCTGGAGCTATGGACGAAAACGCGCGAGCGCTCGGGGCACACATAATCCCTTCACCGGTTCCGATCGTAAAGAAACTGAAATTTCTTCGCTCCCTGCGCATGGAGTTGTGGCGTGGAGAATACGATGTCTTACACTGCCATCATGACATTATGAGCGCATTCTATTTGATGGCTGCGTCAGGAATGCGGATCCGTCGGCGAATCGTTCATGTGCACAACGCCGACGAAGCATTGCCGACTCCCAGCGTCGTCAAACAGCGGTTCTATCGCGAACCGATGCGGCGAGTCTGTCTTTTCATGGCCGATCGCATCGTTGGAGTTTCCAACCATACGCTCGATACGTTTCTCGCCGGCCGCACACGTCGTCCCGAACGGGATATCGTGCACTATTACGGATTGGATCCGGCGCGATTCGAGGATCTCACTGCCGATCGTGCTGGGTTTCGTCGTCGGTGGGATCTTCCCGAGGATTCTCTGATTCTCCTTTTCGGAGGCCGGTTGGTTCCGGAAAAGAACCCTGTTTTCTCAGTCGATGTATTGGCCAGCCTGCGTTGCATGGAGCGGCGAGCTGTTGCCGTCTTCGTTGGCGCCGGCTCTCAGGGAGCGGACGTCTTGACGCGCGCGCGGGAACTCGGAGTGGAGCATTCGGTGCGCGTGCTGGGCTGGCGGAACGACCTGCCCGAGATCATGAGTTGCAGTGACTGGTTCATTCTTCCCCACCCGGAACAGCCTGCGGAAGGATTTGGACTGGTCGTTGTTGAAGCGCAGTTAGCTGGTCTAAGAATGCTCCTATCGCACGGCATTCTAGATGACCCGTTGTTTTCGACGGCCTGTTTTCGACGGCTGGCACTCTCCGACGGAGCCAAGCTGTGGGCGAAGGCCGCGATAGAACTCCTGCAAGGTCCGGTACCGTCGCGGGCAGCCGCGCTTGCTGCGCTGAGGGAATCGCCGATGAATATGGACCAGGCGCTGAAAGGACTCCTTGGACTCCATACATGACGCAAGAGTGCCCCATTAGGGTCCTCCAAGTTATCGACAGTCTCGGCATGGGGGGGGCAGAGACCTGGCTGATGGAGGTCCTACGGGTCTGGGCAAAAAGTGGGGTCGGCCGAATCGATTTCTTGGCAACCAGTGGCGCTCCCGGGATATTCGATAAGGAAGCGCGACAGTTGGGCGCGCAAATCCACTATCTGCGCTACGGACGCACCTACCTTCCGCGATTTGCGAAGCAATTTCGCGAGGTGCTGCGGGCCGGACGGTACCACGCCATTCATGACCACCAGGACTACGCCAGCGGCTGGCATTTCCTGATGGGAGCAACCATGCTTCCACCCGTGCGGGTGGCGCATGTGCACAACCCCGCCTATCAAATCCGCAATAACTATGGGGTAACCCTCAGTCGCCGCGTGACGGCGCGTGTTGGAAAAGCGCTTGTCGCGAGGTACGCCACGCATATCGCCGGCACTTCGCGCCAGGTGGTCTCCGAATACGGCTTCGACGCGTCGTGCTTCCGCCGGATCTCGAAGTCAGTGCTCCATTGCGGATTCGACACGACTCGATTCCTTGGCGACACAGTCGTCTCGAAGGCTTCCGTCTGCCGTGAGTTCGGCTGGTCTGAGGCTGCTAAGATCATTCTGTTCGCGGGGCGGATTGATCGGTCCCCAGATCTCGGACATCCGCAAAACCACAAAAATTCGGGCTTCGCTGTTTCCATCGCGATCGAGTGCGCGCGTCAAGACCCACGTGTGCGCATGCTTCTCGCCGGAGCGCCCAGCCTCGCAGTTCCAGACCTCGAGCGACGCATCGCTACATCGGAGTTGGAAGGGCGCATCCGGTTTGTCGGTATCCGCCCAGACATCGAGCGGCTCATGCTTGCGAGCGATGTCCTGCTTTTCCCCTCCCGAGGCGAGGGGCTCGGCATGGTTGCTGTCGAGGCACAGGCGGCAGGACTACCTGTCCTTGCATCCACTACAGTGCCTCGCGAGTGCGTAGTGGTGCCAGAACTCGTGCGGTTCCAGAAAGTGGAAGCGGGAGAAGCAGCGTGGGCGGCTGATCTGATCCAGCTTGCCGCGCAACCTCGGGATATGCTGAGCGCCAATCAGAAAGTAGCCGCCTCTACGTTCTCGATTGATAGTTCCTCCTGTGCGCTTCTACGGCTGTATAGCGAAGGCACTCTTCCTTGATCAATTTTGTTTCCAATCTCCCGAAGAATCTACGTTCTGGTGGGTTTTCCGCGATGAATGCCGCGGTATTTTCGGCGATCAGCAGGTCCGAAGCCTCGCACTATGTCGGACCAATTGACCCGCGCGTGATTCCATGGCAAAAAGCGCTGTCCAAATTTCGGCGCGTAGCTGGTCTTCACGGTGCCTTTTTTTTCTTTTCCCAGCGCAGGCTGGCGGCGATTGCCAAGGAAGTTCATTCGAAATGCCGCGCCGATGCGCGCCTGGATTTTTTCCACGGATTTACGCCATGGATTCTGACCAGACCAGAACACCCCTACATAGCATGGAGCGATTGTACGTTCCGCGACTACATTGATATTTTTCATCGCCGAGCTCAATTCCGTCCTGACGACCTTGAACGGATCGAACAGGCGGAGGCAGCGTGGTTAAAGAACGCGCACCGCGTGCTCTTCACAAGTAATTGGGCGGCGAAGCGCGCGGTGAGTCATTACGCGTTGGACGCATGTCGCACCGGCTCTGTGGGGATCTTTGGCGAGATCGAAATGCCGGCAAGAGACGCCTACGCTGGCGGCAAGGAATTTGCCTTCATCTCGACCAATTTCGTGGCCAAGGGGGGACGAACCGTATTGTCGGCGTTTCATGAAGTGAGAAAGCGTCACGCTGATGCTGGCTTGATCATCGTCGGCGATCTGCCTGCCGACGTTTCCGTAGAATCTGGCGTACGCTATGCGGGGTTCTTGCGAAAAGAGATTCCCGACCAGCATCAGCAGCTGCAGCAAATCCTCGGGCGAGTCCGGGCGGTAGTGCATCCGACGGGAAGCGATATTTCTCCGTTGGTAATCGTTGAAGCGGGCTATCTTGGATGCCCGGTAATATCCTCGCGACGGTTCGGCATCCCAGAATTGGTGGATGACGAGCGCACTGGGTTGCTTTTGGACGATCCGTCTCGGGCCAGTACAGTTGCAAGAGCCATGTGCTGGATGCTTGAACATAAGAAGAAATACCAGCAGATGCGCGAGGCTGCTTGGGCGAACGCCCATAAACTACATTCCAAGCGGCAGTTCGAACAGCGCTTGCTCTCGTGCATATGCGAAGCCATTCCGGGTGAAAGAACGTCGACATAATGAAGATTCTCTTTCTCGGCCAAATTGGCCTGGGCCAGACTTCCCTTATGCGGATGCGGGCATTTGAGCGGCTCGGGCATACAGTTCGTGGTGTGCATACAGTCGAACCGTGGACCCGGGCTTCATGGCTCAAGCGACAGGTGCAAAGGCATCTGCAGCGTGGGTCGATAGTAGATGAGATCAATCGTTCCGTTCTGCGGAGCGCATGTGAGTTTCGTCCGGACTTGGTTTGGGCTGAGAAGCAGGAGTTTCTCCGCGCCGAAACCATTGAGGAGCTGCGGAAGTTGGACGCCCGCTGCGTTCATTTTACGCCGGACCCATATTTCTCGCTTGACTGGAAGCGCACACTGCTAATGGATCAAGCCCTAGGGGTATTCGATGCGCTTGTTTATTGCAAGTCATATGAGCGGGAACAGTACGAGATGCTCGCAAAACCAGTTGTCTATATGCCGCTCGGATATTGCGATGAAACCCACCGTCCACTGCTCTCCAAGGACACGCGTTGGAACTGCGCCGTCGGATTTCTGGGCGGTTGGGAACCGCGCCGTGAGCGCCTGCTACACGCTATCGCAGCCGCCGGCGTAGACGTCAAGATCTGGGGTGAATACTGGGATTTTCTGCGCGACGGTAAATGGACTCTACGCCGACATATTATTTTGCACCAGCTCTCTGGGGGAGATTACTTTCGCTTTCAGCGGGATGAGCTCTTGGCTCGCGTCCACCAAGGCGGAGAGGTCTACGAGGACGACTATGCCCGGGCACTTACGGGTGCCAAGATAAGCATAGGATTCTTGCGGAAGGCCTGGCCCGACCAGCACACCACACGTACCTTTGAAATCCCCGCCTGTGGGAGCATGCTCCTAGCTGACCGGACCCAGGAGCACCAGGAATTCTTTGAAGAAGGGAAAGAGGCCGAGTTCTTTGATTCTTGTGAGGAGTTGGTGGAGAAAGCAAAATTCTATTGCACTGACGAGTCTGCCAGGAAGAGAATCGCAACGGCAGGGTACAGGCGCTGCAAAGAGGGCCGCTACGCCTATGTGCATCGCCTTAGCACGGTACTTGACGCCCTGGAGCGGACCTGAGCCCCAATGCCCTTTTCGAGCCTCGAGAAGTTGTTGATGCTGTATGCGCGGAGCTTTCCGATTCGACGCGGCAAGGTAAGGGTCGTCAACTCGCTCTGGCGAGCAGCTGTTGGTGACCGAAGCACCCATCGTATGGCGACCTTGAAATACGGCAGATTTAAAATGCCATGCGACCTCGGCGAAATGCTGCAACGGCAGTTTTATTTTTTTGGCACGTATTCTCTGGAGGAAGACATGCTCCGATGTTGGGAGACCGCGGCGAAGGGAGCTAAGCTTATCTTCGACGTTGGAGCGAATGCGGGAATTTACAGCTTGGCAGCACTCGCGATACAGCCCGACGCCACCGTCCACGCCTTCGAACCTACCCCGGAGATTGCAGCTAGGCTGCGTGCAACGGCTGTGCTCAATGGGCTTGATCATCTGCACGTTCACGAGGCAGCGGTCCTGAATAAGAATGGGCAGGCTGCCCTAAAGCGTTTCCGCGGAGAACTGGGGGACAACGAAGGGATGAACTTCATCTCACGAGACGTGGGTGATTCTGGAACCGAACGTGTAGAAACAGTGTGTGTCGATGAGTTTTGCCAGGATCATTCGATTAACCATATCGATCTTATGAAGCTCGACATTCAGGGGCACGAGCATTCAGCCTTAGAAGGGGCAGCACGGCTAATCAGGTCGGGTAAAATCGGAGTCATTTTCATGGAACTCAATTGGGCTAAGAGTGCCGAAACAACATGTGCGACCACAGAGTCCATTCGTCTTCTTGAGCAGGCAGGGTATCGGTTCTCAAGACCAGGCAAGTGCCTGAATTGGCGAAAGGCGGGTGACTGGTTGCACTCTCTCGGTGATGTGGTTGCCCACCGAGGGCGCGCTTAGCAAGGATTTTCAGCAGCCATGATATTTCTGATAGCTATTTGTCTCGCAGCGCTGTTTTGGCTGTTATGGCTTCTCCGAAGGGATCGACTCTCGCTGGGGCTCCCGGTCGCGTATTTGTATTCATTGTTGCTGATCCACTTGCCTGGCGCGTTTGCCCATATCGTCGGCAGCAATTTCCTTCTCAACGCGGACTTGGTTGAGATTGCCATGCGTTTCACGGCTCTCGGGTCGATTGGTTTTGTCGCGGGAGTGTGGTTGGCCCGTTCCTCGACCCCAAAAATACGGATCCGTAGGGACGCGGACCGCCCTCGCTTTTGTTGGTTTTGCGTGCTCGGCGGGTGGGCTTGCGTGTACGGCCTCAGTCCCCTCTATCGAATCCCCAGTGTCAGCGCTGCAGTTGACAAGGCAGGAGGGGTTTGGATGCTGGGCGTGATGCTAGGCCTGCGAGCGGCCGCCCAGCGCGGTGATCGCAAACGGATAGGGATTTGGCTCAGTGCGCTAATGGTCTACCCTATTCTCATGCTCTTGCTCGGAGGGTTCCTAAGCTATGGATCCGCGGCGATCATTATCGTCTTTTCCGCGCTCACCGTTTCGACGCGAAGCAACTGGCGAGTGGTCATTGGCATTACCATATTTGTATTTCTAAGTTTGAGCATCTTCGTAAATTACTTTCAGCACCGCAATGATATCCGTGAGCAGGTGTGGGGTGGAGCACCTCTCGAGGCGCGAATCGATAGCGTCACTGATATGATCAGAGGGTTTGAATGGTTTGACCCAACCAATCCGAAGCACCTAGTCGCTATTGATAAAAGGCTCAATCAAAACTATTACGTCGGGCTGGCAGCTAAACGCATTCAGCTCGGCCAAGTGGACTACCTCAATGGTGATTCTGTCTGGGAGGGGTTCCTCGCGCTAGTTCCGCGTGCATTATGGCCTGAAAAGCCGGTATTCTCCGGTAGTCCGCAGATTGTTTCGAAGATGACAGGCCTTCGGCTTTCTCCCACGACGTCGTTTGGTGTGGGCAACGTGATGGAGTTTCAGATTAATTTTGGGATTCCGGGAGTCGTCATTGGCTTTCTCGCGCTGGGGTGGCTTATCGGGTTGCTCGATCTCAAGGCAGCTGTTGCGGAAGCTAGCGGCGATCTGGGCGGGACGATTCTCTTCTTTCTCCCCTGCGTGGCTCTGATTCAGCCGAACGGCTCGCTTGTCGAGTTGTTCAGCGGCTCCGCTGCGGCCCTAGTTGGTGCGTTCGCTTGGAGCCTAGTATGGAATCGGCTCGCTAGGAAAAGGCCAGTTATCCCGGCGTGGGTCGCGGAGGGGAGAGCTAACCGATTTGAAAGTCCTCCTTACAGGAACCAGTCTGTTACCTGATTATGGTGGGCCGGCGTTTTCAGTCTCGAGACTGGCTATCGCCCTAGCGGAAGCCGGGGCCGAGGTTGGTCTGTGGGCTTCCGATCAGTCCTCGACAGTCACGCCGTTCTTACCTGCCGGATCGTCTGTGCAACGGATAGTCGGGACAGAGGCCGAAGCTCTGAATCGTTTCGGGAAAGCCGACATTCTGCATGATAACGGCATCTGGCTACCGCATAACCACCGCCTCGCGATGCTGGCAAAAGGGCGCGGGATTCCCCGGGTAGTAAGCACGAGGGGCATGCTTGAGCCTTGGGCCCTTAGCCACAAGCGGCTCAAGAAGACACTCGCCTGGTGGGTATATCAACGGCGCGACCTCAAACACGCGCGTTGTCATCACACAACCGCCGAGGCCGAAGCCCGAAATGTGCAACACCTCGGGCTCAGAGTCCCCGTCATCGCAGTGCCGAACGGCGTCGATGTGCCAGAGGGGCGGCCTTCGGTCGCGGGTTCAGAATCCGGGAAAGCGCTTCGAAGTGGGTCAAGAAGAACAGCGCTTTTCCTGGGTCGGATTTATCCGGTCAAGGGCCTGCCAATGTTAGTCGAGGCTTGGGCACGTGTACGGCCTGAGGGTTGGGTTCTGCGGATCGCAGGGCCCGATGAAGCGGGCCACCAGAAGCAAGTAGAGAAGGCAGTGACTGATGCCGGCTTGGGTCAAGTCATTTCCTTCACCGGTCCTCTCGCGTATGGCCTAAAGACGTCTGCCTTCTTCGACGCCGAGCTGTTTGTACTCCCGACCCATTCGGAAAGTTTTGGGATCGTAGTCGCCGAAGCACTTGCCCACGGCTTGCCAGTCCTGACAACCACCGGGGCACCGTGGTCAATTTTGCCACGGAGCGGCTGTGGCTGGTGGGTGGACGCAACAGTCGATGGCCTTGCCGAAGGTTTGCGTCAGGCAACAATTCTAGATCCCGAAGCACTCTGGTCGATGGGCGCGAAAGGCCGTGCATTAGTCAGCGGGCAATTTGGCTGGAAACGCATCGCCGATCTCATGCTGTCGACGTACGACGCAGTATTGGCCGATGAGATTCCACGCAAGCAGCGTCCTCAATCGGCTTCAGGTCGTTAACGAAATAAAAAGGCAGGGGATCGAAACGGGCATGAAGATTCTGGGGCTTAACGCGTTTCACGGCGATGCGTCAGCAGCGTTGGTGCTAGACGGACACCTTGTCGCTGCATTGGAGGAGGAGCGGCTGAATCGCATCAAGCACTGGGCGGGGCTGCCCTTGCTTGCGGCAAAAGCATGTCTCGAAGGGGCGCAACCAGACCATATCGCTATTTCTCGCAATCCTAAGGCACATCTGAGAGACAAACTGATGCGGACGGTTCTGCGGCCACACCGCTGGTTTAACCTCAGTTCCCGTGCTGTCAACAGTTTGCGTATCGCGCAGGTTGGCGAGGCGTTGGCAGCAGAGGGAATTGTGTCACAGCAGACGCAACATGTGCACTTCGTCGAGCATCACCGGGCGCATCTGGCCAGCGCGTTCTTCGCGTCGCCTTTTGAGGAGGCTGCCGTCATCTCCATCGACGGCTTTGGGGATTTCAGCAGCGTCATGTGGGGCGTAGGGAAGGGCAATCAGATAGACGTACGAGGCTCCGTCTCCTTCCCACATTCGCTGGGCATTTTCTATACCGCCTTCACGCAATTCCTAGGTTTCCCCAAGTATGGTGACGAGTACAAGATGATGGGTCTCTCCGCCTATGGAGAGCCTAGGTTTGCCGAACAGGTGCGCCACCTGATCCGCACACAGGCAGATCAGTGCCGACTGGATCTGGATTACTTCACCCATCACAGTAGGGGCGTTGAAATGACTTGGTACGGAGGGGAGCCGGTGCTGAGCGCGGTGTTTTCGCACCGGATGGCGGAGGAGTTCGGCAAACCGCGCATCCCGCAATCTGAGATCCGGCAGAGGGACATGGACCTGGCGGCCTCCGTGCAACTGGTGCTGGAAGAGAACTACTTCACCCTGTTGAATTTTGTCCACAAGCAGACTGGCGCGACCGCGCTTTGCCTAGCGGGCGGCGTGGCTTTGAATTGCGTGGCCAACGGCATGATCTTCGAGCGGACGAACTTCCAGCATGCGTACATACAACCCGCGGCGCACGACGCGGGGACGGCGATTGGCGCCGCGCTTTATGTGCAGCATCATGAACTACAACTGCCGCGGTGCTTTGAGATGCGACATGTGTATTACGGGCCCGAGTATTCAGACAGTGAGGTCCTGCGCGACCTGGAGGCCACTGGATGCAAGTACCACCAACTTGCAGAGGAGGACCTGATTGCCAGCACAGTGGCGGCGATTGCTCAGGGGAAGATCGTGGGTTGGTTTCAAGGCCGCATGGAGTTTGGGCCACGCGCGTTGGGGAACAGAAGCATTCTTGCGGACCCGCGCCGCAAGGATATGAAAGAGATTCTCAACAGCCGGATCAAGTATCGCGAACCGTTCCGACCATTCTGTCCGTCAATTCTTTCGGAGAGGGTGGGCGAGTATTTCGAGACGGACTACCCCTCGCCATTCATGGTTATGGCATACAAGATCAAGCCGATGCAGCGCGAGCGGATCCCGGCAGTGACGCACGGCGATGGGACCGGGAGGCTCCAGACTGTGGAGCGCGACGTAAATCCGCGATATTGGGAGCTGATTCGCAAGTTCGACGAAGTCACAGGTGTGCCGGTTCTGCTGAACACGTCTTT
>Ga0209380_10000687_pt1 | contig 23985 bp, 21 predicted proteins | sample HubBroMetageWFT6_FD_188347 | JGI IMG/M metagenome (GOLD analysis project Ga0209380, IMG submission 188347) | Warmed and freeze-thawed soil microbial communities from the Hubbard Brook experimental Forest, New Hampshire - Hubbard Brook CCASE Soil... | ecosystem: Environmental > Terrestrial >... | reverse complement strand
CGGCTTTGTAGACTTAGCCTAGCTGCACGGAGTGTCGTCTCCGAACTCGGGTATCCGCCACCCGATACTCGGCACTGGTTTTGTGAGACGATAACTCCAGCTCATGATTCAGCTTTCCGGCGCCGGAAAACGGTTTGGCCACAAACTCCTCTTCGAAAACGTGGACTGGCTCATCACGCCCCGCGATCGCATCGGCCTAGTCGGCGGAAACGGCACCGGCAAATCCACACTGATGAAGGTTCTCGCCGGCATGGACACGTTTGACTACGGGTCGCTCACCATCGCCAAAGGCACCTCTGCCGGATATCTTCCGCAGGATGGCCTCACGCTCGCCGGCCGCAGTGTCTTCGCCGAGTGCATGTCGGTCTTTGACGACCTGCGAGCGATGGAAACGGAACTCGAATCTCTGACCCACAGCATGGCGGAACTTGACCATACGAGCCCGGAGTACGATGCTGTCGCTGATCGCTATCACCGCGTAGAACACGAATTCCTCACCCGCGACGGATATTCGATCGAAGCCGAAGTCGGCCGCGTGCTGATGGGTCTGGGTTTTACGAAAGAAGACTGGTCGCGCCTGACCGATGAGTTCTCCGGCGGATGGCAGATGCGTCTGGCTCTCGCGAAACTACTGTTGCAGCAACCCAACCTGCTGCTGCTCGACGAGCCTACCAATCACCTTGATCTCGAAGCGCGCAACTGGCTCGAAGAATATCTGCAGAACTATCCGAACGCCTTCCTGCTGATCTCGCACGACCGCTACTTTCTCGACGTCACGGTCAACAAGATCGCCGAGATCTGGAACAAGCGCTTCTGGTTCTACACCGGGAACTATGACAAATTTCTCGCGCAGAAGACGCAGCGCAACCAGCAATTGACAGCCGCCTACAAGAACCAGCGCGACCGCATCGAACAGCTCGAAGTTTTCATCAACCGCTTCCGCTACCAAGCTACCAAGGCGAAGCAAGTACAAAGCCGCATCAAGGAACTCGAGAAGATCGAACGCATCGAGATTCCCCCCGAAGAAAAAACGATCCACTTTGCGTTTCCGCAGCCGAAGCCCAGCGGCCGCATCGTCGCAGAGTTCGAGGGCGTGGCCAAGAGCTATCCCGGAAAAAACGGCGGTTCTCGAAAAGAAGTCTTCCGCGATGTCGGCTTCATGATTGAGCGCGGAGACCGCATCGCGCTGGTGGGCGTCAACGGGGCAGGGAAGTCCACGCTCATCAAGCTGCTCGCCGGAACCGAACCCGTCACGCGCGGTGAGTACCGCCTGGGCCACAACGTTGAAGCCGACTACTTCGCGCAGGACCAGTACAAGGAACTCGATGCCGACGCGCGCATCATCGACGATCTTGGCGAGGCTTCTCCTCGCTCCGGCGAAACGGAGCTGCGCAGCCTGCTTGGGTGTTTCCTGTTCTCCGAGGACGACGTCTTCAAGAAGATCGGCGTGCTCTCAGGCGGCGAGCGCGGACGCTATGCCCTGTTGCGCTTGCTGTTGCATCCGGCGAACTTCCTGCTGCTCGACGAACCGACGAACCATCTCGACCTGCGCGCCAAGGACGTCCTTCTCGACGCTCTGGTCAAGTATACCGGCACGGTTGTCTTCGTCTCGCACGACCGCTACTTCATCGACAAGCTGGCGACGCGTGTCTTCGAAGTGGGCGACGGCAAAGTCGAAGTCTTCCCCGGCAACTACGAAGACTATCTATGGCGCAAGCAGGGCGGACAACACGCCGCGCCCACGCTCGACGATGTTCCGGGAGCCCACTCGCGAAACGGATCCTCCTCGTCGTCATCGGCGGCGAAGTTTACTCCCACAACCGTGCCCGTGAACGGAGATCAGTCCGACCCCACGGCTGAGTCCAAGGCCAAGCGCCTGAACCCGATCAAGCGCAAGCAGATGGAAGATCGCGTCCACCAGTTGGAACAGGAGATCAGCCGGGCCGAAGCCGCGATCGCAAGTCTGGAGACAGCGCTCCAGAGTTTTGTCAGCGCCGACCAAAGCCAGCGCCAGTCGGAGGAACTCGACCAACACAAAGCGAGCCATGCCGCGCTGATGAAGGAGTGGGAAGAGTTCTCACAGGAATTATCGAATTCCAGCTAGGTGACGATGTTCTGATGTTGTTAGCGCACATTTCGGAGGCATAGCGAGGTTCGCGGTTAACTGCCCGAACCGAAAAGGGCGCGAAGTTTCGCGAACGACGCTGAGAACACCTCAGTGCGGGTAGTCTCAGCCGAACCTCTCGACCCGCGCGTCCGCACCGGTACACCATCTTCCGTAATCTTAAGAAACCACTTACGTGTGTGCGATATTCAAAGTGGCCAAGTGGCCAGCATCTCCCGAAGGCCACAAATTTCAAGACCAACCGCATGACCAGGTGTCAGTTCGCCTACCAGGGCGAGGCGCCGCGCGGAGACCAAGGAAGGTCACATGCTTCAGTCGTCAGAGAGCTTGTTTAACTCGAAGGCCGGAACGCCGGCTTCCAACCCCAACGCTTACAATCCGATCAAAACTGTAACCGCTCCCGTGGATCAGGCCACCATCGGCCGCACTTTGGTCATCAAGGGCGAAATCAGCGGCTCCGAGGCCCTCTACATCGACGGCCGCATCGAAGGCAAAATCACGATGCCGGATAGCCGAGTTACGATCGGTCGCAACGGCAAGGTCGATGCCAGCATTCAAGCCCGCGAAGTTGTGGTCATGGGCAAAGTCACCGGCAACATCGAGTGCAGCGATCGCGTCGATATCCGCGCCGAAGGCTCGGTTCACGGCGATATCTCCACGGCCCGCATCAGCGTCGAAGACGGCGCCGGACTCAAGGGTGGAATTCAGGTTCGCAGCGAGGGCAAACAGAAAGAATCCCAGAAATCAGCAGACGCGCCCAAGGCGATGGCTGCTGCAGCGAACGCTTAGTCGACACGAGTTCTTGTCGAGTAGATACAAGGGGCACGCTCATGCGTGCCCCTTTGGTATTTCTTCCGGGGTACGCTTGACGCTCCAGTAGTTGAGTCTCGAGTTTCACGAAACCGGACTCACCCTGCAACCAAGGTTGTCCTTGTCTGAATACGAATTCAGCTCCCCGATGTTGGGGTTTCCGAAATCCAGGAATGGCTACTCCGGGTGCTACGCACCCGCTGCCGCCGGCCCCTGGGAAATCTCTCTGAAGCTCCCAGATTAGAAAGGGCGCGAATGCGGGGAGCGAGAGCCAACGATTCTGCTAACTTCTTGCCAAATTCACCCGATGCGATCCAGCTCGTCGGGGAAAGCGGTCCCGGTAAGCGGCGTCATTGGGAGCTGAGCTCAGCCGCTGCTGTCCCCAAACCCGCGGCTCCTTTTCCACAGCCATGCACCAAACAAATCGCCAACCCTGTGACGACATCCTGTGACGCACAACCTTGACCGAGGACATGGAAAGCGCAAACTGGAATCGTGCAGAGAGTCCGTGAGCAAGAAATCGCGCCGTCAGCGGTAGACGTCGCGCCACCCAAGTTTTATTTCGGAATATTTTGCGTGCAAGTCCTTGCGTTTCAATATTTTGCCTACGGCCGGAGGTATCCCTGGCAGCGAATCCCAAAGGAATCAATGTTTTACGGGATTCGTTCGAAAAAACAGTCTGGGAATATCTCCCGGAAGGATCCCTGGGAACCAGAACCTTACTTCTTGTCGTCAGGACGGAAGTCCAGGCTGGCCGAGTTCATGCAGTACCGCAGTCCGGTAGGCGCCGGACCGTCTTCAAACACGTGCCCCAGATGAGCGTCGCAGTTGGCGCAGCGAACCTCGGTCCGGACCATGCCGTAGGCCGTATCTTTATGCTCGACAACATTGCTGGCCTCGCCGGGCTTGGAAAAACTTGGCCAGCCGGTCCCGGAATTGAACTTGGTCTGGGAATCAAACAACGGGGCGCCGCAGCATACGCAGTGATACATTCCCGGCTCTTTGGTATTCCAGTACTTGCCGGTAAACGCGCACTCGGTTCCGGCTTCGCGCGTCACGTGATACTGCTCGTCGCTAAGCTGCTTCTTCCACTCGGCTTGGGATTTCAGGATTTTTTCTGCCATCAGTTCACTCCACGCTCATTATTATGATTATCTCGATAAAGATTGGATGTTCCGCAAGGCAAAAGGTGGCAGATCGGGGACGAGGCCTATTTCTCGACCTCCTCCCCCACCTTGCAGTACTTTCCCCGGTAGAACAGCAACGGCTCTCCTTCCCGCACCACCACGTCCTCGACCTCGGCAATAAAGATGGTATGGTCTCCGGCTTCCTGGGTCGAATGCAAGCGGCACTCCAGGTATGCCAATGACCCCTGCAACATAGGCGTTCCGTGATTGGTGCGCTCAAACCGTGCTCCGACTTCGACCTCGGCGCGTTCCTGAGTGCGCTCCGCGCGCGCGTAGTACTCCGAGATGGCCCGCTGGTGCTCGCCCAGCACGTTGATCCCAAATCTCTTCTTGGCGTGCAAGTGAGCGTGCGTCCGAGTGTTCAGGTCCACGCAAACCAGCACCAGCAGGGGATCGAGTGAGACCGAGGCGAACGCATTGGCAGTCATGCCATGCACTTCGCCATCGAGATCCAGGGTGATAATGGTCACTCCGGTGGCAAAGCGTCCCATCGCCTGTCGAAACTCAGAGGGATTCAAGCTCATTGTCGTAGAGACGTTGCTTGCCGCGTCTCTCATCATTTTTCGTAGTGCCGCCAGCTGAGACGTAGCCAGCCACGTCTCTTCGGCTGCAGACGCCTACCTTACCACGCCCCGCCGTTGTATCATTCGAGCAACGTGACCCGGACCGCGATCACTCTCGCAACGCCACGACAGCGGTCGGCCTGCGCCTCGGCGCTCGATGCGGTGCGACCCGGTATTCCCATTTCACGCGAATCGGCGCTGCACCTGATTCGCTGTTCCGAAGACGAGCTTCCCGAACTTCTTGTCGCCGCCCGCGCCGTCAAAGAGCGCTTCAAGCCCGGCATCATTACATACTCGCGCAAGGTATTTCTTCCGCTGACCAATCTCTGCCGGGACTACTGCGGATATTGCACCTTCCGCCGCGATCCCGGCGAACCAGGCGCACATACGATGAGCCCGGACGAAGTGCTCGCGGTCGCACGCGCGGGAGAAAGACTCGGATGCAGCGAAGCGCTTTTTAGTCTGGGCGACAAGCCAGAGCTGCTCTTCCCCGAGATGCGCGAGACCTTGCGCCATCTCGGCTACAAATCGACGTTGCACTATCTAGAAGCGATGTGCGAACTGGTGCTGCGCGAAACCAGTCTGCTTCCGCATCCGAATCCTGGGCTGTTAAGCGCCGAATGGATCGCTCGCCTGGCTGCCGTATCGCCCAGCATGGGCCTGATGCTCGAGACCACAAACTCCGCCCTGCTAGCTCCCGGCGCCGCTCACGACAATGCTCCCGACAAAGTTCCCGCGAAACGCCTGCGAACCATCGAAGAAGCCGGCAAGCAGCATGTTCCGTTCACCACCGGCTTGCTCATCGGAATCGGCGAATCGGTTGAAGACCGCATCGACACGCTGCTGGCAATTCGCGATTTACACGAGCGCTACGGCCACATCCAGGAAGTGATCGTACAGAATTTTCGCGTCAAGCCCGCGATTCCGATGGCCAACTGGTCCGAACCCAACCGCGGCGAAATGCTCCGCGCGGTGGCGGTAGCTCGCTTGTTACTCCCCAACATCAATCTTCAAGCTCCGCCTAATCTGTCGGCACCTTACTATGATGATTTACTGGATTCCGGCATCAACGATTGGGGAGGGATCTCGCCGTTGACTCCCGACTTCATCAATCCGGAAAAGCCGTGGCCGCACCTGGAGCAACTGCGGCTTCGCACCGAGGCGAAAGGGTGCGCCTTGAACCAGCGGCTGCCCGTGTATCCGGAATTTGTTGCGGCCTTGACGGCGCGGCCCGGATTCTTATCCGGAAGGCTGCGCTCGGCCGCGGATGGCGATGGCCTGGCCAAAATAAAGAGGGCCGCATGATCTGCGTGCTCACCGGCGGCACCGGCGGCGCCAAATTCGTCGATGGACTCCGCCAGGTGATGCCCGCTGAAGAAATCACCTTGGTTGTGAATACCGGCGACGACCTTCTGTGGTGGGGCCTGTACGTCTCTCCTGATATCGACTCCATCACCTATGTGCTCTCCGGAATGCTCAGCCGCGAACGCGGTTGGGGCGTCAAGGGCGATACTTTCCTTTGCCTGCAGGCCATGGGGCAACTCGGAGAGCCCACGTGGTTTCACACCGGCGACCGCGACCTCGCCATGCACCTGCTGCGTTCCCGTCTGCTGGCCGAAGGCAAAACACTCTCCGAGGCCACCGCTGTCATCTCTGGAAAACTTGGAGTGAAAGCGCGCGTGCTTCCCATGAGCGACTCGCGTGTCGAGACCCGCGTCGATACGCCCGTTGGGGAGTTGAGTTTTGAGGAATATTTCGTGCAGCGCTGGTATCAGGACCCAGTGAACTCCGTGCGTTTTGCCGGGGCTTCCGACGCCGAGCCCGCTCCGGGAGTCATCGACGCCATCGTCTCCGCCGACGCCGTTCTGATCGCTCCGAGTAATCCCATTACCAGCATTGGTCCGATTCTGGCGGTGCCTGGCATTCGGGAAGCGCTTCATCGATGCCGCGGAAAGATTGCCGCGGTCAGTCCGATCGTGGGCAACGCGCCGGTTACAGGTCCGGCGGGAATTCTTATGGCCTCGCAAGGACTGCCTTGCTCGATTGCCGGAGTCGCGCGGGCGTACGAAGATTTTATGGACGTCCTGATTTGCGACACGCGCGACGCCCGCGCCGCCGAATCGCTTCGCGCCAAGGGCTTGCGCGTCGAGTGCACGCAAACGATCATGCGCACCGCTGATGACAAAATGGCTCTCGCACGCGCAGCGCTCTCTGCCGTTCGTGCAGCAGAACCCCCGGATGGAGAACCCCAAGCCCACGGCTTTCCTTTTCGGCGTTTGGATAACCAGCCGTGATTCTTGTTCCCGTCAAGAATCTGTCATCGGCCAAGCAGCGGCTTGCGGGCATCCTCGATCAGCCCTCGCGCACTGCGCTGGCGCAGGCCATGCTGTATGACGTGCTTACCACGCTCCACCGCTGGCACAACCGGCCACAGGTTGCGGTCGTAACGAGCGATCCATTTGCGACGAATCTGGCCACCGAATATCGGTTTGAAGTAATGCCGGACTCGGACAATCCGGGGGAAACCGGGGCCATCGAAATGGCCACTCGCATCTGCGTCGAGCGGGGCGTCAAGAGCACGCTGGTGATTCCGGCCGACATTCCGCTGCTCGAAGCGTGGGAACTCGAAGAAATCCTGAAGAAGGCTCCGGCGGAAGGCAGCGTGCTCGTACCTGCCGGAGATGGGCGCGGCACTAACGCCGCGTTCCGGTGTCCCGCAAATCTTTTCCCGCTTCGCTTTGGCAACGACAGCTTCAAACCGCATCACGCTGCCGCCGAGGCCAGCGGCAAACCTTGCGTGGTGCTGAACCTGCCCGGGATTGCGGTCGACGTCGACAATCCCCCGGATCTCGAAGAACTGCTTGCGGCCCCCGGCGAAACTCGCGCCCAGCGCTTCGCCAGGGAGTGGGCCCGAGTCGCGGCGGCCGACTCGCCGCGCCAGCCGCGAACCGGCACGATATAAAGGTCGATGACGGCCGCGCTCGATGCGTCCGATAGAATGACGGCAAGTTCACATGCCGCGCATTCGACCAGAACGAAAATCCCATCCCGCCGGCGGTGAAGTTCGCCTGATCCCCATCCCACTCAAGAGCGAAATCCAACCCGGGGACTCGGTCGCCAACAAGCTGCTGGCCGCTCTGCGGCGATTGCCTTTCCAATCTGGAGACATTCTGGTGGTGAAGCACAAAATCGTTTCCAAGGCGGAAGGACGTCTGATTGATCTGGCGACAATCACGCCATCCGAGGAATCGGTGGCGTGGGCGAAACCGTATGGACTCGATGCGAGAGTAATCGAACTGGCTTTGCGGGAGAGCCGCGCCGTCATCCGGCGCAAAAACGGCGTGCTCATCACCGAGACTCACCACGGATTTATCTGCGCCAACAGCGGAGTGGATGTATCCAACGTCGATGGAGGCAGCCACGCGCTGCTGCTTCCCGAAGATCCAGACCGTTCCGCCGCCAGCCTGAGCCGCGCGATCAAGTCGAGCACCGGTTTTGCCATCCCCGTGATCATCACCGATAGTTTCGGCCGTCCTTGGCGCGAAGGCCTGACCGAGTTCGCCATCGGCATTTCTGGGATGAAGCCGCTGCGAGATGATCGTGGCCGGCGAGATTCCCACGGTTATAAACTGCGCGCCAGCGTCGAGGCCGTCGCGGACGAACTGGCCTGCGCCGCCGGACTCGTCTGTGGCAAACTCAACCGAGCGCCGGCTTGCCTCGTACGCGGTTTCCATTACGACTTAGGGAAGGGGAGCGTCCGCAACCTGTTGCGACGCGCATCCACCGACCTATTCCGGTAGACTTCCGCTACACTGTAGAGACGTTCTTGCAACTCTCTTGCCGACGGAGGCAGAGACCGAGCAAGCTACGTCTCTACGGAGGAGGACATGCCCCGCCAACTCACCTCTTCAGAACTGGAAGCTTTCCCGGCACTCGAATGGTCTGATCTTGCGCCGCGCCTGACCGCAGCAGTGCGCTCTTCCCTGGAACAAGTTCTTGAAACGCAGAACGGCGCGGACCTGTCGCTGGAAGAATCGTATGCACTCGCCGACTCCGAAGGAGACGATCTGCTGGGCCTGCTGGTTGCCGCCAACATGCTGCGGTCTGAGCTCGTGGGCAATATCGTTACCTATATCGTCAACCGCAACATTAATTTCACCAACATCTGTTTCGTGGGGTGTAAATTCTGCGCGTTCAGCCGGGGGCCGCGCGAGGCGGATACGTATTTTCTGACCCTCGATCAGATGGCGAAAAAGGCAGTGGAAGCTTGGGAACTTGGCTCTACCGAAGTCTGTATTCAGGGCGGTCTGCCGCACGGTCTTCCTGCGTTTCACTACCGCGATATCCTGCGAGCGATCAAGGACGCCGTGCCGCGCATGCATATCCACGCCTTTTCGCCGATGGAAATTGTCTATGGGGTGGAACTCACTGGCATGCCGCTGGGCGACTATCTCTCGATGCTGCGCGACAACGGGCTTGGAACCTTGCCCGGCACCGCCGCCGAAATTCTCGACGATCAGGTTCGCCACATACTTTCGGCCAACAAGCTTTCCACGGCACAATGGGTCGAGGTGATCCGCACCGCGCACCGCTGCGGCATTCGTACAACCTCGACGCTGATGTATGGACACACAGAAACTCCCGCGCACTGGGTGCGCCAGATGAGGCTGTTGCGCGACATCCAGGCGGAAACCGGCGGCTTCACGGAATTTGTTCCTCTCGGCTTCGTACATCAGAACACGTTGCTCTTCCATCAGGGGCTGGCGCGCACCGGACCGACGTTGGCGGAACATCTGAAGGTTCATGCGCTGGCGCGACTGCTGCTTGCCGGGTCCATCAACAACATTCAAGTCTCGTGGGTCAAACTGAACCGCGGCCTTTCCCAGCTCTGCCTGCACGCAGGGGCCAACGATTACGGCGGCACATTGATGGAAGAGAATATTTCTCGCGAAGCGGGCGCGACCGCAGGCCAGTACACCAGCCCGGAAGATTTCCAGTCGTTGATTCTCGAAATGGGGCGCATCCCCGCCGAGCGGAACACCACTTATTCGCGAATCAACCTCAGACTCCCGCTTACGGAATGTGTCGCCGAACAGTCGCCCGAGGCTGAATTCGCATGAATACCGTTTCCGCCGGCCAAAGTCGTCCGATCGCCGTGATCGGTGGTACGGGCCCCGCCGGCATGGGGCTCGCTCTGCGATGGGCGCGTGCGGGTGAAACGATCATCATTGGTTCGCGGGACGAGAAGCGCGCGCAACAAGCGGCAGCATCCATCCAGCAGAGGCTCCAAGGCCAGGCGAACATCTCCGGCATGGAAAATAACGCCGCTTGTGCCGCCGCCGACATCCTGATGCTTACCGTTCCGTTCGAAGGTCAATCGTCGCTTCTAAAGAAACTGAAGCCGGCCATCACCGAAGGCAGCATTCTTATTGATGCGACTGTGCCCCTCGCAGCCAGTGTGGGCGGACGCGCTTCGCGCACCCTGGGCGTGTGGCAAGGCAGTGCCGCACAGCAGGCGGCCGAACTGGTGCCGGATGGAGTGAGCGTGGTCGCCGCTTTTCACAATGTGTCCGCGGAGTTGCTCGGTACCGATACTCCGCTGGACTGCGACGTCATCGTTTGCAGCGACGATCCCGACGCCGGTCAGCTCACCCGAGAACTGGCAGCCAAGATTCCCGGCGTCCGCGCGATCGACGGGGGAAAACTCGAAAACGCTCGCATCGTCGAGCAAGTCACGGCCTTGCTCATTGGCTTGAACTTCCGCTACAAAGGCCACGCGGGAATCCGCATCACTGGCTTGCCACCCAACGCTTACCGCTGATCGCATTCCTACCAGGAGCGCTTTTTGAGCGACAACGACCACCTCGACGCAGGCCTGCAGTATCACAGCGGCACCAAGCACTCTTATCAGAGTCTTCGCATGAATCCGCACGTCCTTGACTGGGACAATAAGCCTCTGCTGTTCAAAATTTATCCCACGCTCGAGGTTACGCGCCTTCCCCGGGATTTCAACGACACGCGCCGCCCTGCACTTTCCGCGATTGCAGCTCCGGGTGCGCCGGCGCAAGGGGAGGCCGTGCCCGATCTGGAAACCCTGGCGCAGTTGCTTTTCTTTTCAGCAGGCGTGATCCGTAGCAAGAAACATCCGCGGGGAGAAACTTTTTTTCGTGCTGCCGCCTGCACCGGCGCTCTTTATGAAATCGAACTCTACGTCGTATGCACTGACCTTCCGGCCAGAGAAGCGCCGGGAGTGAAAGAACCTCCCGGACTTGCGGCCGGAATTTATCACTTCGGGGTGGCTGAGTTCGGTTTGCGCCGGCTTCGTGCTGGTGATTTCCGCCAGACTCTTGCAGAAGCCACGGGCGGCGACCCAGCTGTGGCTCATGCTCCGGTTACGATCATCTGCACCGGCACGTATTGGCGCAACGCTTGGAAATACCACTCCCGCACCTACCGCCATTTCGGTTGGGATAATGGCACCATTCTCGCCAACCTGCTTGCCATGTCTGTCGCGTCGAACCTGCCGGCAAGGATCGTCGCGGGCTTTGTCGATTCTCAACTGAACGCCCTGCTCGGTCTTGATACCCAGCGCGAAGTAGCACTTTCCCTGGTTCCCATCGGCCGCATGGAGGCCGTGCCGCCCAGTTCGCCTCCAATCTCGCCCCTGGATTTGCCACTCGTTCCTTACTCCGAGTCGGAACTTGAGTATCCGGCCATGCGTAAAATGCATGACGCTTCCTCGCTCGATTCGGGCGAGGCAGTGTCGTCGTGGCGTGGCAAGACACCTTTGCAACAGCTTCCGGCACCGAGGGGAACCATCACGGCGATGCAGCCGCTCGGTGACTCCGCCGCTGCTCAAGATTCCATCGAGCAAGTCATCTCACGGCGCGGTTCTACGCGACAGTTTTCCCGCGATCCGATCACCCTGCCTCAGCTTGCTACCATGCTCGATCGCGCCACGCGCGGTATTCCCGCCGATTTTCTGGATCCGCTCGGAAGCCATCTGAATGATCTGTATCTGATCGTGAACAACGTCGAAGGTCTGCCGGCCGGAGCCTACACTTACCACTGGCAACAAAAGCTTCTCGAACTGCTCAAGCCCGGAAACTTTCGCGACAAGGCCGGCTACCTGGGGCTCGAACAACAGCTCCCCGCGGATGCGGCAGTCGATGTCTTTTTTCTGGCTGACTTGAAGAAAATTATGCAGCGCTTCGGCAACCGCGGATATCGCGCCGTGCAACTGGAAGCCGGAATAATCGGCGGCAAACTTTATCTTGGCGCTTACGCGCAGCGGCTGGGCGCCAGCGGCCTCACCTTTTACGACGACGATGTGGCCAGCTTCTTCTCGCCCCATGCGCGCGGCAAAAATGCAATCTTTCTGGTTGCGCTCGGCCGCAGCGCGGTACGTAAGTAGGCCGAGACTGTCCCCGCCGTCAGCGGCGGACTTAAGAACTTTCTGGATATCGAGAGCTTTGAGGGCTCGGCGGTTTACTCTTCCACCATGGGTGCGGTCATCTCTTCGGATGGTTCTCCGCCAGCCATTGCCTGCGCGATGATCAGCTTTCGCGCTTCGACGCGGATCTTTGGCAGCTGTAGACCGAACCACCAGGCTCCCGCCACCGACGCCAGCCCGCCGATCGCGACCGTCATCGCTGCGCCCAGGCGATCCGACAACGCGCCGCCCAGCAGCGCCCCAATGGGAGCCATTCCCATGAACATCATCGAATAGACGGCCATGGTCCGTCCCCGCAATGCGTCGGGAACCATGACCTGGATAAGCGTGTTCGACGCCGCCATCTGCAGCATGATGAAGTACCCCACCGGCAACAGCAGTAGGACCGAGAGCCAGAAGGATTTCGAAAAGGCAAAGAGCATCAGGCTGAATCCGAAGCCCGCGCAGCAAACCGAGATCCACGTTCCCAAACCCTTCACCCCCGAGCGCACGGCCAAAGTGAGCGCGCCCAACAGCGCCCCGACGCCGGCTGAGCCCATCAGGATCCCCAGCCGCACCGCCCCCAGATCGTGGGATCCGATCAGGGTCGCGAATTCCTGGCCGCCGTCGTGCAATATCTTGTCGGCAAAAATCGGCATCAACACCACGTAGGGCATGCCTGTCACGCTTACGACTCCGAGCAGCAACATCAATGCCCGAATGGGCGCGGTGCGGCTGACAAATTGAAACCCTTCAATAATGTGCTCGAGCGGCGACCCTTTTCCCGACACCCGTGGCGGGGCGTGGACATCCATCAACATCAATCCGATGATGACGGCAATGTAGCTGACGCCGTTCACGAAAAAGCACCAGCCCTCACCCAGCCTCGCCACCAAAACGCCCGCCACCGCCGGCCCAATCACGCGCGCGCCGTTGAACATGGAAGAATTCAGCGCGATGGCATTCATCAGGTCCTCTTTGCCCACCATGTCCACCAGGAACGACTGGCGGCCGGGAATATCGAAAGCATTCACCACGCCCAACAGGGCCGCCAGAACGAACACGTGCCACACCTGCACTCTGTGCGTCAGGGTCAGCGCCGCCAGCACGAAGGCCAGCAGCATCGACGCGACTTGGGTAGCAATCACGACATGCTTGCGATGGCTGCGATCCGCGACGATCCCCCCGATGGGCGCAAAGAGGAAGACCGGAATCTGGCTGGCAAATCCCACCGCGCCCAGCTTCAATCCGGAACCAGTCAGGCGGTACACAAGCCACGACTGCGCCACGGTTTGCATCCAGGTGCCGATCAGGGAAATCAGTTGTCCGCTGAAGAACAGCTGGAAGTTGCGATGCCGCAGAGCGCGCCCGGCTGCCTGCCATCGCGCTCCGCGGCGCTCGCCCGGGGGTGCGCTGCCCGCAGGCGCGTTCTCTTGGATGGAATTCTTTGGATCAGCCACGAATCAGTTTGGATGACGACTTGTCATCTCGCACCTCTACTATATCGTGCCCATCCGCTCTGCCGGCCTGAGTGAAACTCGCCCCTTGATTTTTCCGAAAGCGGGTCGCAGTTTTCGGCACTTCCGCGCCTGGACTTGGTTCCAGATCTGAGCTTAAGATAGTATAGGGGTGCGGCAGCGTACCCAGCGAACTTGGGTCTTTTCTTATGGTCTGCCCTGCGCTAAAGTAGGCGTCTGGGTTTGGCGATCGGCAAGTTCGGATCGGCCAAGGAAGGACGCCACTGTGACCACTCCTGCGGTTCAAGTTGAACGCCGTGCTGGACAGCGTTTTTCTTACCTTCTTCCACTCTCCATCTGCCAGGCCGCGGCCCATCTGCAGAGCGTTGGATTCACGCAGGATGTCAGCTCGCGCGGAGTCTTCTTTTTTACGGACGCTCCACTTGCCGAAGGCGCCGAAATCGAACTCACACTTCGCATGCCCTCTGAGATCACCCTGGGCGAAAGTATGCCCATCCGCTGCCGTGGTCGCATCCTGCGAGTGGTCAGGCCACCCTCTGCGGCCAATTCGGACGCCTCTCGGGAAACCAAGATTGGCGTTGCGGTTCGTATCGAAGGCTACGAATATCTCCCAGAGACTTCCGAGTCTTCCGTTTTCCCCCGGGTTTCCACCCTTCACCCGCAGCAGCACGAACCTCGGCCCCCGGCTCAATCTTCGGTTCGATCGGTTCTGGGCTAGTCTTCCGTGCCGGTGACGGGTCGTTGCCGGCCAGCCACAGAATTATTTTTTCGGCCGTGGGAAAGTCCCTTTTCAACCTCGCGGTCTTGGCTTACAATCACCTACACCAAGGGGCGGAAAGCCTCAATGTGTCTGCGCTGTAACAGTTCCTCCCAAAGTTTCAATATGGCGTTGCGCTACCATAGTTTTCGACGCGGTTCGCGTGCCTGTGCGATTGCGCTCTGTTACCTAGGTCACTTGGCGAGGGGTAGGTTCTCTTTCTAACATGCAAACACCGAGAGAAAGCAGCGAGAACCGCGTTATGCATGGGATCGCCGTCGCCCTCCTCAGCGAGGACCAAGACCACTTATCTGCATTGCAAAATCGCGTAGAAGCGACGCGCCTTGGACAAGCGGTATTCAGCCATGTCGGGTTCCCTGCCGGACCCACCGACGCAATCCTCCGCCAACTTCAGGATTCGCGGGCCGAAGTCGTAGTCGTTGACATTCCTGCGCCGGATCCTCAGCGCGCCATCCGAACCATCGAATTAATTCGCGCCACGACGCAGCAGATTGCCGTCTTCGCGAATGGCGCCATGACGCATCCCGCCAGCATCGTGGCCAGCATGCGCGCCGGCGCTGGCGAGTATCTCGATCACTCTGCCGGCTTCGAGCCCTTTCTCGAGGCTCTGACCCGCTTCAGTTCGTCCCGCACCCGCTCCCTCGGAGGAGCAGGGAAGGCTCGGGTGTTTACTTTCCTCGGAGCCAAGGGAGGCGCGGGATGCACCACGGCTGCCGTCAATACTGCGGTGGCGCTGCAGCAATCTCACGGTGACGTGGTTCTTGTCGATTTTGCACCGATCGGCCACGCCGCTCTTCATCTGAACCTGCTGCCGCAATTCGGTGTGCTCGACGCGCTGCAAAATCTTCACCGGCTCGACGGTTCTTTGCTCGATGGGCTCATGACCCCGACCAAGGAAGGCTTGCATCTCCTCGCCGGGCCGCCGCAGCCTTATCCCACCGACCCTACTCCGGGCGAATTGGCCCGCCTGTTCGATCTGCTGGTGAATCACTACAAGTTTGTCGTGGTCGACGTCTCGAGTCGGCTCGACGCCATTACACACCTGCTCTCCGATCTTTCCAACGCAGTGCTCGTCGTTGCCCAGACCGACGTTGTTTCGCTGTGGAGCGCCGGACGCATTCATGCCTTCCTGGAAGAAGGCGCCGGTCGCGACCGGTTGCGCATGATCTTAAATCGCTATAAGAAGATTCCCGGCTTTTCTGAAGACGATGTCGAGCACGCGACGAACTGCAAAGTTCTGTGGAAGGTCCCCAACGCATTCCAGGCAGTTTCGCCTTCCATCGACCACGGCACGCCGGTGGTCCTGCAAGAAGGTCCCGAGATCAGCCGTTCTTACCGCGCTTTAGCTGCGACCTTGGCCGAAGCGTCCCCGAAGTCGGACGGTGATCCCGATCTCGTCTACGATGCCATCGGCGCTCCCAAGAAGGTTCCCGGCGGCCGGCTCAATCTTTCTCCGCTCCGAGCCGGACGCTAGCCCGTACCGAATCGCTAGAAACATCTGCTTGCTTGGGACAGAGAGGGGCTATTCACCTCGAACAGTGTCGGGCCGCGGGGACGCGCAGGCAGGGTGTTCTTGCGATCAGGTAGTGGCGGCTCGATACTGACTTTTAGTTCCTCGCCGCCGCCGCGGGCGCGGCATCCTGCGGGAACATTTTCAACGCCACTTCCTGAGAGTGCGTTGTCAGTTTCTTATTGACGTCGCTGGCGTTCTCGCTGAGCGTTCCTTTGAGCACGAAATAACCTTCATCTCCCGGATTCTTGCCCTCGCCACGCTCAACAGTGCCCTTGAATTCGAACCCGATCCCGTGGACGACCTCCGTCGTGAAACTCAACTTGCTCCCTTCCAGCTTGCCGCTCTTGAAAAACTGGTCAAGAAAGGCTCCCTTGTCGCTCTCTCCCTCGCCGAATCGAGAAATGAATCCCGTGACGTGGCCCGCTTCCTCGACCGTGACCTGCACAAATTCGCCATCCTTCAGAAACGAGTACATGCCCGAATACGCCTGCGCGCTTTTCGCGTCCGGTTCCGTAGTCGCGGTCGTTTCTGCCGGCCTGGTCGCCGCTTTCGCCTCTTGCGCGAACAATTCCGCAACACCACTCAGCAGTCTCACGGGAAGCACGAACCCAAAGACCATCAACGCCGGAACAATCAAGCCGGAAAAGAAGCGTGGTGGAACACCCATGAACTGAATTTTCTTCATAACACCGTCCCGCACCATCGTACTCCCGCAGTCCCGTGCCACCAAGTGCGGGAGTAGAGCCGCCGTCTCCGTCTGCTCCTGAAGTGCCGTTGGCCGCAAAAGAAAGGGCTCCAGGCCCTTGGCTGAAGCTCCTAATCCCGAAGGTGGCGCGGGCGCGCCCGCGCCCGCGGCTTTTAGTTAAAACTACTTCTTCGTTGCCTTCGCATCCAGGAACGTCATCCAATTTGTGCCATCGAGCGATACCTCAAACTTAATACCGTAACTCCGAGGCGACAGCACTTTGATCGTCCGCTTCTGCTGGACCTCTTGCCCGCCGTAGTTCTGCGTGCTTGTCCAGGTCCAACCGTCTCCGCTGACCGTTCCCTTCGATATCTCCCGCCGCCCCTGACTGTTGAACGCGTCATAGGTATAGGTATTCTGCCCCGTATCGTAGCCCATGAACGAGGTTGCCTTTCCATCGCCTCCGAGCTCGGGCGGCATCTTGAAGTCCGAGTGCCGCACCAAGAAGTAATTGCCCGGCATCCACTCGCTAGTGTCGGTCGAGGTGAATTTTCCGCCCGCACCCCACGGACCTTGCCCAATCGTCCCTTCGACCGTCCAGGCTCCTACGAAGTAGTCGAGTTTCTTCACTTCTGGACCGGGTTTCGGCGTCATTTGCGCAAACGCAGAAGCCGCAAGAATGAGAGTTGAAATCAGAATTCTCTTCAGATCCACTTGGTTGCTCCTTGCTTGGAAAATCATTCACCAGGATCGTAGTGGACCGATATGCAGCTGACCAGTGGGTTTAGTCAGGCGCCTGCCGTGACAATTGTCACGCTTCCGGGTGGTTGTGTTGAAGGCTGGAGGCTGAAGCGCCGCCCGTTACAACTAGCTATTGCTCGCGCCCTTTTTCTTCTCCAGCGCCGCGTAGATCGCCGGATCGGTGCAGATCTCGTAATACGATCTGTCGGTCCACCCCGTCACTGAGAAGTTGGAGGGGTCGATCCGAGGAATCCGGCTCTCTCGCACAACAATCTTGCGGAAGATATCGCGATCGACGGGCACCGTAGCGCTGAACAACCGGTACTCGCCTTTATCCGACGATGCGACTGAGGCCGGCAGGCGCACCTTAAGGGGCTCGAGGGTAATCTCCTTCTCCAACTTGCGGAAAGCCATTTCATTCATGCGAATTCCGCCGAGGTTAAAGCTAAGAATTACATCTTCCGGATTCCCGTTCTCGTCCAGTTCCGCCGCCTGGAAGGCGTACACGTGGAACGGTCCCGCCTGCGGTTCCATGACCTTGCGAACTTTCTTGTTGCACGAAGACAGTCGGTCGCTCTCATTGAGCGCCTCCGAGATCATGATCTGATGCTCGCCATCCATCAGATACAAGGGCGCCGACTCCTGCAGCGTGATGCCCACACCCAGTTCTAGTTGCGGCATGCCCGAGCGCTGCATCAGTCCGTTATAGCCGCGCACAATTTCGATGATCTCCCGCGCCAGAACGCACATGCGGCTCACCGCCAGCCCGGGTTCGCCTTCGCGCTCGAGAATTGCCAGAATGATTGCATCGCCCTCCAGGAACACTTTCTGGGCGCCGTACTTGACCAGAAGTTTGTTCACCGGATCGTAAAAATTCAAGCTGAAGTACGAGGCGGGATTCAAGCCTTTTTCCATCATCGTCCGCGTCAACCGCGTGGAATCTCGCACATCCGCCTTGAGCACCACGTGGCGCAGCACTCGTTCCCCGTCCGTTTGCTCCTGCTCTTCAGGAAGCAGAAACTCGTAGAGAGTCCCGTTCACGCGCGACAGTTCCTGCAAGCGTTCGTTTCCGACCAGGTTTACCGAATCCATGGCCGCATTCAAAACTTCCAGCCGCCGCAAATCGCGGTGGTAGTGAAAGAAATCCCCCAGGAACCGCGCAGCTACTTTGGCGCGCTCGGCCCCGCGGCAACTTGCCACCTTCGCGACCGCCGCATACAAGCTGTTGGGCGAGAGCTTGCCGTGTTCCTGAATCATGCGCTCCACCCGATCGCATTCTGTCCGGTCGATCAGGGCATTTTTCAACTGTTGAGGATTAATGCGCGGAGCATATTCGCTGAGCAGCGGTACGACGTGGTAGGAGGCGATCACGTTTTCCATCACACGCTCGTCTTCCAGCAGCCGCACCCACTCCGCCAAGCGCTCCTGATGAGCGAGTCCTTCTTCAGAATCCTCAGGCGTACCCGTCCCTACCAGTTCCCGCGCATTCTCGGGAACGTTCATCCACGAGTCGATAGTCTCCGCGTTCACTTCCTCGCCATACTGCGAGCGGAGAAAGCCCGACGCCAGTTCCCGCATCCGGCCATAACGGTCGGAATCGCGGTCCCAATTTCCCAGCATCACATAGTGTTCGGCGCACAGGTAGTCATCCCGCCCATCCTCTGAAAACACCAGACGGTTCAGAAACAGCGGATAGGTAAAATAGGCTCCGCTGAGCGTCTCTTCGCCAAACAACGACCGCCGGGTTCGCGCCAGGGTGCTCTTCTCTACCTCGCGCAACGTCTCAAAGATTTCCTGTCCCGTCTTGCGCAGGATGATTCTCTTGCGCACCTGAAACGCCGCCAGTCGCTCGCGCAGTTCATGCGCTTTTTGCACTCGCATGTTGTCGTAACTTTTGAGCTGTACGCGGCACCTTTCCAGCACCTGGAGAAACTGCTGGTTCATCTCTATGCGCACAAACTTTGTAACCGCCAGCCGCGCCAGCAGGTCCACGGGCAACTTCAACTCTTTCTTGGCTCGATTCAGGGACCCGACCTGCAACTCCGCGAGCGCCGATTTCCATCCGCCGGCATCTTTCTTCGGCAGCGTCACCCTGCCTGCCTGATTCCTCATCCACGCCGGCCCTTGGGTCGACCGCGGAACCTCCGCCGACAACAGGCCTTCCAATTCGCCGTGCCGCACGATCGACCGTGCGATGTAGGCCCTCCCTAACTCCACACATCGCGAGCTCAAGACCACATCGTGGCGCAGGTTATCCACGCCGATGCTAATCCCCTCCAGCGAAACGGAAGGCGTTGAAGCAGCCAGGCGCGGCGGCGCCGGTCGGTCTGGCGCTCCGCCGAGTCGAAAAATAGGAATTCGCGGCATTCGGATAGGATCCGTTTGGAAGTTGATGATTCAAACGGACATTTCGAGGTTAGCACGCCGCCTGGGGGCGCTAAAGTTACCTAGGTTACCGGGTTAAAACGGATTTGCTTTCACTGGCAGGGGGAAGGCGTTGCAGGTTCTCATCGCGGTCGAGCTGCGCCGCTCTCCAGCTTTCGACACTAGGTTGCCTCGAAGGGGAACGTTGCGCGCGAAGGTTCCCGGAGTATCGCGAAACTTCGAAGTAGCGTTCGCGCGAAAGGCTCGGAAAGAAAAATGTGTGGTACAAACGCACCTGGGACGCACGGGACCTAGGCGGTCTGATTCCCGTGCTCGATTTACTACTGGCCACGGATTAGGGCTGACTTTTCACTCTGGCCGCCTCGAACTCATCGCCCTTTTGCCATCCAATCAGTTTCGGCAAGCTGGCGGCTTCCCACCCAAGCGCAAATCCAAATCGCGCCATTGCCGAATCCCCTACGAAATCCATTTCCGGATGGTACTCATCACTGGGCTGGTGATAATGCTTCTCGACGTATTCGTGCGCTCGCTCGAGCCCCCAGGCTTCGCTGTGCCCCTTGTACTTCATCCCTTCATTGATTGAAAACGCAGGAATGCCGACCCGCGCCAGGCTGAAGTGGTCGGAGCGATAGAAGTGTCCTGCCTCCGGCAGCGCATCCGGCCGAATCGCCAGCCGGAACTCTTTCGCGGTCGCTTCCACCGCCGGATAAAATGTCGTCCGCTCCGCGCCGGAAACTTCTACTTCCTCTGGCGCTCCGAGCGGCTTCACATCATCATAATTCAAATCGAGAGCAATTTTGGCCGCCGCGATCGGTGGGTGCTTTCCCAGATATTCTGAGCCCAGAAGTCCCTGCTCCTCGGCCGTGACCGCGGCAAACAAAATCGAACGCCGCGGCTTCAAAGCGGCCGTCCCGAAGGCGCGAGCCAGTTCCAGCAAGATGCCGCATCCCGTGGCATTATCGTTGGCGCCATTGAAAATGTTGTCCCCAGGCATATCCGGACGAATGCCGAAATGATCGTAGTGCGCCGTATACATGACCGCTTCATCCGCCGTCTTGCGATCTCCACCCGGCAGGATCGCGACCACGTTATTCGATTCGAAATTCCGAATCTTGCTCACCATATGAGCTCGCAGCTTCGCGCCTAGATTCACCGGATGAAAGTCCCGGCTCTGAGCATCGTGCATCATCTTTTCCAGATCCATACCCGATGCCGACGCCAGCCGCTGTGCTACATCCAACTGCACCCACGACGCGACCTTCAACGCTGGCCCTTCCAACTTCAGATAAGATTTTTCCCCGGAATTCGAATTCCTCACCACTTCCCACGGATAACTTGCCATCTGCGTCTGATGGACCAGAATCACTCCCACCGCGCCTTTGCGCGCCGCCTCTTCGTACTTGTAAGTCCAGCGACCGTAGTAGGTGAGTGCCTTGCCCTTGAAAAACTTAGGATCGTCCGAAGGCGGCTCGTTTACCAGCATCAACAGAACTTTGCCGCGCACCTCGACCCCTTTATAGTCATCCCAGTTGTACTCGGGCGCCTCAATTCCGTACCCCACGAAAACGATGTCCGCATCCAGGTCCGACTGCGCCTGCTGCGTCTGGTCGTACGCGACATATTCGTCGAGCGGTTTCAGAGTCATCGTCTCGCCCTGCTTTGGAACGAGAGAAAACTGAGTGTCCCCAAGCGTAGTGATTCCTACCAGGGGTACTTTCTGCATGTATGTCCCGTGGTCGCCGGACGGCTTCAGACCGTATTCGGCAAACTGTGTCGCGATGTATTCGGCCGCGATGTCGCCGCCGCGTTGGCCGGTCCCGCGGCCTTCCAGCAGATCGTGCGACAAGTACCGCACATGCCAGCGAATGTGTTCGGGCGTGATTGTTTCCAGAGCCACAAAGGCGGGGCCCGGCAGCCTTACTGAGGGCGCTTTCGCACCCTTCGCTCCGCCCGCACCGGCTCCACTTTCAGCCCACAACAGCAGGCTCGCACACGCCAACACATAGGCCGAAATTGCTCTCAGCATTCCTCGCATAAACAGGTCTCTCCCCCAACGAAGCGGCGCGCTTGCTGGAAGATTTCTTCGTATCAGGTCTAATCAAATTGTAAAGGACGCCTCAGTTGAGGCGGCACGAGAAGCTGCGGAGAGCGCTGCACGAGTGGGCACCGACCTTTGGACCCGGCACACGCCGGGCCTTGTCCTGCTGCCCTGACCGCGTGCTCCTACGTGCCTTGTATCGGCGAGCTGTTGCGTCTTAGTCAGCTCTGGTTTGGTAAGCGCCGGCCCGGCGCCTAGTTCTTCGATCCTCAACCAGCTCGGAAGTCCCGCACATCCTCGCCCGGCTTAAATAGCGCTGCCGGCGCAATCTTCCCGGCCTCCGCCATCTTGCGGCTGATCTCTTCAAAATCCGCCTTCACCCACCCCACGCTCGAAACCTCAATTTCACCATCCTGCGCGATCCAGAAAATCGTGGGCACGTTGGTCAGACCGTAAGCATTCGACACCGGATAAGAGTGCGTATCATCGAGCAGAACCGGAAACGTTACCCCGAACTCCTTGATAAACGCCGCCGTGTCCTTGGCGTCATTCTGCGAAACCCCAACCAACTTGACTCCCTTTTGGCCGTACGCCTTATACTGCCGCTCGAAAAACGGGAGCGCATACTGGCATGTGGGACACGACACCTTGAAAAAGGCCAGCACAACCGGTCCGTGGGTCAGTTCGTCGGCAAACGAAAACCGCTTTCCGTCCAATGTCTTCAAATCAAACTCGGGAGCCTTCGTCCCGGTAGCTAATGCCGCCATCGCTCTTCCTCCGTGCCCTCGAAACATGCCTCGTAGCCAGCGCATTCGTCTCACCGCCTGACTCTCTCCTGACTTAGATGACGCTACCCGAATGAAAGATGGAGAGCCAGCGGAAGCGACTCAAATTATGGGCTGTGAGCAGTGTGAGAAAGCCCGCTCCCGAATCGCTCTCACCGTCAATAAGAAGATAAGGTTTCCACACACGCCGTAGACGCAAGAATCGTCACATGATTCTGAGAGCGAGTCACTTCGGGAGCCATATTGGTCGGTTGCGGCCAAGTGAAGGTCAGCAGCACACCGCACTTGCATAAATATAGGCATTTTGAGCGAGCGCACACGCCGCTTATCAACCACGGGCCTACAGGCATTGTCGTCGCGGAGTCCGAACCTATAGTTCAGCGAGTATGAGTTAACTTCGTCGCTACAACCTCTGCACTCGAACCCCGACAGCTGGGCGCTCTCCAGTGCCGCGTGCTTCAACAGAGGATGACCACTCACAACCTCCGAGGATTCGATTCCGTCCCGCCGAATTGCGAGTTGAATTCTCACATCACCCATGATCCGCGCCTGCCGTGCCAACCTCGGATAGACCGGCGCCGAAAGCTTGACCAACAAGACACCAGCCGCTGCCGCCGGGACAGGCGCATCGGTTTGAGCGAACCCGGTGTAAGAAGCGAAGAACAAAATCGCAAGCCTTGTCGCAAAGGGCAACACGGATTTCGACGATCGCCCCCCCCAACCAGACGCACTAGCTTTCACTCCCCGTGAACATGGATCTTTTCATAGCCCTTGTTGAGTGCTTCCCCGATTTCCCGCAGGAACCCCCCGGTCACCATCTCCGACGCGATGGCGCGCTTCCCGTCTTCGAACTCTGCTGCTGACGGCTTGTAGGGCAGATCCATGCGCGTGAGAAATGCGTACATGTCGCGCCGCGACTCCAAGTAATGGTCCATGCTGCCATTGAACATCTGCTGCAACGCGTAAATCTGAGAGTATCGCCGTACCTCGTCGTACTCCATGTGCGCGACGGCGCCGGTCGAAAAAGCGGTGTTCCACGAGGCGTCGCTTAAACGGGTCACGCTCCAGACCAAATGTCCCTCGGGTTTTCCGGCGCCCCCCTTTTCTTCTGCGCTAATCACTTTCAGGAGCTTTTCGAGTTGGTCCTCCTCTCGAGGCAGCGAACTCATCTCTTTTGCCAGATTTTGCTGGTTGTCGCGAATCTCCTGCGCAATATTCTGGCGCGCCTCGTGCACCAGGCGGAGGTGATGCATCCATTCCACGGATGCCTCAAGCCCCAGAGCGATCAGCAGACCAATCGTGATCGCGAGCAGGTGCACCATGAAGTCTTTGATCGAACGGACTGGGCTATGAGGAGGGTGAACTTCCACGCCAGGCTCCTTATGACGAGACTTGTAACCCCGGCATTCTAACCGAGAATCGCCGAGGCGCTGGCGGCGAGTTCTCGCGGCAAACCTTCACCCAA
>Ga0209380_10000685_pt1 | contig 23992 bp, 15 predicted proteins | sample HubBroMetageWFT6_FD_188347 | JGI IMG/M metagenome (GOLD analysis project Ga0209380, IMG submission 188347) | Warmed and freeze-thawed soil microbial communities from the Hubbard Brook experimental Forest, New Hampshire - Hubbard Brook CCASE Soil... | ecosystem: Environmental > Terrestrial >... | reverse complement strand
GACGATGATCATTGATGCCGGTATGGGCGCCAGAAATGGGCATACCGTCATGCGGGAACTCTCCAGGGTCAGCAAGAATACGGACCTCTATTTCACGACGACTCATTTCCATCCCGAGCATATGACCGGTGTGCAATCTTTTCCCGTGAGCACCATTGTGATTCGTCCCGAAGCTCAGCAGGAAGAAGTGGATCGAAAGCAGCCGGAGTTCATCCACAATTTCAGCCAGCGGACCCCGGAAATGAAAGCGCTGCTGCAGGACGTCAAGCCGCGCGCGCCCGACATCCTTTTCGACCGGGAAGCGAAAGTCGACTTGGGCGGCGTCACGGTGAGGCTGGTTTGGCTTGGCCCGGCGCATACACGCGGAGATAACAACATTTTCGTCGAGGAGGATGGGGTTCTCTTCACGGGGGATGTGGTGATCAACCGATTTTTCCCCATCTTTCCCGACGCGGACGCCAGCGGAAAAAACTGGCTGTCCATACTGGATCAGCTCGATGAATTTCACCCGCGCACGATCGTTCCCGGCCACGGCGAAGTAGGCGACGCCTCGCTCATCGCCAAAGAGCGCACCTATCTCAAGGCCGTGCAATCGCGCGTCGCGGAACTCAAGGCGCAGGGAAAGTCTTCTGAAGAAACCGCGCAATTGCTGCTGGTGGAATTTCGCGCGAAATATCCCGACTGGGAAAATCCCGGTTGGATCGCCGATGCGGCCAAGCGATTTTACATCGAAGCGAAATAATTTTATGGATGTGGTGGAACACGCTTCAGCCTGTTGGTTTTGGTCGGACCATGATCGTTTGCAATGCAGCTAAAGCCCACAGGCTGAAGCCTGTGCTACTAAGGGATCGGCAGCAGCGGCTTGTCGGCCGGGCGGACGTGCTGGTCGAACGCGTTCAATAAAATGGCGGTGGATGCGTAGTCGCCTATCAGGGAGACGATGTTGACGAGTCCCTGCTTGCCAAATAAAGTTTGCGCGTGAGCGGCGACGTCCGAGCTCACGTGGTGCTTGCCGAGTACTTCACGGCCCAGATCAATGATGACGGCATCTTTTTCCGCGAGGCCGCTCGTCGGTTTGCGGTATTTGACGGCGTCAACCGTCCCCTGCGGCAAGCCTGCCTTCAGACCCTGCGGTTCATGAGCGGTCCACACATATTCGCAGTCCGACTCTCGCGCCGTAACCAGAATCGCCAGCTCCACGAGCCGCGGATCGAGACCTGATTTGTGCCGCAGGAAGTCGTTCACGCTGCCCATGTACTCGGCCACGGGCGGGCTATAGAGCCGAATGCCCCCCGGCCCGAATGAATCTACCTGGCCTCGCGCGTCGAGGAGTTTCTTTCCGGCCTCGTCCAGGTCGTCGCGTTTCATGGCGGGCAGGCGGTTACCTGTATCTTTATATACATCCTTGGGAAATATTCCCGCGGATGCTTGCGCCGGCGTTCCGGCGGCTGGTTCGGATCGCCCGCTGAACGCACGTCCTGCGGCCACGCTGGTCCCGATCACCAACAGCAGCGGTACGAGGGTTCGTATTGATTTCATTTGTTCCTCCCAGTTCCTACTATTCACCAGGCCCCTGATGGCGAAAACGGAAGCCATCGAGCCAGGAATCAACGTGCGCTTAACGGCGTGACATCCAAAGGGGCGAGCGCCGCGCCCTTCACGAATCCTGGTCGTGTGATTCCGCTGATCCCGTGCCTCCAGTAGCGAATCAATTTCAGGTGGGGTCAATTCTTCCGGTGCAGAGCTTGTTGCTGTTTAAAAGTTTTGTCAATCATATTTGCTCCGCGCCGCGGCTGGCGCGCCCCTGCTCGAAGGAGGAAAATATCCCGGTGAAAGTGGAAGTGGCGTATGATTGCGCCGCAAATAGCAGCGCGGTTTGCTCGGCCTTTATTTTCGGGGCGGAGGGTACCTTGCGTTTTCCATCTTTCTTGGCGGCTCCCGTCATTTCGCTGGTCCTTCTAATGCCGGCTTGCGCGGTTCGCGCGCAGGGACAGTCGAGCGCTGCTGACGCCGACTCGGCCGCCATAAAAAAAGTGTGCGGCGATTTTTCGGAAAATTTCAGCCGACACGACGCGCATGGCGTGGCCATGACTTTCGCGGAGGACTCGGACTTCACGAATATGGGCGGAAGGCACAGCCACGGCCGCGAGGATATTGAAAAGTGGTTTGCAGCGCTCTTCGCGGGCAATCTGAAAGATTCGCAGCGCACGGACACCGTGAGAAGCATCCGCTTTTTCACTCCGGAATTGGCGGAAGCCGATGCCGACACCGTCATCACCGGAACGAAGACCGCGGACGGATCGGCGATTCCGCCGCGCAAGGGATTGATGATCGTCACGATGATCAAACAGAACGGGCGCTGGTTTATCGGCACATTCCATGAGGCGGAATATCCCGCGCCTCGAGGCGGCGGTACCAGCGCTCCCGCCGGCAATTCCACGAATTGAACGAGTCGCGCCCCATTAATTCAGCCGCGATGGATGATCGAGAGGCAGTGGCGCGTGCTTCAGCTTGCGGGGTTTGGTCCTTGCAAGGACTAACCCCCGCAAGCTGAAGCTTGCGCCACCAAGAACCGTCAGACTGCTCTGTTTGATGCCCTACTTGCCGTAAATCAGCAATGTAAATGTGCCGGGGACCTGCGTCGGCCGGGGATTCGGATTATCGGCAGTGGCCGCAGGCGGCGGTCCGAAGTCCGATGTGACGGTGAAGACACGATGGTTCGCAGTGTCTAGCGCCATGGTTCGCGCGCCGCGCTGCGTTGAAATGGTTTCCACCACGGTGTACTTGTCCGGCGAATCTTCATGAGCCACGGTAATCGTGCCGTCGCCGCAGGAGGCAAATGCGAACCCGGTTGCGGGATCGAAGGAGGCGGCGTCGACGCCCTGTCCGATGGGCACGCTGGCAACGATTTTTCCCGCGTAATCCGTCACCAGCATGACCTTGCTGTGGCAGCCGATGAACAATCGCTTGTGGGCCGTATCAATGGCCATCCCGGTTGGTTCCTCGCAATTCGTCAGGGGCCAGGTGTTGAGCACTTTGTACTCTTTCGTATCGAATTCCAAAAGCTGCGCTTTGTCTTCGACATTGACCCAGGCGTGGCCCGCGCCATCGGCTTGCGCCGCTTCCGGCTTGCCGCCGAGCGGGACCGTGCCGCCCACCTCTCCTGTCTTGGCGTTCACCGCGGTTGCATCGTGGCTGCGGGCATTGAACACGAAGACGTTCTTCGATGCCGGGTCGTACATGAAACCATCTGGGCCATCGGCCATGGGCAGTTTAACTTCGCTGATGGGCGCAAGCGTTTTCAGGTCGAAGATGGTCACCGAGTTGGAGCGCCCGTTGCTGGAAACTCCGCGGTTCAGCTCCGGCACGATTTGCGCGCCGTGGGTTCCTTGCAGGTTGGGGATATCGCCGACGACGGTGCCGTCGGCATCCACCACCATGATGTGCGTGCCCCGCGAGATGAACAGACGGTGGGAAGCAGGGTCGGCGGAGAGATAATCCCATCCGCCATCACCCCCCAGGGTCAACTTCTTCAACAAGCGATAGCCTGAGCCTTGCGGCGCAGGAGCCGCCGCAAGAGTCGCCAACGCGGCAGCGCAAACCAGGAACAGGACAGCCCAACTTGTTTTTCGCATAAATCTCTCCACCACATTCAGATTTAGGATTTCTGTTTGGCCCGCGGCGTACTTCCTCGCTCACACAGGGACGTTGGCGCTTCCCGGCCAGTTACAAATTTCCCGGCAACGCCACGAAAAGCCGGCGCCTTGGCTAGGCAGAATCAGTTCCCACCCGACATGTTATTTTTTGCTGGCACCGGTTCCAGCCGAGCCTTGATCCACGGCGTAATGACTTCCTCGGAGATTCGGGAATTCGGCCACTCCTGAGAGCGGCCCGTGTGTCCGCCGTCGGGATTCACCCAGGACCACTTGGCCGAGCCGCCCGATTGCATCAGCATGTAAAGGTCGGAGATGGGCACCTGGCTATCTTTTTCTCCATTCACCACGAGCATCGGCGCCGAGGGCTGCCCGAGAAAGCCCTGGGTCTTCAGCGATAAGCGCGTTTCGTAGGTCAGCATTTCATCCACCGACTCCACGCCGTAAATGGCGGAGCGCGCCGCGAACAAATCGAACAAGTACTCGGGTGTGCCCAGGGATTTTTTCTGCCATTCCGCGGTGTAGTAGTCATGCACCGGTCCGCCCTGCACGACTGCGCCGCGGATGCGGGCCTTCTCCATGTAGGCCAGGCTCGCCGCCCAATGGCCGCCATAACTTACGCCCCAGGCCACGATGCGCTTGCTGTCCACATCCGGCCGGGTGGCCAGATAGTCGAGCGCGCGCGAAAACATGCGCTCCGATCCAACGTCAGCCTTGATAGGCGATTCCCCGGTGCCGGGCATGTCGATCGCGAACACTCCGATTCCGCTGCGGAACATGGCGTCACGTCCTTGAACTTCGTCTTCCTTGCGGGAATCGGTTCCATTGATCATGAAGATGAGCGGCGCCGGCCGCACATCCTTCGGCAGCCGGATATATCCGGGGATGTCCTTGCCCTCGAATGGGATGTGCACGATTTCGACGGGTGGATCGAGGAAGCGCCCGTAATTGCGAAATGCGGCCAACGCACTCAGATACGCTTTTTGCTTGCCCGACGAATTCGGCACGGGCCAGCGCGCCGCCGTGTAATAGCGGAAGGCCATGAAATAGTCGTCACGCGCCGCGGTGGTGTTTTTGTCCGCCTCTTCACTCTTCGCGCGTTTGTCGTACCGCTCGCCGATAGCGCTCCAGGCAGCCGCCCATTCGTCGCGGTCCAGGCTGTGGATATTGGAGAGCGCTTCGCGCGCGTCTTCGGACTTGAGGCCGCCCACGGGTCCCAGGTTTTTGTCCACGCGCCGCTGGGTTTCTTGTTTGAGTTCTTCCCACGTGCGTGTCGGTGCCATTTGCGCCGCCGCCGAAACCCCCGCGAGGAGGACTATCAACGTCGGCATTACGAATTGACGCAAACTGCGCCAGCCATTCAATGGATGCATGGGAGTCCTCCCTGAATTACGGTGAAGGATGTCACAACTGCCACTCGTTCAGCAAGGGAAGAGTCTTCCTCAACCGTCCGAGAGGGGGAAGCCTGGGCCAAGACTGGGTGCTTGAAGGGGGGCCGTGTAGCGTGTATATTAGAAGCTAACCGCGGAAAAGGGATCCATGTCCCGGGTCCAATTTGCGATGGCCACCGGTGGCAAGAATGAAGTTCCGAGGTTAGCTCGAGGTCGCAGGTCTGCGCTGGGCGGATGAGGGAATCAGGGCTTCCGGCAAGCCCGGAAGGCTGATTGGCTCACCGCGGGAATGGGCTAACCATATAGGTGGCCAGGACTTACCTGCCAAGACTTTCCCTCGGTCCGTCAGTGGAGTTGCGGGATCACACCGATGTTTCTGGACTTTTTTGATTTGCGGGAAGAACCATTCGGAATGACTCCAGATCCGGCGTACCTTTACTCCGGCCGGACTCATGGCGAAGCGCTGGCGTCACTCTCGCTCGGAATTGCGGACAACCGGGGATTTTTTGCGTTAATTGCCGAGCCGGGAATGGGCAAAACGACTCTGCTGTATCAGCTGCTGGAAGATTTGCGAGACAGCACGCGAACTGTCCTGGTGTCCCAAACGCAGTGTAACCCGCGCGAATTTATCGAGTACATCCTGCAAGGGCTGGGCGTGGACGTCAATGGAATGGGCCTCGTAGCGATGCACGGTGTATTGAACGAGATCTTGTTTGAAGAATTGCTGGCGGGAAAACGCTTTGTGCTGGTCGTCGACGAAGCGCAAAACCTGGATGATAACGTGCTCGAGACCGTGCGCATGCTTTCCAATTTCGAGACTCACAACACCAAGCTGCTGCAAATCATTTTGGCCGGCCAGCCTCCGTTGGCTGCCAAGCTCGCCCAGCCCGGGCTCTCGCAGTTGCGCCAGCGCATCGCGGTTCTCACCCATTTGGAACCTTTCACCGTCGAGGAAACGGGGTACTACATCGAGCACCGCCTCAAGGTGGCGGGTTATTCGGGCGAACCCATTTTTGACGCGGCTTCGATCAGGCTGATCGCGCGTAACAGCAAAGGCATTCCCCGGAATATCAATAACCTCTGTTATACCTCGTTGCTGTTGGCCTCGATTCGCAGCCTTCGGACGGTGACACTCGAGACCGTGCAGGAGGCCATGAAGCGTCTGGATATGGAGTCTCTCGTTCCCGAGCCGTTGGCCATGGCCGATTCCCCGGCTGCTCCGGTTGCCTCTGCCGTTGCTGCTCCGGTTGCCTCCGCCGCGGGTGCCGGAGCTTCGCGGCCTCGCCCTGTACAGATGACTGCCGCAAACAAGAAAGATCGTCCATCGAATGGATACCTTACTTATGACGCGGGCCGAAAAATCACACGGCCGAATTGGCCGGTGCGGTCGGCGATCCTGGCCGTCGTTCTTTTATCCGGGCCATTGTTTCTCGCTATCCTGGGCCGGTCGGAGTTAGGGCTAGCTAAGACGTCGGACATTTTCCATCATGCTTCTCGCGCCCTCAGCCCGCAGATTTTTGCCGATCAATCGGAAGGCGCAATCGCAAGTTATGACGCTGAGCCCCAGGATACGCGGGGCGGTCAAGTGCTGACGGTCATGGCCGGTCCGCAGCAGACACTCAAGGAACTCAGTTTAAGATACCTGGGGCATTTCGACAGCGATCTATCCAAAAAAATCCGCGCTCTCAATCCCGACTTGAAAGACCCGGATCATCTGGAAGCCGGACAACTCATCCGCATCCCCCTGCCTCCAGGCGCAATGAAAAAAGTAAACGATACGGCGGATGCCGCGCCATCCCTATCAGAAGCCTCGGGAAACCTCATCGCCAAGTTTAGCGCGTTCCTGCGGGGCCGAAAATACCGGCAACAGGAACAATAAGTTTTTCTCAGCCGGAATCCTTTGTGCGGCGAGCGGGATGCCTGCTGCACCGGTCGTAGCCGGTTTTGTCGCCCTCCTCGGGGCATTGCATTCTCTGTAAACTCGGGACATTTTAGTCCTTTCGCGCCAGCGGGTAACGGCATACCATCAACGTCAATTCCCAGCCCTCTGCGGAGGGTGAATGATCCAGGAACGCCGACACTTTGAGCGTGTTGGGCTGGATTCACATTTACTGGTGCTCTTGGACGAGTCCAAGTACGGGCTTCTGTCCGACCTGAGCCCAGATGGCCTGGCAGCGGACGTGCTTGCCGCCAGAAGTCTGGGCGAAACTATCCCCTTTTCGTTCTACCTGCCGGAAAAGAGCAATTGCATCCAAGGCAGGGCGGAAATTGTCTGGACAAACGAGCTGGAACATCGCATCGGGCTGCATTTTCTAGAACTAGCCGACCCTTCCCGGGAGCAACTTGTCGAGTGGATATCGGCGAGAGCCGGAGCAACGAAGCAAGCCGATCCCGTGAGGGAACCTATCCAACCGGCGGTCGCCACCGACGAAACCTATGCTTTGATTAAACCTGTTGTTCAAGAGGGAAGTGACAGCAGCGAGGCTCGCCCGTTGTCCTTCTTGTTTCCGGGTTCCTTTAGCGAGGAATTTGAGCCCCAGAACCCGGAATTAATTAGTGCCGGGGAGTTGCATCACGACCGTAAGTCACGCCCTACAATTGCGATCGCGGTGGCTTCGGTGCTGCTGTCTTCCATTTTTGGATACCTCGTCTACCATTGGCGCGGGACGCGGATGAACGTGCAGGTTCAAGAGAGCGCGGCCGTGGCGAAAGCGCCTGAATTGCCTCCCAAGGATGCAACGGCTCCTGTAAAACCACCCGAGTTGCCTTCCGAAGATGCAACGGCGCCTGTAAAACCACCTTCCGCAAAGACCCAAATTCCCTCTCCCATTGCTCGCCTGGACCTTCCCGGTTTCGTGCTTCAAGTTGGCGCGATGAAAAACGAAGCCAACGCGGATGCGTTGGCGCACGATTTGCAAAAGAAAAACTTTCCAGCGTTTGTGTTCAGGCGCGGCCCGGACCGTTTCTACAGAGTGGCCGTCGGGCCTTACACGAACAAGGAGTCCTCCGTTAGAGTCGCGAAAGAGCTTGAACAGCGAGGTACGAAAACGCTTCTCAGGCGCTGGGCGCCCGAATAATCCTGTTGTCCCCCGGATTTCAATGTGGGGAGTTTGAAAAAGAGGGTCGAAAAACTTCACTACGTGCGCATGAATCCGTTGAAACGGAAATATGTCGATCATCCTAAAGACCGGCCCTGGAGCAGTTTTCCTTTTTCTTCAAATTCCAAGAATGGGTTGATCAGGGTTGACCCCGCGCACTAAGTCGGAAACACCGAGAAATCAAAACCCCGACCCCTCGAAACCCGCGAGGGACCGGCCACCCGAAAAAGCAAAAGCTTCTCAAAGGCTGCGCCATCCGCCTGGCTGATACGGTTAATTTGAGTAAATTTTTTTGCGAAGTGACTGTAGGTTTTAATTCGGCGAATGACGAGGCAGAAAGCCTGCGAAGACACTTGAATTATGAATATTCCAATTTTTCCAATAGCGCTATTGCCTCCAAAGATCGTTCGAGGCCGGATCGGTCAGAATCCCGAGAGTGTCCTCTCTTCCGCTTTTCCTCGTACATGGCGCGATCCGCTTGCTCCAGGAGCTCTCCCACGGACATGAAGTGTTTCGGATCGAGCCGCGCGACTCCCACACTGAGAGAAAGGCGGTAGCGGGATTCGTCTGCGTTTGATTTTCGCAGGCTTTGCTCCAAACGGCGCAGAATGATTTCCTGGTCTTGGCAGCATGCTTCCACGGCCAGCACCGCGAATTCATCCCCGCCCAATCTGGCGAGGATGTCGGAGTCGCGGAACGTTTGCTCCAAAGCCTGCGCCGTTCGGACCAATGCGAAGTCGCCTTCACGGTGTCCAAAGGAATCGTTGATATTCTTCAGGCCGTCCACATCGGCAAAGAAAAGCAGAAGCCCTTCCCCCTTGCGGCGTACCAGTCTCACCTGCTGCGTCGCCAACGCCAAAAAGGCCCGCCGGTTATATAAACACGTCAGGTCGTCGGTGAGCGCCAGAGACTGAAGCTCTCGATCCAACAGGGACTGCTTAACGGCGCACAAGACGGCGCGTTGCAGCGTGTTGCTGACCGCTTGAGTTTCCGGGGTGTCCGCCTTAATGGTCTTTAAGAGTTCATCTACTTCATGGACGATGCCCGCGAGTTCTTTGTCTTGAACCAGCAGCGCCGAAGAGAGCATCTCCTCGAGGGATTCTTCTGAATTTGGCCGCCCACTGGGAGGAATCCTTCGGCAGGACGCCGGATTCGATGCAGGCGGTCTGAAACCATGCTTCCGAATGGCACGACCGTTTGTTGAAGAACCTTCCGCCATTACATTACTCGCCAACAAAATTGGAAGAGCGCGCTTCATCGAAATTTGTCCCTTCTTTCTCTTGGCGTCGGCCGGAAGCCGGTATGGGCGCGCCTATTTCATAACACCGAAGCGCATTGGTCGGCCATCAGGCTAAAGCTGTAGATCGCTCAATCAGATTCCCTAGTACTTAGGGTTATTAAATGAGCACATAGATCCTCACCTATAACCAATTCAATTAGCTAGGGGGAGAAACCTGCGAGCGGCATGACCCTGTTCGCTTTCTGGCGGGCTTCCGGAATCAATTAGCTAGCTCGCTGAGTCTCTCCACGAGGACCATGCGATCGCACTGTTCGCTTGGGACAGACGCGTAGTATTCAGACTGAGAGATCAATTCCCACAGACTTTTATCGGTATATTCCATGACGCGGTCGGATAGAAGAACTGCGTCCTGGATTTCTTCAGAGGTTGCGAGGCGATCCAACTTCTGCGGGATTTCAGAGGATTCTATTTTCATGCGAGGCCTCCTCAGCGATGGTTCGGCCGCACACCAGCCTCCTGCAAAGTCTCATGCCACGTTCACGCATTCCCACATCCACAGGAATCCACTAACGGCAGTATTTGGCAAACTTAATCACCGGATGCAAATGACACCTCCTGAAGAGAAAGGACAGCTGCGGGGAATCTTTCGGCGCAAGAGTTCGCCAAAGAAAAGGAGCATGAGGCATAGAAAGATTTCCCCTTCCGCCCTGGTGATGAACATCTTTAAGCTTTCAAAATAATGGCCGTAAGTAATAGTCTCCGGTCCGGTTAGATCAGAACGGCTGATTGGAAACGCAATTGTTCCCAATTGTTATCTGTGCGAACGGAAGAGCGATACGCCGGAAAAGGGGTGGTGAATTCTCTGCCTGGGTTCCTGTAATCCGCCTGCGATCTGTTTCGCTTCGGACGAAACTTCAAGGTCCTGTAAATTGGATTTCACCGTGTACGCCCAAACGAAATCCGCGCCTCTGTAAAGGAACACCAAGGTAACAAGGCTGAGAATCACAAAAACAAAGACCGCAAGGAAACTAACAATGTAGATCATGAAGGCGGCAATCACTTGCAGCACGGCGATAAGAGCAGTTAAGGAAGGCATGGTCGACCTCCTAATCAGCGGTGTTCTCCGCTCCCATGAAGCGCATGGCAAACCATTCCGTACGTTGTGACCCTCTCCGCGTTCCAACTCGAAGTATCAAGAGCACCGAGGGCTCCAATCTCTGCAAGTTGTCGACGAAATCTTTTAAACCTCCCGCAATGAATAAAATATGGAGGGATTGAGTGCGGCTTTCAGTGGCCATACGGAAAGTACTAGTGCCGGTAAATATCTCTATCTGATCCCTTTTTGTTGTCCCGCCGGAAAAAATATTCGCGGGCTCAAAATTCGTTGCGGCGGGATATTCATCCCCGAGTATTTCAATATTGCGGCGAGTTCCAGGTGCATCACACCCACGCGGACTCGCGGAGAAAGGGACGATTTAAATGAATGGCGTATTTTCGCCCATTCAAGTTTCCAAGTGGAGTTCAAGACAAGAATGGAATTTCACGATTGGTTTGCTGTACCAGTCATACAGTAAATTCCCTAATACCTCTACATCAAATACCCTAGAGGCTCGGCAAGCCCTTGATGATATTAAAACATTTGCATTGTGCTCGGCCGCGTATCGCGCGGGTTTGCCCGCGGTCAAGCGGCCGAATGCCAAGCGGTGGCTTGCCGATTCGATCAGGTGAAACCGGTTGATATAATTTGATCGTGAGGAAGAATTCTCGTACCTTGGTTTCCGTGGGAACCTGAGGAAACTATGAGTTTTTGCCTGCCGAAATCGAGAATTTGCCGTTTGGCCAGGAGATGGCAATGAAGAAAACCGTTCGGGATGTTGGAAATATGAGCGCTGAGGCCGGCGCTAATCCTGCATTGGAACCAGGCAACGGACACACCACTGCCAACGGCGGAAGCGTTTCCGCCGACCTCAGCGTAATTCTGGGAGCCCTGCAGACCATGCGGGAAGGCGATTTCTCGGTGCGTCTTCCCGGGTACTGGACAGGGCTGCACGGAAAGATTGCCGACACGTTTAATGAAATCGTCTCCACTAACCAACAAATGTCTCGTGAACTCACACGCGTTGGGCAGGCCGTTGGTAAAGAGGGCAGGACATCCGAGCGGGCGCGATTTCATCAGTCGAGAGGATCCTGGGGAGAGATGGAAGTCTCCATCAACACGTTGACCGAGGATCTGCTTCGTCCTACAACGGAAGTCACGCGCGCGATCGCTGCGGTCGCGCAGGGAAATTTGACGCAGACGGTTCGCCTGGACGTGGATGGACGCCCGCTCGAGGGGGAGTTCCTCCGCTCGGCAAACATTGTCAACACCATGATTCAGCAATTGGGCGTTTTCACCGCCGAAGTGACGCGCGTGGCGCGCGAGGTGGGAACCGACGGAAAACTCGGCGGGCAGGCCCAAGTTCCCGGAGTGGCGGGCACCTGGAAGGATCTGACCGACTCGGTGAACTCGATGGCCAGCAACCTGACCGGCCAGGTGCGCAACATTGCGGAAGTGACCAATGCCGTGGCCAGCGGCGATTTGTCGCGCAAGATTACGGTCGACGTGCGCGGAGAGATTCTGCAGTTGAAAGAAGCCATCAACACGATGGTGGACCAACTGCGGTCGTTCGCCTCAGAAGTGACGCGCGTGGCGCGCGAGGTGGGCACTGACGGAAAACTCGGCGGGCAAGCGGTCGTGCCCGGTGTGGCCGGAACCTGGAAGGATCTGACGGACTCCGTCAACGCCATGGCTGGCAACTTGACGGCGCAGGTGCGCAACATCGCCGAAGTGACGACGGCCGTGGCGCGCGGCGATTTGTCGCGCAAAATCACCGTGGACGTGAAGGGTGAAATTCTCGAGCTGAAGAACACGATCAACACGATGGTGGACCAGCTCAACGCGTTCGCGGGCGAAGTGACGCGCGTGGCGCGCGAGGTCGGCACCGAAGGAAAACTCGGCGGACAGGCGCAGGTGCCCGGGGTTGGAGGAACCTGGAAGGACCTGACCGACAACGTGAACTTTATGGCCAGCAACCTCACCGGCCAGGTGCGAAACATCGCGGAAGTCGCCACGGCGATCGCCAGCGGAGACCTCTCGCGCAAAATTACCGTGGACGTGCGCGGAGAGATTTTGCAGCTCAAGGAAACTCTGAACACGATGGTGGATCAGTTGAACCGGTTCGCGGGCGAAGTAACGCGCGTGGCTCGCGAAGTGGGGACCGAGGGACGTTTGGGCGGCCAGGCCAACGTGCCCGGGGTGGCGGGGACGTGGAAGGACCTGACCGACTCGGTCAACTCGATGGCCGGCAACTTGACGGGGCAAGTGCGCAACATCGCCGAGGTGACGACGGCGGTGGCGCGGGGCGATTTGTCGCGCAAGATCACCGTGGACGTGAAGGGCGAAATTCTGGAGCTGAAAAACACGATCAACACGATGGTGGACCAGCTCAACGCGTTCGCGGGCGAAGTGACGCGCGTGGCGCGCGAGGTCGGCAGCGAAGGCCGGCTCGGAGGCCAGGCTCAAGTGTCCGGCGTGGCGGGGACATGGAAGGACCTGACCGATTCAGTGAACTCGATGGCCAGCAACCTGACCGCTCAGGTGCGCAACATCGCCGAAGTTTCCACGGCCGTGGCTCGGGGCGATTTGTCGCGCAAAATCACGGTGGACGTTAGAGGCGAAATTCTCGAGCTCAAGGACACGATCAACACGATGGTGGACCAGTTGCGCGCGTTCGCTTCGGAAGTGACGCGCGTAGCGCGCGAAGTCGGCACGGACGGGAAGCTTGGCGGACAGGCGCAAGTGCCCGGCGTGGCGGGCACTTGGAAGGACCTTACGGACTCGGTGAACTCGATGGCCAGCAACCTGACCGCTCAGGTGCGCAACATCGCCGACGTATCCACCGCCATAGCCAGCGGAGACCTGTCGAAGAAAATCACCGTCAACGTCAGCGGCGAAATTCTGCTGCTCAAGGAAACTATCAACACGATGGTGGACCAATTGAATACGTTCGCGGGCGAGGTGACCCGCGTGGCGCGCGAGGTAGGCACCGAGGGCAGGTTGGGAGGCCAAGCCAACGTGCCGGGAGTCGCGGGTACTTGGAAAGACTTGACGGACTCGGTAAACGCGATGGCCGGCAACTTGACCGCCCAGGTGAGAAACATCGCCGAGGTGACGACGGCCGTGGCGCGCGGCGACTTGTCGCGGAAGATCACGGTGGACGTGAAAGGCGAAATTCTCGAGTTGAAGATTACGATCAACACCATGCTGGACCAGTTGAACGCCTTCGCGGGCGAAGTGACGCGCGTGGCACGCGAAGTCGGCACGGATGGAAAGCTCGGCGGCCAGGCCGAGGTTTCGGGCGTCGCGGGCACATGGAAGGATTTGACCGACAACGTGAACTTCATGGCCAGCAACCTGACCGGCCAGGTTCGCAACATCGCGGAAGTAGCGACGGCCATCGCCAACGGAGATCTTTCCAAGAAAATTACCGTGGACGTTCGCGGCGAGATCCTTTTGCTCAAGGAAACGCTCAACACGATGGTGGAGCAGTTGCGCTCGTTCGCGGCGGAAGTGACGCGCGTGGCGCGCGAGGTGGGCACGGAAGGCCGGCTCGGCGGCCAGGCCAACGTGCCGGGCGTCGCGGGCACGTGGAAAGATTTGACCGACTCCGTTAACGCGATGGCCGGCAACTTGACGGCCCAGGTGAGAAACATCGCCGAAGTCACGACGGCCGTGGCGCGCGGCGACTTGTCGCGCAAGATCACGGTGGACGTGAAAGGCGAAATCCTCGAGCTGAAGAACACGATCAACACGATGGTGGACCAGTTGAACGCCTTCGCCGCGGAAGTCACCCGCGTGGCTCGCGAAGTGGGCACGGACGGCAAACTCGGCGGGCAGGCGCAGGTGCCGGGAGTTGCGGGCACATGGAAGGATTTGACGGACAACGTGAACGTGATGGCGGCGAATCTAACCGAACAAGTGCGCGGCATCGTCAAAGTCGTCACCGCTGTGGCGAACGGCGAGCTGACGCAAAAATTGACGGTGAACGCCAAGGGAGAAGTGGCTGCCCTGGCCGAGACGATCAACAACATGACCGGCACGCTGGCCATCTTTGCCGATCAGGTCACCACAGTTGCGCGCGAAGTCGGCGTGGAAGGGCGCTTGGGCGGCCAGGCGAACGTGCCCGGCGCCGCGGGAACCTGGAAAGACTTGACCGGCAACGTGAACCTCTTGGCCGACAACTTGACCAACCAGGTGCGCGCCATTGCGGAGGTTGCCACGGCCGTTACCAAGGGAGACCTGACACGTTCCATTCAGGTCGAGGCCAGCGGCGAGGTCGCGGAGCTAAAAGACAATATCAACACCATGATCGACAACCTGCGCCTCACCACGGACCGCAACACGGAGCAGGACTGGCTGAAGACCAACCTGGCGCGCTTTACGGGCATGCTGCAAGGGCAGCGCGATCTGGCCACGGTCGGACGAATGCTGCTGTCCGAACTGGTTCCTCTGGTCAACGCGCAGCAAGGCGTGATCTACCGGATGGAAGCGGAGGAGTCCGCCGGAATGACGTTGCTTTCCGCGTACGCGGACGACTCGACGAACGGACACCCGCAGCGCTTGCATATCGGTGAAGGACTTGTGGGGCAGTGTGCCACGGAGAAACGCAGCATGCTCATCACCCAAGTGCCGGAACGAGCTGTCCCGATTCACTCGGCTTTGTTCAAGACTCCGCCGCAAAACGTCATCGTATTGCCTGTGCTGTTCGAGGACAACGCCAAGGCGGTTATCGAACTCGCATCCTTAAGCGCTTTCACCGCTTCCCAACTGGCGTTCCTGGAGCAACTGACAGCCAGCATCGGCATTGTGCTGAACAGCATCGAAGCGACCATGCAGACCGAATCCTTGCTGCAACAGTCGCAGCAACTTGCTACGGAGCTCCAGACGCAGCAAAGAGAATTGCAGCAGAAAAACGAGCAGTTGGCGCAAAAAGCGCAGCAGCTCGCCGAACAGAACGTCGAAGTGGAACGCAAGAACCAGGAAATCGAACAGGCCCGCAGGGCTTTGGAAGGGAAGGCCAAAGAACTCGCGCTCACCTCCAAGTACAAATCTGAATTCCTGGCCAACATGTCACACGAACTGCGCACCCCCCTCAACAGCATTCTCGTCCTTGGCCAGCAGCTCACGGATAACCCGGACGGTAATTTGACATCCAAACAAGTGGAATTCGCCCGAACGATCCACGGCGCCGGGACGGACCTTTTGAACTTGATCAGCGACATCCTGGATCTCTCCAAGATCGAATCCGGCACGGTATCGGTACAAGCGGAAGACGTCTTCTTCAGCAGTATTCTCGAAATGGTTGGGCGCCCGTTCCGTCACGAGGCAGAGAACCGGCGGCTCAACTTTGAGATCCGCACCGATCCCTTGTTGCCGCGCAGCCTGGTGACGGACCCGCGGCGGCTGCAGCAGGTGCTGAAGAATTTGCTGTCCAACGCCTTCAAATTTACCGACCACGGCGGCGTGCGGCTCTCCGTGTTTGCAGCCTCGGGCGGCTGGAGCGCTGACCACCCGATCTTGAGCGGCGCGGCCTCCGTCATTGGATTCGAAGTGACCGATACAGGTATCGGTATTCCCACTGAAAAACAGAGGATCATCTTCGAGGCCTTCCAGCAGGCGGATGCCAGCACCAGTAGAAAATACGGCGGGACCGGGTTGGGGCTGGCGATCAGCAGGGAACTGGCGACTCTGCTGGGCGGCGAGATTCAATTGCGCAGCATATCGGGTCAGGGCAGCACCTTCACTCTTTATCTGCCCCAAACTTACTTTGGCACATCCGCACTCAACGTCGGGGTGAGAGAGGTTGAACTTGCCGCGGCGGCGCAGGGCCAGTTGCCTGCAGTGGCTCTCGCGGGCGTGACTGCGGAACGTATCGAGGACGACCGCGAAGGTCTACAGCCCGAGGATACCACCCTGCTCATAGTTGAAGATGACCCACATTACGCCAGGGTTTTGTGCGATCTGGCCCGCGACAAAGGCTTCAAAGTCCTGGTGGCCACGCACGGCGCGGAAGCTTTGGCCCTCGCCCGCGAGTTCCACCCCACGGCCATCTCCCTGGATGTTTTTCTCCCGGACATGCTCGGCTGGACCGTGCTGAATCATCTGAAGCAGGATCCGGCACTGCGGCATATTCCCGTCCAGATGCTTACGATGGACGAGGACCGGCAGCACGGGTTAACTCGAGGAGCCTTCTCTTTCATAACCAAACCCACGACGCCCGACGCGCTGGATACTCTGTTCGACCGCATCAAGGAATATACTTTGCCGCGCCGCAAGCGATTGCTGGTTGTGGAGGACAATCCCGCGGAGCAGCTCAGCGTGGAGGAGCTGCTAGGTCACGACGATATTGATTTGACGATGGCCACAACCGGCGCCCAGGCTCTGGCGCTGGCCAGGGAGCAGGCGTTCGATTGCATGGTGCTTGACCTGCGACTCCCTGACATGTCGGGGTTTGAGGTGTTGGAATGCCTGCGTGATACGCCCTCACTGACTGACTTGCCGGTGGTAGTGTTCACAGGGAAGGAATTGTCTCCAGAGGAGGATTCACGGCTCCGCACCCTGGCGCGCAGCGTGGTGGTTAAGGGCGTGGAGTCGCCGGAACGCTTGCTGGACGAGACCGCTTTGTTCCTGCATCGCGTAGTAACCGATCTGCCCCCCGAAAAACAGAAAATGCTCGACCAGTTGCACCGCTCTGACGATGCCCTGTTTAATAAGAAAGTGCTTATCGTGGACGATGACGTTCGGAACATTTTCGCTCTGAGCAGCGTCCTCGAGCGCCGTGGGATGTGCGTCCTCACGGCAGGGACGGGTCGCGAAGCCATCGCCACGATTGAATCGACGCAGGAAATTGCCATCGTGCTGATGGACATCATGATGCCGGAAATGGACGGGTATGAAACCATGCAGGTGATCCGGCAAAACCCTTCGTTCCGGCGTTTGCCGATTGTGGCTCTGACCGCCAAAGCCATGAAGGGCGATCGCGAAAAATGTCTGGAGGCCGGCGCGTCGGAATATTTGGCTAAACCCGTGAATACTGAGCAGCTGCTTTCCGCTTTGCGAATGTGGCTTCACAGGTAGATGGAATATCTCAGGCGCCGATGAACGGTTCGCCGAATTGAGAACAGAGAGAAACGATGCCGCCCAAAGAAAAGGTTAACATTCTGATGGTGGACGACCAGCCGGCGAAGGTCATGAGCTACGAAGCCATCCTCGCCGACTTGGATGAGAATCTCCTCAAGGCCAATTCCGCAAGGGAAGCGCTGGAAATTCTCTTGAAGAACGATATTGCCGTGGTGCTGATGGACGTGAGCATGCCGGATATGGATGGGTTTGAAATGGCGGAAATCATCCACCAACATCCGCGATTTCAGGAAACCGCGATTATTTTCATTTCGGCAGTTCACTTGACCGACGTGGACCAGCTCAGAGGATACCAACGGGGAGCGGTGGATTATATTTCCGTCCCCATCATCCCGGAGCTTTTGAGAGCCAAAGTTAACACATTCATTGACCTTCACCGCAAGTCACGGCAACTGGAAGCGCTGAATGTGGAGTTGCGGCGTCTGTCGATGAGCTTGATTACGACGCAGGACGAAGAGCGCCGGCGCATTGCCAGGGAGCTGCATGATGGCCTGGGACAAGAGCTCACGGCGTCCAAGATCATACTGCACGAAATTCTTCAGCAGGAGAGCGCCAATGGGTCGAAAGCAGATGCGATTCGAGAAGTCAGCGGGATGATAGACGGGATGCTACAGCAGATTCGCAGTATATCTTATCTTCTGCATCCTCCCCTGTTGGACGAAATCGGTCTTCGCTCGGCGTTGGGTTGGTTTTTGGACGGGCTGACGAAGCGGGGCGGCATCCAAACATCACTTGAGACTCAGCCTGTCGATTTCCCCCGCCTTGCGCCCGAGGTGGAAACGGCATTATTCCGCATCATTCAGGAAGCTTTGACGAACGTCTTCCGGCATGCTCGAGCGCAAAACGTGTGGGTCACGCTAAAGGAGGGAAAAAAAGAGATCGCCGTCGCGGTTCGCGACGATGGCGTGGGTGTGCTGGAGAATACGGCACAATTTCGTCCCGGCAACACTGGGGTGGGGATTGCCAGCATGAGGCAGCGAGCCAAGGAGTTGGGCGGGGAAATGCGCATCCTGAATGCCAGTCCCGGCACGATCGTTGAGCTCGTGATTCCTATTCCGGCGGCCCAATCTCCGGGTACTCCGCAACGCGCTCAATCACTCGCTCACTGGTCTTAGGTTTCTGATTGCTTGGATTCTTGGCGGCTGTTCGGGTCCTGATGCCGTTCGGCTGCCGTTGCCGTGTCGTCGCTGAAGAATGTGCCTCCCTCCAAGAGGCGCTCAATGGCGATTACGAGGTCTCGTGCCACTTGTGATTTTTGGACATAGCCGTGGGCGCCGGTATCGCGAATTTCCGACTTCAGCCATTCCGAATCATGCACGGTAAAGATCAAGATGCGGCAATCGAGATTGAGTTTAGCGATCCGCCGCGCGGCTTCCAGCCCGCTCATTCCGGGCATCGTAATGTCCAGGACCACGACATTTGGCTTCAGGGAATTGACAAGTTCGAGAGTCTGGCTGCCGCTCGCGGCTTCGCCGCAAATATCCCACTTCGGCCGCATCCTGGCCAGAAGCCTCCGAATTCCTTCGCGGACGATCTCGTGGTCATCCGCAATTACCACGCGGGGGCCCGGTTGAGGATTCGTGCCGTGCCTGAGGGGCTGAGGACTCGCATCTATTTGTTGGTCTTTGATCAATTGTTCACCAATTGGAAAGCTTTCTTCTAGGCGGACATCGCCGCCGCGCAACCCGCGACTGGAATCGTAACCGTGATTGTTGCGCCATCGCCCGACGAGGTTATTTCAAGCCTCCCGCCGAGAAATCTCACACTCTCACTCATGCCGCGGAGCCCCATACCCAGGGGAGAAAGTCCCCCGTGGCTCGGGCTGAGAAGTTCAGACGGCATTCCTTTGCCATTCTCGCTGATTATGAGAACAATGCACTCATTTTTCGTCAAGAGCTGTACTTCGGCTGCGCTGCCACTGGAATGGCGGTGCGCGTAGTCTTGCACGGCATCAACCATTTTCCGGAATTGCCCTTCGCCGCGGCGCAATCTCGCCTCAGATTCCAGCGCCAGCGACCTCTGCTGCAGGCTGGCCACGCTGCGGAGACGCTCGTCAACGCTTGAAAGCTGCGAATAGCTCTCGCCGGGCACGACGGCCGAGTGCTCCGCGCAGATTCTGTGGAAGGGTTTTTCGTCTTCTATTCCCGGGAAAGACTCCAGTGAATAGGCGCAACACAGCGAAATGGGATAGGCATCCGCCAGCACATTCCATAATTGTTCCAGATGGATCGCAGAGTTTTTCTGGCCCGCTTGCCACAAGAGAGAGGCCATCTCGTCGTGGATGGCGACGGGCCGGTCATGTTTTGCATATTCCTTGACTTGCTCGACCATGCTGCCGATCAGGCTCTTGAAGCGTCCCGGGTCCGGCGCGTCATTGATTAAGAATTCGGACAAGGCTTCGGTTGCATCTACTTCGATGAAACCACCGCTTTGAGTGATCTCCCCGACATCCACACCCTGCCGATACAGGCGATCGGCCAAATCATCCCGGTGTTTCTGAGTGCCGATTACGATTGCGGGATTTCCGGAACTGAGCGCGCCGCCAATGAATTGGGACAATTCGTCAAGAAGGAACCCGTTTTCCCTGTAAAGCAAAACCACGTGCCCGCTACGGATGTCCGGAGGAAATTCTACGGGCGGACTATTAGTGGCGGCATTTCGATTTCGATATACGCTCTCCATCATGACAACTCCCCCGGCTGAATTGATCACAAGTCAGGAAACCTTTTCCCTCTGGGGCTTCTTCCAGAGGAGCCTGCGCTAGCCCTGGGACATCTCGAATTTGGTGCGACTGGCGGCGCAAAGACGTATGCGGTACGCGCTTTCTACGAACTTGCGGTTACCGACTCTAATTTTGTATCTATCTTTTATGCTACCGTTGAGGATTGGTCTATACACTGAAAACCCTACCCTCTGTCCGAATAACCTTGTAGTGGCCAGCAACTCATGCTCTCCGGGCAGGGCATCCCAATCGTGGAGTCAAAGATGAGCCGGGGAAGGTGGAGGGATAGGGAAGCCGAGGAGGTAAAATTGGATTTGCCCAAATAGCGATGCGGTCACCTGCCTAAGCCCAGCTACCAATGAAATAAATCTTTCTCCGAATGGATGAGCCTCATGTCACCATTCGTGTCAATTGCGCCCGTGCCATGCTCCTGCCGTTCGAACTCCTTCCTGGTCGCGAATCGCGCAAATTACAACCCACTCCAAGTCCTTGATTCCATAGGTCTTGCGGAGCACGTCAAAGGCTCCCAATTCTCTCGCCTTACAGTAGCCGAGGGAGTCAAATTGATCAGACTCCAGGCCCGTAACCACAATGCGCGCCTGCGACCGAACACTTTTTGCCGCCGCCAGCAAGTCCTCGTATGTGCCATCGATGAGCCGATTTTCGCAGAAAATCAAGAGTACATTCTCTTGCGCGAGGGCCCTGCACGCCTGCTTGATTGACCGGAATGGCTTGAGAGCGATGCCTTTCGAATCAAGAAGGTTAGTAAACCTTTCCCAGATGGCCAGGTCGGAGGAGCCAATCATCACTTGCATTTTGCCTTCCATCGCAACCTCCAAGGCGGCGTTACGGGATCAGCAAACATCCGATTCACGCATTGGACGAACCGGCGCTAATCGCCTATCCCGAACTAGATTTTCATGCTTCTTCCAAAGACCAGGCTGGGCATCGTTATACGAATCGCGCATGCCGCGCCATAGGCTGAATTCTGTAGTTCGACGTGGGAATACCCTGAAGCGTCCTCCCGGCCCTGCGCTCTCCAGTCAAACCGGGATTTCCCCTTCAAAGCCGGATTTTTTTCGCGAGGAAAGTGAACTCCAAAGTGGCCTGAGTGACTATGTACAGTCTCCCCAATTGGGGGACAAGGGCACGAGCCAGGCCTCTCCCTAAATTCAGGGACAGGGAGAATCCACCAAATCGGGTTCGCCCCGGGAAATCCAATTCGAAATCTCCCGGCCCAATGGCAAGGCGCTGCTCGGGCGACATGGAAGCCCAAATACGGTATTCCACCGATTGATTGGCATTGCCGTTGAGGGCAAACTGCGCAGCTGTCAGGGTGCCCAGAGGCATTCATTGACCGGGCACACAGAAACGAACTGACGGAGATAAGCACGATGAACGTTCACACCCCTACTGATTTCTCTTGTCCGGCATGCCGGAGTTCGCGTGTGTCCCGGTTTGAATATGAAGGGATTGTTGAGCAGATGTTTTTGAGGATCGTCCGGATAAGTCCGTTTCTATGTCAGGCGTGCGACAGGCGCTTCTATATGTTCGTTGCGCCATCCAGATTGAGTCGTCCGGAAGCACTCCGAGCGTGGGACGACGGTCAGCGAAGCAAATCCATCTTGTCCTCGATTTAACCGGGCGCTCCTAATTGCCTTGAATTGGATCCTTCACCCCCATCCCCTCGAGGGCCATTCTCTTTCGCAGAAGGAAATTTCCGATCGGAAATAGGCAGCTCACTTCTGGACCAGCACACTGATTGCGTACGATCGATGGACGGAATGGCGGGGACGCGGAGAGGTTTTCAAAAAAAGCGGCGCAGTTGCCAGAAACGTTTGTTTCACAAATGAAAATGCAGTTCACGAGCATGCTCAGGTCTGGCTTCTTCGCGCTCCGAGCGAACGGCTCGGCTCAGGACCCATTCAATGTCCGTGGGTTGGCAAGGGAATGGGATAACGCCAAATGCCCCCATTCGCGCAGTGGCCAAGTGCTCGTTCCAGTCATCCATGTGGGAAATCACAACAATCTTTACTCTTGGGTCCAAAGACCACATGGAATAAAGCAAGTCCTGGAACGTTCCATCCGCCAGGTGACTATCCCAGAAGATTAGGCCCACGGATTCCCGCGCTACGATTTCCTTGCAGTCTGCAAGGCTTGAAGCACATGCATAATCAATCCCATTCGCTCCGAGCATCTGGGCAAGCGCGCGGCGCCACTCCAAATCGCTTGATAAAATTACTGCTTCCCATAGTATGCGCATTTTCACGCCCCCGATCGAAGGTAGGTCCCCCACCTCATCAGGCTAGCGAGCAGGATGTGAATTGGCCATCCTATTGAATCTGTATTCGATCCCTGTCGTCGCTGTAGTCCGCCGCGCGAGCGCTCCACACCGGCGGTCATTGTCCTCCTACGGCAAATTTCCGGTTCGTGTACAGATGACACCGTATGGAGAGTGATCCAGTCGTGCCATAAAATTGAGCTCCCTCCGGAAACCATTGCAGCTCCAAAGGGGGAGGATCCGAGACTGGATCCTCCCCCTTTGTTTACTGTTGGAATCGACTGTAAGTTCCTATCTCAAGCTTTCGGGTGCGAGGACGCGCGTTCTAATTGCTCCCCAGGTCTCACCGTTGCCTCTTGCGCGCGTAGAGTACAAACGGGGAGACGCGGGGACAATACCGCATGGGGCGCATACCCGGGTGACGGCCTCCCCAGTTGCGTCGCCCGGTCGCCGCCATAAACGAGCTGAAAATCTGTTGGCGGGGAGGGCTGGTACAGTGTTCTCCTTAAGCTAATTACAGCATACCGCTAATAGACCAAACGCAGGGTATTGAGGGAAAATACCTGATTATTGAGGGGGATTTGGCTTGAAAACGGCCGGGAAGGGCACTCAGGTTGCGGGACTTGAAAACGGTCGCGAATCGTGTTGGCTGATACCAAACGAATGTGAAAAGTTCGATCGGTGCTGAGGGTGATTCCGCAGATGAATGGATCTTGCCGGTGAAGGAACAGGATCTCGTCTTCGGGGCGCACTCTGGCGACGGCAAAGCTTTTTGCTTGTTGTTTGAGCCCCATCTTCCCCGGATCTATCTCCCGGCTGCCAAGATTGCGCGCAATCATGATGAGTCTTTGAAGCGGGCCCGAAAACGCGGAACCGAAATCGTGGAAGGTTCTGGGGACCGTTCCCGAAAAACTTGGATGCAGGAACGAAGGGCTCTAGTGCTGGATTTAAGACTTGCCACGACTTGCTAGGGGGATATAATTCTATTAAGTTGATTGCCGATGCCAGGGCTCTTAAAATGTTAACTAGTCACCCGAGAAATATGATCCCGTCCGACAGTAAGGGAAGGCACGATTCACAATCGGCCGAACCATTCGGAAATGATCCCATGCCCGGACCGAAATCTTGGGGGAATTCCATGAAGAGTTTACGAATTCTGATTGCCGATGATCACGACCTGGTTCGCCGGGGGATCAAATCCCTAATCGAGTCGCGGCCCGAATGGCAAGTTTGCGATGAAGCTCACTCCGGCCGCGAGGCAGTCGCCAAAGCCGAGGAACGAAAACCCGACATCGTGGTTCTGGACATCGCCATGCCGGAACTGAATGGACTGGAGGCCGCCCGAAGGATCCGGAAGGTGTCGCCCAA
>Ga0209380_10000684_pt1 | contig 23993 bp, 26 predicted proteins | sample HubBroMetageWFT6_FD_188347 | JGI IMG/M metagenome (GOLD analysis project Ga0209380, IMG submission 188347) | Warmed and freeze-thawed soil microbial communities from the Hubbard Brook experimental Forest, New Hampshire - Hubbard Brook CCASE Soil... | ecosystem: Environmental > Terrestrial >... | reverse complement strand
CCTGGTACCCTGTGCCCGACGCCGCCGACCTCTCCGACTCTGGGGTGCATCGACCCGCTCGGGCAGGAGCTGGCAAACTTATTTCCTGCACCGAACACCACTTTGTCCGGCGGCAACTACCTGGCCGATCCGGAACGCAGCGAAACCGAGAACAAGTTCGACATCCGCATTGACAGCACCATCAGCTCAAAGGATAACTTTTTTGTCCGCTACAGTTACGGGAATGACAGCAATTTCCTTCCCTCGCCTTTCAACAACATTCTCGACGGCGGCAGCTTTCAGGATGGCTACAGCAACAATACCGCCGAGGGCTTGGCGGCCAGCGAGATCCACAGCTTTCGCACCAATCTGATCAACGAATTTCGTTTCGGCTTTAATCACCTCAACTCCCATCGCTACAACCTGTTTTCCAACGTTGACGTCGCGCAACAAATTCCTGGCGGGATTCCTTTTCCCGGAGTTCCGTTCGAGGCAGGCCAGAACATCGGCGGCCTGCCTTCGATCGGCTTCGGCGATGGAACTGCGGCCATTGGAGCCTCGGGATACCTGCCTGCCATCGAACATCAGCACAGCTACGTCTTCACCGATAATCTGAGCTGGACGCGCGGACGCCACGCCGTGAAGTTCGGCGGCGAACTGCGCTTCGAACAGTTCACCATCCTGGAGCCTGCCGCCGCTCGCGGGTCAATCGACTTCGGCGGAGGCTTCCTCATCAACGACAATCCCGCCGACCCCGGCACCGGCGGCGAGGCCTTCGCTACTTTTCTGCAGGGCATCAGCGACGGCGGATCGATTACAAGTGTGACCCCCAACATCATTTATAACCGGCAGATTTACTCCGTCTACGCTCTCGATGATTTCAGAGTGACCCCGCGACTCACCCTCAACCTGGGCCTTCGCTACGAACTCTTTACCACGATCAAGGAAGCCAATAACAACCAGGACACTTTCAATTTCAACACCATCTCGCTAATCGCTCCTCATGGACAAAACGCGCAGTTGACACCCACGCTGGGCACGGAGCTGACCATTCAAAATACGAGTTCTCCCGGACTGATCAGTCCCGATCTCAACAATTTCGCGCCGCGGGTTGGGTTGGCTTATCAAATTTTCAACAAGCTCGTCCTCCGCAGCGGCTACGGCATCTTTTACGGCGGACAGGAAAACGGTCCATTTTCAAACCCGAGCCCCGGCTTCAACCCTCCATTCTTGTCTTCGGAAGCTTTCAGCACTCCCTGTGCCGCACCTTTTGCAAATCCCGCGTCCGGCATGGATTGCTCGATCTCGTCTGCGAACAATGGCGGCTTGCCGCTCAATGTTTTGTCGCAGGGGTTTCCCGCTACGTCGCTAAGCGATCCGAATGCGCCGGAGCTGTACTCACTCGATCCACGGTTAGTCACGCCCTACACGCAGCAATGGCACCTGGGATTTGAATACCAGTTGCCCGCCGACACAGTTCTGGAAGTTTCCTACGCCGGGTCGCGCGGACTGAAGCTCTTCGCTTTCTACAACGGCAACCAGGCGGTCCCAGTTCTCGGGACGGAGTCGCTGCCCACGGCGCCCCGCCGTCCGGCGCAGAACAATGATTGGCCTGGCGCAGCCGGTCCCTGCGATTTGAATCCTGCAAATGACTATGCGGATGCCAGCAATTGCAATCCCGCGCTCGATGTCGGCATCGATACCTTCCGCTCGAATGCGTTTTCGAATTACGACTCTCTGCAGGTACGCCTGGAGAAACGTTACTCTCACGGACTTCAGTACGAAGCGGCCTACACGTGGGGGCACGCGCTGGATACTGCTTCCAGCGCCAGTCTGGGATCGGTAAACAACGGAGATTTCCAGGACCAAAGATTTCCTAACCAGAACTACGGCAATTCCGACTTCGACGTTCGCCAACGCTTCGTTTTTAGCTACGTCTACGACCTGCCTTTCGGCCGGGGGCGCAGGTTTGCCAGCGGCGCTTCCGGCGCGAGCAACCAGATTATCGGCAACTGGCAACTCGCGGGCGTGGCTTCGGCCGCAACCGGCAATTACTACACTGCCACGGACATCAATAGTGTTTCCGGCGGCGATTGTGGCGGCACCGTCGGCTACTACTGCTCGCGCCCAAACCTGGTTGGCAATCCTAACGCCAAGCCATGCGTTCCGGGAACGCTGTTCAATACCTGCGCTTTTGCCGACAATACCGTCCTAGGAACCTTCGGCAACGCGGGACGCAATATCATCGAGGGCCCTGGATACAAAACCTGGGACACTTCGGTCGTAAAGCAGTTTCCGATCAGCGAACAAAAACATTTCGAATTTCGCGCCGAGTTCTTCAACATTCTTAACCACGTGAATTACTTGTTTGGACAGTTCGGCGCCATCAGCGCCGAGCCTACGCCGCTGGAACTGGGCCAGAGTGCTTTCGGCTTCCCCTTGTCAGCGCGGAACCCGCGGCAGATACAGTTTGCGTTGAAGTTTTATTTCTGATCGACCGCGCCAGACCCGCGACTGAAGTAAGACGCCACCAGCGCGGTTCCTTTCAGCGCCCGACCTGATCTTGCAGAGCTGGCTCCAGCTCGCTTCGGATGATGCCCATCTCGATATAGATAGGCCGCATGATTTTCCGAATCGACTTCAGTTGCGTCGAAAACCACGCCGATCCCGCGAGGCAGAACGCTCCTGTAATCATGACCGCGTGCGGCGCGCCCAGCCGGTGTGCAAGTCCACCCGCCAGCAGGCTGCCGAATGGTGCCATGCCGACGAAGGCCATCGTGTAATAGCTCATGACCCGGCCGCGCTTATCTTCCGGCACTAATGTCTGAATGACAGTGTTGCTCGCCGCCAAACCCTGCATCATGCCAAAGCCGACAATCAACATGAGAAACAAAGACAGCACGAGGATTCGCGATAGGCCGAAACAGATCAGCCCCGCGCCAAAGAGTGCTGCTGAGATCTGGATCATGCTGGTAAGTCCGCGAACTGTCTTGCGCAGAGCCAGAGAGACCGCGGAGATCAATGCACCTACGCCGGAGGCTCCCAGCAGAAAGCCGAGAGTATGCGGTCCACCATGCAGAACCTTCGAGGCGAAAATCGGCATCAGCACCATGAACGGCATACCCATCAGGCTGACTAAAGCGAAGAGCAAAAGAATGGTTCGTATCGGGGGAAAGCCGCTCACATAGGTCCAGCCGTCTTTGAGTTGCTCGAGCATCGACAAGTGAGAACGTATGGCAGAGGCCACCGTCACGCGCATCATCAGCAGCGACGCGATGACGGCAAGATAGCTGATGCCATCAATCAGGAAACAATAACCCTCCCCCACCGATCCGATGACAAGCCCAGCCAGCGCAGGTCCAACCAGGCGAGCCATGTTGACCATGGAAGAATTGAGCGCGATGGCGTTGCCGAGATCTTGCTTGTCCTCGACCATCTGCACCAGGAAGGCTTGCCGCCCGGGCATGTCGAAGGCATTGATCAATCCCTGGAGGGCACTAAGCCAGATGATCTCGTGGATGTTGATCACTTTGGCGAGCGTCAGAACGGCCAGCGACAGCGATTGCAAACCGGCGAGCGCTTGCGTCCATACCAGAATCTTCCGGCGATCCAAGCGATCGACCAGCACCCCGGCGAAAGGAGCCAGAAGGAATGTGGGAATCTGCCCGGCGAAGCCCACCACGCCCAGCAGTAGCGCGGAACCCGTAAGTCGGTAGACCAGCCAACTGGTGGCGACCCGGGTCATCCAGGTGCCGATCAGCGAAATGCTCTGACCAGTGAAAAACAATCTGAAGTTGCGGTGCCGCAATGCCCGCCACGCGTGCGAAAAGCGCTTGAATGGACTTTGCCCGGTCTCAGTTGCGGCCGAATCGTCTTGCTTCACACTCTATTCTTACTCAAACCGCATTCCAGCGCTCGCTTTCTGGCGGATCGTCCGCACCGTCAAACGGCGAATTTGGAATACACGGAGCGCTGCGTGCACTCAGCGGTACGTCAGGCTGGGATACCAGTCAGAACCTCTGCCTTCGGGGGTGAGATCGAGCAGGTTCCAGAGAGGCCAGATCATATCGACGTGCCGCTGGTTTTGTCCCGCCTCGGCCGGAACTAACAGCAGTTCGGAATGCCAAAAATGGTGAATCTTCCCACCACGGCGCGCAAAGATATTCAGCGATGGTTGTTGGCCTCCTTCGGCATTCTCGCCGTAGTAGTCGCGGTTGTAGTTGTTGCCGGCGGAGGAAAGAAGACGCAGACGGCTCCATCCCCGCTCGCGCGCGAGGGTGCGGATTCTCTCCAACGGCGATTTTGCTATTACTGCAAGACTCATGCGCTGACCGGCGTGGACCGCGGTGGCGTTAAGGGCGTCGATGATGGAACTGCACATCGGGCAAGCTGCTTTCATCTTTGGCCCAAACATGAAGCTGTAGAGGGCAAGAGTATCTCGGCCCGGTTGAAACAGTTGGGAGAGCGAGACCTTCGTTGTGGTCGAGTCATTGAGATCAACCGGGCCCTCGTCAAAAACATAGTCTTCGGGTATCTCGCCACCCACGGGAAGCTCACGGCGCAAAGTAGCAACTTCTTCAACGCGCCGTCTCAGGTCGATCTCCGCTTGCAGTAACTGGTTGCGAGCATGGCGGTAGGAATCACTTTCACCGGGGAATCGAAAAGAGTGCTCCACGTTTCCTCCACAGCGTCAGAGTTGGTGCCAGAGGTCGAGTTAGAGGGTACATCAAAATAGAGGTAGGCTCCCGAGAATCGCGCGCCCTCACGTAAGATGGAAATTGCCGCGCAGAAAAACAGAGTTGAGCGTGCTATATTGCGGTCGGTTTCAGGAGAGCATATGACCCGACGCCTTCGTGCGATTGGCTTTGCCGGCTGGTTGCTGCTCTTTGTTGCCGGACTGTCGGCGTCGCTGTCCGCGCAGACGCTGCAGATCATGGATGCAGAAGGCCACTCGACTACTCTGACGGCAACACAGATCGCGAACTTGCCGCACGTGACCGTTGAAGCTCAAGATCACGAAGGCGACGCTCGGTTTGATGGAGTACCACTCTCCGCCCTGCTTCCAGCGGCAGGCATTCCACTGGGCGACGCTTTGCGCGGACCGCGAATGGCTGAGGTGCTGCTGGTGAGCGCAGCCGACGGATACAAAGTCGCTTTTGCTCTGGCAGAAATTGATCCGGCCTTCGCCACGCGCCAAATCATCCTGGCAGACAAGCGAGACGGCAAACCGCTCGACGCCAAAGAAGGCCCGTTCCGGATCGTCGTGCCAGGCGATAAGCGGCCGGCACGATGGATCCGGCAAGTCAGAGAGCTGAGGATTAAGGCCATCGAATGATATTGGCTCGCTTGGGACCGAAAAGAGCTTAACGTACAATCAACCCGGAGGTGGGATCATGCGTAAGATTAAATCAGTTGCGCTCCTCACAGTCACGATGATGATCGCGATTACGGCGGCGGGATCGAAAATCGAGGGCATGACCACGCTGAAAGACGTCCAGCCGACCGGAATGACCGACAAGACCCACAAGAATCAGCAATACGATCTTTCCTTTGCGGCATCGGGCAAGCAGTATACCTGCCGCACGAACGAGAAGGAGTCCTTGAAGGCGACCGATTTCATCGTCGGCAGCGACTTGAAGTACGAGATCGGCGGCAACAGGGGCAAGCTGAAGAGCAGCAGCGGCAAGCAAATTGAATGCACCATCGTGAGGGTCGCAGATTTACCTGTTTCCCAGCGCTGAACCGGATCATCGCAATTGCAATTCCGGCGGCTTACAAATCCCCCGCGATGATTCTTCCTGAAGAAAGGACTAGAGCGTGATCGTTGGAGTTCCGAAAGAAAGCTATCCCGGAGAGCGCCGCGTCGCCTTGGTCCCTGCCGTCATCCCGACGCTGGCCAAGGCTGGACTAGAAGTCGTGATCGAGCCGGGCGCGGGGGAAGGGTCCGGTTATCCGGATGCAGCTTACATTGAGAAGGGTGGAAAGGTTCTTGCCAATCGGGCCGGGGTCTTCGCTGCCGCTGACATTATTGTGCAGGTGCTTTGCTACGGTTCTAATGATGTGACCGGGAAAGCCGACCTTCCTCTGTTGCGGCGCGATCAGTTGCTGATTGGATTTCTCCGCCCTTTTGGTTCCGCTGAGGTGATCCAGCAGATTGCGGCAGCCGGAGTTACTGCATTCTCGGTCGAACTTGTTCCCCGCACTACCCGCGCCCAAAGCATGGATGCGCTTTCCTCTATGGGAACGATTTGCGGTTACAAAGCCGTACTGCTGGCGGCGGAAACTTCGATCAGAATTTTTCCCATGATGACCACGGCAGCGGGCACCATCACACCGGCGCGAGTGTTCGTGATCGGCGCCGGAGTGGCGGGGCTGCAAGCCATTTCGACAGCGCGCCGGCTGGGTGCGGTCGCGTCCGCCTACGATATGCGCCCGGCTGCGAAGGAGCAGGTTCAGAGCCTGGGTGGCCGCTTCGTCGAATTACCGCTGGAAGCGCAGAACGCGCAGGATGCCCGTGGCTACGGTACCGCGCAGGATGAAACGTTCTACGCCCGCCAGCGCGAACTCCTGACTCGCGTAGTTGCTGAGAGTGACGTGGTGATTACCGCTGCGGTGATTCCGGGGAAAACCTCACCTGTCCTGATCACCGCCGATATGGTCAAAGGGATGGCCCCTGGCTCCGTGATCGTCGATCTCGCTTCCGAGCGCGGCGGCAATTGCGAACTCACCCGCACCGGAGAGACGGTAAAAGCCCACGGCGTCACGATTATCGGCGCCATCAATCTGGCCAGCAGCGTGCCGTACCACGCCAGCCAGATGTATGCCCGCAATGTGGCCACATTTCTTGCCTACATGGTGAAAGAGGGCAAGCTGCAACTGAATCCTCAGGATGAGATTATCCGCGAAACCATGGTTACGCACGTCGGAGAAATCGTGAACACGAGAGTGCGGGAGTTTTTCAAACTGCCGGCGCTGGCGGTCGCCGGCGGGTAGATGCAGATAAAGCGCTCGAAGCTGCTGCGCTGATGCGGTTTTTCTGAGAACCGAGAACTGAAAACCGAGAACTGGATATTATGAACTCCAACCTGATCGACGCACTTTTCATTTTCATGCTGGCGTGCTTCATTGGCTTCGAAGTGATCCGCCACGTGTCGCCTCTGCTCCACACGCCGCTGATGTCGCTGACCAACGCTCTCGACGCCATTGCAGTCGTTGGTGCGATTGTGCTGGTGGGCGAACGCAAGAGCGAATTCGCCACGGTGCTGGGCGTGATTGCCATCGTCGCCGCTACCAGCAACGTGGTCGGCGGATTCCTGATCACCGACCGCATGCTCAAGATGTTCAAGACCAGCCGTCCTGCGAAGAACACGGGTGGAAAATAAATGAACCCTGAGTTCGCCGGAAGCCAGTACGCCATCGAATTTATCTATCTCATCGCCAGCGCACTGTTCATCATGTCGCTGAAGTGGATGAGTTCGCCTGCCACTGCCCGCCATGGAATCTGGGCGGGTGAGGTCGGCATGGTGCTGGCCATCGCCGGCACTCTGCTGCGCCACGGCATCGTCGATTGGAAGTGGATCATCATCGCGCTCGTGTTGGGCAGCGGCATCGGCATCCCCCTTGGCATGGTGCAGATGACCGCCGTCCCGCAGCGGACCGCGCTTAGCCACGCTTTCGGAGCGCTCTGCGTCACCCTGGTCGGCACGGCGGAATTTTATTTGCGCACGCCGAACGTGCCGAAATTCATGATGTCGGTTTTGTCGATGGAAGTAATCCTCGGTGGCCTGACCTTCACCGGCAGCTTGATGGCGGCAGGAAAGCTGCAGGAAATCCTGCCGCAGCGGCCCATCACATACAAGGGCCAGAATCTCGTCAACTTTCTGCTGCTCGGCGTCGCCGTTGCCAGTGCGGTTTACCTTGTGTTACATCCGGAAGCAAAGCAGTTGTTCCCGTTGATCGTCGGTATTTCGGTGATCTTCGGCGTCATGCTTATCATCCCGATCGGCGGCGCCGACATGCCGACGGTGATTTCGCTCTTGAATGGATACGCCGGATTGTCGGCCGCGGCGATGGGATTTGTGCTCGACAGCAAGTTGCTCATCATCGCCGGCGCGCTCGACGGATCTTCCGGTCTGATTCTTTCGGTCATCATGTCGAAGGCGATGAACCGCTCGTTTACCAATGTTTTATTCGGCGCGTTCGGCCAGGTGCAGGCCTCCGCTGCCGGAGGGCAGGAAGCCACGCCGGTGCACAGCGCCACGGCAGAAGAGTCAGCTGCGATTCTTTCCGCAGCTAACAAAGTGGTGATCGTCCCCGGCTACGGAATGGCGGTGGCGCAGGCGCAGCACAAGGTGCGCGAGCTTTATGACATTCTCACCAAAAAGGGCGTCGACGTTCGCTTCGCCATCCATCCCGTCGCCGGACGTATGCCCGGCCACATGAACGTGCTGCTCGCCGAGGCCGACATTCCCTACGACCGCCTCATCGAAATGGAGGAAATTAACGGCGACTTCCCGCAAACCGACGTTGCCCTCGTGATCGGCGCAAACGACGTCACCAACCCGGCCGCGCGCACTGACGCCACCAGCCCCATCTACGGCATGCCCATCCTCGATGTCGACAAAGCTCACACCGTCATGGTGATCAAACGCAGCATGAGCCCCGGCTTCGCGGGTATCGACAATCCCCTTTACTATCTCCCGAACACCCTGATGCTCTTTGGGGATGCCAAACAGTTTGTGGGCGCGATCGTGCGGGAATTGAGTGGGGGACACTAGCGGCCGGAGGCCAATTCCTCCGTGATAGCGTGATATCAGATCATGTGATATCATGATATCGAGATATAGAAACATGGCTCAGCTTCTGGTTAGAAATCTCGAGAACGCGGTGAAGGCGCGTCTCCAGCGCCGTGCACGGCGCAATGGCCGCAGCATGGAGGAGGAGGTTCGGGACATTCTGCGCGCAGCGGTGCATAAAGATGAAAACACTCCCACAGGCGGGTTGGGGACCGAAATCTCCAAGATTTTCGCCAAACGCGGACTGGATCGCCCGATCCAGGAATTGCGCGGCTACACAATCGAGCCTCCTACGTTCGAGGAATGATCATCCTGGATACCAATGTGCTCTCCGCGTTAATGTTGCGGACCCCGGATGAAAAAGTGGCGGCATGGCTTGACCGGCAGCCCCGAACGTCAATCTGGACGACTTCGGTTACGATTTTTGAAGTTCGTTTCGGGTTGGAGATCATGCCAAGCGGAAAAAGGCGCTCTGGCTTGATTGAGGATGTCGAACAATTGCTGACCAGTATTAACCATCGCGTCGCTCCCTTCGATACTGAGGCCGCACAACAAGCGAGCGCCTTGATGGCTTCGCGAAAAATTCAGGGACGTCCTCGCGAACTGCGCGACACGATGATCGCTGGAATCGTCCTTGCCCGCCATGCCACACTGGCGACGCGCAACGTTTCACACTTCGATGATATCTCCAGGATCCTCGTAGATCCATGGACTACGAGCGCTTGACGATCGACAGCGGGAGAGTCACCTCTGAGACTGAGGACAGTCAAAATAGTACGAAGGACAATACGACATCCGCCGAGCGTTCGAACTAACAAGATTGCCGTGGCTCAGTTGATCCGCCAGGTCGTTCACATCGTCGGCTATTAGCCGCATCATCTGAATGCTATTCAGGTCGGTGACGTGTCTCTGCAGCCGGGTACTATCAAGTCCGTATGGCCTAACCCGCCGTGTAACAGATTCGATTGGACCGCCGAACCTCTTTAAGAAGTCCACGACGGCCTGCTGGTTGTAGTGATTTGAATCCTCCATGGTCTTTCGCGTCACGTCCGATGGGCCACCGAAAACAAGAGTTGGCCTATTCCCGAGCCTGTTATCTTGGAACTCCAATACATCGCTGGCGAGTGTGCGAAATTCCTGCGTCATGGTTTTTATCGATTTGCCGTGAGTTAGTGCTGCCGATCGCGCACGATCACTTTCCGCAGTTGCAGCTCTTGTTTCCCGGACACTGATCCGACGTGTTAGTTCTTGAACGTCTCTAGTCAGCTGCGAGTTTGCAGAGACAAGAGAGTTTAGTTCGCTAAACGCAGTTCGGGTTACCGTTCGGAGGTGAATAAAGTTGTATAACTGCGAGAACAGCCCGCCCACCGTCAACAAGGCGATAGCCATCTTTCCAAACCGTCGCAGTCTCTTGGGGGGAGCCCCCCCAGTACTTATTACAGTCAGTTTGGCCATTTCCATCCTCCACTTCGCTTGGAATATACCCACGGACGCTGTAAAATCAATATGCGAAAGGACGTAGATGTGGTTCGCGTGTTTCGCCAACCCAGCCGCGTCAAACTTCTTATTCGTTAATTCCCCGCGGTCCCTGTAGCTTCCCAGTCGAAGCCAGAAGAAAAGAAGAGAAACCAGAACCCATGCTTTCAGTCAGCAATGTTTCCATGCGCTACGGCGCCAAAATTCTGTTTGATGAAGTCTCCACGGCTTTCACGCCGGGCAAGCGCTATGGCCTGACCGGCCCCAACGGCGCAGGCAAATCCACGTTCATGAAGCTGCTTAGCGGAGAAATCGAGCCGCAAAAAGGCACTGTCGTTCGTCCGCGCAAACTTGGCGTGTTGAGCCAGGATCAGTATGCTTTCGACGCGTTCACGGCAATCGACTCGGTCATCATGGGCAACAAGCGCTTGTGGGCGGCGATGCAGGAGCGCGACGCGATTTACTCGAAGCCCGACATGACCGACGAAGACGGCATGAAACTTGGCGAACTGGAAGGTATTGTCGGCGAGGAAGACGGTTATACGGCGGAGAGCGATGCGGCGATTCTGCTCGACGGCCTGGATATTCCCGAAGAACTTCATTCCCGCAAGATGAGCGAGCTGCAGGGTGGGCAGAAAGTTCGCGTACTGCTGGCTCAGGCCCTGTTCGGGCATCCGCAGGCGTTGCTGCTGGATGAGCCGACCAACAATCTGGATTTGGATTCGATCCACTGGCTGCAGGGATTTCTAAATGCCTATGACGGCGTGGTGATTGCGATCTCCCACGACCGCCACTTTCTCAATAGCATTTGCACGCACATCGCAGATATCGACTACGAAACCATCATCACTTACACCGGATCGTATGACGAGATGGTGCTGGCCAAGACCCAGGTGCGCTCACAGATCGAGTCGCAAAACGCGCAGCGCGAGAAGAAGATTTCGCAGTTGAATGAGTTCATCGCGCGGTTTGCGGCGGGAACGCGGTCGAGCCAGGTGCAGTCGCGGCGCAAGGAAGTGGAGCGGCTGCAGGTCACGGAGCTGGCCAAGTCGAATATTGCGCGGCCCTACATCAAGTTCGAGCAGAAGCGGCCTTCGGGCAAACACATTCTCGAGGTCGAGCACCTGAGCAAGGCTTACGGCGACAAGCAGGCGATTCGCGACTTTACCGCCAGCATCACGCGCGGAGAAAGAATCGCGCTGATGGGACGCAACGGGGCAGGGAAGACCACGCTGGTAAATGCGCTGCTGGCGAATTCTCCGACCACACCAGAAGCCGAGTTGCGTAAAACCTCCGGCTACGACGGCGCATTCGTTGATTCCGGAAAAGTAATCTGGGGGCACGAAGCGTCCATCGGATACTTCGCACAAGACCATCGCAGCCTGATCGAAGGCGGAACGACCGTGCTCGAATGGCTGCATCAGTGGAATCCGGCAGCGGTCGGCGAGGAGATTCGCGGCCTGCTCGGGCAAATGCTCTTTCAACGTGAAGAAGCGACGAAATCCACCAACGTGCTTTCCGGCGGGGAAGCTGCGCGCCTGCTCTTCTGCAAGCTCATGCTCCAGAAGCCGAACGTGCTGGTGCTTGACGAACCCACGAACCACCTCGACCTCGAAGCCATCAATGCACTGAACATTTCCCTGCAGCGGTATCAGGGAACGGTATTTCTTGTTTCCCACGATCATGATCTGATCGACGAAGTGGCGACGCGCATCTGGCACTTCGAGAGCGACCACCAGCTCACCGACTTCAAGGGAACCTACGAGGAATATCAGGCTGCGGTTGCCGTCTAAGGGACAATCGAAGAGATCTGTCATCGCGAGCGCAGCGAGGAATCCGGGTTGCACCATTTTCGAGGCATGTAAATCATCCAGGTTCTCCACAGATTTCCACAAGTGTTTGCTGTTGCGTTTCGAGCCGCAAGTTGCGCATAATGACGCGTAATACCCGGCGCTAGCCGTTTGGGCGCGGGAAGTTGCGCATAGTCGTGTACAGTCGAGCCGATCTAATCAGAATTCTTCATCTCACGCCGCGCCAGCTGCCGAACTGGGAGCGCGCAGGGTTGATTGCGGCCTCTCCCGCCTATTCTTTTTCCGATCTGCTAAAGATTAAGAAAGTTCGCGACCTGTGCGCCATGCGAGTGCGGCCGGCGGTGATCCGGGAGTCGCTGGAGGCCATGCAGAAGCAGGCCTCCGGCATGGGAAATCCCTTGGTCGATGCAGGCGTGTCCTCCACCAATAAGCATCGCGTGGCGTTCCGTCATGAAGGCCGGCTGCTGGAGCCGATCGCAGGCCAGTTTGTGATGGACTTCGCGACGCGCGAAAAAGTCGTCACCAGCACGCCGATTCCCACTCCCGAGCCGGGCCCCCAGGAAAACGAGGCCGCAGTGTGGTTCGCCCGCGGCATCGCACTGGAAGAAGATCCGGCCACGCAAACCGAAGCGCTGGCTGCGTACCAGAAGGTGCTCGAGTTCGAGCCCAGCCATGCTGCAGCTCACATCAATCTGGGAACTCTTTATTACAACCGCCAGGACTTCACGCTGGCGGAAAGGCACTACCGCGCCGCGCTGCAATCCGATCCACGCTACGCACTGGCCTATTTCGACCTGGGCAACGTTCTCGACGAGACTGGCCGCGTGCAGGAAGCCATCCAGACCTACAAAATGGCGATCCTGCTCGCTCCAACCTACGCCGACGCACACTACAATCTCGCCCTCGCCTACGAAAAAACCCGCGAGCCCCGCAAAGCTCTCAAGCACTGGCAGGCCTACATCAAGCTCGACACCACAGGCCCATGGTCTGTGCATGCCCGCAATCAGATTCAGCGGATACTGCAGGCCGATACGCTGAAGCTCGTGCACACCAGGCGCGGCTGATCTAGTCCGATCTCATTTTCGGTTTCCCACCTCGTCGGCCAATCACGCTAGCATTCCAAGAAAGCTTGTAGAATGGTGACATAGGCTTATGCAACGGATCTACCTCGACAACAACGCCACCACGCCGGTCCTGCCGGAGGTGCTCGAAGCCATGCGGCCGTATTTTGGCGAGCATTTTGGCAATGCGTCGTCGATCCATCACCATGGGCAGGGAGCCCGCGCTGCGGTAGAGCGGGCGCGGGATTCGGTGGCTTCGCTGCTCGGCTGCCGGTCTGCGGAGATTGTTTTCACCAGCGGTGGTACTGAGGCCGACAATCTTGCCATTGCGGGGCTTACGACCCCGGGTGATCACGTCATCACTTCCAGCGTCGAGCACCATGCTGTGCTTTATGCCTGCAAGCATCTCGAGGAAACGGGCTCCGAAGTGACCTATCTGCCGGTGGATGGCCGCGGCTTGGTCGATCCCGATGACGTGCGACGAGCGTTGCGGACCAACACCAAGCTTATTTCGATCATGATGGCGAACAACGAGACGGGAGTGCTACAGCCGGTCGAAGAGATTGGAAGGATTGCGGCGGAAGCCGACGTTTACTTCCATACCGATGCCGTGCAGGGCGCGGGGAAGGTTCCGATCGATGTGAAGCGGATCGGGTGTGATGCGCTTTCAATCTCCGGCCACAAGATGCACGCGCCGCAGGGAGTGGGCGCACTCTGTGTTCGCAAGGGGACACATCTGCAGCCGCTGTTCTATGGCGGCCGTCATGAGCGTTCGCGCCGCGCCGGAACCGAGAATGTTCCCGGCATTGTCGCTCTTGGCAAAGCTGCAGAGCTGGCGACGGAAGGTTTCGAGCGCGGTGAAGACACGAAGATGTCTGCCTTGCGCGACCGCTTGCAGCGGGGAATTCTGGCCCAGGTCGAAGATGCCGGAGTGAACGGCGATGGCGCGCCGCGCGTCCCGAATACGACAAACATTTATTTCGACCATATCGAGGGCGAATCGATGGTGATTTCGCTCGACCTCAAGGGTTTGGCAGTCTCTACTGGTGCAGCATGTTCCTCGGGAGCGATTGAACCATCTCACGTGCTTGTGGCCATGGGGTTTCCGACTGATCGGGCGCGAGCCAGCATCCGCTTCAGCTTGGCCAAGCAAAACACCGAGGAGGAAATTGATTTAGCACTCGCGTTGGTGCCGGAGACGGTGGCGCGGCTCCGGGAACTGTCACCGACGTACAATAAGCAAGTTGTTAGCTCTTAGCATGCAAGACTCGAAGACCATCGCTGTAGCCATGTCGGGCGGAGTCGATTCCTCGACCGTTGCGGCCATGCTCTGCGCCGAGGGACACAACGTTATCGGCCTGACCATGCAGCTGTGGAACCAGCGCCGGCTGGCCGGACACGAAGGCATGCCCGAGCAGGTGACCGGGCGTTGCTGCTCGATCGACGACGTCTACGACGCCCGCCGTGTGGCCGAGCACCTCGGCATTCCTTATTACGTGGTGAATCACGAAGAGCGCTTCGAGCGCGACGTGGTGCGTCCGTTTGTCGCCGAATATCTCTCGGGGCGCACGCCGATTCCTTGCAGCCTCTGCAACAATCATCTGAAGTTCGATCAACTCCTCGTCGTCGTTCGGCAGATCGGCGCCGATTGCGTTGCCACGGGCCACTACGCTCGCGTCGAGTACGATGACTCTCGCGGTCGCTGGCTGCTCAAGCGTCCCGCTGATCGCAGCAAGGACCAGACGTATTTCCTCTTCGGCCTCACTCAGGAGCAACTTAGCCGGACGCTCTTTCCGCTCGGTGGAATGACCAAGCCGGAGGTTCGCGAGCTCGCCCGGAAGCAGGGCCTGGCTCTTGCCGAGAAGCCGGACTCGCAGGAGATCTGCTTCGTCCCCGGCGGCGATTACAAGCGCTTCATCGACGCCTATCTCGCCGAGGGTGGCGAGGCTCTGCCGGAAACTGCAGGCGAGCTGGTAACGACAGATGGCGAAGTGATTGGCGAGCATGCCGGTATTCACAACTTTACCGTGGGCCAGCGCAAGGGCCTGGGCGTTGCGACCGGATCGCCGCTCTATGTGATCCAGATCAACGGAGCCGATAGGCAAATCGTGGTTGGCGGGGACGAGCACCTTTATACGCGAACGCTTCGCGCCCGGCGCGTGAATTTCATATCAGTCGACGATCTGCGCGAGCCCATGCGCGTCTCCGTGAAGATTCGGCACCGCCACGAACCTGCTCCGGCCGTACTTGAGAAGGTTAATGACGATGAAGTTCTGGTCACCTTCGATCAACCGCAGCGCGCCATAACTCCCGGGCAGGCCGCTGTTTTCTACGACGACGACCTCGTCGTCGGCGGCGCTTGGATCGCTTAGATAAAGAGAGTCACGCGCGGATGGGCCACAGTTCGGCCAGGGCGAGCGCCACCGCAATTCCCAGTGACACTTCCACAAAACGATGCGCAGCCACGATCCACGCCGGACTTTGGTGCGCGACCAATAGAATGATGCTTAGCGTAATCGCAGCAAAACGGTAAGCGCCACGTACTCGGAGAAACGCGCAGAGCGCTCCGCATACGAAGATCGCAACGGCGTACATTAGCAGGCTGGAAGGGAAAAACGTGCCGATCAAAGCCGCTAAGACCGCGCCCAATGCAGTTCCTGCAAAACGCTGCCATGACACAATTCTTGGATCGATCGTGGACTGGATAATCACGATGGCGGAAATCGGCGCCCAGTAAGACTCGGGAAGCTTCAGAAGACGGGCCAATAGCAATGACACAACTGCCGCGATCGTGGTCCGTACCGCATCCAGAAGCATTGCTAATGTAAGTTTTGGCGTATTCGGCATAGTGTCTGACTGGACAGCAAATCCTCTCAGGAAGAGAATAATGGACATGCGAAGTGCGCGTTTGAGCAAGGTCATACTGCTCGCAGTCATATTGCTTGCGGCCCTGGGATATTTCTGTTCTGCGTTTCCGCTTTGGGCGCAAACATCGGATTCTCCATCGAGCGACGCGAGCAAGTCATGGACAGACCTCACCCAATCGCAAAGCGACGGCGCCAACCCAACGCGCAGCATCGAAACTCACACTCGAAGCGGCAACCGCACGGTCGACAACCAATCGCTCCAGCGCCGCGACGCTGACGGAAATTTCGAACCCTATCAGGACATCGAAAAAACGACCGTGAAAGTCGACACGACCACCACGCGAACTACCACACGCACCTATGGGCGCGACGCCGATGGCGCCAAAACGCTGGTGCAGGTCACAGAAGAAGATACGCACACGCAACCGGGAGGCGATTCTTCCGTGGTGCGTTCTACCTCGAATCCGGATGCCAACGGCAACCTTCAGCTGGTTCAACGCGAAATTGAGGAGACGAAAAAGAGCAGCAAAGACGTTGAGGAAACAAAGAAGACGGTGATGCTGCCCGGTGCTGAAGGCGGTCTGATTCCCACGATGATGGTCCAAGAGCGCCGTACGCAACAAGGGAAGGACATCGTGGAATTGCAGAAAACCACGCTGCTTCCCGATGTGAACGGCAACTGGCAAGTGAGTGAAGTCGAGCAGGCCACTACGCGGCAAGACGGCAGTAACCGCACTACGGAAGAGCGCATCTCGCGCCCCGACGCTAATGGCAAGCTAGCGGAAGTCTCTCGCACGGTGAGCACGGACTCCGCGGACAAGAGTTCAGCAAACAAGAGTTCAGCAAACAAGAGCAGCAGCGTGGAAACTTATTCGATCGATGTTCCGGGGGCGCCTCGCGACGGCAGCCTGCATCTTGTGGAACGCGCAACCACGAATCAGAGCACCAGCCCCACTGGTCAGCAAAACACAATACGCCAGATAGAGCGGCCTGACCCCGGCGATCCGGGCGCGGGATTGCGCGTGACGATATTAACCACGGACACAGTTCGGCCGGGTCCTTCCGGAGCGCAAGCCACGCAGACCATCCAAATGCGAGATGCAAACGGCAGTTTCGGTGTGGTCTCGGTCGACACCGCAAAATCTGACAACATTCACGCCGTGCAGGTGCAGATAGCACCTTCCGGGCCGCCGAAATAGATTCAAACTATCGTTTTCTCGAACCGAGCCTCCCAGGGCTGAGCGAATCGGCACCGAGCAAATCGGTACCGAGCGAATCAAGGAAGGATACGCCGGATGTCTTGAGCTTTTGCTCCAGCCGAGCCGTGCAATCGCAATCGCCGCACGCCCAAGGCTCGCTCCCATTCTCATCACGGCACTTCCGCCGGTCATGGGCGTCCTGCACCTTCGCGAGATCGAAATATTCTTCCCAGTAAGGCTGCTCCTCCTGCAGCGGTGTCGGACAGTAACAGACTTCCACCCAGCGTACCGTGTCGTCGTCGCAGAGTCGCGCATTGCTCATGTTGCGCAGGTATTCACCTTCGGCGACCGAGCCTTGGCCGAGGGTTTCATTCTCAATAGCCTTCAGGAGATCGCCTTCGCGACCTTGTTTAATGCGGGCTCGAACCAGATAACGCATGCGGGGAAAAGGAACGACGTTGTATTACAGTTCACTGCCGCGAAAAATTCACGGCGGAAGATTGAATACTTTTAGATGAACATCTCGTCTTGCGGCACTGGCCGGCGCGCTTCGCGGCTGCCGCCGTTTCTGCGGCTGCGGCTACCGAGCAGGAATTCGACGCCCGCCGTGACGCCCTGAATCAGCCCTGAGAATTGCCGCACCGGCGAGATCACGGTTTTGTGCACCATGTCGGAAGTCTCTTCCACGCGGTCGAGCGTACGAGTGAGCAATTCATCGGCACGGATGATTTGCAGGCGTGCTCGATCCACCGCGTCGTTCATGGTGGCGTCCATGCGTTCCACCTGCGCGCGCACCGAGCGCGTCGTTTCGGTCAGATTGTCGGCAATCACCGTCAGCTTGGGCTGAAGCTCTGCCAGCATCATCTGCGCCGTTTCCACCGCAGGCAGAACTTTCATCCTGACTTCAAAGGCCAGTGCCTCGATGCGGGCGCTGCTCTGGCGCGCACCCAAATACAATGCCACAAGAATGCCCGCCTGCAGAACTACAGCAGCCGCCGTCACCGCGATAAAGAGTAGAGTAAGGTTTTCCATTAAGCGCTCTCCTGAGCCTCGTGGGCTCTAAGAGGTTACAGGTTCTTGGGCGCCCCGGTCTCGGTCGTAGCCTCTTGATAGGCTTGTTTGCCGGCCTCGTAGGCGGCGCGGAATTGATCCTTCTGCTGATTGACAACCTCGCGGCCACGATCCACCCACCCCGCCGCCTGCTCCCGAGCTTCGCGCGCCCTGCCGCGCACGTAATCGCGCCCTTCCTCAGCCCGAGCGCGGAGCACATCACGCGTCTCGCTGCCCGCCCGCGGAGCGTAGAGAATTCCTGCTAACGCACCCAAACCCAACCCGGCTAAGAACCATCCAAAACTGTTACCACCGTTGCTCTCACTGTCCGACATGGCAGAAACCTCCCGGCTATAAGGGCCGACAATCGGATGTTAGCACCCGCATGGAGGAAATACAATTACAGCAAAACCCGCAAGCAGCCGGGTAGATCACTGCACAAGCGAAGCTTTTTGCAGCCGCCTGCGCGATCAAACTCCACTTGGAGCCAAGCTTATGATCGAATGTTGACGATTGAACTTCGATTGCCTACTTCTTTGTTGGAGGAGTGGGGGCCGGAGTAGGTGTTGCTGGCTGCGTTTTGACAGGAGCCGATTTCACTCCCTCCAGAACCGACTTGGGCCCGCCCTGTTTAATGGCGTTGACGGACAGTGTGATCGACGTCAGCATGAATAAAACTGCCGAAATTGTGGTCGCTCTGGAGAGCGTGGTAGCAGCGCCGCGCGGTCCAAAGGCCGCCTGACTGCCCTGTCCGCCGAAGGCGGCCGAGATGTCCCCAGCCTTGCCGCTTTGCAGGAGAACCACCACTATCAGAAACAGACAAACGATCACATGGATGATGGTGACAAGGATGATCATGGAATCAACAGATCCTTAAACTATTCGGAATGAATGCATTGGTGCGGAAGGGGGGATTTGAACCCCCACGCCTTTCGGCGCCACCCCCTCAAGATGGTGTGTCTGCCAGTTCCACCACTTCCGCACGGATGTGAAACAGCACCATTGGGGCTTTTCGATTATAACAGAGGGAATCTGTCGCCGCGGGGGATCGAATCCTCTGCGCCGATCACGCCTCGCGCGATCTCGCCGAAGCAACGCGACGAATCACAATGCGAGTGCGCTTGGATGGAAGCTCAGAGACCCGAGGTCTGAAGCATGTCGGATGACTCCGCCACCGAGATTCTCCGCTACTATAGTGAGGCCGACGAAGCTTTTCGCCTTTGCACTGGATGGTTTCAACTCGAGCAGGCACGCACGCGGGAGCTGATTCTTCGCCACATTCCACCGGCACCCGCGAAGGTGCTCGATGTCGGAGGCGGAGCTGGGGCCTACGCCTGCTGGCTGGCCTCACGCGGATACGAAGTCCATCTGATCGACCCCGTGCCGCGTCACATAGAGCAAGCCCGGGCGGCTTCGGAGAAACAACCGCAGCATCCCCTGGCCTCAGCCGTAGTTGGAGACGCCCGCCAACTCGAGCACGCGAGTCAAAGCGCCGATGCAGTCCTGCTGCTCGGTCCCATGTATCACCTTACGGAACGAACGGACCGGCTTGCGGCCTTGCGCGAATCCCATCGGGTGCTGCGCTCCGGAGGCCGGTTGTGGGCGGCTGCGATCAGCCGTTTTGCATCGTTTCTTGATTCTCTTTCCGGCGGATTCTTCGGCCAGCCTGAGTTTGCCCCCATCCTGGAGCGCGACCTCTCCGATGGCCAGCATCGCAATCCTACCGACAACCTTACCTACTTTACCGACGCGTTTCTTCACCTCCCGGAGGAGTTCGCCGCAGAAGTGTCAGAGGGTGGCTTCGAATCGATTGAGTTGTTTGCCATCGAAGGCCCAGGCTGGCTGGCGAGGGATTTCGACCGCCTGTGGGACAGTCCAGAGCACCGCGAGCGACTCCTCGGTTTATTGCGGAAGGTCGAACGTGAGCCCACGTTGATCGGCGCCAGCTCTCACATCCTCGCTCTGGGACGGAAGCGATGACTGGGCAAGCAGGTCGTTTCCGCTAGGCTGTGTCTTGGTAGAGTTTCGTAGTTGTCGCATGCGAGCCCACCGGCGGCTGGCGCGGCAACAATGCGATGCCTTCCTGCCGGTCGTGAACCAGCGTCCAGAGCGCAGCGCATTGGTCGCACAGCCAGTATCTCTCCAGGCGCCGGGGCGGCTGCCGCATGCGCGGAGAAGGTGTCATCCCTTCCGACTTGCCGATACAGGATGCCTCGACCAGAAAGAGTCTGCCTTGGCCCAAACGAAGAAAAGGTCTCAAACAGTGCAAATTGGCACAGTGGCTGAGCATAATGCCCTCCGCCGACTGCTGTTCGATCCAGATTTGTAACGCAGCCAGGTTCCCAAGCCCATGCATGTAACATGCCAGATTCGGCGGAATCCGGCGACCGAAATTCTTGGCATTTACGCGGTGTCGCGAGCTCGGGTCTGGTGCCGCAGTGCCGATTAGTCGGCACGGTGCCGGGCATTCGTCTTTGCGGCCTGAGTTCAGGCCAGCCCCGCGTTGTCCGTCGTTAATCGACGCCCTCAGTGCACCAGCGCTCCCATAACCGCCACGACCAGTCCCACCACGCTCAACACAATCCCCAGGTGCCAAAAGATTCGCCGTCCCGATAAGAGCGTAATCGACGTAATCACCAGTCCAATCTCCAGGAACACCTCAGCCAAGTCGTAGCGATCGGCGCGATTCCTTTCCATCGCAACCTCCCGTTCCAACTTCTGCGCTTCTGTTTGAATTTCGTCCTTCTCCTTTTTGTAGCGATCGGCCTCCTGGCTGTACTTCTCGCGGACGTCGGCCGCAGTGCTGGCGTTATTGGTGGCCACGAACAGTTCGTCTTCATGCTGCCGAATGTTCTTGGCCTGGTAAAACGCCCACTGATCTGACGATTTTGCCTGCAGCACGACTTCCTCGGTGTGTGCCCGGTGCCCCAGCAGAGACACCACCGCGACCAGCACTGCCAGCACCGCCATGGTCAGCGATACCGCCGCCAGCGACCGGTCCTCCCTAGCTTTCTCTGCCTGCTCGCGCAATTCTTGAGCTTCGTCTGCCATATTTACTCTCCGATTTGTATGTCGCAAGACCATTGCAAAAGATTTCGCGTCAGCATACTACAAGCGGTCGATTCTGTTCCGCATATAGTCCAACCGGCTGAAAGGGAGTTGACTGAAACGAAATCACTCCCAGCTGCACTATTCCCGAAAGAAGTACGAAGTCGGTAAAACGCAAGCACCACAGGAGGGAAGTGCATGAAGGGCACAATTTCTCTGGTTGTTCTGTCGATAGTGTCGCTGTGTCCGAGTATCGGCCGGGCGCAGGTCGCCAATCACCCGGTTCTCAGCGTGAAGGTTCCTTTCGAGTTTGTGGTTGGAAATCGAACCTTCCCCGCCGGAACCTACAAGTTCCAATCTCTGCTCAACTCTGTCGCCGGCAAGGATGCCATCGAAGTGCTCACAGTGCGCGGCACGGAGGGTCATCTGTATCAGGCTGTTGTAACCGACATTGCCGCGATCACTGCTGAATCGAGCAAACCACGGCTGTTGTTCACTCGGAGCGGCGGACGCGCTTTTCTAGCAGAAGTTTGGGAGCCGGGGAAGCAGGCCGGGTGCCTCATACGGAACCACAAGGATCAAACTCAAACCGCGCAAGGTGACGGCGAGAACGTAACTCTGCTGGCTTCGATTGACCGGTACTGAAGGATTCAGCGCACAGTTCGGTCGGCGGCAGTAGCCGACTCGAAATTGCCCGCAGACCTCCCAATCGATCAAGCATAGACATCGCGCAGATAAAAAGGGATGCGGATCTAAAGGATCAAGAGTGATCCCAAACCAAGAAACTGGCCCCTGGCCACTGCTTTACTCCCCCATGACTTTCACAATCACGCGCTTGTCGCGTTGCCCATCGAATTCCGCATAGAAGATTCGCTGCCACGTTCCTAAATCGAGCTTGCCGCCGGTAATCGGAACGATTACCTCGTGGTGAATCAACAGCGCCTTCAAGTGTGAGTCGCCATTGTCCTCGCCCGTTTCGTGGTGCTTGTAGTTCTTGCGAAACGGAGCCAGGTGTTCCAGCCATTGGTCGATGTCCTCGATCAAGCCACTCTCATTGTCATTCACGTAAACCCCCGCCGTGATATGCATGGCGGAGACCAGAACCATCCCCTCCTGAACTCCACTTTGGCGCACGATCCCCTCCACCTGCGGCGTCATGTGAATATATGCCCGGTGCGTTTTGGTATGAAACTTCAAGTATTCGGTGAGAACTTTCATCTGCAAGACTCCGTTTGCATGGAAGACGTTACCGAGGATTCTACCGGACCCAGACTTTACCGGACCCAGCTTCTACTGAACCCACGATCCGAACCTTTGGACCATCACTTCCGTTCGCAGACAATCCCCTGCCGCTGCTGCATACTCGAATTGTCGAGGAGGTTCGTTGTGCTGTTCCGGCTTGATTATCTATCCTGCGTACTTACGATCGTTTCGACCATTCTTATAGGCAAGCGTTGCTGGGAAGGTTGGATTCTGGCGGCCGTGAATAGCGTGGTCGTCTGTTTCATCGGCTTCCGAACTTCGCAATTCGGATTTATCCCAGCCAACATATTCTGTCTTGGCCTCTACGCCGTGAATCTTCACTCCTGGCGCAAACCCAGCACTCGTTGAGCCGCCCAAATCCTGAAGATCTCCTAAGCCCTTAATTGCGCGGGCTGTTTTTCTGCTTTCAGTCTCACCTCTTACCCTACCCTGTCGAGAATGGCTTCTGCTCCGATGAACAATCCTGGCAACTGGCAGAAAAGCCAAAGCATCCATCATTCTTTTCGGAGCAACAATCAGGCTGAAGTAGGGTTAAATAAGTAAAGAGGAATGCTTAGAGGAATGTTAATAGAAAGGAAACACATGCGAACTACAGCACGTCACACCAAGTTCATAACGGCGATTCTAGCCATGGCGCTTCTGGCCACATGGTCGGTTGGCACTGCGCGCGCACAGGATCAGGCTCCGCCTCCGCCCCCGGCTTCCGACCAGGGACCGCCGCCTTCCTATTCGCCCGAGCAACTCGATAAGTTGGTCTCCCGCATCGCACTCTATCCCGACTCACTGCTGGCTCAGACTCTCGCCGCCGCAGGTTTTCCGGACCAGATTCCCGATGCCGCGAAGTGGGCCGATGAGCACCACTACCTGACTGGCGATGCGCTTGCGCAAGCCATCACCGCTGATCATCTTCCGTGGGACCCCAGCGTTCAGGCCCTGCTTCCATTTCCGTCGGTTCTCGACACCATGGCTTCTGACATGGATTGGACGCAGAATCTGGGCAACGCTTTTCTTGCCCAGCGGCAGGACGTAATGGACGCTGTCCAGCGCATGCGCCAAAAGGCGAAGGATTACGGCTACCTGCGGAGCAACGATCAAGTCGTCGTGAATACCGTCGGTCCTTACATAGATATCGATCCCGTGAATCCGGGCTTTGTCTGGGTTCCGGCCTACGATCCTCTGGTCGTCTTCTGGCCGCCTCGGCCGGGATTTTTCGTGGGAGGCGCCATCGGCTGGGGCTTTGGCATCAACCTCGGGGTAGCGTTCGCCCCCTGGGGATGGGGAGCAGTCCGCTTTGACTGGGTTGGCCACGGGCTGTTCATCGGCGGCGCGCCCTGGGGACGGACCTGGGCGAACCGTGGCTTCTACGTTCATCCCGGATACGCCGGGGTGCGCCGTTGGGGTCCTGGCCCTCGTGTGGAAGGTCACAGGCTGATCGGGCGCGACG
>Ga0209380_10000683_pt1 | contig 24006 bp, 20 predicted proteins | sample HubBroMetageWFT6_FD_188347 | JGI IMG/M metagenome (GOLD analysis project Ga0209380, IMG submission 188347) | Warmed and freeze-thawed soil microbial communities from the Hubbard Brook experimental Forest, New Hampshire - Hubbard Brook CCASE Soil... | ecosystem: Environmental > Terrestrial >... | reverse complement strand
CTCAGTAAAAATCGCTCGGATCGATTCGCTTGCCGGAGAGGCCGAGTTGCAGCACTTCCATCTGATTTTGCCGGTCAAACACCTTGCCGGGGAAGAATCTCTTGGTCACCACACGCACGCCGCCAAACGCAATGCCCAGCACCACCGCCGCCACCATGAAAACGCCAGTCCCAATAAAAATTTTCACCATGATACTGGTAATGGGAGGGTCCGTGGCGGTCTGGCTCGCCTCGTTCCAGGTTACTTGCGTCTCGTAGTCGACCGCCTCCCGCAAGTTTTTCGCGTATTCCGCCGAGCTGGGAGACAACACGACGGAAAGCAGCGATCCCTTCCGCTCAATCACCGTCCCCGCCTGCTTCGCTCTCGCCGTCAGCAACTCATCCAAGTGATGAATGTGCTGCTCGGCAAGTTGTGGAGTAGGGTATTCCAGAAGCAGCAATACTCCGCCGTCCTTGCCGCCGCTCGCATACCGCGCCAGCATCGCTTCTGCACCGGCGGAAAACCCCGCGGCATCGGCTATGGCAGCTAGCTCTGACTGCCCCGATCCATTCAGCGCGGCCAGCATAGCCTCGGGTCCCAGCGCATACCTCTCTGACCCGAGCACTCGCCCGACTCCAGGAAGATAGGTCCGTATCGGCGGCAGCGGGGCCTTCTCGCTGCTCGCTTCGACCGCCTTGACTAGCGCGCCCAGATCTTCCTTGGATATATTCGCCGTCGACCCCAAAACCAGGCTGCCTTCAAGAATCAGGACGCCATCTTTGTCGAACGCAGAAACTTGGCCCAAGTTGGTAGGAACCATCCTGGCCCTGAGTACACTGGTATAAACCTCAAACCCGCTGCTGGGGTCGTGGTACCGACCGACCCAGATTCCAACAACCTTATCTCCTGACTTGTACTGGCACGTTCTGTATTCCCGCTCGCCAGTCTCTCGCCCGAATGCATAGTGCGGCCCAGGACCGCAGCTTGTCAGTTTCCAGTCACGGAATTGCTTCGGAAGGAGATCCCCCTGGGCACAGAGGGACGAGGCGCTGAGCAGCGCAGTGCCGCAAACGAATAGGAAATGGCGTCGCATCCCTAGCCTTACTTAGACACCAACAGATTACCGTTGGTTCCTCGATTGTTCAACTGGAGTCGCCACCGCCGGCCGGCTGGAGGCACCTTTGCCAGGCAGGTTCAGGGTCATGCTATTCAAGCTCTGGAGATAGCTCGCCACGCCCTGATAAAGTCCTTCTGCTACCCGCTGCCGGTATTCCGGCTTCTTCAACAATTGCTCATCCGCGGGATTGCTGAGAAACGAGATCTCCGTAAGTATCGAAGGCATATCCGCCCCGATCAGCACCACAAACGGCGCCTTACGTACGCCACGGTTCTTTACCGTCTTGCCGGTTTTCAGAACCCGCTTCGCCAGCGAGTCCTGAATATCCTCCGCAAACTCCTTCGATTCGTCGATCTTTTCGTTCCGCGCAATCTTCTTCACCAAATCCTCGAGGTCATGAACGCCCTGGTCCGACGACGCGTTTTCCCTCGCCGCCACTTCCATCGCTTCCGCCGACCCCTTCAGGTTCAAATAGTAAGTCTCCACTCCCCGCGCCGCGTGGTCCTGGCTGGAATTCGCGTGGATAGAAATGAAAAGATCGGCTTTCGCTTGATTTGCGATGTTGGTCCGCTCTTCGAGCGGAATAAACGTATCGTCCGAGCGCGTATACACGATGTCAGCCCCAGGCAACCGCTGCTGAATAATCTTCCCCAGCCGCAAAGCCACATCGAGGCACAAATCCTTCTCCATTAACCCGGTCGGCCCGATCGTCCCGGTATCATGCCCGCCGTGCCCCGCATCGATCACGATGCGTCCAATCTTTAGCCCCAGCGCTCGGGTCAAGGTGGACTGCCCGTCCCGCGTAGGCTGCGGCGCGCTACTTGGTTGTATCAAATCAGGCTTGGTATTCGCCTCCGAGTTCTTACTCGGCGAACTCAGCTGTTTCCCACGGGAATTCTTCCCACCGGCTGCCGCACTTCGCGTCATGGCATTCGATGGTGAAACACTGGGATCCACCGCCGAGTTTCTCTCTGAAACACTCTTCACGTTCGCTGAATCGTCCGAAACAGCCCGGGCGTCATCAGCTACATCCTCCGGACCAGCTGGTGGCTTTGCGGGTTTTGCTCTTGCCGTCCGCACCGCCGCGCCATTCCGCACCGTTGAGTACAAGAAAATCACCAGCTGCGGTGGACTACCTTCGAGCGAAGCTGCGTAATCTTTCACACCATTTACGTCCAGCACCACACGTACCACGCCCGCCTGATTCTGCGCCACGCGCACCGCGGTCAGCAGACTCCCGATGACCTGGACATTCCCTCGTGCAACTTCCGGCGTAAGCCGTGCCGAGTGCAAATCGAAAAATATGCGGTCAGGACTAGCGATCCGCGCCGAGCTGTACTGCACCGTGTCTTCCAGGTCAATGGTCACTCGCGTGACGTCCGCATCCGCGCTCGCGCTGATTCGCCGGATACGCGGAAAACCCTCGGAGCCGGCGCGCTTTGTGGCCTCAACTCCGCCGCGAACCGGTCCAGGCACTTCCCCCTCGGCAGGCACCGCTGCGGGAGCCGATCCTGCAGGCGGAACATTACTCGGTGCCTCGGGTGCATCACCGCGTTGCAGCAGCGCCAACTCCGCCAGTTCTTCCTGCGCCTCGCGTCGGCGTGACGAATGCGGATACCTCTTCAAAAAATCTTCGTATGTCTTCCTGGCTAGAGCGCTGTCGCCCAGTTGATCTCTGTCGAGCTTCCCAATGCGCAGCAGGGCGTCCTGGCTGTACTTGCTCTCGGGATATTCATGGACGAGAAACTGGTAGGAATCTACCGCCGACTGGTAGTAGCTCCGCCCGAACCGGTCACCCATTTCGGTGTAAAGTTCCGCGACGGACAACAGGGAATCCACGACCTCGGGAGCTCGCGGCGTAATCAAATACACGCGGCGATAACTCGCGACAACCGTCTTGTACTCCGCCAGCGTGCGCTTCTCCGCCGGCTTTCCATTCAAATTCGCGTGCTGCTCTTCGGCCCGCGCAAATTGCGCTGCCGCAGCCTCGCGCTTCACGGTTCGAGCCGTTGTGGTGTCTCCCGCTCGAGCCTTCGCAAAACTCGCGCACGGATTTCCACAGACTCCGGCCACGGCAATCCCCAGGACCACAAAAACTGGCGAAAGCCGGGCGAATCTTCTGTTCAAAATTTTTCGGCCCCCCAACATGCCCGCCCTACATTCTTTGAAACCACTTTATTGTAATGGAAAAACCGCAACCGCCGCAGGCTTTCACGTCTGGGTCGCTAAGCGATTACCCTGCCGCCCGGCGGCTCGTCGAGTCACTTCGGAATCAATCGTTTTTGAAGATGATGCGTCCGGAAGGATCGACTTCTCGATGGATGGCGCGCGCATTCGAAAACGCGCTCTCAAGACGCCCCGATCCAGGCCTGAAATACGCATCCTGCACCTTTTGCACATAGTTCCGAGTCTCTCGGAACGCAGGGATGCCGTGAGCCCGATCAACAGCCCCCTCACCCGCATTGTACGCCGCCAAGGCCAGTTCCAGGTTGCCATTGTATCGTTCCAGCAACCCCTTTAGATGTCTAACCCCGGCATCGATATTCTGTTGCGGATTGAACACGTCGTCTGCACCGTACCGTTGTGCCGTCGTCGGAATCAACTGCATCAGTCCGCCAGCTCCCTTGCGGGAATACGCCGTGGAATTCCAGTTCGATTCCGTTTCAATCACCGCGCGGACCAATGCTGGGTCCACGTTGTGCCTCTCCGCCGCTTCCGTTACGAGCTTTTCCGCCCCGTCCCGGTCGATACTCACAGCCGGATGGCTTCGGCCCATAAAGGTAGATTCCGCAGGGAGGTAGATGGTTTTGCGCGACTTCACAGCCGACAACCTGACCGTTACCGGCGGATCGACGTTTACAAACATTTCCCGCCCCGTCGGATCAACAGTCCTCGCGATCTGGGCGCTGGCCCCAGGTGCATACGAACTTGCACATAAAGCGAATGCTCCCAAATAGATGCTGGCCGTTAGTGTCGTGCGCTTCTTCATCTTGCCTCAGGGAAGGCTGTCGAACGGTGGTGCCACTTCCTTCGATTGTCGTCGGGGCAGCCCCCACCGTTTCACTCCGAATCCTGAAGACGGTTACTAGGCTGACTCGTCTTGCTAACTGGGAAGCCGTGCCCTCTCGAGGAGCTCCGGGCGCTCTAACTTGGCCCCGCGAACTGTCCCCTGCTGGACACGCTTCTGGCGCTGGTATGCATCATAACAACGGTTCCAGGAGCGCAGGGATGGTACCAAGAGTACTTTTTAAGGCCGATGTGTCCTTTCCGCCAGCTTCCGCCAAATCCGGTCTTCCGCCCCCGGAACCGCCGACCATTTTCGCCAGTGCCTGTATCAGCCTGCCAGCATGGACTTTAGAAGTTAGGTCCTTGGTCACCCCGGCGATCAATGCCACTTTCCCGTCTTCTACGGTTCCCAAGGCCACCACCCCTGACCCAAGTTTTTGTCTGAGAGAGTCCACCAATTGCCTGAGGCTCTCCTTATCCGTCCCGCTGACTTCGGCCGCCACAACCTTCACTCCCTTCACCATTTGCACCTGGCCTACAAGCTGGTCCAGCTGCCCAAGTGCCCCGGAACGCTTCTGGGCCTCAAGCTCTTTCTCCAGCTGCTTGACGGTTTGGGACAGCTTCTCGACCGTGGCCAGCACGGAATCCTCGCTGGTATTCAGCCGACTGGTTAAATGCGATAGGATCTGCGCTTGGCGCTCGTAGTGCTCCAAGGCTCCGATACCGGTCACCGCCTCGATTCGCCGCACCCCCGCCGCCACCGACCCTTCGCTGACAATCTTGAGGACCCCGATGTCGCCGGTCCGATGGACGTGCGTACCCCCGCATAACTCCTTGGAATAAAAGCCCCTCGGCGAGCGCTCGTCTGGAATCGTGACTACGCGGACATTCGCTTCCGGATACTTGTCGCCGAAGAAAGCCAGCGCTCCCGAGGACAGTGCATTGTCCAGCGAAGTAATCTCGGTTCCCACCTCCGTGTTGTGTCGGATCTCGTCGTTCACCTGCTGCTCGATGTCCTTCAACTCCTCCCGATCCACGTGCGCAAAATGAGAAAAATCAAACCGCAGCCGTTCCGGCGCATTCAGCGACCCCGCCTGCTTCACGTGCGTCCCCAAAATGTTCCGCAACGCCGCATGCACCAAGTGCGTCCCCGAATGATTGCGAACAATCCGCGCATGCCGCTCGGCGTCCGCCACCACCGAGACGCGGTCCCCAACGCGCAAAGTTTCCCTGGCCACAACTCGATGTGCCACCAGCCCCGCGACCGGATAATACGCTCCGGTAATCTCCGCAAGCAGTTGCGAATCCGAGTTGTCGTAGAACGCGCCCGTGTCGGACATCTGCCCGCCCGATTCGGCGTAAATCACGGTGCGGTCGAGCACTACTTCGCCGCTCTCGCCAGGCTTTAGCTCGCTGACCGGCCCACTCTTAGTAAGAATCGCCTCCATCCGGCAATCCTTCGCCGTAGTGGCCTGGTAAAAATCCTTCTCCGTCCTGAACGTCTCCGCAATCTTCGCGTACGCCGGGCTCACCGCCTCCTTCGCCCCACCCTTCCACGACGCCCTCGCTCGCGTCCTTTGCTCGTCGAGCGCCGTGTCAAATCCGGGCCAATGGACACTCACGCCCCAGTCGCGTGCGAGATCTTCTATGAAATCCCGCGGCAACCCATAGGTGTCATAGAGCTTGAACGCCTGTTCACCGGAGTAGACCACCTGCTGCCCGCTCGCGGCGAGCTTGGGAATCCGCACACGCAGACTTTCGTATTCATCCTTTTGTGCGTTCTGCGTCCGGTCGAGCTTCGTTCCGGGTCCCGGCCGCTCCATTTCGAGAACGATGAGCTCCAAATCGTCTTCCCAACGCCCCAGCCCGGCATCGAGTGTATGGGCAAACCTCGTCTCCTCCCCCTGCACAACGGCGGAGACGCGCCCTGCACTCTCGACTAGTTCTGGATAGGCGCCCTTCATAAGATCACGCACCGCATGCACCATTTCGTACAGAAACGGCTTGTCTTGACCCAACAGACGACCGTGGTAAATTGCGCGTCGCATGATTTTGCGCAAAACGTATCCCCGCCCCTCGTTGGAAGGCACAACGCCGTCGGTGATGAGAAACGTCGTTGCCCGCGCGTGGTCGGCGATGACGCGTAGCGAAGCAGCGCCACCTCTTCCTTCCTCCATGAGTCCTTCGCGTCCAAAATCAACAGCGCAAAGTTCGGCAGCGCGCTTCGTCAACGGCAAAAAAAGATCCGTGTCGTAGTTCGAAATGACGCCCTGAAGCACGGCCGCAACACGCTCCAGTCCCATTCCAGTGTCCACGCAAGGCTTGGGAAGCGGAGTTAGTGCGCCCGACGCATCTCGATTGAACTGCATGAACACGAGATTCCATATCTCCACATACCGCCCGCAATCGCACGGAAACTTGCAATCCGGATGCCCTTCCTCGGACGCTTCCGGCCCCATATCGTAAAAAATCTCGCTGCAAGGCCCACAAGGTCCAGTGTCTCCCATGGCCCAGAAATTGTCTTTAAGCCCGGGAACCGGAACAATCCGGTCCGCCGGTACCTGCTGCTCCTGCCAAATCTTGCTCGCCTCCACGTCCACGCCGAGGGTCGTACCGGGCGCCACTTCGGCCCCGCCAAAGACCGTCGCATAAAGCTTGTCTCTGGCTATGCCAAACCACTCTGGCGAAGTAACTAGCTCCCACGCATACGGAATGGCCTTCTCCTTGAAATAGTCCCCAAAGGAAAAGTTTCCCATCATTTCGAAAAACGTGTGGTGCCGCTTCGTAAACCCGACATTTTCGAGGTCGTTATGTTTCCCGCCCGCGCGCACGCATTTCTGCGCCGTCGTGGCTTTGTTGTAGTCGCGCTTCTCCAGCCCTAGAAAAACATCCTTGAACTGGTTCATGCCGGCATTGGTAAAGAGCAGGGTTGGGTCACCGTGCGGAACCAGCGACGAGCTGCGCAAGCGGCGGTGCTCTTTACTCTCAAAGAATTCGAGAAACTTCTCGCGGATTCCGTCTCCGCTCATGAATTTCTTGCTGGAATCGTCGCCCGTCACGTCTACTCCAATCCTTCCGTTGATCGAATCTCGTGATTATCGCAGAGCACCGATAGCGCCGCAATCTTGCTAACCAATCGCTGGCCGGTCCCGCGTCCTCGATCATTTCCTCGTGGTCACGCTAGACTCGTCCCATTCGTGAGGGCAAACACCCGTCACTCGGCAAGAATGGCGGAGTAGATGCCGTTCCATGTAGCGCCGTACCCTGGCGAAGAGTCTCCTTTTGAACAGATTCTTTACCCGCAGATTGGTCGAATGAAGATGCCATTTCAAGAGGGCAACGATCCCTATTCCATCTCCGAACCCATGAAGTTTCGCCTAAGGAATGCCAGGCCCTGCGGTGCTGTTCAGGACTCAAATGACTACGAAAAACTTTCGAGTGGCGCAACCCGACCAACGCACCAGCCTCGATGGAAAACAAGTAACGAACAGAGTGCTGTTGGCAACCCCTGACAATGAATACGAGCTGATGCGTTCTGACTTGACGCACATCGACCTGCCGCATCATCTCAGTCTTCATGAGCCGGCACAAAATATCGAGTTTGTTTATTTCCCGAACCGGGGAATGGTTTCGCAAGTGGTGGTGACCAAGGACGGCCGCACCGTGGAAGTCGGTGTAGTGGGTAAGGAAGGCTTCGTTGGGGCAGGATTGGCCGTCGGCTTAACCAGAAGTTCCGTGCGCGAAGTAATCCAGATCGCCGGCGATGGCTTCCGAATGATGGGGAATGCCCTGGAACGCATTTTGCGGTCGGCCCCGCAGTTGCAGGTGCTATTGAACAGGCATACAGGGCTTCAAGGGATGCAAGTCGCACAGACCGCGGCCTGCAACCGGCTCCATGACATACAACAGCGTCTCTCGAGGTGGCTGCTGATGACTCAGGACAGAGTGGATTCCGCATCACTTCCTATCACCCACGATTTCATTGCGACCATGATGGGCACCGACCGGTCCACGGTGAGCTTGGCAGCATTACTAATGCAAAAAAACGGAATCATAGACTACGTCCGAGGCGCAGTAAAAATTGTAAACCGCAGGAAACTCGAAAAATCCGCCTGTGAATGCTACGCGGTCATTCAACACTTCGAAGATGAGCTCGGGCTGAGATAGCCGTTCTTGTCAGCGTTGGATACCCCACAGACAACAGCCTCCTTCTCTCGCTAATCTCGGGGCCTCGTGTATTCGCTTGGGTTTGCTGTGTGTGCAAAAAGAGGCGACTCGGGCAGAGCCTTGCCGAGGGCCATCGGAGGAGCCGTTCTTGTCGTCGCCGTGCCGTAGGAATGCCACACCATCGTTAAGAGAAGGATAACCGCAGCAAATCTCGAGTGGTGCTAAGGAGGCCATGCGCCGCAAACTGGTATGGATCGACAGGAAGAGTTTTCAGGGCTACGGTTGCTCGGAATGCGCATGGACGTTCAAGCCCTCGGGAACGCCCGCCGGCAAATCACTCGATAAAATGAAGCAGAACTACGAGCGGCAGCGCGACAAACATTTTCTAGACCATGTTTGCACCGAACACTCTAGAGGCAGGAAACAAAAGACTAAATAATCCCGGCTGCCTCCAGCAACGTTCGTGGCTCCGATGTGAAAACAAGAAGCGCCCCAAAACGCGGCGCCTGCGAACCAAGCGGTAGCTCGCGCTTCCTGGTCCTGTCGAAAGAAGCCTCGGGGCGTGCGTTAGGTCAGTCTCCGATATTGCGGCTTAACAGAGCCTCAGAGCCGGACCGCTCGCGTGCCCGCCTCGTTTCAGGCGATCGGAACATCGCGCGTACCAGCCTGTTTTCCCGTAACTTGCTGCCGTAGAAGGGCACGAGAAACAGACCGCGCCGCAAGTCTTTCAGCAGCGCTCGCTGCTGTCGGAAGCGAAACAGCGCGCGCCAGCCGAGCTTTCTGAGAAGAGCAAGGCGCAGACGCGCCAGGTCGAACGCCATCTTCGACAAAGATGACGCAATGTCCTCTTCTCGGTGATGCTCGTAGTATCCGAAGTTCATCGACTTGCCGGACTGCACTTTAATGAAATTATGGAGCGCGCGATTCTTCGGAATCGCCGCAACCTCTCGTATAAGCTCTTGAAAGTTCTTGGAATCGGCCTCAATTGTTTCCAGGCTGGAAAACCAATTGATCAATTTCGCTCCCAGCGGATCCCACAGATAGTCGTTCAGAACCAAGGGAAGCGCGAGGTGAAAAAGTTTGGTCACTGCCAGATGCACCCGCAGATGGCATTGGTAAGCGTCACCCATGCATTCATACAGCCGCGTTGTATCGCGCGTCACGCCGCGCTGAAATGCGGCGAGCACGGTATCGAGATCCTTGGTGAACTCCCGAGTTTCGCCGCCGTTCAATTCTCTTTGAACAACGGCCGCGATCTGCCGGATTTGCAGCGTCGACAGGGCCAGCCCGACACTGTACAAGGGATCAACCGTATCGCCCGCATCGCCGATGATGTACCAACGATCCGGTGAATAGCGCTGGCGGCATTCCCACATGTAGGAGCTATAAAAATTCGTGTCGACGATCGTGCCGCTGCGCACCAACTCTACGACGACAGGGTGCTCCCGCCCGACGCAGTCGAGGAACTGCTCCAGCGTGCGCACCTCTCCGTGCGGGTAGACATCCTTGCGATAGGTGATGCCGATGCTGATGAGCGGCTCGTTCTCCGGAGAGCGCATCGGGATGCACCAGATCCAGTTGCCTTTTCCGAAGAAATGATGCGTCGCGTAGTACGGAACGTACGAGCGGTTTGGCTTTTTGATGGCCTGGATATGGCTCAGAATCTCAGGATGGAAATTCTTCAGGCGAAACCAGTAAACGTTTTTCTGTTCCTTGATCTTTTCCTGGAGTTGCAACTGTTTGGCGAGGATCCGGTTCCGGCCCGTCGCATCGACAAGCCAACGCGCACCGAGCGTCTGTTTTCTGCCAGCGGAGTCCTCGACTGTGACCGTATGCAATCCCTCGCCGCCCTTGATTTCGACTCCCATCACGGCGCCGTCAATCAACTCCACGCCGTTCTGGAAGTTGCGGTCCCGCACTTCGCGATCGAACGTGAATCGGTTGATCTGGAACGAGAGTATCTGCGGCGCCGTCGGAATTTCGTCGACAACGTAGGTGCGATCGGCTGGATCGTCGATATGAGGCTTGAAATAGTACGTTAGGCCGTATTTGGGATAATGCTTTTCTACCAGATAGGGGCCAAGCCCGAGCTCAAGCATGAAATCGACGCTCACCTCGACCAGCGATTCGCCGACAATTGGACGGTTCTTGTGCGGGCCCTCAACTATCGACACTTTCAGCTTCGGGAAGCGCATCCGGAGGTAGGCGGCCGCGAGCTGGCCCGTTGCGCCGCCTCCCATGACTAGAATATCGCTCGTCAGCGTCACGAGCGTTTCAACTTTCTGAATTGACTGAATTTAAGGGTCATGGGAAATTACGCAAGCCGCGCGCCGTAAAATCCTAACATAGCGAAGGGAATGTACCGAACACGGCCATCGTCACAATCCGGATGGACCTGGCCGGCCCGGCCGCTTAGCCATGGTCAATGTGCATTTAGACGAGAGAATTTCGGACGAAAGGGAAGGTGGCCGTTGCTAAACTGAGTTCACGGGAAAGCCGCAGAAAGCAGATCGCGTTCGGGTGTCCTAGAGACTCGCCAGACACGAGGGGGAGAAGTGGCAGTCATCAAATTCGACTACACCGTGCCGCTCGACGAGACCATGGTTTTCGAGACTGTCTATCACCCGGGCCTGCAGCTCGACCTTGGGCAGAAGCAAGAAGTTTGGGACACGCCCGGCGCGTTCTTTGTGTGGATGATTGTGGATGGACAGCTCGCGGGCGAGTCCTACGGCATCCCGCTGGCTAGCTCCAGCGAACTCATCGAAGATCTCTTGGTGCTTCCGGAAAGCGAAAAGGAAAAGGCAGTGTGCTGTTTCTCCAACACCATCCTTCCCGCATTTCAAAAGCAGGGCTATGGAACCATTCTAAAAGCTCACTGGTTAGGCCTAGCCGCCGGCAGGGGATTTGACATCGTCTACGGCCACGCGCGGCCCGGAGGGAGCCAAGCGCTCAACGCCAAATTCGGCGCCGTGTTTCTCGAAAACCTTCCAGACTGGTTTGGCTCCGGCGAGGACTACCGCAAGTACCGGCTTGTCCTTAATTCGAAGACACCTTCATGAAGCACGCTTCACCGTTCGAGGATTTCCTAGTTCATTCGCCACGGCGAGCGCTCCGGCCACTGGCGGAGCGTTTCCGTCGCCCAGGCCGTGGTCTTATCGGCATGGCAACTCGTGCAGGGATTGGGAATTTTGTATTTGTCGGTCGTCGCGGGGGTGATGAAATCGAACGTGTGCGCGCTGACGAACACGCCGGGAATGGTCACTTCGATTTTCGGCATGTGGCACGCCACGCACTGGGCGCCCGCCGAGCCTGCTTTGTGATGCGTGTGCTCCTCGAGAGTCGCCGTGCGCGGCCCGTTCGGCGAGCCGGGCTCGTGGCAGTCCAGGCAGATTTTATCGACCGGCTTTCGGAGTTGCGCGTAGTTCTTTGTGCCGTGCGCGTCGTGGCAATCGAAGCAGGTTACGCCGCGGCGGTACATGATGCTCTCGACGAAATCGTTGCCCTGCATGCGGTTTTTGTGCGCCGTGCCCTCCGCAAAATGCGTAAAGCTTTGTTCGCCGAGCTTGTGGTCTTCGAGTTGCCAGTAATCCCGCAGATTTTGCCCCACGTGATAGCCGACCGGCCAGTCGTAGTAATTTCCTTCCAGGGGATTCGTCAGAGGGCGTCCCTGTGAGTGGCATTGAACGCAGGTGTCGTTGGCGGCGACATATTCCATGCGCGCGGGATTCTGGATGTTGCCTCGCGTGGCGTGCCGGGCGTGCTCGCTGCCTGGGCCGTGGCACTTCTCGCAGCCCACGTTCCACTCCGCCACCTTCTTCGTCTGAATGTTGTAGTCCACGGAGTGGCAGCCGTCGCAGGTTGGCCCGGTCGGACGCTTCCCGTTGTCCGGTGGGTAAAACGGCTCCCACCAGTCCGTCCCCTTGGCCACAAAATACGGTTTCCATACGTGGTTGGTCACATCCCACTGCGCGGGCTCCGGAAAATAATCATCGCCGATTTTTGTAAAGTAGCGCTGTTTCCAGACGCTTCCGTAGACGAACGCAATATCCTCTTTTGTGAATGTCTTGCTGACATGGTTCGTCGCGAGATCAGGAATAATGGCTTCCGGATGCTCACGCGGATCGCGCACTACGTTGGCCATCGGTGTGCGCTTCCAGTGCTCGTAGATTTGCTCATGGCATTCTTGGCAAGCGCTGGATCCAACGTAGTGCGTCGATTTCACTACCGCCAATTGTTGCGACTGTTCCTCGGGCGTCAGCCCGGCGATGCTGCGAACGAACAGAACCAGCTTCCAGGCGTCGGTGTCGTCTTGCTGCTGGTGTGGATTTCCCCAGGCCGGCATGCCGGTCAGCCGGACCCCATTCTTGATGATGTAGTGGATTTCGCCATCGCTCAGGTGTTGCGTGGAGGGCCGGCGGAGATCGGGTGCCTTCGGATAAAGATTCCGCCCAATCGTCGATTCTCCGTTTCCATTGTGGCCATGGCAGTTCGCGCAGCGCTCCCCGAAACGCTCTTTAGCTTCGGCCAGCACCCGCGGATCCGCCCCGAGCGGATTCTTTTCGTTCCGCGCCCGCCTCGGAATTCCGATATTTCGTACCGCTCGCGCCAGGACGCGCTCCAAGCCCGACGGCTCCTCCGCTGCGCTAAATCCTCGCCGGATAACGGCTACACCGTACACAGCCGCCAGCAACGCGACGAAAACCAGAACGGTAATGCTAGAGCGTCGCATCTTGTTCTCGGACTCCCACGCTCGGCAGAAATTCGGCAGGGCAGCTTAGCAAATGAAGATAACCCCTGGATTAACTCGTTCTCTGTTGGGCTCCGCTCTTAACAGCGCGCGATTCGCTATTCCTCGGGCTCCGAGCCTGCCTCTAGAACGTCCTCGCGCGTTATCGCTTTCAGTTCTTGGCGCACCACATCAGCGGAAAATCCTGCGCGCAGGAGGCTTCTGTAGATCGAAGCCGTCTTGCGCTCGTCGATTTCGCCGCGCAAGGATTGGAGCTTGCGCTCGAGGCGTTGCCGCACGATCGCGGCCTCGTCGGTCTCCTTGGCCGTCTCCGCGAGCGCCGCTTCAATGTGCCGGTCCAGCACCCCTCGCGCCCGCAAGTCCCGTGCAATCCGGAATTTGCCTTGCCGCCGGATTTCCGTGCGCTGCCGCACAAACTGTTTTGCGAACCGTTCGTCATCGATCATCTTGGCGCGCTTCAGGCGGTCCATCACGGTTCCGAGAAGGTGGTCGTCTTCTGTTCGCTGGCCGAGCAGCTGCTTCATTTCGTGTGCGGAATATGCCCGCCGCATCAACGCGCGCACCGCCGCCTCGTACAATTCCGATTCGGTTTCCACTCGTCGTCGCTTTCCAAACATGTGCCAAGCATAGGTGCAGGGGGGGTAACAGTCAAAGAGAAGGATTTCGGGACCAGCGGCGACGGACTATTTTCGAGATTCCGAAGTGCAGAAAGAAGACGGCTTTGTATAAAACGATATTGAGTACGAAACTCCCGAGGTGCTCAATTTGGATGGGCTTCGGCGGACGGAAGGGCCTGGGTGCGCTGTTCGAGCTTGGCGGCTTCGTCATTGCGGCCAAGTTTGCGGAGAGCCTGGGCCTCGGCGGTCAGGTCGCGGACGAGATAGGGCGTGTCCGGACCGTACTGTTTTTCGACCAGAGATACCATGCGAGCGTGGCACGCGGCGGCTTTTTCTGTTTGGCCCGAGGCATCGTAGGCTTGGCAAAGACCTGCGACCGGCAGGGTGAGTTGAAAATTATCCTGGCCGTACATGGTTTCAAAGATTTTCAGCGAGCGCGTCATGACGGCCTCGGTTTTGGCAAAATCTTTCTGGGTGAAGTAGATGCGCGCTAAGCCGCTGAGCGAAGTAGCGGTCTCATTGCTGTTTTCGCCGTAGGCGCTTAGGTTCAGCTCCAGCGCGCGCTGGAAATCGGCTTCAGCAGTGGCGAAATCATTTTGCAAGAAGGCCAGCATGGCCAGGCTGTCGAAGGACGCGAGAGAACCACTATCTTCCTAGGCATGGGCTGTACCTCTCGGGTCGAATGTAGATAGCCGAAGCTACTTGCGGGCGAAGCGATCGAAGTCGGCCATTTGGCGCTCCATTTCCTCGCGGGCGGAGTCGGCGGCGGAGCGGATACCTTGGATGCGCAGTTGGAACTCGTCCGGGTTCGTAGAGCGAAGGAGCGCTTCTTCGAGGGTGATGAGTTGCTTGGTGTAGAGGTCGAAGAGCGACTGATCGAAGGTCTGCATGCCGTATTGGCTGGTGCCGGCGGCGATGGCGTCATGAATCAGGCGCGTCTTGTCAGCGTTGATAATGCAATCGCGGATGTAGGCGGTGGCGATCATGACTTCGACGGCGGGGACGCGGCCTTTGTCATCGGCTCGGCGAACGAGGCGCTGCGAAACGATGGCCTTGAGCGTGGACGCAAGCTGCAAGCGAATTTGTTTCTGTTCTGGCGGCGGAAAGACCGCGATGATGCGCTGGATGGTTTCTGTGGCGTCGAGAGTATGTAGGGTGGAGAAAACCATGTGGCCGGTTTCGGCGGCTAGCAGCGCGGTGGAAATGGTTTCCAGGTCGCGCATTTCGCCTACCAGAATCACGTCGGGGTCCTGACGAAGGGCAGCCCGCAACGCCGTAGAAAAGTTTGCCGTGTCGACTTCGACTTCTCGTTGGTTGATGAAACTGCGCTTGTCGCGGTGGAGGAACTCGATGGGGTCTTCGATAGTGATGAGGTGGTCGGAACGATTCGCGTTGATGCGGTCGATCATCGCGGCCAGCGACGTGGATTTGCCGGAACCGGTGGTTCCCGTGACGAGAACCAAGCCGCGCTGCTCTTCGCAGATGCGTCCGATAACAGGCGGGAGATTCAGTTCCTCGATCGTGCGAATTTTGGTCGGGATGACGCGCAGAACCATGCCGACGTTGCCGCGCTGCTGGAAAACGTTGACGCGGAAACGGCCTAGGCCCGCGACGCCGTACGCCATATCGAGCTCGGCGGTTTCCTTGAACTTTTGTTTCTGTCGATTGGTCATCATGCTGAAGGCCATCGACAGCATTTCTTCCGGCGTAACACGCGGGACATCCGAGATGGGGGCGAGAAGGCCATCAACGCGCAGATAAGGATGGTTGCCAACCTTCAAATGCAAGTCAGAGGCTTTGTTTTCGACAGCGCGCCGGAGAAGATCATCAATGCTGATTGCCATGTCCGTGTGAGCTCCGCGAGAATACCGCCAAACTCCGACGTTAGCACCCGAAATACAGGCGGGCAAGCAAGCCGCACCGGCCGGTTGCCGGGTAGTCACCTGCACGATAGGACAGTTTTGGGAGTGCCGGGAGGAGGGCTGCGAAGCGGAAAGTTTCGCCGCGCCGAAGACTAGGCTTTTTTCAGGAATAGCGAGTCGTACAGGAATCCCGCCAGGAATCCTCCCGCAAGCGGGCCGACCCAGAAAATGCCCCAATTCTGCCAATGAGTAGAGGCCAGCGCGGGTCCGAACGCGCGAGCCGGATTGAGCGCTCCGCCGGTGAAAGGCCCGGCAATCATAATGCCCAAGACGATGCTAAGGCCGATGGCGAAACCGGCGACGGGACGGAACGAGGAACGTTCATCGACAGTGGTGGCGAAGACAGTGAGTACAAGAAAGAAAGTGGTGATGCCTTCGAGGATCATACCGTTCAGGCGCGTGAAGTCGTGGGCGAACATGGGTGTACCGAGAGCAACGGCATGCCAGGTGTCCTCCGGAATAACCGCCTTGAGCAGAAACGCCGCGGCAGTGGCTCCGGCGAGTTGGGCGGCCCAATAGGCAACGGTGTCGAGCGTGTTCAGGCGTTTGGTAACCCAGAAGCCGATGGTGATGGCGGGGTTGAAATGGCCCCCGGAAATGTGGCCGAGCGCCGAAACCATGATGGCCATGGCCAGGCCATAAGCCAAGGCGATGCCGAGAAGCCCGAGGGCGTTCGATGCGTGGGGATACCAGTCGACGCAAGCGGCTCCTGCACCGAAGAAGACCAGAGCAAACGTGCCGATGAATTCAGCCGTGAGCTTCTGCGCAAGGTTGTACATCAAGGAGCCTCCCGGCCGGAGAACGAGCGCTGTCCGCTGCGACCGGGAAGGATTCTATCTGGAACGCAAACGGTAACGCCACTATTACCGCAACACCCTTTATCTTGATACGGCGGCGACCGGGGCGTTAACAGGAGTCAGCCAGTTGTGGCGATCGGGCTTCGTGCCGCTGGTGAGGGCGAAAAACTCTTCCTGGAGCCTACGCGTTATTGGACCAGCGACGCCTTTGCCAACCTGGATCTTGTCGACCGAGCGGATGGGCGTAATTTCGACGGCCGTACCGCAGAAAAAGAGTTCGTCGACGATGTACAGCATTTCGCGGGGAATGACCTGTTCTTTCACGGGAATGTTCAGATCTTCCGCAAGCGCGACGACGGTGTTACGCGTGATGCCGGGCAAAATGCTGGTGGCCAGGGGCGGCGTGTATAGCGTTCCTTCATGAACGAGAAACACGTTCATGCCCGAGCCTTCGCTGACGTGGCCGCCCGAATCGAGCGCGATGCCCTCGGCGTAGCCGTTGAAGAAGGCTTCCATGCGAATGAGCTGCGAGTTCATGTAATTGGCGGCAGCTTTGGACATGGCCGGGAGAGTGTTTGGCGCGATGCGGGCCCAGGAGCTGACGCCTACTTCGACACCCTTGGTGAGCGCTTCCGGGCCGAGATACGCGCCCCAGGACCAACACGCCATATAAACGTCGATTGGGGAGTTGAGAGGATTGACTCCGACCTCGCCGTAGCCCCGGAGGACGATGGGCTTGACGTAACAGGAGTTCATTTTGTTGAGGCGCACCAATTCGGCTGCGGTGCTCGAGAAATCATCGAGGGAAAAGGGCAGGTCCATGCGGTAAATTTTCGCGGAGTTGATCAGGCGCTGCATGTGCTCGCGAAGGCGGAAAATGGCGGGCCCCTGCTTGGTTTCGTAGCAGCGGATACCTTCAAAGACGGCGGAGCCGTAGCTCACCACGTGAGAAAGCACGTGCAGGGTGGCGTCGTCCCAGTTGATCCACTTTCCGTTATGCCAGATTTTTTCGGTCTTTTGGATGGGCATGATGGTGTCCTTTCAGGTGGCGCTACTCGCGGTGAAGCCTGAAAGTCGAGAATACGGTACGCGACCGAGAGCGTCAATAAAGTGTATTCGATGTGCCGACAAGTGCAAAAACCAAATTGGCGCGTATCGCCAAGCGCAGGAAATCGAGCGCCCGTCGAGGTCGGCGATCCAGCTGCTTCGGCGAATCACTTGCGAGATTTACTTCGGCGCATCCGGCGGAGGCGCGGATTTCGGCGGCCCGTTCAAAGAATCGAAAGCGGATTGCGCTTGCGCCGTGATAGTGCCGAATTTGTTTTCCCAGAGGCCGAGAAGAAGAAAGGGAATGGCGGTAGCAAGGACCAGAAGCTTTGCACTTCGACGCACTTTGACTTCTGGCTCCCAGCGAAAAAGCTGTGCAGACAGAAAAAAAGTAAGAATGGCCCAGCAAACCAGAGAACCGAGCGAGATGAGGACGTTGTGGTCCCAGATGGGCGCCGACTCAAAAATGGCGTGGCCGAGACCCTGGACGAGATAAGTGGCGGGCAAGAACAGGGAGACCTTTTGCACCACTTTGGGGAGGAAAGCCAGAGGGAAAGTGGCGCCAGAAAGAAAAATCAGGGGAAGCCAGAGAAGCTGGTTGATGACCTGAGTTTCCTGCATGGTGTTGGTGACGCTGGCGACGACCAGGCCCAGCGACGCGAACGAAACCGTGCCGATGCTGATCAAAATGAATGTGGCCAGCAGGTTGCCAAAATTCGTGACGTGAAAGATGGAACGCGCGAAGACGAATTCCAGGAGAACGGTCGGAAACATGAGGACGTAGTTGGCGACCACGCTGGAAGCAAGCATGTCGCTGGCCGTGACGGGTGTCACATGGAAGCGGCGAAGGATGCCTTGCTCGCGAAACATAACGAGAGCCGCGCTGAGGCCCCAAAAGCTGCCCATAACGGTAAGCGCGACGACCGGGCCCAAGAAAAACTTGACGACCAGGGGCTGGCCTTTCGCAAAGACGCCGGCATAGAGAAAGAAAAAGGCAAACGGCATGAGCACCGTGAAGAACAAGAACATTTTATTGCGCAGCGTGAGTTGAATGCGCATGCGGGTGAGTGTGGCGAAGTTTCTCAATCGCGCAGCCTCCTTCCGGTCATTTCTATGAACACGTCCTCGAGAGAGGGTGAGGCAATTTCGAGGCTGACAAGTTCGTTACCCTGGGCTTCGAGATGTTTGACGATCGCCACGATGGTTTGCGGCGGGCGGTGGGAATGAAGGACGTAGGCGCCATCGACTTCGCGAGCGTCGGCAACGCCTTCCAGGTTTCTTAGTGCCCCGTCTGGCTCGGGTTTTGCGAGTCGGACTTCGATTCGCGTGGAGCCGCCGGAGCGCGTTTTGAGCTCGCGCGGGGTTCCGAGTGCGACGACTTTGCCGTGGTCCACGATGGCCACGCGATCGCAGAGGCGTTCGGCTTCTTCGATGTAGTGGGTGGTCATTACGATGGTTTTCTTTTCGCGCTTGAGCTCTTCGATGATGTCGTAGATTTCGCGGCGTACTTGCGGATCGAGGCCGGCCGTAGGCTCATCGAAGAACAGCACTTTGGGATCGTTGACTAAGGCCATGGCCAGAGCAAGGCGCTGTTTTTGCCCGCCGGAGAGCTGGCTGTAAAAGGCGTTGCGTTTTTCTTCCAGGCCAAAACGCTTGAGCAGCTCTTCAGGATTGCGGCGACGTTGGTAAAAGCTGGAGAAGAGGCGGAGAGCCTCCATGACGCGAAGTTTGTCCGGGAGGGAAGTGGATTGCAGAGCCGCGCCGATTTCGTGTTTCAGTGCTTGCGAATCGCGTTGCGGGTCAAGACCGCAGACCGAGACGCGGCCGCTATCCAGATCGCGGAGTCCTTCGAGAATTTCGACGGTGGAAGTTTTTCCCGCACCGTTGGGACCGAGCAGGCCGAAGACTTCGCCCTCTTCGACGGAAAAACTTACGCCGCGAACGGCTTGGACGGCGCCGTAGCTCTTGACCAGGTTTTCGACTTCGAGGATGGGATTTCCCATGGGTTTTGACGTCTTCATTCTATAGAAAGGCGGCCCTTAGAATAACGCATGTGCTGGCTTTCCCCGCAATGCTCGGGCGCGGGGCTGCGGGTTATTTCGGGGCGTAGAAAAGGTAGTCGGCGGAATAGGGAACGCGGACTTGCTGGCCGGCGTGCGAAGCGTCGCAGCCCGCCGCGGGCGCTTTGCCGCCTTTGGTGTTGAGGCGCTGGATGGTTGTGGCGCGGGAGAGCACGCCGGCGCCTTCGTGGCCCACAATGTTGACGAGAAGCCAGGGAATGGAGTCGGCGTCCGGTGAGGGGGCGTTGGCAACGGCTTTGCCGGTGACACGGCTGCCGTCCTGCGCTTCCCAGGAGGGTCCGGCGAAATGTTTGCCGAAGGTTTTGCCGTCTTTGTCGAAGAGCCGGGCGTCGGGAGCTTCGAGCGTCCAGGCGAATTGCGCCGCGTTGACTTTGCAGGTGTAGATCTGATCGCCCTTGGCATGGACTTGGAGCAAGAGTTGTTCGGTCGGGGGCGGCTGGAGTTGTTGCGGGACCTGTTGCGCCGCAAGGGAAAACGAAAAGGTGAGGCTCACCACGGCGAGAGTCGCGGCGAATGCCGCTCCGTGAATTCGATTGCGCATGGGTCGATTCCTCCTGTCAGACGACAGCTTACGTTCGGGACATGACATAACTCAACTGGTCTTTGATCATAAACCACACCGTGGTTTAACTCTTCCGCAAGCGGTCGGCGCAAGACCTACGAGCTAATTCATTCGATTCGTTGGGAGAGCGGGGATTCCGGCAAGAAGCCGTGCTTGGCAAGGAACCGTCTCCAGCCGTCGTGGGTTACCGAGACGCCGGGGGCGCGTTTTCCATCGGAGGCTTGGGAAGGATGAAAGACGTGCGCGGTGAGTTTTGTAGAGGCGAATGTCGGGGTTCGCTCTGCCAGCCGCCGCTTCGGCGTTCACCAACCCACAGAAGAGCAGCCTTCCAAGAAACATCGGAGCGCTTTTCATGGTGCGGAGAGTATACGAGAACGTGGCAAATTCCGGGAAACTCGATTTCCGGGAGAATCCAGACGAAGACTTTTTCCGTGGGTTCGCAGGGCTCGGCGGTACTCCGCCCCGTATAGTTTTATTTGGATTCTGGCAATGGGCGGCGGCTTTTCTTTATGGCGGCGGTTTTCCTTCGCGGCGGAGTCCAGAGATATTTTTTAATGTTAATGCGGGATTCGACGACGGCAATGCCTTCGGATTCGAGGAGCTTTTTCTGGAGCGAGGCGTATGGTTCGCGGATCAGGATTTTGCCGTTGGCGCCGAGCACGCGGTGCCAAGGGATGGCTTGGCCTCGCGGAGTGGCGCCCATGGCGCGGCCGGCGGTGCGGGCGCCGCCGGGTAGGCGCAGGGCTCGAGCGAGGGCTCCATAGGTTAGAACCCGGCCGCGGGGAATTTGTTTCACGAGCTTGTAGACGGGATCGAAAGACACGGCGGATCAACTCCTTCGGCGGGTCCTTGAGAGAGTTCTTCGAGATCTCCATCGAGGCGCGCGCGAGACATCCTATGAGTAAGCGAGAAACGCCACAAGAATAAAAATCGGCCGAACGGAGTCTACTGCTGTGGGAGCCGGCGAGCGCGGAGCCCAGCAAACAAATGGCTCGGTCGCGCATCTAATAGAGTAAGAGAAGGGAAACTAAAGAGAACGACAACGATTGAAGGAACGGATGAAACAGAGCGAAAAAAGTAATGAACGAAACGGGATCATATTCGCTACGTTGTAGGTATTACCGGTCGCATAGAACCTTTGCTCTAGTACGCAACGTTCATTGACGGGCGTAGTGGAACGCAAGTACACTACGGGCACAGTCGATGACGCGAGGTGATGTCATGGCTTTTGTCCGCCGGAAAGGGAATTCGTTTTATTTGGTGCACAATGTGCGCCACGGCGGAAAAGTGCGGCAGTTGCATCTTGCGCGGCTCGGGGAACGCGCGCGGATCACGGATGAAGTGGTGCGCGAAGTTTCCAAGAAGCATCCGTTCGTGGAGCTGAATTGGCGGGCTCTGCGAGCACAAATGAATAGTCAAGTGGATCTAGCCGATGCCAGCTCTCCGGCGATCCAGAAGCTCGTGTCCAGCCTGCGAGCGCTGAACCTCGAACTGGCGGACCTCTTTCCGCCGCTTCTCCGGATTTCTGAAACGCCCACGGTGGCGCGAGAGCTGTTAGTGCAACTTCGGCTTTTGCAATCCACACTTCAGGTAAAACTAAGCCAGTTTGACCGGAAGCGCGGACGGTTCAGTCATGCGACCTTGCGGATGCAAGGCCGTTAGGAGGAGACCATGAGCTCCCAAATACTGCCACTCGATCCAAGTCTACGCAGCAACACGACCATTGAATTTGATACCGCCTTGCGGTCGAAGATCGTCGGACAAGCCGAGGGCGTGCAAGCGCTCGTGGACCTGTATCAGGTCTTCTGCGCCGGGTTGAACTCGCCGGGGCGGCCGGTGGGCAATCTCCTCTTATTGGGGCCGACCGGCTCGGGCAAGACCAGAATTGTGGAAGCGGCGGCGGAGATTCTGTTTGGAGATGCGCGCGCGGTGATCAAAGTGGATTGCGCGGAGTTTCAGCACTCGCATGAGATTGCTAAACTGATCGGCTCGCCTCCGGGGTATCTGGGGCACCGGGAAACGCATCCGTTGATCACACAAGAAGAGCTGTCCAAGAGCCATACCGACAAGCTGAAGTTGAGCTTTTTGCTGTTTGACGAGATAGAGAAAGCGTCGGATGCCTTATGGCAGTTGCTGCTGGGAATGCTGGATAAGGCGACGTTAACCCTGGGCGACAACCGGCGCGTGGATTTGTCGCAGACCGTCATCTTCCTGACGTCGAATCTGGGCGGAGGAGAGATCACCGAATTGATGCACGGGGGGATGGGATTCATCCAGCCGGCGGACACGCCGACGACAGGATTGGACGAGAAAGTGGAGCGGACGGCGATGGAGGCAGCGAGAAGGAAGTTCTCGCCGGAGTTCATGAACCGGTTGGACAAAGTGGTGGTGTTCCATCCGTTGCAGCGGGAACAACTTAGAGAAGTACTTGAGATTGAGTTGGGGCAGGTGCAGCAGAGAGTGCTGGAGACCGCCAAAGGGCAGTTTTTGTTCCGGGTGACCCCGGCTGGACGGGATTTCTTGTTGCAGGAAGGAACAGACCAGCGATATGGAGCCCGTCACCTGAAGAGGGCCATTGAGCGGTACGTGGTGTATCCGCTGGCGAATCTGCTGGCTACAGAACAGGTGCATTTGGGAGACCTCGTTTGCATTGATTGGGACCGCAAGCATAAGGAACTTACGTTCGCTCGAGAGGGTGAAGGAGCCCTCGTGACGCCGGCAGTACCCCAAATTGGAACGCTTACGGCTGCGGCGGAAGCAAAGGACGGGAAGACAGCGGATGCCCCGGCGGAGGTAGTGGTGGCAGAGAGAAAATTGCGGGCGGCGCAGCCGTCGGTGGGGCCTGCCTCGGCTCCGCAAGGACGCAAGAAGTTGGATCGCTAGAGAAATCAATCACTTTGAAGGATTTGGGCCGCGCGCGCCAGGTCCCCAGGCGCCCCTTTATGTCGTTCTCGGGTTGACAGAAACTGTTTCTTCCTCTCATTTTGAACGTTTATGAAACAAAGTCTCATGCTGTGAGACTGTTTCCACAATGGCAACACTCGTATGTCGTTGAGTTTGTGCCGGTTTGTGCCGACGAGATTCAGAGTGCGGATTGGCAGTTCTCATGCTCTATCTCTTGCAAGCGCATGACTGAGACGCATGGACGTCTTGGACAAGTGACCGCGGAAGGGAACGAAGCCATGAAAGCCGCCGCCAGACTACAACTGGATCCAACTATCCGTAGCACCGACACCCGTGACTTTGAAACAGCTTTGCGGTCGAAGATCGTGGGGCAAGCGGAAGGGATACAGGCGCTCGTGGACCTGTATCAGGTCTTCTGCGCGGGTTTGAACTCGCCAGGGCGGCCTGTCGGAAACCTGTTGTTTCTTGGCCCAACGGGTTCGGGCAAGACCAGAATTGTGGAAGCGGCTGCCGAGATTCTGTTTGGGGATGGGCGCTCGGTGATTAAGGTGGATTGCGCGGAATTCCAGCATTCTCATGAGATTGCCAAGCTGATTGGTTCACCGCCGGGGTATTTGGGACACCGCGAGACGCACCCGTTGATTACCCAGGAAGCTCTAGCCGCGAGCCATACGGAGAAGTTGAAATTGAGTTTTTTGTTGTTCGACGAGATTGAAAAGGCGTCGGACGCCCTTTGGCAGTTGCTGCTGGGAATGTTAGACAAAGCGACTCTAACCCTAGGAGACAACCGACGGGTGGATTTGTCGCAGACGGTGATTTTCCTGACGTCGAATCTGGGCGGGGGAGAGATCACGGAATTGATGAACGGCGGTATGGGCTTCGTCCAGCCAAAGGACAAACCAGCCGCAGGACTTGACCAAAAAGTTGAACGGACGGCCGTGGAAGCGGCGCGCAGGAAGTTTTCGCCCGAATTCATGAACCGGCTGGACAAAGTGGTGGTGTTTCATCCGTTGCGCCGGGAACAGCTTGAGGAAGTGCTGGAGATCGAGCTGGGGCAAGT
>Ga0209380_10000680_pt1 | contig 24087 bp, 16 predicted proteins | sample HubBroMetageWFT6_FD_188347 | JGI IMG/M metagenome (GOLD analysis project Ga0209380, IMG submission 188347) | Warmed and freeze-thawed soil microbial communities from the Hubbard Brook experimental Forest, New Hampshire - Hubbard Brook CCASE Soil... | ecosystem: Environmental > Terrestrial >... | reverse complement strand
TGACGACCTGGCGGGGATTGATACGCAAGCTCTCGACATCTCATTTCTTATTTCTTATGCAAATGGCCTGCCTGATACGGATTCATCGAAGGTCGCCGTTGTGAGCTTTAGTTGGGGAGGAATATCGAGTTTGTTCGCTGCTGCGCGCGACCCCCGCATTCAGGTCTTGGCTGAGATGGATGGCAGCATGCGCTACTATCCAGGGCTTGTCGCAAGCGCTGGAGACATTCATCCAGAGCAGTTGAAGATGCCACTCCTATTTTTTACCAAGAACGAGATGAACTACATTGAGAATCTCGACAAGACTTACGACGGAAAGCCGAATGACACAATAGGACGCAGCGTTCTTAACGCGTGGACACACGGAGATGTCACATTTGTAAATATGCTGGGCATGTCCCATCCTGAATTCTGTTCCATGTTTAATCGCATGAAGAATGCCGAAACATTCGCGTTAGATCAGGTCGCAGATTATGGACGGGAAGACGTAAATACAAGTTATTCGTGGGTTGCACTTTACATGCTTCAGTTTCTGAATGCCTACGTCGAACATGATGCTGCGGCTATGGCGTTTTTCGGGAGGACTCCCGCTGAAAACGGCGTCCCCAGACACATCATGGAAATCAGATTCAACCCGAAGTCGTTTGCCGAGATCATGCGATCGGCAGCGCTGACGGGAGAAGAGAGCGCCTGGAAAGCGTTCCAGAGTTTCGCTGCCGATCCCAGGCACCGTTTCATGACCGGCGAAGAGCCGATGATAAACAAGGCTGGCTATGCCCTCCTTCAGGAAAAGGATCCCTCGTCAGCCGTCGTGCTATTCAAATTGAACACAAAGGCTTATCCCGATTCCGCGAATGCATGGGACAGCCTTGGAGATGGTTACGAGGCGACGAGCGATATTCAAGATGCGCGTATGGCATATGCGCGGTCTGTCGAGTTGAATCCTGACAATGAGCACGCGAAGCATGAGCTGGTTAAATTGCGCAAATAGCGTCTTCGAGATATGAACTGGTGTTTATTCAGACCAGCCAGTTGACCTGGTGGCACTCGATCGTTGAGTGCTCCGCTTTTCGCTATCGCACCACCGGACATTTATCTATTTCAGCTGCCGAATCCGGTCTTGCAGGAATTGCCGCTCTGGTTCCTGTTGGGTCTGGGCCAGCACCTTCTCATAAGACGCCCGAGCCTCAGCCGTCCTGCCCAGCCTGCATATCTGCGCGGGCGGAGCGGGCCAGGTAATAATTTGCCAATTCGCCTTGTTTTCCAGAAGGACCCAAAACACCGAGTCGATATGCGCCAGACCGGCCTCCGGACATCGCGCATGGCAATGGCCACGGCACGGTTGAGCTGTACAACCGGCGAAGGCTGAATTCGTACCAATTGGTCGTAAAGCGCGACAATCTGCCGCCAGTCGGTCCGAGCGACCGATTCCGCTTCGGCATGAACGGCCGCGATCGCAGCCTGCAGTGTGTAAGAGCCGAGCTGTCGCTTGGCCTCTTTGCGTCGCCTGAGGTTGCGTTATCGGCAACCATTCCCTATCATCATGTGGTTTTTCGGGTTACGTTGGGTCCGCAATTCGCTAAGGTGGAAGACGCATGCCTGACACTCCCAATGACACGACTGTGGGCCAGAGTGAAGTCCCGAGATCTTTCACTGTCATCGGCCCCTATCGGCTGACCCAGATGCTGGGCGCAGGCGGCATGGGTGAAGTCTGGCGGGCCGAACAAACTGAACCCATCCATCGTGTGGTTGCCCTGAAGTTGATCAAGGCAGGAATGGATACGCGGGCCGTGGTGGCGCGCTTCGACTCGGAGCGGCAGGCTCTGGCTTTGATGGAGCACCCGAACATCGCCAAGGTTTTCGAGGCAGGCGCCACGCCGGAAGGCCGGCCGTATTTCGTAATGGAGTATGTGCATGGCTTACCCGTCACCGACTATTGCGACCGGCATCGGCTCACGATCAAGGAACGTTTGGCGCTATTCATGCAGGTGTGCGAGGGAGTGCAGCATGCGCACCAGAAGGCAATCATCCATCGCGATCTGAAGCCCTCCAACGTGCTGGTAGAAGAAGTAGACGACAAGCCTGTGCCCAAAATCATCGACTTCGGGCTGGCCAAGGCCATGGGGCAACAGCTCACCGAGATGACTCTGTTTACAGAAGCGGGAGCGATGCTGGGTACGCCCGACTACATGAGTCCGGAGCAGGCCGACCGTAACGAACACAACATTGACACTCGCACCGATGTGTATTCGCTGGGGGTGATTCTGTATGAATTGCTGGTGGGCGAACTGCCCATTGGATCGCGCGAGTTGCGAGCGGCGGGAATCGAAGCCATGCTACAGAAGATCTGCGAGCAGGAGCCGGTTCGGCCCAGCACAAAACTGAAATCTTTGGGCCCATCCGCGAAAGATTCGGCGGAAAGGCGCAAGGAAGCGCCTGAGTCGCTGGAACGGCATCTGCGCGGCGATTTGGACTGGATCACGGTCAAGGCGCTGGAGAAGGATCGCTCCCGACGGTACGGTTCCGCTTCTGATCTGGCGGGCGACCTGCAACGCTACCTGCACGACCAGCCGGTGTCTGCCGGACCGCCGAGCGCCGGCTATCGCGCACACAAGTTTATTCGGCGGCATCGTTTCGGAGTTGGTGTGGCTGCTGCGGCGGTTGTGCTGCTGATCGGGTTTGCAATCACGATGGCCCTGCAAGCCCGGCGCATCGCGAAGGAGAGGGACCGGGCCAATCGGATTGCCGATTTCATGACACAGATGTTCAGGGTTTCGGATCCCAGCGAAGCCCTGGGGAACACGATTACCGCGCGAACGATTCTGGACACGGCGTCGAATGAAATCCGGGCCGGGTTAGCCAAAGATCCCGAGGTGCAGTCGGAGTTGATGTTTACCATGGCGCGTACTTACGCGAGCCTGGGACTGTACCCCGTCGCTTACAACCTGTCGTCCGCTGCGCTGGAGAATCGCCGGCAACTTCTTGGTCCGGCAGATCGCAAGACGTTGCAGTCCATGACGCAGGTTGCCTGGATTCTCAACCGGCAAGGTCAGGACGCTGAAGCGGAGAAACTGATACGCCAGACTATTGCCGATGCCAGCCGGGCGCTCGGGCCCGACGATCCGGTCACACTCGAGGCGATAGACCGCCTCGGGACGATCCTCGAAAGACTGGGCCGCTTCGATGAGGAGGAAAAGCTGGATCGCCAGTTGGTCGAAAGCACAACTCGGCGGCTTGGTCCGGAGGATGCGCGGACACTGCGCGCCATGGTCAGCCTGGCGGACGCAATCAGTTTTCAAAGTCGCTACGCCGAAGCCGAAAGGATATATCGGCAGGCGTTGGAGATCGAGCAGCGCGTGCTCGGACCCGAACATCCTCAGACAATCGGGACGATGCACAATCTCGCCAACCGAATTCAGGAGCAAGGTCGCTATGCCGAAGCCGAGGGCCTGTATCGGCAAACGCTCGCCATTGAGCAACATGTCCTGGGATCCGACCACCCCGATACCGCCGACAGCATGACGGCTCTGGCCAATACGCTCTACTATGAAGGAAACTCCGTAGAGGCCGAGAAATGGTATCGGGCTGCGCTGGAAGTTGAGCAGCACGCGCTTGGCCCCGACCACCCCTACACAACCCGGCCGCTGGAAGGCCTCGCCAACGTACTCTCCGCCAACGGAAACTACGTTGAGGCCGAAAAAATTGATCGCCGGATCCTTGAAATTCGGACGCGCAAGCTTGGTCCCGAACACACCGACACATTGCTGTCGAAATTTAATATCGGAGACATTCTCTACCAGGAAGGCAATCTGCCCGAAGCCGAAAAATTCATCCGAGAGGCATTCGACGCCCAAAGCCGTGTGCTCGGACCGGAGAACCCAGATACTTTGGCTTCAAAGGCGGAGCTCGCCAGAATATTGATCAGAGAAGGCAAATATCCTGAGGCGGAAGACCTGGCTCGACAAGCGTTCGACGCGCAGCTCCGCGTCCTGGGGCCGCAACATCTCGATACGCTGAACTCCCTGCAATTCCTGGGCACGGCGATGGTTTACGACCATCGCTACGACGAAGCGAAGAAGCTTTTCGAGGACGTCCTCGAAAAGATGAACAAAGCCTCATCCGAGAATGTTTCCCTGGCCTGGTACAACTTCGCCTGCGTTGCAGCAGCGGCTCACGACCAGGATGAAGCCGTGCAGCACCTGCGCGAAGCCGTCAAGCACGGGTATAAGGACATAGACCACATACGAAACGACGACGATCTGAAATTTCTTCGCGGCTATCCCCGCTTTGAGGCATTTCTGAGTGAAGCCAAGAAGAGCGTCGACGTGTCGCGGCAACCCAACTGACAATCTCTCTTCGCACCCAAGTCTGCGCGGTACGGTCGGATTGTCGGCCCGAAACATGTGGGCCTGTTACTTCGCTTGTCAAGATACAATTACATGTTGTGCGCTACTTAGACTCGCAGCTCGGATGAGGTTAGTCCACCATTCACAAGTAGTTAGTAAGCTAAGGCTTCCTCGCGCCGCCACAGCGGCAATCCATGAGCGCCCAACGCCAGCATCCCAAGAGATGGGCCACCAACGGCGGCCTTGCCGAGGCTGTGATCTTCTTGCACGGTATTGGGGTCAGCGTCATCCGACGACGCTGGGGGCACGATGAGAGGCGTATCGGGCTCGGTTTCATACGCGTAGGCCGTGATGTGGTCGCTGAGGGTGCCCACATTCGCGGCCAAGCGGATCCAACCATAGTGGATGCGGCCGTCAATCGTAAACCTTACGCCGATGTAAGCGGGCGGTTGCCAGGGGTTCCAAAATCCAAAATGGCTTGAACGTAATACAGTGGTGTGACAGTAAACACCGTACGGACCCTGAGAGCAGAAAGTATAAGAGGACCGGGAGGTTGCCGCAATGAGAGCTCCGCCCTGCCCGCCGAAGGGTGACAAAGGCCCGACTACCGCACCCGGACCCAGCAGGCGGGAGGCATAGAAGCTAGTGTTGGGTGTAACACCAACGATCTCGCCCCCTGGCAGTGGCGTAATCTCAAAATATCTTCTAGGGTACCCGTCAACCCATACCAGCTCAAAATCAGCTCCCCCCTCGCCGGTCATCTTTATATACACAGACGGGTTCGAATTATCTACAGTCAAATTCTTCGCCGTGACCACGACCTCAGCTTGCGCAGGCCGTCCCAAGGCCAACATGCTTACGCCAGCGGCGGCCGCTGCCAAGGAATACATTTTCAAACGATGATCAAGAGCCTCAGAAAGGATTGACTTAGAGGCGGCAATGGCCATTCTTTCTCCAGCGGGCCGACCGCATACGGAAAAAGATCCGATACCGAAATCCCGTTGATCGGTTCCGCCGGGTGACCGGCGAACCAGCCCAGCACGTGGGTCTTGTACCCGCGCTGAGTCAGAATGTTCCAAAGCGCTTTGACCTTGCGCGAGGTGCCGGTGGTGGGGCGAACTCCGCCGGTCTGCGGGTCTGGCTCCATGAAACCGAGGATTCCATGCTTGTCCGGCCGCTTACCAGTGGCGATGGAGTTCCATAGCATGGGAGAAAGAATGGGACGCAAGGTCGCCAGGTTCCCAATGACGCCGTGATTCACGAAGTCGTCCAGGGTAGGCATGAGGCCCTGGTCGAGAAGAGGATTGATGAGCTTCCAGTCAGCCGCGTCCCAGCCGATCAGCAACACTTTCTTGGCGAGAGGCTCACCCACTGAAACCTCCACGGAACGAGGAACGGCGTTTACTAGAATCCCGAGTCTACTACACATCAATTTGATAGTTGGCACGGGCTGGGAACGGTAGTTGGCGCGATTGTGGCAGGTTATTTCGGGTCGTATACGCTAGTATTCGCTGCCATTGTGTGCCGGCCCGATCGAACAACTGATTCTGAATCAGTTGTGCGTCCGAGTGTGAAGTCGGATACGGGTTTCGAAGGCTTCTGGAGTGCGAGTGTTTTGGAGTGAGATTATGCTGTCGCTTGAATCGAGCGCGACGATACCCGCCGATCCGTTCCAGAACCTCTGGTCATTTCCCTGCACTTGCTCCCAGGGTGCGACCTAGTACATCTCGTACTCGCTGGCCCAGAGTGGCCAACCGGAAGGGCTTCTGCAGGAGCACATGCTTAGGATCCAGGATCTGCTGGTTCGAAAGCAAGTTATTCGAATACCCCGACATAAACACCACGTGGATTTCCGGACGAATTTTCACGATCCGCTCGGACAACTCGCGCCCGCTCATTAGCGGCATGATCAAGTCCGTCAGTAAGAGCTGTATAGGCCGATCATACTGTTCCGCCGCCTGGAGAGCCTGCGGTCCTCCTTTGGCAGTCAGCACGGTGTAGCCATTTTCCCTCAGATACTCCGCCGCAGAATCCCGGACACCATCCTCATCTTCCACGAGAAGAATGGTTTCCGCTCCAGCGACCGGCTGCGGGTGCTCCTCGGCATCTTGCTTGTGGGCTTCTGCTTCGACGAATGGAAAATAAATCTTGAAGGTCGTACCCAGATCGGGTTCGCTATGAACGAAGACCTGGCCTCCTGCTTGCTTGACGATGCCGAACACAATGGCGAGCCCAAGTCCAGTACCCTTGCCCTGCTCCTTGGTCGTGAAGAAGGGCTCAAAGATCTGGGATTTGACCTCTGCGCTCATGCCGCAGCCGTTATCACTCACGGCAACCATAACGTATTTCCCCGCGTGAGATTCACTGGCAAGAGGATATTCGGCTCTGTCGAGCTCAGCATTGCCAGTCTCGATTAAGAGTCGACCGCCGTTCGGCATGGCGTCCCGGGCATTAATGATCAAATTCATGAGGACTTGTTGTACCTGGCTCGGATCCGCTTTCACGCGTCCAATGCGGTCTCCCGCACTGAACTGCACCTCGATGTTCTCTGGGATCAGACGTTGCAGCATTCTGAGCTGTTCCGCGATCAGCGCGTTCAGGTCGAGCACTTTGGGAGAAACCACCTGCTTGCGGCTGAAGGTCAAGAGGCCTTCAGTGAGGGACGATCCCCGTTCTGTCGCTTTCACGATTTCCCCGGCGTATCGACGTGCGGCGTCGTTCGTCAGCTTCCGGTCGAGCAGTTCCGCATAGCTGCTGATTGCCATTAAGATGTTGTTGAAATCATGAGCCACTCCGCCCGCAAGCCGGCCGACAGCTTCGATCTTCTGCATTTGCTGGAGTTGCTGTTCTAATTCGCGGCGATGGGTAATATCTTCAAGCGTTCCCTCGAAATAGAGAGTTCGGCCATCGGCGCCGCGCACGATGCGGGCATTCGATGAAACCCAGATGACCTTTCCATCCTTGCGATAGGCTTCGTATTCAAAATTCTGCACGACACCAAGCTCTTCCAGCTTGTTGACAAATTCAGCGCGCATCTCCGGCTTCACGTATTCCTGGGTTCTTATGTCTTGGCGAGCGCTGATGAGTTCTTCCGGCGAATCAAACCCGAGCATGCGCGCAACCGCGGGGTTAGCGGATATGTACCTTCCATCGGGAGTCGTCTGGTAGATTCCCTCGACGGCGTTCTCAAAGATCGCGCGATATTTCTCTTCTGCCTGGCGCAGGGCTTCTTCCGAGCGCTTTCGTTCGCTGATATCCGCAAAAAATCCAAGAATTCCCTTGACCTTGCGATTCGCGTCCCGGATGGGAGCCGCAGACAGGCTGATGGTCACCAACGAGCCGTTCTTCTTTTGGCGGAGCACCTCAACTCCCCTCAGAGTTTCACCCGAAAGCAATCTCTTGTGCATTTCGGCCGCTTCCGGGCGCACCTCATTAGGGACAATTGGAGTAGGTTTGCCAATGAGCTCGGCTTCAGTCCAGCCAAATAGCGCTTCTGCCGCGGGGTTCCACATGGTCAGTCGGCGCTCTGTGTCGGCGGCAATGATGGGTATTGGAGAAGCGTAGATGCTGGTCTCGTTGGCTTTCCGGAGAGCCTCTTCCGCAAGCTTCTGCGCGGTTATGTCCCGCGCAATGCTGGATGCGCCGGTGATGGTGCCGTCTGAATCCAGAACTGGCGACACCGTCAGGGACACATAGATGAGCTTCCCGTTCTTAGCCATCCTGATGGTCTCGAAATTCTTTATAGGCTGGCCCGCTTTCAACTCTTCGATGATCGTTTGGATTTCACGCGAGCGCCCTGCAGGGGCAAGGATGGAGATGTTCTGCCCAATCGCCTCGCTCGCGGAATAGCCGTACATCCGCTCGGCACCTTTGTTCCAACTCGTGATTTGGCACGCCAGATCCTTACCGATAATTGCATCTTGTGAGGATTCGACAATCGCCGCCAGACGCGCAACCATCTCTTCTGCCCGCCGGCGCGCGGTAATGTCGCGAATATATACGGTATAGGAGGTCTGATTCTCGATGATGATTCGAGTCACTGTGATTTCGGCGGGAAATTCGCTGCCGTCGGCGCGCGCGCATCTGGTTTCGATGCGATTGCCTATGATGTCAATCCCAATCGGCACGGCGGGTGTGAAGAATTCGCGCCGCAGGCGCTCTTGCAACGCGGGATGCAGGATTGTCTGAATAACATCCTTGCCCAAAACATCCAAACGGGAGACGCGGAAGGTTCTTACGGCCGCGGGATTGAAGTCCGTAATCCTCGCTTTAGCATCGGCGCAGATAATGCAATCGAGCGCAAACTCCAGGAGAGCCTGTTGTCGAGCCTCGCTCTCGTGGAGAGCTTGTTGAACTCGCAACAGTTCATTGGAGGCTGACTTGGATTTCATAGCAAACTCGGTACTATGCGACCGCCCGGGTGGATCACGCGTAAACTCTCGCCGTTCCGTCTCCTACTCCCCGAGTAACTCGTGAATCCTATCCTTGAGTATCTCAAGTCGGAAGGGCTTCCGGAGGACTGCGCTCTCGGAAGAATCTATCCCATGCGGGTGACGGGCCTCGTCAGTATCTCCAGACATATAAAGAATCTTGAGGTCGGAATGGAGATCGAGCAACTTCTCGGCTACTTCGCGGCCGGTCATCTTGGGCATCACGATGTCAGTAATCAAGACGTCGAGGCGGGAGCGATTCTGTTGTGCAACGTAAATTGCCTCCTCGCCCGTCCTTGCCTGCAGGACCTTAAACCCCTCCATTTTCAGAAACTCCGAAGTCGGTATGCGCACTGCGTCATTGTCTTCAACAACCAGAACGGTCCGGGCGATGGGCACGTTGCGTGGAAAACTGCGCTCAGGTTCTTGTTGAGTATCTTGTTTCAACGCCGGAAAATAGATATTGAAGCTATTGCCTTTTTCCGGTTCGGTAGTGAACTGGGCACATCCTCCGGCCTTATTGACCATTCCGCGAACTGCTGCGAGCGACAGGCTGATCCTGGCATCCTGATCACAACTGCTCACGAAGCCTTTCGCCGTATCCCCGTTACCGGTGGCAGCGATGGACAGCATCACATACTTGCCCGGCCGCTCGACGTCGACGATACCCTTGGATTCGTTTAACTCCACCGACTTGGTCGTAGCGGTGAGGATTCCGCTCTTAGGCGTCGCATTGCGTGCACTTATGGCAAGACTCAAGACAGCCTGTTCGACTTCAGCGGGATCGGCGTTGATCATCGAAATGCCCGTATCAAGCTCATACACAACCGAGACGTGCTCGCCGGCCAGTTGATCGAGGAGATCCTTGATTCCGTTTAGTACGCTGTTCAAATCTAGCTGCTGCGGTGACGCGTTCTGTTTGCGGCTTACCGCCAAGAGCTTTTGGACCAAAGCCGTTGCTCGGCCAGCATTGCTCAGAACTTGCTCAAGGCTTCCCCGTTGCGACGATGTAGCCTTCTTCATCTCCAGCTCGGCATAGCTGGTGATTGCCATCATGATGTTATTAAATTCATTGGCTGTGGCGCGTGTAAGCTCACTGATCAACTCTGTCTTCTGAGCGAGAAGAAGCGTGGTCAGATCAGTATGCAACTCTGGTTGGCCATTGTTCAGCTTGCTAATCGAGGGGGCTGACATTACGACACACTCCCAGCCTTTGTTTGTTCGCAACTACGATCCACTTACGATACTGAGTCCTCGGGAGCAGTGACAACTTACGGAAGTACTTGCGCACGCGATGTTACCCCCATCCTGGGGCACAGGTACCGCAAGAGGTAAGACGTAACCACCATTGCCGCGATGATCACCACCATTGGGTTCATTCCTCACCTGGCTGTTTACTTTCCAGAAATCAAGACGTCATTTTTGGACAGCAGAGTGCCGACCGTGTGCGCCACTGCTTGTTATCAATGTGTTCGAGCTATGGAGCTTTGGAGCCAAGCGTGCCTGTATATCGATATGGCCGACAGAGTTCTTATCATCGACGACGACGAACAGCTCGTGGAAGCGTACCGAGACTATCTCTCCGACAATGGGTACGAGGTAGATTGCGCTCAGGAGCTGGAAGAAGCCCAAACCTTGCTCGCTCATTTGTCATATTCTCTTGTAATTACAGATCTCCGGCTGAACAAGCTCGCATTCGGGGGTTTAGATGTGATCAAGCACGTGCGCGACAATTCCTTGCCGACCCGCGTCATCGTTGTGACCGCGTACGGCTGGCCGGAGCTTAAGGCTGAGGCGACGGCATCTGGAGCAGACGCGTTTCTTCGAAAGCCGATGCGGTTGAGCGAGTTAGGAAAGGCAGTCATACAGTTAGCAGGAGCCAGGGTATGAAAAAGTCTATTCTGGAAACTATTCTCGATCCCCATGCGTTATCGGTTCGCTTTCAGCCTATTTTCAAGATCCAGGGAAGCGCAAGATCGATCGATAGTGTTGAAGCCTTGATTCGCGGACCTCGGGGTACGAAGTTCGAAAGGGCGGATATTTTGTTTGATTATGTTCGGCGCAAAAAGGCAGAGGCAGCTGTCGATCAAAGTTGCGTCACTGCGATTTGCGATGCGGCAACGGGCCTGCCTTCTGCCGTACGCATCAACATTAATGTGCACGCCTCGACACTCGGCCACAATTCCGGGTTTGTTGATTTCTTACTGAGGCATCTACAAAAACAGTCTTTGGCCCCTGAGCGGTTCACGCTTGAACTTGTGGAACATGCTCCGACATGCAACATTTCCGAACTCACGAATAGCATTGCGAGGCTACGTAGCTGCGGCTTGCGCATTGCACTGGACGACGTGGGGTTGGGTCAATCGAATTACCGCATGATGCTGGATTGCCATCCCGAATATTTCAAGTTGGACGCCTATTTTGTGCATGGTTTAAGCACAGATTCAAAACGGCGCGCCGTGGTGGAGTCGCTGGTAACGCTGGCAAAAGCTCTGGAAAGCGCTGTAGTCGCGGAAGGAGTGGATTCCAACGACGATCTTTTGCGATTGCAGGCAATGGGGGTTGATTTTGTTCAGGCGAACCTCTTGTGCGCGGCTATTCCATTGGACGAGTTGCTGGCCACGGGCTATTTGAACGACCCATCGTTTGGGAAGCCGGCAAGACCGGAAATGCGCGTAAAGAGCGTGCACAGGGTTGACCAGCGCTGGACACCTTCGGGCCTGGCGGCCGGTCAGTCCTTCTACACATGAGACTCCCGCCGTATCCTTGGCCTTTGCAGACGCTTCTTTCGAGGCTTGGCTACGCTGGATCTTGAGGTGGATTGCCGTCGAGCCCTGCGAGGAATCTACTAGTTCTGAACGCGGAGTGTAGTAATCCCAAAAGTCTTCATTTTATTGTAGAGAGTGCTGCGCGTCAGCCCCAGGCGAACCGCGGCGCTGGCCACGTTGCCGCGTTCTGCGTCTAAGGCTTTTTGTATGTGGATCCGCTGAATTTCACGCAGAGTAAGCTGGGACTCTCCATTGACCGCGACTTCGCTCTTAAACTCCAGATGCAAATCCTTCGGCCGGATGGTGTCGCCAGTGGCCAATAAAACTGCTCTCTCGATCACATTCTTCAATTCGCGGATGTTGCCGGGCCACGAGTATGAAGTCATAGTTTCGATGGCCTGATCGGAGAGCGTAAGGTGCAGCCGTCCGAGGTCGACGGCGACACGCTCGAAAAAATGCCGGGCCAGGATTGGAATATCCTCGAGTCTTTCTCGAAGCGGAGGTACGCGGATGACGACGGTGCTAACCCGAAAATACAGATCGCTGCGGAATTTCTTTTGCCGAACCAACTGTGCCAGATCTTCGTGGCTGGCGGCAAGTAAGCGGACGTCCAGTTGACGCTCCTGGACGTCACCCAACCGCCGGAACCGTTTCTCCTCCAGAATCTTGAGCAACTTCGGCTGAATTTGCAGGTCCATGTCGCCGATTTCGTCGAGGAATACAGTTCCCCGCTGGGCAACCTCCAGCAGGCCCATCTTGCGCTGAACCGCACCAGTAAACGCGCCCGCTTCGTGCCCGAAGAGCTCGGTCTCAAGCAGTTCCCGTCCAAAGCCGGCGCAGTTCAAATCGACAAAAGATTCTTCCGCCCTCGGGCTTTGATCATGCACCCATTTGGCTAGGACGCCCTTGCCGGAACCGGTTTCTCCGGCAATCAGGACCGGGCAGTGACTCAGACACACTCGTTCCGCTTGCTCGGCCACTTCGCGGATGGCGGCGCTGGCGCCGAGAAATGGATCGACGCTTTCCCTTTTCTCTCGTGCCTTCCCGGCGAGTTGCTTCTGGAGGTTGCGTTGATTTTTTAGCGCCCGCTCCAACACAACTGCAATCGCGGACATTTCCACTGGCTTGGTTAAGAACTGCTCTGCTCCCTCCTTAATCGCCTGCACCGCGAGTGCTACGCTGCCGTTCCCGGTCAGCAAAATCAAAGGCACAGACGGGTGCGATTGCTTCAAATGCGGCAAGAGATCCAGTGCAGTCCCGTCGGGCAGTGAGTAGTCGAGGATAGCCGCATCGGGAGACGAGTTTCTGAAAGCTTCCCGGATGCCCGCACAATTTGCGGTTGGAATCACCTCATAGTCAAGCGACTCCAAAAACTCGCTCAGTGCGGAGCGAATGGCCTGGTCATCTTCGCCGATAACAATGCTTTTCTTGGCCATGTTCGATTCGCATCGCGTTCAGGCACATCCTTCACTGCAGGACACGCAGCGCCTAAACGTGGAGGGATTTGTAAACCTTTGGAAACCCTAACGTGGATAGTAACTAATCAACAGATAACGTTAGTAATCTAAGAGCTTCGTGAAGTGTGACGTAATCGATTCGCTATCAGCTGAGTCTTCACTTCTGTAACTAGCTCGCTGGTCTGGTGTTGTGCGAATCTTGCAGTGATCTCATGAAGAGTGGTGAAGTATGTCGTACGAATCAAGCCAACTGGTAACGGGAACCGTTCTGGTTGCGGACGATCAAGCATCCAACCGGGAGCTGATGACCGAGTTACTTTCGAACGAGGGCTTCGAGGTAATAGCCGTGCCCGACGGTCGGACCGCCCTGCAGGAGATGAGTAGAGCGCAAGTTGACCTGGTTCTTTTGGATGTCCTGATGCCCCACATCAATGGGCTCGAGGTTTGCGAAAGAATTAAAGCCAGTCCAGAGACGTACCTGATTCCAGTCATTTTGGTCACTTCGCTTTCTGACAAGCAGGATCGAATTAACGGGATAAAAGTGGGCGCCGACGACTTTCTCTCTCGGCCGGTGGATCGAACCGAACTGCTGGCCCGCGTGCGATCGTTGCTAAAGCTCAAGTTGCGTACAGACGAATTAGAGCGCGCCGAGGCCGTTCTCTTTACCCTGGCGCGCAGCATTGAAGGCAAAGACCCCTACACACACGGCCATTGCGAGCGCCTCGCCGACTCCTCTGCCCGCCTCGGCAGACAAATCGGATTGTCTGAGGAGCAACTTACGGCTCTTCGGCGAGGAGGCATCGTACACGACATTGGGAAAGTTGCCGTGCCGGATTCGATCCTCTTAAAACCCAGTCGCCCCTCGGACGAAGAATGGAAGCTGATCCGCGAGCATCCCCTGGTTGGCGAGCGCATATGCGCGCCGCTGAAATCGTTTCGTTCCGTACTGCCTATCATCCGCCACCACCATGAGAAATTCGATGGCTCAGGCTATCCGGATGGACTTCTTAGCCAGTCGATCCCCATAACGGCCAGAGTGCTCCAAGTTGTGGATGTCTATGATGCCCTGACAACGGAGAGACCCTACAAGCGCGCTTTCTCCCCCACAGAGGCCCTCAAGACCATGACCGAGGAGGTAGCGCGAGGTTGGTGGGATCCCGACATCTTCGATCAGTTCGAGAAGCTGATCAGGAGCTCCGGGACGAATAGTCTGTCTCGAGGCACAGCCGCGGCGCGCTAATCTTCGCTGCGCCCAAAGGTCTCGAGATAAAAACTGTTTCTGGAATTGCTTCGAACCAGCTTTGCAGTCGAAGGGGGCGCATTGAAGGCACTCGCGAGAGTCGAGATGTGGGTCTCGAAGGGCCGTTGGCGGCTTCATCTTCTTTTCCTGCTGCTGTTGATTGTTCCGATTGCGCTTTTCGCATACTCCATGGGCGATGTATTGAAGCGCCAGGCGGAAACGCAAGCGGCAGCAGAGGGTACCCAGATCGCGCGTGTCTCGGCCGCCATGGTCGAAGACCACTTTCGGCAAAGCGTAGCATTCCTTGATTCGATTGCTGCGCGCCGTACTTTTAGCCAGGCCTGGATCGACAAGGATCTCGATCTGGTGGCTTGGCACCTGCGTAGCGCCAAGTCGTCGCGTCCAGACTTTTCTTTCGTGGGGTTATACGACCTCGATGGCAAGATGCGCGTCATCTATCCACCTCAAACAGCATTGCTCGGCCAGAGTTTCGCGTATCGCGATTGGTACAAGGGTATGACGCAGCGGCACGAGCCCTACATTTCGGAGGTTTACCAGAGTTCTGTTCCTCCGCACGAACTCGTTGTCGCCATAGCTGTTCCAGTAACAGATGCCCAGGGCAAACCCATCGGCATTCTGATGGGAGCAGATGCCTTGGACACGATTAGGCAACGTTTGGGAACCAAGCTGGAAGGGGGCTGGACGATTTTACTCGTCGACCAAAATGGCCACACGGCCGCGCGCCGAGACGATGATCCCCAAGTTCCCGTTGACTTAAGTCCTTACGAGCCGGTTCACCGGGTGCTTTCGGGGCAGTCCGGAAGTGGAAGCTTTGTGCGCGGCGGCCAGGCCATTTTCGCGGGATATGAACCAGCGGGAAAATCTGGCTGGGGAGTCGTGGTCGAACAACCTTCCGCATTTCTGCAACAAGGTATTTGGAGCGTGGAGCGGCGAGTGTGGTTTCTAGGCTTTGCTTTCCTGCTGGTTGGACTGAGCCTGAGTGCATTCATGAGTTCGCTCTATTCCCGGCTCGAAACCGGCAACCGCTTTATCGACCTGTCGGTGGATATGTTCTGCATTCTTGGATTCGACGGATTCTTCAAGAACCTGAATCCCAGTTGGGAAAAAGTGCTTGGTTTTACCACGACAGAATTGACCGAGAGGCCGCGCGTTGAATTCATCCACCCTGAGGATCGCGAGGCGACTGCTCGTGAAATTGCGCGACTGCAGCACGGAGAAGTTACTCTGGCTTTCGAAAACCGTTATCTTTGCAAAGACGGTTCGTACAAGTGGCTGTTGTGGAATGCAGTCTCTGCGCCGGGGCAACGTGCCATTTATGCCGTCGCTCGTGATATCACTCAAAGAAAACACGCGGAAGCGGAATTGCGCGAAAGCGAAGATCGCTATCGAAAACTGTTCGAGCTGAATCCCCAACCCACCTGGATTTATGATCGAGAGACACTTCAGTTTCTAGCGGTCAATCGAGCTGCTCTGCGGAAATATGAATACACGGAGGATGAGTTCCTTGCTATGACTATCCGGGATATCCGGCCGTCCGAGGAAATTCCCGCCCTTCTGAAAAGCGTGGCAACCCTTCACGAGGGGCAACTGGAATATGGCGTCTGGCGGCACCGGAAAAAGGATGGCAGCATTATGCCGGTTGAGATCACTTCCTATTCCTTACTGTTCGGCGGACGCTCCGCTGACTTCGTGATCGCCGTCGACATCACTGAGCGGCAGCGCGCTGAGCAGGAGCGGCAGAAGTTCACCGAAAGCCTGGAGACGGCCAACCGGGAACTTGAACTCCGGAACCGCGAAGTGGAACGTGCGACGCGATTGAAGAGCAAATTTCTTGCCAGTATGAGCCACGAGTTGCGGACTCCATTGAATGCCATCGTGGGTTTTTCAGATCTACTGGCGGAGGGCACTCCTGGCGACTTGAACGTCAAACAGAAGCGTTTCGTGAATCACATTAAGCAAGGCTCGATTCACCTGTTGCAGTTAATCAATGACATCCTCGATCTCTCAAAGATCGAAGCCGGCCAACTCGAGCTTCATTGCGAGGACTTTCTCGTCGTGGAGGCCCTGCCTGAGGTGCTTTCCACAATCCGCCCGCTTGCCATGGCGAAAAACATTCAGATCGAACAGAAGCTGGCGACAGAACGTCCAATCTATGCCGATCGAGTTCGTTTCAAGCAAATTCTGTATAACCTGCTCAGCAACGCCGTCAAATTTACACCGAAAGACGGCAGCATTGAGATCCTGGCCTCTGACAATGGTTCCTCGGTGTCGCTGTCAGTAACGGACACCGGCATCGGCGTCAGGCCCGAGGATCAGGAGATGATTTTCGAGGAATTTCGGCAGGTAGAAGAGACGGCTAAAACTCACGAGGGTACGGGACTAGGACTCGCGATCACAAAACGCCTTGTAGAACAACAAGGAGGCAGAATCTGGCTGGAAAGCGCACCCGGAAAAGGCAGCCGGTTTAGCTTCACTCTTCCCCAGGGGACTACTGCCGGCCAAGTCCCCTCCGCTTTGAACCATAAGCCCGCTGTCGGCAACGCTACTGCAAACGCCCGCAAGCCCTTTATCCTGATCGTAGATGACGAAGTTCCGGCGCGCGAGCTGATGGCGAGCTATCTGGAGTCCCATTATCGCATTGCGTTTGCTGAATCAGGAGAGGAAGCCGTGAAGAAGGCCCAGGAACTGCTTCCGGACGCGATCACTCTCGATATCCTGATGCCAGGCGGGGGCGGGTTCGAGACTCTCGTAGCCCTCCGAGCAAAAGTTGAAACGGCTAATATTCCAATCATTGTTGTCTCCATCGTGGACCAGCAGAAGGTAGGATTTGCCCTGGGGGCGACTGACTATCTCGTCAAACCGATCCAGAGGCCGCTATTGCTTGAGACTATCCGCAAGCACGTTCCCTCTCAAACAGACGACGATACCGCTATTCTTCTTGTCGATGATGACTTCCACAATCTTGAGTTAGTGGAAGAAACTCTGCGTGCCGCCGGCTACGAGACGCAGAGTGTGCAGAGCGGTGCCAAGGCTCTGGAAATATTGTCGTCCAAGAGCGTTGCGGCGGTCCTGCTCGATTTGTTGATGCCAGGGATGGACGGTTTCGAGGTAATTCGTCACGTCCGCCAGGAACCAACTTTAAAGGAACTCCCTATTCTTGTGATGACTGCCAAGAACCTGACCCAGGAGGAAATGAATTTGTTGAGTCACGAGACGCAAGGTTTGTTGCAGAAGAAAGGATCATGGCAGCAGCAGCTCACTGCCGAGGTGGGAAGAGTAGTTCAAGGCAGGCTGGCCAAAGCTGTCGGGAAATCATGACAAAGGTTCTAATTGCGGAAGATAATCCTGTCAATCGAGAGCTGTTCCGCGAGTTGCTCGAGGGGCGCGGCTATGCAGTGGAAGAAGCATGCGACGGCGAGGAAGCTCTGGAGATGCTTGAGCGCTCCCGTCCCGACATCCTGTTGCTGGACCTCGGTATGCCGAGGCTGGATGGATTCGGGGTGGTCAGGAAAATCCGTGAAAACACACAACTCGCTGACCTGCCGGTGCTGGCAGTCACCGCCTACGCCATGAGAGGAGATCGGGAAAAAGTCTTGGAGGCTGGTTTTGACGGATACTTATCGAAACCTATCAATGCAGTTCTATTAGGTGAGGAGCTCGAACGGCTACTCGGTCAGCACGATGCTGGCCCTATCGCTCCGAGTGAGTCCGGCAACCCGCTCGTGCGATGAGGCAGAGTCAGGCGAGCAGAAAAGAGAAACTTAGTTGGTGCTGCGTTCTATTGGAGGAATCAGTCAAGCTTTTCTGTGTCTGAGATGATGAATTGTCGAACTGCTTCCGCACTTTGCGCATTCATCTTCGTGAATTGGATTCCCTGCCGGCTCTCAGAACCCCAGACCACCACTCCGAAGGCATCTACCCGCGCGCCGGAAACGGGCAACCGGAAGATTAGGCGAACCATCTCTCCCGGCTTCAGGTTAGCGGCGTCGATTTGAATCCCGCCTCGACTCAGATTCCAACTCATTCCTCGTATGGTTCTGGCTCCAGCTTCGCAAAGCACATCGGTCTGCAAGGGGACGCGCGCCTGCCGCCGTCGGTTCTCGGTCATTAATCCGCGGACAGTCCGAAACAGACCGCTAAGCTTTTGCCGATCGACCGGCTTCTGCAGAAAGAAGGTAGCTCCAATTGCGAACACCTTTTGCATCGTGGTTCTCTCGTCGCGTCCGGTAACAATGACAATTGGGGTTGACTTGTTCCAGGAGGATTCTCGAATGCGCCTTGCGAGGTCGAAGCCGTGCATGTTGGGCATTTCGAGATCTAAGAATATTCCGTCATATCTCTCCCGGTCGATCAGGTCGGCCGCCCTCTGACCATCACTGATCGGTCGAACTTCTGCTTTGAGGGACGTGAAGACTTCGTCCATCAGCTCCAGGCTCGGCAAGTCATCTTCCACAACAAGAAGTTTTAGTGACGACATAAGGTTCCTCCGAGACTGCGTGGCGCGCTGTGTCGCGGAAACTCACTGAATTTAGAAAGCTTGCCCCGCCGACCGGCACCCGGCGGAAACGAGGGAATCCGCCGGGCTTTCGACACACCGGGTACGGCCGCATCATGCGGTTTCGCTCCGAACGCTTCTCGACAAACCACTTTCCCGGTTTCGGATTCGACCGAGGTTCGATCCGCTGCCGTGAAAGGTGTTACGTTGCCGGACGCGTGGGTACATCTGGACCACGGCTGTTGCCCCAGAACAGGCCGTAGAGGGACGCTGCTGATCCAGCGCCCGGGCAATATTCAGCAGAGCCCGGGACCCACATGCGTAACAGTTTGTCTGGGCTGTCGTTATGGTTTCGCAATCGATGCAAAGGCTGGCTTGCCGGAGCGGGACCAAGCTGAGATTAAATAAGTTCACTTCCTATCCTCCTGATGGCGGGGGCCGAGCCCATCCGCCGTTTGAATGTCTCGACTGAAGTGCTCTTTGCTCTTCGATGCATGCGCTGACGAGTCAATAATTCCGAACCCTACCGTCCGCGGATCAAACCGGCTCCGCAAACTCTTTATTTTTAGGGGCGTCTCTACAACACAGGCCTCCCCCGTGGCGGGCTGTGATGGCTTGGGCGATTTAGGTTCAGAACTTGGCGATGGCTTACGCATGCCATGACGCAAGCAATTAGCGAACCATGACCTCGAATTGGTTGTTCATAAGCACTTAGGCCGGGCACGAAGAATGTTCCGTCTTGTAAGGATGTTCTGATTTTGGAAATCAAACACTCACCAGCGACGGCCGGTCTCAGTTGTCACCTGAAAGTATCAATGAAACCCTGTATTACCCCTGTACCCTTGAGTACTCACCAATCGCCGACAATAATTGTTACGAAAGCTATTTCCTGATAATCAGGGGCAAGCGGATTCCGGCAACTAAGTCAGGCGTTGCAGTCAGGTTTGCACCCTGCGACGCGGACGGGTATCTCATGGGAGTGTCCGTGATTAACGCGGTACCAGCTAGCGTTCACCAGGCATGCCACCACACGGCTGGAGACTTGCTCCGAGTTCAGGATCTCACCGTACGCTTTTCTGAAAGAGGCCGCGAGTTTACTGCCGTTGATCGAGTAGGTTTTGGCATTGCCGCCGGCGAGACCGTGGGATTGCTTGGAGAATCCGGCTGTGGCAAGACAACTCTCGCTCTTTCTCTGCTGCGCCTTCTTCCCGATGCCGCACATGTAACCTGTGGTTCCATTGTTTTTCATGGGCAAGATCTCTTTTCGCTCGATGAATTTCAGCTTCGCGAAGTTCGCGGCGCAGAAATGGCAATCATCTATCAGGACTCCAGCGTATTAAATCCAGTCATGCGTGTCGGAAGCCAAGTCAGCGAAGTACTTCGCGCTCACCGCAAATGCAATGCGCGCCAGGCCCGCGAGGAAGCCGAGGCGGTGTTTGCGGCAATCGGCCTGCGCGAATTTGATCGGATCTACAACGCCTACCCTCACCAATTGAGTGGAGGGCAGCGCCAGCGGATTGCCATCGCACAGGCTCTGATCTGTAAGCCGCGTCTCGTTATTGCCGACGAACCCACCGCATCAGTGGATCGAAATACTGCATTTGACATTCTCGAGTGTATGAAGAAACTGCGGCATTCTTCAGATACTTCGTTCTTATTCATCAGCCATGACCCAGCCACTCTTGCGGGAATCGCCGATCGAATCATGGTGATGTATGGGGGCCAAATTGTAGAGGATGGCCCGCTCGGCGAGGTTTACTCGCAGCCCTTGCATCCTTATACCGATGCTCTATTGCAATGTGCGCCGCAGCGAATCGCGCTCAAGGACTTTGATCGCGGACGGGACCGCTTGCCTTGCATTCCCGGCAAGGCGCCGGAGCCTTTCGAAGTGTTACCCGGCTGTTCGTTCTCGAGCAGGTGCAGGAATCGGATGAAGATTTGTGATGAGCGGAGGCCAGAACAAGTCGAGGTTTCTACCTGTCGCTCCGTCCGTTGTTTCAAACACGAGGTCGAATAGAACCTTGCCTCCCACTCAACAACCTCTGATGGAGATTCAAGGTCTGTGCAAGACTTACTCCCAAGCGCGGTGGTGGTGGAGGCAAAGTCAATTCGGTGTCCGTGCTCTGCAAGATGTGGATCTGGTTTTGAAAACTGGGACTACTTTGGCGTTGGTTGGTGAGTCCGGCTCTGGAAAGACAACGCTGGCCATGTGCCTTGTAGGTCTTGAACAGCCCGACGCTGGGGACATTCGCTTCGAGGGCAAAAGTGTGGTTGGACTCGGCCGCCGAAAGCGTATGGCAGCTCTTCAGAACATCCAACTTATTTTTCAGGACTCCGCCGGTGCATTGAACCCATTCATGTCGGCTGCCGAAATTATCGAAGAACCTTTGCGGATACGTGGACACGAGCACAAGAAAGAGCGTGCGGAGCGGTCAGTGGAAGCGATGGAACAAGTCGGACTATCACTTAGGTGGAAAGATCGCAGACCCAGTGAGTTGAGCGGCGGACAAAGGCAGAGATTAGCGATCGCCAGAGGCCTGGTTCTTAAACCCAGATTGCTGATATTGGATGAGGCGGTATCCGGGCTTGATCTTTCGATCCAGGGACAAATAATGAACCTTCTTCTGGACCTGCAAGCCGCCCAAGGATTGAGTTATCTCTACATTTCCCACAATCTTGATGTTGTCTCGCGTATTTCGGATGAGGTTGCCATTATTCACGAAGGTAGGATTGTCGAGCATGGAAGGCCGTCAGAAGTCTTGGCGAGTGCTCAGCATACTTATCCACAAGTGCCGTGGCCAGCTATTCTGACACAAAAGTCCGCATGCCGGGCCCATTCAGGAGCTTAGAGATCAGGATGAGATATTTCGGCCATCGTGTTCTTCAGAGTATCTTCCTGCTCATTGGGGTCTCTTTGCTCTCTTTCGCCTTTGTCGACTTGGCCCCAGGCAATTTCTTCGACGAAATGAGATTGAACCCGCAGATTTCGCGTGAAACCGTAGCTAACCTGCAAAGGCAGTACGGAATGGAACGGGCTTTTCCCATTCGTTATGTCCGCTGGCTAAAGTCAGTTGCAAGGGGTGAATTTGGGTTCTCGTTCGCATATAACGCCCCAGTTGCGCCGCTCCTTTGGTCCAGAGCGCGTAACACGCTGCTGTTAACGGGATCAGCATCGTTGCTGGCTTGGTTGTTCGCCCTGCCTTTGGGAATTCTAAACGCTGCGAAAAGCCGGGGCTGGATCGACTGCGCGGGCGGTTTGGTAACTTCCGTGTTATTGGCCACGCCAGATTTGCTACTTGCCTTGGGCTTGTTGTGGTTAGCTCTCCGTACTCATTGGCTTCCTGTCGGAGGAATATTATTGCCGGAGTCTGCAGGTCGAAGCGAGTGGCAGCGGTTGAAAGGCATAGGCGTTCATTCGGCAGGTCCCGTACTCGCGCTCGTCATAGGCAGTTTGCCAACCCTGACGCGTCATATTCGGACCGCCATGATCGAGGGATTGGATTCACCTTGCGCTCGCGCGGTCCGGGCTCACGGAATTCCTCGCTGGCGGATAGTGCTTCGGCACGCTCTTCCCGTGGCCGCCAGTCCTCTCATTTCTCTCTTTGGACTCTCCCTGGGATCACTCTTAAGCGCATCATTACTGACGGAAGTTGTTATGAGCTGGCCCGGACTCGGACCTCTCCTATTTGAGGCGATTCTGGCGCGCGATCTATACGTGGTCATTGGAGCCGTGATGTTTGCCTCCTTATTCCTAATAGGTGGAATGCTGTTAGGCGATGTGCTGCTATTTGTCGCCGATCCGCGTATTCGCACCGAGAGGCTGGCATGAGAGGAAATAGGAGAATTGTCATTCTGCTGCTTTGTGTAGGAACTCTGCATTTAGCGGTGTTCTTCGCCGGATTCTTGTCGCCTTATGACTTTGCACAGCAAGACCGAGAACTTCCATTTGCTCCCCCTACCAGTCTTCATTTTCGGGATATGCATGGAACGCTGCGTTGGCGGCCCTCTGTATGCCTTCTGGTCGAGCGTCCGGCAATGTTTGGAACCTATGACGAAGACTTACAGAAATGTTTTGCACTGCGCTTTTTAGTCCTGGGACCGGAATACAAGCTCCCAGGTCTGTTCAAATCAAGGCTGCACTTGTTTGGAGTTAGCGGACCCGCGAAAGTGTTTCTAATGGGCACAGACGCGTATGGGAGGGATATATTTTCCCGCCTTCTTTATGGGGGACAAATCTCACTGCTTTCCGGGCTGCTGGCCACAGCTTTGTCGTTGGGGATCGGAGCTTCGCTGGGAACGATAGCCGGTTACTACGGTGGATGGGTCGACGCTGTCGTTATGCGCAGTGGAGAACTCTTTCTCGCACTACCCTGGCTGTACCTCTTGTTCGCCCTTCGGGCTTTCCTGCCGCTACATATCAATCCGGCTCAGGCATTTCTCCTGCTTATCGGAGTCATAGGGGCAGTGGGCTGGGCCCGCCCGTCGCGGCTCGTTCGAGGCATCGTGCTTAGCGGCAAAGAACGTCACTATGTTCTTGCTGCCCGCGTTTTTGGCGGATCGGACATCTACTTGATGCGCCGCCATCTCCTGCCGCAAACTTATAGCGTGCTTCTTACACAAGCGACGATCCTCATTCCCCAATATATCCTCGCCGAAGTGACGTTATCTTTCTTGGGTCTGGGGGTGGGCGAGCCTGCACCAAGTTGGGGTAATATGCTGGCAGCTCTCCAACAATACCATGTGCTCGTTTCGTATTGGTGGATGTGGGCGCCGGGAGTCGCGCTAATACCGATTGTTCTAAGTTATTTGCTCTTAGCAAGTGCGTTGCAGGAGAAGGGGGCCCTGCATCGCATGTAAGCTCTGAGGTGTGTGGTATGAGTGTTCGTGGTTTTAACAGCGCCCTCCTTGTTGTCCTTTTGTCGCACGCATTTACTGCCGCCGGTGGGGCCCGGCCACAGTATCCCACCGAAGAAGTCCTTATAACTGCCAACCAGGTCGGACACTTGGGTGGTCATTTGGTCGTATCATTGCGGTCTGAGCCAAAGACCCTTAACCCAGTCACCTCAACTGACATCTCGTCCCGGGAAGTCATTGCGCAGATGTCCGGCGATCTGGTCCACATCAACCGGCTTTCTCAGGATACCGAGCCCGCCTTGGCGAAGACGTGGAAGGTGTCTCCGGATGGTCTCCGCTATACTCTGCAATTGCGCCATGGCCTGCACTTTTCTGACGGGCATCCGGTCGACGCCGATGACATAGTCTTCAGCTTCAAGGTGTATCTTGACGAAAATGTCCATTCACCCCAGCGGGACTTGCTAGTGATCCGTGGA
>Ga0209380_10000679_pt1 | contig 24093 bp, 17 predicted proteins | sample HubBroMetageWFT6_FD_188347 | JGI IMG/M metagenome (GOLD analysis project Ga0209380, IMG submission 188347) | Warmed and freeze-thawed soil microbial communities from the Hubbard Brook experimental Forest, New Hampshire - Hubbard Brook CCASE Soil... | ecosystem: Environmental > Terrestrial >... | reverse complement strand
CTAGCCTTTAGCGTCCGGCCAGGGCGGGTTCCTGGACGGCTTTGCCGGTCTTGAAGGCTTCGAAACGGGCGTTTACTTCGTCCCAATTGATTACGTTCCACCAAGCGGCTAAATATTCGGGACGACGGTTGTTGTATTTGAGGTAATAGGCGTGCTCCCAGACGTCGTTGCCGAAGATGGGGAAATGGCCCACGGTGAGCGGGCTATCCTGATTGGGCGTGGTCATGATGTGGACTTCGCCTTTGGCGCCGGCGAGCCAGACCCATCCCGAGCCGAATTGCTTTACGCCGGCATCGTTGAACTTGGTTTGGAAATCCTTGAAGCTGCCGAAAGCTTTGGTGATGGCCTGGGCGACGGGGCCGGTGGGATCGCCTCCGCCTTTGGGCTTCATGATTTTCCAGAACATGGTGTGGTTGACGTGGCCGCCGCCGTTGTTGCGAACCGCAGCGCGAATGTCTTCGGGGATGGCATCGAGATTCTTGATTAGATCCTCGGCGGACTTGCCGGCTAATTCGGGATGCTTTTCGATGGCGGCGTTCAGGTTTTTAACGTAGGCGCCGTGATGCATGTCGTGGTGCAGGGTCATCGTCTGCTTGTCGACGACAGGTTCGAGGGCTGCGTAATCATAAGGCAGGGGCGGTAGTTCGTGAGCCATGATTTTTCCTCCAGAGTTCTTATTGTACTGATGATGAGAGCGAAGGTGTGGATTCAGACGAAGCGGCGTCGGTCAGTTGGATGATGGGAGGGGGATAGCGGTTGCGAAGTAAATCGAGGTCGAGAGGCTGTTTGGGGGATGGCCGGCGGGATCAGAAGTTTTCGAGGAGGTAGAGATTCCCTTCTGCTGACTGTTGACCAAACGCGAGGAAACGGCCGTCAGGGGAGACGACGGGGCTGATGAGAAAGTTATCTCGATTGAAGAGAATCTGAGATTTTCCGGACATGTCCAGACGCAGCAATTGAAAATGATATCCGATGCCTTGCGAAGCGCCGTAGAGCGCGCTTCCATCCGGCGACCACGCAAGGCCTCCTAGAATGAAACTCGGGATTGGCAGTTCGCTTTGCTTCCCCGTTTGCAGATCAATTATACGAACTTTGTCGATCAGTTCGTGGTTCCCTGTAATGGCGATTCTTTTGGCATCGGGGGACAGGGCCCAACTCATCCATTTGCCTGGATTGCCAACTTTTGTTCGAGTGATTTCCTTACCTTGACCTTGCAGCGGATCCAGGACGTAGAAGACAAGCTGGTCCTTATCCATAAGGCTGAGAACACAGCCATTGTTCGCCAGGGTCGGGCAATCGAAAGCCGCGGCTGCCGTTAGGGAGGCTTCCATAATCCGCTCGGGAGCTCCGCCCGCGATGGGAGTGCGCATTAAGATTTGATTCGGAAGTGCAGAGCTACCTGGCAAATGCGGAACTGACCAGTATAGAATCCACGCCCCGCCCGGACTGAGTTGAGCGCCGGACTTGTCCTCCGAGCCAGAACTGAGGGGTTCTGCAACGTCCTCGGCTACCTGTTGGCGATAGATTTGGTAACGGCCTCCTGCTCTATCGGAAAAAATCAGCAGGGACTTGCCATCGCGGGACCACCAAGTCGGATAGCTGTCGCTGTCGCTGTTGGTCAGCTGGCTTAGTTTTTCGAGATGGGCGCCGTTGTCCTTTAATGCGCCGGCGACCACGTCTATCCAGGTATGCTGCTTAGAAACAAGAAGACGTTTGCCGTCCTTGCTAAGGTCGGAGACAAACGGCCAGACGCGATCCCAATGAGTTAGTTGCACTGGCTGGCCGGAGGAAATTCCGCTATCGGGATCGACTGTAAGGTACCAGAGATTATTATTACCCTCCCCCACGGAGCCCGCTTGGGGAAAAATTAACCGGTGGTTTTTCGTCCACACAAATCTATCGAACTGATCATCGAGGAGAGCGCTCTCGAAGATACGTTGAAGGTCTCTGCCATCCAGAGCTACCGACTGCACTGCTACCACGGCTCCGTTCGGTTCCAGGACCCCAAAAACAATTCGCCGACCGGTGGGTGACCAGCCCAAGGCAAAGATGTATCCGGAGTCGATGGAGAGAATTTTCTTAGGCTCCTCGCCATTCAGGCCCATGGTCCATAGCTCGTTTTTTTTCGAGACAAAGGCAAGTAAGGAGCTGTCCGGTGAGATTCTGGCGTGATGGCAGTAAGTTTTGAGCTTTCGAGGAGCGCCGCCAAAGATGGACACTACCCAAAGTACATTTCCCTCGTCAGCGGATGGGGATTCCAGGAAGAGTTTTTCGCCATCCGGCAACCACGAGGCAACTTTGGCATCTTTTCGAAGATCTTCGGGGAGCGAGATGTCGTGTGCTTCTCCCGTGTCGATTCTCTGTATGTGGAGTCCTTTGTCATCCAGGTAAGCCAGGAGGCGACCATCAGGGGAAATTGAGCCCAGGTAAGCGGGATGATTTACGGGATTGTGGGTTAATTGCGTTTCGCTCAGCGGCAGCAATGGAGAGTTCGGATGGTTCTGGAACCATTCGTAGGCGAAGATTGCAATCACGAGAAGGCCTGCGATGGACAATGCGAAAGCCAAGAGTTTATTGCGTGGGGGTACTCGTATCTCCGATGAAGAACCTGGCCGCGGCAGAGTGCCCGACAGCTGCCGACCGGATTCGGTATCTCGTTTCAGCCGTTGCAAGTCGGCGCGAAGCTCGGAAGCGTGCTGGTAACGCAGGTTGCAGTTTTTCTCCAGCGCCTTGAGGATTGCCGCTTCCAGAGCCGGTGGAACTTTTGCATTTATCTGCGATGGCGGAACTGGTTCCTGGTGAAGAATCGCGCCGCATATCTCGCCGGCGCTCGCCCCGTCAAACGGCGGCTTGCCGGTTGCCATCTCATACAAGACCGCTCCGAAAGAGAACAAGTCGGTTCGAGCATCCAGTTCCTTTGCCCGCACCTGCTCCGGCGACATATAAGCCGCCGTGCCTACGATCGCGCCCTCGCTGGTCAGCTGGGAGGCGTCGGACTCGAGCGAAACGGTTAACGAATCGCTGCCCGCCGAAGCGGGTCTGGCTACCATCTTCGCCAGGCCGAAGTCGAGGATCTTGGCGTGGCCCGCCTGAGTGACAAAGATGTTCGCGGGCTTGATGTCGCGATGAATGATGCCGGGGGCGTGAGCGGCATCGAGGCCGTCGGCGATCTCAATGGCCAGCGGAAGCAAAGTTTCCATCTCCAGGGGGCGCCCGGCAATGCGATGCTTTAGAGTTGCGCCCTGCAAGAACTCCATGGCTATGAAGAGGCGGTCCTTTAGTTCGCGATCGTGTAGTTCGCGATCGTGGTGATGGCCGATTTCATAGATCGTGCAGATGTTGGGGTGGTTCAGCGCGGAAGCGGCACGGGCTTCCCGGCGGAAGCGGTCCAGGGCCTGCGGGTTCTGGGCAACGTTGTCAGGAAGGAATTTCAGGGCGACAAAGCGCCCAAGATCCAGGTCTTCGGCTTTGTAGACCACACCCATCCCGCCGCCGCCGAGTTTGTCGACGATGCGGTAGTGCGAGATGGTTTCGCCGATCATTTTTTGTTCAATCGTTATTGCGCCAATTATTGGGAAAAGGAGCCGTAGCGGGTCGGTTTCATCTTACGGACGCGGCATGGGCTCGTCAACGAATGGGGTGAGCGCGGCGGTGCAGCCTTGGCTTACGCGTTGGGCTGGTTCAGTCCGAGATCCTTCACTCCGCCTGAAGAACGGCTACGTTCAGGATGACAATCTCGCTTAAATAGGAAAACTACGCTCGTCTAACAATTAGTTGGTGGCGGGGCCGAGGATTTCGCGGACTTTGCGGGCGAGGCTTTGCAGGGTAAAGGGTTTTTGCAGGAAAGTTTTTTGGCTTTCGGCGGCGGCTGTGCTGGGGAAGGCGTCCTGGGCGTAGCCGGAGAGATAGAGAACCTTCAGAGTGGGTCGGGCAGGGAGAAGTTGCTGGACGAGTTCGTGGCCGCTGAGGCCGGGCATGATTACGTCAGTGATGATGAGATGGATGGGATCGGGATGGCTGACGGCCAGGGCGAGACCGGCCTGGCCGTTGGGGGCTTCGAGAACGCGATAGCCGCGAGATTCGAGAGTTTCGCGAACGAGCTGGCGGACGGAGTCTTCGTCTTCGACGAGCAGGACGGTTTCGGTTCCTCCGGCGGCGGGGACGGAAACGGGGCTGGTTCCGTGGGCTTCCGAGGGTCCATCGATGCGGGGAAAATAAATAGTGAAGACGGTGCCGCGGCCGAGTTCGCTCTGCACGAAAACGTAGCCTCCGCTTTGCTTGATGATGCCGTAGACGGTGGAGAGTCCGAGGCCGGTACCTTTGCCTTTTTCCTTGGTGGTGAAGAAGGGCTCGAAGATGCGGGCCTGGGTTTCGCGATCCATGCCCTGGCCATTATCGCTGACCGAGATCATGACGTAGGGGCCCTTCTTGATGAAGGTGTTTTCCGGGCGGTAGGAATCGTCGAGGGTGACAGCAGCGGTGCGAATGCAGATTTTGCCGCCGGTGGGCATGGCATCTTTCGCATTCACGACGAGATTCATGATGACCTGCTCGAGCTGTCCGGCATCGGCGCGGGTGCAGCCGACGGCGGGGGCGAGGCTGGTGGTGAGTTCGATATCTTCGCCGATGAGCGGGCGGAGGAGACGCTCCATGTCGGTGACGATGGCATTGACGTCGATGACCTTGAGTTCGAGAAGCTGCTTGCGGCTGAAGGCGAGGAGCTGGCGGGTGAGGGTGGTGGCGCGGTCGGAGGCTCCCTGAATAGCTTCGGCCTTGGCGTGCAGAGGATGGCCGGGGGTGAGTTGATCGAGCAGAACTTCGGTGTAGCCGCTGACGACCATGAGGAGATTGTTGAAGTCGTGAGCGATGCCGCCGGCGAGGCGGCCGACGGCTTCCATTTTCTGAGACTGGCGGAATTGATCTTCGAGAACGCGGCGCTCGGTGATGTCTTCGGCGATGGCTTCAAGAACGTCGGAGGGTTCGTCGCCGCCGGCTACGGCCCGGCCGCTGATGCGGACGGTGATGGAGGCTCCGTCTTTGCGCTTCCAGCGGACTTCAAGACCATCCGTACGTCCGGTGTTACGGAATTCGTCGACCAGGCGGGTATATTCTCCGGGATCGACGAAGACATCTTTTTGCGGATCGAGTGCAAGGACTTCGAGAGCGGAGCTGTAGCCGAGCATTCCGATGAGGGCGGGGTTGACGTCGAGAAACTGGCCCTGGAGGCTGGAGCGATAAATTCCGTAAACGGCGGTTTGCACCATGGAGCGGTAGCGAACCTCGGAGCGGCGCAGAGCCTGCTCGTTGCGCTTGCGGTCGATGGCGGCGGCTAGCTGTTGCGAGATGAGGGCGAGGACATCCTTATCACGTTCGCCGAAGCGGGTGTTCGGGGAGTAGCTCTTGAGAACAAGAGCACCGAAGGTGTGCTGGTTAACTTTGAGGGGGACGCCCAGCCACTGCTGCGGAAACGGGGTGGTGACCTCGGCCTTACCGCGCTTTTGCAATTGACGGGCGAGTTCGGGAGTGCAGAGTAAGGGCTCGCCGCTGCGCAGGACATATTCGGTGAGGCCGGCGCCGGGTTTTGCGGGAGCGGGAGCGGGTTCGCGTTCGTCGACGAAATAGGGGTAAGTGAGCAGTTGCGATTCGGGATCGTGAATGGCGATGGCAAAATTGCGGGCGCACATGAGTTCGTCGACGATGCCGTGGATGGCGGCGAAGAACTGCTGAAGATCCTGAGCGGCGCTGGCTTTTTCGGCGATGCGATAGAGGGCTGAGCTGAGAGCTTCAGCGCGTTTGCGCTCGGAAATATCGCGATAGACGGCGTAGAAGGCGACGACCTGGCCATCGACGATGAGAGGGGCGGAGGAGACGGAGACGTCGATCAGGGTGCCGTCGTGGCGGCGGCGCTGGGTTTCGAGGGTGAGGTGTTCGCCGCGCTGCAGGCATTGAGCGATCCACTGCGCTTCGGGCATGCGATCGGGAGGGAAGACAAGTTCGTCGATAGCTTTGCCCAGAGTCTGCTCGGCGGTGTAGCCGAACATGCGTTGAAATTCCTGGTTGACGCACAAGGCGCGGTAGGAGGCGTCGGTGATGATGAGAGGATCGGGAGAGTTTTGAAAAAGCTGTTCGAGGCACTGGCGGCGAATGTCGAGGGCGCGCGCGGGGTTGTTCTCGTTTCCGTTCTTGTTGTTGGCGGATTTCTTTTCATGAGTTTCCGGGTGATGCCATGAAAGAGAAGAGGGCGAGACGACTGTGTGGGGGACGTCGGGTGGAATGAAGGCGGGCGCGGCTCCGCGCTCGAGCGCCTGGTGCAGGTTGCGGGCGCGCGCGAGTTTTCTGGACTCCGCAGATTGGGCGACACGATCACCCATGTGGCAAGCTCCCCCCTCAGAAAGCTCCGCATTGGCATCGTAGAACGGAGGGGAGTGGGTCGAAAGTTACGAGGGTAATTGGGAAACAGTGGTCAGTGGCCAGTGGCTAGTACCAGGCTACTTGCGGTTCGGAAGAGATGCCAGGAGACCATTCAGAATTCGGCCTACCTCGGCTGCGGCGCTCAGCAGGCAGTCGCTTTGATCCTGGTTTAGATAGCCTAGATCTCGGGCGATTAGAATCTGCGTCTCGACTTCCATCAGAGAACCGCGGGCGTTTCCTAGAAACTGCTTGAACTCCCCCGTCGAGAGTCTGGCCTGACCTTCCGCGATGTTGCTGGGCACGGAGACCGCAGCGCGGCGCAACTGCGAAGTCAAACCATAAGTCTCGATTAGCTTTTCGTGGCTAGCATTTCGCAGACGCGGCGGATCATGTCGCGCTGGGTTTCGCTGAGGGTGAGAAATTCGAAGCCGTAGCGCAGGCCCTGGCGGTAGCGGACGATGGCGCGCACTTTCAGGGGATAGGGGCTGAGGGGCAGGGGAATTTCAAGGGAGACGATTTCTCCGGTTTCGAGCTCGCCGGTGAGGGTGGCGCCGATGCCATCCTGGCCGAGTTCGGTGGAGCGTCCCCAGCAGTTGCGGAATTCGCCATCCTGAAACATGCGGACCTGGATGCGGGCGTCGATGGCGAAGCGGGGGTAGCGGCGGCGCGGGTGAGCGTCGGGCGGCTTGGCCGGTTTCGCGGGTTCGAGTTTCTTACCGGGAGCTGCCATGAAGATCAGTGGCCAGTTGCCAGTGGTCAGTGGCCAGTTAAAACCTTAAAACCGTTAATCAGTTGCCAGTGGCCAGTGGCCAGTTAAAACCTTAAAACCGTTAATCAGTTGCCAGTGGCTCGTTAAAACCGGATTCTTGCTGGCCACTGACCACTGATCACCTGGCCACTGTTTTAGTTTCCGTGCAACAGGTAGCCGGGTTCGAGGGGGAGTTTGCCCGCAATCTTGACGACGGCGACACTGCTGTTGATGGCGTAGACATCGACGACGCCAACGGCTCCCGGGAGCGACGCGACTTTGTTGACGAGATCTTCGTCGGAAGCGGCGATGACGATGGCGGGATGGTTGGTGCGTCCGTGATTGGAGGAGGAGATGAGTTCCTGCACTTCGCTTTCGGACATGCCAAAGATTTTTTCGACGACCATCTTCATTTCAGGCGCGGAGGGAGAGCGCATGACGAAGGTGACCGGCTTGCCATCAGGCCAGCGATTGTTCTGCGCTTTGCAAACCTTGACCAGGTCGGGAACGGTGATGGCGCCGATGGAGTTGGATTTGTTGGAGACCAGGGCGAGATCGCGCGCCGACGCCAACGAGGCGCTGATGAGCACGAATATGAAAAGGCGCTGGTGAAACACTCTTGGTCTCTCCGCAGGCTGCTGGGAAGTATTGTGCGGGAAGAGGGGTGGTCATTAAAGGTAACTAAGGTCACGAGGGCGGCAGGGCGTTTGCGAGAAATAAAAGGGCGCGGCTGAGGAGCCGCGCCCTGGGTTATTTGCAGGTTACTTGGCTGCTTGCGTGCGCTTTTTAAAGTCTCCGTGCGCGCGTATGAGCGGGCGTGTGAACAATGCTCGCGGCTTCGCTACAACCGGAGTAGCCGAGCTCGGGGTCTGCAGCACGAGTACGCCGGTCGAGACCTGACCGCCGTTGTCGGTTTCTATAAACGGGAAGTTTGTACCATCCACGGCGTAGAAGGTTAGGCCGAGGCCTCCGTTTAGGGTGGTTACGTTGCTGTTACCGGCATCGACAGCGAGGCCGTAGCGGCCACTGGCGTCAGGGCCGTTATAAAGGCCGTTAGTGAGCGGCAAGCCGTAAAACGGAGCGCCGAACTCGGAGCCGTTGGGGTCGGCGTTCTCGTCAATGATGCCGCTCGAGATCGTGCCGCCGCTGGCGGCGGTGAACTCGGCGATGTCGTCGACCTCGACGCCGTTGGTCAGGTTGTCGCCGGTAAGGCTTAGGCCGTAGCCTTCTGCCGAGGCGAAGGTTGGGATGGTTGGGGATTGTGTGTATGCCGCGCCGGCCATGATCCCGGCATCGTCGAGTTCGAGCAGAAACAAGCCGTTGCTGTAGGGATAGGCGACGTACTCTGTGCCGCCGAAGAAGCCGGAGAATCCAGAGAGTACGTATCGGCCGGCGCCCTGTGCGGTGTAGTCCGCAGTAAAGGTTACCGGCGCTGTGGAAGGTGTTCCTCCGTCGTTGACGTCTTCGGTTGAAGCGTTGGTGATGCCGCCTGCACCGTCGGCGACCATGAAGCCTCCGGCCGCAGCCGGGATGCTTGAGTCGCCCGAAAATGGGAAGAAACCATCGAGCGTGAAGGCCAGGGTCTCACTTGGTATGGTTGTGCTCGTCTGAGAATAGGCATCCCCGGACAGGAACTCGACGTCATCCGACTCGATGAATTTCAGGTGCGTGGCATCGATTGCGTATACGTCGAAAGTGAGTCCCTGGAATGCTCCGGTTGAGAGCACTGTGGACGGTGTCGTTTGCGGCCCCAACGTAAGAGAGCCCGAGAGTGAAAAGTTCGGATAGGCGAGATCGGCGTCATTGAAGTCTTCTAAGCCGCTGATATCACCAGAGGAGTCGAGGATGTTGAAATTACCCACAGTCGCAAGCGGGTTAAAGTTGCCGTCGACGCCGGAAAAGCTAAAAGCGTAGGTGCCGGTGAGAGAAGCCTGGGTGAGGCCCGCGGTTTGCGCGTCGATGGTGCCACTGCCGGTCCCGTTGTTATCGAATTCGGTTATAAGCCCGTGAGAACTTGAGGACAGGACAAAGTCGAAGGTCATGTTCTCGCCAAAGGGATTTTGTCCAGAGGGAGTACCGATGGTCATCTGGCCTCGTCCGTCCTGACCTACGCTATAGTAGCCACTATTATTGATGGCGACGCCGAAGACCGGCGTAAATTCGACATCATTGATGTCGATGGTGCCGCCGGTGATTCCACCTCTACCGTTGCCGCCGCTGCCGTTGGCCATGAAGGTGCCAACGATCGCGTAGGGGGCGCCGGCAAAGTCTGTGCCGGAGACGGAGAAGACGTAGGTGCCGCTCAAGTCGCTATTGCTGAAACTTCCACTGGGAGGCGGCGTGACAACAGTCGTATTGTTGCTGCTGCCGCAGCCGACTAGAAGGGTGAGAGTGGAGAGAGCGAGGAGCAGAACGGTTCCATTGCGCGCAGACATAATTGCCTCCCTGGGAGCGAATCGATTGCGGAACTGGTCACCTTTGAATCTGAGGTTAGCACAGGTGGATTCAGTTGCCTCAAACCCGAACCACGGGAATTAGTAGCGCGGGGTTCGGAAAAAATGTGAGAGCACACGCAAGTTATACATATCTTTACAGTCTGGAGTTGAAGCGCGAGGCTCAGGCGGGGAGTTTGCAGCATCCAAATTCGAGCGCGACCAGGTTGAGACAGGGATGGACTGTCGTGCGGCGAATTGTGAGGAGTGGGGAGGGAAATCCGGTAGCATGGATGGGATACGGAATGTCACGGCGGATGAAAGAACCTAGCTGCTGCGAGGGGCCGTGGTAGAAATTCCTTGCGAGGGCGATGGTGGCGCAGGCGGGGATGGGGTCCTTCGACTGCGGTTGCGCTTCGCTTCGCGAAGCACGACCTTCGCTCAGGATGACAGGCTTAAAGAGAAGGTCTCAATTATGGCAGGGTTTAGGAATTCCGCATTGTTATGCGCGCTGGTGATGGGGATGGGCGCGGCGGGGTGGGGGCAGGGGATTGGGGATACGGCTGCGCAGAATGAGATTTTGCTGAAACAGAGTGGGCGGAGTCAGACGGCGCAAAATCAGGATCAGAATAAAGCTGACCCCGGGCTGGTGATTGAGCCGACGGAGTTGCCGCCGACTTATCCTCGTGGACCTTATATGGTGCGACTTACGGCGCGGGGGAATTATGTTCCGGTGTTGCGCTGGAACGTAGAGAAGGGAGCGCTGCCGCCGGGGATCAAGCTTGAAGAGGATGGAGAGCTGCACGGCGAGGCGGAGCGGGCGGGCGAATTTCAGTTTGTGATTGCAGTGCGGGATGGCGGGCAGCCGCAGCAGGCGGTGCAGCGCGAGTATGTGATCAAGGTGGTGGAGGCGATCACGCTGGCGTGGAAGGTTCCGGCGCATGTGACCGGGAACAGGATCGACGGCAGCGTGGAGGTATCGAATACGACGGCCGATGACATGGACTTGACGTTCGATGTGAAGGCGGTCGCGGAAAATGGGCGAGCAACGGAGATCGGGTACCAGCATTTTCCGTTGAAGAGGGGAACGATCGCGATGACGCTGCCGTTTGGCGAGACGCTGCCGCACGGAGCTTACGTGGTGTATGTCGATGTGGCGGGGGAGATTGCGAAGCGGAATGCGATCTATAAGGAAGAGATGAAAACGCCGATGCCGCTGCAGGTGGTGGTGGGGCCTTAGTGGCAGTGGGCAGTGATCAGTGGTCAGTGGCCAGTTTCCGGCTTTCGCCGGATGGTGCCGGCGGTACTGTGGTCATGTTGACTTGGGTTTGAGGTTTCTGAAAAACTAGCTGCACCGGTTTGTGTTGAAAGTCTTTTTGCGCCTGTGGGCGGATGCTTCCGCTGACAGCGGAAAACGAAACTGGAAACCAGGCACCGAGATGGAACTGCTGCTCAATCTGGCGTGGGTGCTGCTGGCGCTGCCGGCTTACTGGCTGTGGCGGCGGGATACGGAAGCGCGGTTGGCACGCAGGATAACTTCGCTTCAGTGTTTGCTGGCGCTGGGGTGCGTGCTGGTTTTGCTGTTCCCGGTGATCTCGGCTTCGGACGATCTGCACGCAATGCGGGCCGAGATGGAAGAATCGGCCACGAGCAAGCGGACGGTGCGCCAGGCGAGCGGCGATAAGAGTTCGGCCTGGGTCAACCGGATGCAGGGAACTCCGGCGTCGGTGGCGAATGCGGTGTGGCTGGTTGCTCCGAAAGTTGAGTTGCTGGAAGTTGGGGTTGTTGGTTCGTCTGTTTTGTCGAGGCCGTCGTTGGTCCATGCCGGCCGCGCACCGCCTGTTTCCCTCCTCGGGTAGTTCACAGAAGTTGCCGAGTCGTTGTCGAATCGCTGCAGTGAGTCCGCAGCGATCGCGCCTCATCTTTAGGAAATCCTTACGATGGAAAAGGTCATACTCCTGAGAGAGGCCTTCAGACGGCGACTATTCTCTGGAGAAGTCAAGACAGAATTTCGGTTTGGATCGCGGGGCGAATCCCGGAGGGCAAGCGCCTGAAGGCGTTATTGAAAGCGCACCAGTTGCGGTATGCCTAAAGGCATACCCTGATACGAGTCGTAAGTTTTTCAGCGGACTGTGAAGCCGCATTGAAAAACAGGCGGGTTATCGCAGCGCTAGAGCGCTGCGCCACCCGAAACCAAGTGGGGGAAGCCGAAGATTGAAGACGGAGCGGTTGATGCTTAGAACATTTTGGCGGCTTTTATTGCCGGCGATGCTGGGGACGGGATTGGCTGTGGCGCAGGCGACGCTGCAGACGCCGCCGCCGCCGGCCACGTCTCCGCAGGCCACGCCTCCGCAGGCTTGGACCTGGCAGCAGGTGAAGGACCGGTTGGAGCTGGGCAATCCTACGCTGCTGGCGGGGAAGCTGAATATCAGCGAATTTCAGGCGGATGAGATCACGGCGCATTTGCGGCCGAATCCGAACCTGACGCTGCTGGCGGACCAGATCGATCCGTTTCAGGGAGGGCCGTCGCACGGTCCGTTTGCCTACCTGCTGCCTTCGGCGACGGTGACCTATTTGTACGAGCGGGCACACAAACGCGAACTGCGCACGGAGAGCGCGAAGAAAGCGACGGCGATTGCAATTTCGCAGCAGGACGATCTGGAACGGGGGCTGCTGTTCAACCTGCGAAGCGCGTTCGTGCAGACGCTGCAGGCGAAGGCGGTGCTGCAGGTCTCGAAGGACAATCTGGAGTACTACGACCATGTGCTGAAGATCAGCCGCGACCGCTTTGAGGCGGGCGACATTGCGCAAATCGATCTGGACCGGCTGGAGTTGCAACGGGTGCAATACGAATCGGACGTGCAGATGGCGGAGGTGAATTTGCGCACCGAGAAGCTGCAGATGCTGATGCTGTTGAACGACCGCACTCCGGTGGAGCAGTTCGAGGTGGTGGGCGTGTTCGACTTCGACGATCAGATCGACGCGCTGGATGCGTTCCGGCAGATAGCGCTGGATTCGCGTCCGGATCTGAAGGCGGCGGCGGAGGCGGTGGATAAGGCGCAGACCGATTACAAGCTGGCGGAGGCGAATGGGTCGACCGATCCGACATTCAGCTTCGATGTGGGGCGGAATCCTCCGATTGATGCGTACTTTGGAGTGGACGTGAGTATTCCGCTGCGGATTTTCGATCGCAATCAGGGAAACAAGCTGCATACCAAGCTGGACATTACGCGCAACGAAAGGCTGAAGGACGCGGCCGAGGCGCAGGTATTCAACGACGTGGATTCGGCGTACGCGACGCTGAACAGCAATTTGATTTTGTTGCGGCCTTACAGACAGAAATATCTGGCGCAGGCGTTGCGGGTGCGGGACACGATTTTCTTTTCTTATCAGCATGGCGGGGCGTCGCTGCTGGATTTTCTGAATGCGGAGAGCGATTACCGCAGCGTGCAACTGAACTACACGAATCTGGTGGGTTCGTATTTGACCGCGGCGGCGCAGTTGAACCAGGCCGTGGGGCGCGAGGTGATCCAATGAAGAGTGGATGGATGTTGTGCGGATTAGTTGAGCAGGCGAAGTCTAAGCTGCCGGCAGATGGGGTGAATTCCGCCTCGCTTCGCTCGGCGGGACGGGCGAACGCGCCCGTCGCCACATGTGCCGTGGTGGCGGGACGGGCGAAGGCGGCCGTCGCGACGTGTGCCGTGATCGCGCTGGGATTGCTTTTTGTTGTTGGCTGCAATGAAGGGAAGGCCGATCCGAAGGCGGAGGCGCCGCCGCCGGCGGTCGTGGTGCCGGATATGGATGCCAACAATTTCAAGGTGGAGCATCCGGAGCAATTTCCGCTGGTGACGGCGGTCGAGCACAAGGCCGCGCCGGCTTTGAATGTTACCGGCATCGTGCAGCCCGATATCAATCGAGCGGTACCCGTGATTTCGCTGGCCTCTGGCCGAGTGGTGGAAGTCAAGGCCAGGCTGGGCGATGTGGTGACGAAGGGGCAGTTGTTGCTGAGAGTGCAGAGCAACGATGTCTCCGGAGCTTACCAGACATACTTGAAGGCGGAGAACGATGAGCGGCTGGCGCGGGTGCAGCTCGAAAGACAAAAGACTCTTTACGACAAGGGGGCGGTCGCGAAGAGCGCTGTAGAACAGGCGCAAGACGCCGAAGACGATGCCACGGCTGGTCTGAATGCGGCGCTGGAGCAGTTGCGGCTACTGGGGGTGGATAAGGATCATCCGTCGGGGATTGTGGATATCAAGGCTCCGATCTCGGGCGTGATCACGGACCAGCAGGTTACGAACTCGTCGGGAGTGCAGGGATTGGGCGCGCCGAATCCTTTCACGGTTTCCGATCTTTCTTATGTCTGGATCATTTGCGACGTCTATGAAAACGATCTCGACGCTGTACACGTCGGAGAGTACGCCGACATCCACCTGAATGCTTATCCCGGCAAGGTTTTGAAAGGGCGGATCGACAACATTTTGTGGGTTCTCGATCCAACGATCCATACCGCGAAAGTGCGGCTGGAGGTGGCGAATCCGGGGCTGATGCGCGTGGGGATGTTTGCAACCGCGACTTTCTATGGGAAGCAGGCGGAAATGCGGGCGGCGGTCCCAGCGACCGCGATTATGCATTTGCACGATCGCGACTGGGTTTACGCGCCGATCGGGGCCGGACATTTCAAGCGGCTGGAAGTGGTTGGGGGAAACATGTTTTCGGACAACATGCAGGAGGTTGTTTCAGGGCTGAAACCGGGAGATCAAGTGGTGTCGAATGCTCTGGCGCTGCAAAACACGGTGGAGCAATAAGGTGAGCAATCGATGATCCGGCGGGTGGTCGATTTCGCTTTGAACAACCGGCTGCTGGTGCTGGCGCTGGCGCTGATTCTTTTCGCCGGGGGAATTGTTTCGTTCAAGCGGCTGCCGATTGAGGCTTATCCCGACGTGGCGGACAACTACGTCGAAGTGATTACGCAGTGGCCGGGGATTTCGGCGGAGCAGATCGAACAGCAGGTGACGATTCCGCTCGAAGTGGTGATGAACGGAATCCCGCACGTGGTGCACCTGCGGTCTTTCTCGCTGTTCGGGCTCTCGGACCTGAAGCTGATTTTCGATGACGAGTCGGACAACGACTGGAACCGCGAGCGGGTGCTGGAACGCCTGAGCGAGGTGACGCTGCCGCCGAATGTCGTGCCGCAGATGGGGACGGACTGGAGCCCGGTCGGGCAAATCTATTTCTTCACGCTGCACAGCACGAATCCGGCATACGACCCGATGGAGCTGAAGTCGATTGAAGACTGGGTGGTGGAGAAAAATTTCAAAGCGGTGCCGGATGTGGTTGACGTGTCGAGCTTCGGCGGTCCGACGCGGGAGTACCAGGTGCGCGTGGATCCTAACAAACTTGTGGCTTATGGATTGAGCCTGGCGCAGGTGGAGCAACAGCTCACCAACAATAACGCCAACGCGGGCGGCAGTTTCATCCAAGAAGGGCTGCAACAGATCAATGTGCGCGCGGTGGGATTGGTCGACCGGTCGCAGGACATTGCGGAAACGGTGATCCTCAGCAAGAATGGCACGCCGATCCGGGTGAAGGATATTGCGGCGGTTTCGCAGGGGCCGAAGATCCGGCTGGGGCAGTTTGCGAAGGCGATTCACCGTGAGGACGGAAAGATTATCGACAATGACGACGTAGTGTCAGGCATCGTGCTGTTGCGCAAAGGCGCGGCAGCGGACACGGCGCTGCAAGGCATCCATAAAAAAGTGGATGAACTGAACGACCATATTTTGCCGCCGGGAGTAAAGATCGTTCCTTTCATCGACCGCAGCGAACTGGTGCACTTCACCAGCCACACGGTGATTCACAACCTGACGGAGGGAATGATCCTGGTCTCGATCATTCTGTTTCTGTTTCTCGGCAACATTCGGGGAGCGCTGATCGTGGCGGCGACGATTCCGTTTTCTTTATTGTTCGCGTCCATCTGCCTGGACTTGCGGCAAATTCCGGCGAATCTATTGTCGCTGGGCGCGCTGGATTTCGGCATGGTGGTGGATGGCGCGGTGGTGATGATCGAAAACATCGTGCGGCACCTGGGCCACAAGAATGGACTCAAGACTCCGAACGAAAAAATCGGCGAGGCCTCGCACGAAGTGCAGCGTCCGGTGTTTTACGCGATCGCCATCATAATTACGGCTTACCTGCCGATCTTCACGCTGCAACGGGTTGAAGGGCGGCTGTTTCATCCCATGGCGTGGACGGTGGCGTTTGCGCTGCTGGGGGCGCTGCTGTTTTCGATTGTGATCGCGCCGGTGCTGGCGAGTTATGCCTTCGCGAAAGGAGCCAAGGAGTGGCACAACCCGGTCATGCAATTTCTGATCGACCGGTATCGAGTGGCGGTGCGCTGGGCCATTCGACATCGCGCCGTTACGATCGGGGTGTGCGTGCTACTGGCCGGGGTTGGAAGTTACCTGGCCTTTAGTGGCACGATTGGATCGGAATTTCTGCCTCACCTGGATGAAGGGGCGCTGTGGGTGAGAGGCACGCTTGCTCCGAGTACGGGGCCGGACGAGGGCATTCGGGTGGCGAACCAGGCCAGGGTTGTACTTTGCTCTTTCCCCGAAGTTCCAAAATGCACGAGCCAGGTGGGGCGACCGGATGACGGGACGGATACGACCGGCTTCTTTAACACAGAGTTTTTTGTCGACCTGAAGCAGAAAGAAGACTGGCGGCCGGTCTTTCACGAGAACAAGGACGAACTGATCGCGGCCATGAATCGCGAACTCGACAAAATCCCGGGCGTGGTATGGGGCTTTTCGCAGCCGATCGAAGACAACATGGAAGAAGCAGTGAGCGGCGTGAAAGGCGCTCTGGCCACGAAAGTCTATGGCGATGATTTGAAGGTACTCGAGGCAAAGAGCGATGAGATCGTCAAGATCATGTCGGGAATCAGGGGGGTAGAGGATCTGGGAGTTTTTCGGGTGCTGGGACAACCGAATCTCAACGTCGCAGTGGATCGCGAGGCTGCGGCGCGGTACCAGATCAATGTCTCAGACGTGCAGGATGCGATTCAGACGGCGGTGGGAGGGAACGCGCTGACGCAGGTGCTGAAGGGCGAAGCGCGATACGACCTCACGCTGCGCTATCTACCGCAATACCGGAGCACGCTGGAAGCGATCGAGAATATTCGCCTGCTGTCGCCGACGGGAGAACGGGTGTCCTTGGCCCAACTGTGCAAAATCAGACAGACGGACGGGGCGTCTGAAGTGTATCGCGAGGGCAACCGGCGCTATGTTGCCATCAAATACAGCGTCCGGGGCCGCGACCTGGGCAGCACGGTGGAGGAAGCGATCAAGAAGGTGAACGAGCAGGTGACACTGCCCGTGGGATACACGATCGATTGGGAGGGCGAATATGCGAGCCAGAAACGAGCCAACGCGCGGTTGTTAATCGTGCTGCCCATCACCATCCTCATCATCTTCATCATTCTTTATACGATGTTCAAATCGCTTAAATGGGCGTTGTTGATCATGGCGAACGTGGCGATTGCGCCGATCGGCGGGCTGCTGGCACTGTGGTTTACGGGTACGAATTTCAGCGTCTCCTCGGGCGTGGGTTTTCTGGCGCTGTTTGGGGTGTCGGTGCAGACTGGAGTGATCATGCTGGAATACATCAACCAGTTGCGGGCGCGGCGCTTCTCGATTGAGGACGCGGCTGTGGAGGGCGCGGTATTGCGGTTGCGGCCCATCATGATGACGATGCTGGTGGCTACGCTGGGATTGCTGCCGGCGGCGCTATCGCATGCGATTGGTTCCGACTCGCAGCGTCCGTTCGCCATTGTTATTGTGGGAGGGCTGATCGCAGCCCTGGTCATGAGCATCTTCCTGCTGCCAACGATCTATGTATGGATAGCGGGTGAACGTGATGTGCTGCCTCGCGCGGAAGAATCGTTTGAGACCGGCGAGCATGTCGATTAGAAGGCAGTTGCCAGTGGTCAGTGGCCAGTGATCAGTTTCTAATTTCCAGTAGGGAGGCGGGCGCGGTTGCGAACTCACGGCCTCGTGGCCTGCCCGGTATATGCTTACCGTGTACGTCCAGCTGGCGAGAGGCAGGCGATGGCCGAGAGATCTGACGAGCGCGCGGAAGAAGTTTTGGCACGGCTTGAGGTTGACCTTGAGCGCTTAAAGGAGGCCTTCGGCCTGCTTGGCGTGAGCGCCTGCTCGTGGTGCAGGAAGTTTTTCCGCCGCTCCGATCCGGGAGCGCTTTTTGATGCTGGCGAACTGGTTTGTTACGGCTGCATACACGAATGGTGGCCTCGCCGGAGCGCCGAGCTCAACCCGAAGGAGCGGGAAGGTCTCGAGGGCAAACTGGTCTTCTGGCTGCGCGACCATCATCATGCTGAGTTGTTCAAGGACCCGGCCAAGCTGCCGGAAAACTCGCTGCAGGAACTGAACATTGTCGCCAACTGCCTGGAATGCCACGGGACGGGAAAATCCCTGGGGCAGGAACACTGCCGGTATTGCGAGGACCGGGGAACGGTATGGGTTGTGGTTTCGAGGAAGAAGGGGTAGGCAGTTCTCAGTTCTCAGAAAAAGCGAAAGCGTATTTATCAAGGGGGTTGCCTGCGTGCGGCGAAGAAGTATACGACTGGCTTCCGCAGGGGCTGAAGCCCACAGTTAGCGGGCGTATGCGGCACGGCTGAACGTCGTGCCCTTCCCGAAAACATTTACGAGATGCTACAGGAAATGAGAGCGGGTAGCGGGGAGAACTGAGAACTGAGAACTAAAAATAATAAAGAGTTCCGAGGTGGTGTTGTGTCCATTCGTCTCAGCCAGTAGCTCGCGTTAGACCCTTGCTTGACCTGCTATCGCTACATCCCTTGCGGGTTGCGGCGCGCGATCTTCGCTCGGGCTCCGGGCTTACCGCCAACCGGACAAACCTACTCAACGCCTCGGAACTCTGTCTTGCCTTCGACTGGGTCTCCCGTTCTCCTCGACCAGCGCTTTGCTATAGACCCTTACTTGCCTTCCCTCCGCATTTTGCAATGCCGAGAGTGACTGAGCTTGAGCCCCGGACGCCGCACCAACCGGAAAAACTTAAGAAACTGTCAAAGAACGATTCTGTTTTTACTCTTTCTATTGTTTTCGTCAACGAAAAAGCTGCATCTGCAAGATGTGTATTTTCAATGGAGTGCAGGGCGTCCACAGGCGGGTGACCGGATTTTGTGCAGCCTGGCGAGTCGATTTTGCCCAGAAGGCAAGAGGGGCGCGGGTTTTGCATGATTCGGGAGCTGCCGTTTTAAGAGGAGGGATTTTCGCGGGCGCGGCAGAGCTGTGAAAATCCCGCGAAAGGGGCGCTGGGCAAGGGATTTCAAGGTTGTCAGAAGAAGCAGGCGTGCGCCGCATGAGAACTCAGCGTGTCTACCTGAACATGAGCGGTGAGGCTTAATTCCTTGACAACCGGGCGAACTCTGCTAAAGTTCGAGAAAAGCTGCTCAAACCAACGATTAACTCGCAGGTGCCCTGTCTATGAAGAATGTTTACGAAGTTTTGCGGCAGAAAGAAATGGAATTGACCAGGCTGGAGAAAGAAGTGGAAGCGCTGCGGCTGGTGGCTCCGCTGCTCTCGGAAGGAATGGAAACGAACTCCGACATGGCGAAACCCGCTTTGGCGACGGCCGTGAATGGACCGCAGCAGCCGATTCGCATACCGGCGCCGCCGGCAGTTCCGGCGCCGCAACCGGTGCGTGCGGCGGGATGGGACGACACAGCGAAACGCTGGCCATAGAGCCGCGCTTCGTCCACGATTTATTGGCCACGTTTTTTGGGCTAACGATTTTTGTTTGCGCTCCCGACCAGCCTGGGACCATGTCCCGGGCTGTCGTGTTTGTGAGCTGCAGCCTTAAGATTTCGAGGAGCGGGCGGACTCAGCGGGTTTGCAAAATTGACAAGCAGATCGAAGAAACATAGACTTCTGCGGAATCAGGCGTAATCGAGGGCATTGAGTCTGCAGCGCCTATGACTTTCGCTTTTGCCAAGCGCGCGCCAGCGATACGGGTCTGGCTGCTGGCTGGCGCTGTTGCCGGTTCCAGCGTTCTCTGTTGCGCCGCGCCGGAAAGAAAAGTAGTCGTGGGCATGAGTCACTGCGGCCGATTGTCGACCGCACAAAGAGAATGGCTGCCTTCCGAGTGGCAGCCTTTTCTAGAGTACACGCGGGTCTGTTCGATCCAGAACTCAAAACGGGAAGCTGTAGTGCTTTTGGTCTCCGCCTGGGCAATTCTGTACTACAAGGCTCAGCCGGGAACAACCGTTTCCCAAGTTGACATGCCTCACCCGCTATTGTTCTCCCCTGCGGGCGCAGTGCTGGGTTCTCTGCCGTACAATTTCCCCGACGATCCGCCTGCCGAACTGCGAGTGACCTTCGCGCAGTGGGAAGACGATTTTCCCCAGCGCATCGATCTGTTCCTCACGGACCCGCGCGCCGCGGGGAGCCGTTCTCTTCCTCCGCTGGTCTGGGATCAGAACCAGAGGAAGTTCGCAACGAAAGGAGAGGGGAGTTCATGAGTGATTCAGAGGCAGTGGCGAAGTTGAAAGACGCGTGCGATCGCGCCTACGACAAAAACCAGAATTCATGCAGCAACGCGGTGTGGGATGTGATCAAGGAACTGGTGAACTCGGGCCAGGAATTTCTCCAGGCCAACGAGTTGATCGATCAGTTGTCGGACGACTGGGAAGAGGTGAGCCTGGACGACGGCTTCGACCTGGCGAACAAGGGCGTCGTTGTGGTGGGAGGCATGCAGGTTCACGGTGGGCACGGACATGTCATCGTTATCTATCCCGGACCGAAGATACCGAACGGTGGATATCAATACTTTTACAAGAAGATGAACAAGTACCTTGTCTTAAAGTCTTCCGGGCTGTACCCAAGGGCGCTGTCGACCTCGATGAGCCGGAATTGGCCCGGTACCTTGAGCAAGGGAGACAAGACGGTCTGGGACCCCTGGGCCGACGACGAGAAATTCAAACAGGTGGATTTCTGGGCGCCTCCCGGTTGTTTCTGAAACGACCTGCATTGCTTGCCGGCAAGTCGGAGGCCCGTTCCTGGCTGTTGGCCGCTATATTCCGAGAATCTCCTTTAGCGCGGCGAGGAGGCGGTCGACTTCTTCCGTGGTGTTGTAGTGGACGAGGCCGATGCGGAGGAAGCCGCCGGATTTTTCCACGTCGAGATGCTCGGTGAGGTTTACGGCGTAGTAGTTTCCATCCCAGGTGAAGAAGCCGCGCTCGTCGAGTTTGGTGGCGAGTTGGAGGGGTGAGTACGCGTCGACGCGGATGGCGAGGGTCGGGCAGCGCCAGGCGAAGCACTCCGGGTCGGTGATGCCGTAGATTTTCAACTTCGGAATCCCTTTCAGGCCGGCGATCAGGCGGTTCATCAGCGCATGCTCGTGGCGATGAATCGATTCGAAAGCTGCGACGATGGCGGCGCGGCGCGGAGATGTCTCCGGTGGTCTCGCTTCGCTCGACTGACGGCCGAGGCGGCCGTCGCTCCATGTTCCATGGGTGCGGTCGAGATCGGCGATGTAGTCGACGCAGGCGGTGATTCCGGCGATGCATTCGTGGTTGAGCGTGCCCCACTCCCAGCGGTTGGGGACAGCGTCGGTGAGCGGGCGCACTTTGTAGGGACGCAGGCGCTGCAGGTGCTCGCGCTTGCCGAAGAGGACTCCCATGTGCGGACCGAAGAATTTGTAGGTGGAGCAGACCAGGAAGTCGCAATCGAGCGCGGCGACATCGATGAGGCCGTGAGGGGCGTAGTGAACGGCGTCGACGTAGGCGAGCGCACCGGCGGCGTGGGCGAGGCGAACGATTTCCTTGATGGGATTGATAGTTCCGACGGCGTTCGAAGCGTAGCCGATGGCGACCAACTTGGTTTTGGAATTGAGCTTGGCGGCGAGATCTTCGACGTCGAGAGTGCAATCTTCTTTGTGGATTTCGGCCCAGCGGACGGTCACGCCTTTGCCGTTTCTTTTGCAATCTTCTTCGAGCGCGAGCCAGGGAGAGACGTTCGCGTCGTGATCGAGGCGGGTGACCAGGATTTCGTCGCCGGGGCCGAGGTCGCGGTCGCCGATCCCACGACCAATGGCGCGGGACATCATGTAGGTGAGCGTGGTCATGTTGGGGCCGAAGACGATCTCGTCGGCGGCACAGTTGAGGAAGTCAGCCATGGCGGCGCGGGCTTCGGTCAGCATGGCGTCGGTGCGGCGGCTGGTGGCGTAGGCTCCGCCGGAGTTGGCGTTGTTGTGGCGCAGGTAGTTGGAGATGGCATCGATGACGCGTTGCGGGACTTGGGTTCCGCCGGGACCGTCGAAGAAGACGGCGGGATGTCCGTTGACGGTTTGGGCGAGAGAAGGGAATTGGGCGCGGATTTGGGTGAGGTCGAGGGTGGGGGGGGCGAGGGTTTCAGTGATTAGCATGTCCCCATATTTTTATCACGGCGTCGCCAATTGGTTCGCCGGGCTCGACCGCGATTGGGGTTTCCTCGTGCGAAACCGCGCTTCAGACTCCGACGGCCTTCGGTCTGGGTGAAAATCGCTTCTTGTAGTACGCCGTCCAGACGCTGATCGCGGGCACGCCGATGATCGTCGGCCAAAGCCAGACCCACCACGCTGCGCCGTACCAGCGCGTAAGGTTCACCGCCGAGAAGGCCGTCAGCGCAGCGATGTAGCTGCCTATCATCCCCTGCATGTGGTCGAACCACCAGAACATCTTTTCCGTGGGCGGCTTGAGAAACCCTGCAATCGATCCCAGCCCCATGCTCATGCCGATGATTCCAAACACAACGGAAACAATGCTGACCGTATGTCCGGCTACCTGAACCACGCCCACGCCCATCAACTCCGGCTTGAGAAACCCCATCAGGAATAGCAGGAAGCTCGAGAGCACCGTGACCACCGCGGCCGCCCAGTCCACGGCTTTCGGACGCGCTCCCGTGTACATATCTTTCAGCGAAAGGATGCGATAGCCAGCGAAGGCAGAATAGAAACTGAACACGGCAACCATGGCGAGAAAGAAAACCGGCAGCGCGAACGACAAAATCAAAGCCGTCACCGCAACTCCCGCCATCGCCCAGAAGTAAATCTTGCCCCATCGCCGATGCGTCTTGCCACCCTTTGCCGTCGCCAGGGCCACCGGAGCGCAGACAAATGCGACCGCTCCGCACGCGATATGCAGCGCCAGCAAGACTCGCAGATAAGTAGCCCAATCAGGGTGCATGGCGTCTCCTCCCACCCGCCACCGAGTGTACTCACGAGCTTACTCCAACGTTGCGAAGCCGGGCGGCCTCAGCCCTGGTAGATATCGAACGCGTCGCCGGCAGCGGCCCTCAGCGCATTTCTTAGGGCCGGGCCTCGAATATCAAATTGAAGGGCGTTTGAGTCGCTCTGCGGAAGCGGTTGAAACCACCGGCAGAAACTACTTCCCGGAGTCGTTGTTCCCCGGCCTGTGCACCCAAAGCCAAGCCTACCTCCTGGGAAAGCGACGCCGGAGTGCAGAGGAGCGTAGACGCTCCGTAGAATGCTCGACCGATCGGGTGAAGATTGTCTTCTATCTTGTCGCCGGCGAAGGGCTCGACGATCATCCATGTCCCATCGCCTCTCAAGGTGCCACGAACGTGGGAGCTGGCTCCAACCGGGTCACCCATGTCGTGCAGGCAGTCAAAGAAAGTTACAAAATCGTAGTTCTTCCCCGGATAATCCTTTGCCATCGCTACCTTGAATTCGATTCGATCTCCGACGCCGGCATCCTTGGCGCGCTGTTTTGCCGTCTCAATCGACTTGTCGTGATAGTCGAATCCGACGAACTTGGACTTTGGATAGGACTTTGCCATCAGGATCGTCGAAGCGCCAAGACCGCAGCCAACATCGGCCACGGTCGCTCCCTGCTCGAGCTTCTGTTTCACTCCTTCGAGAGCGGGAATCCACGAGTTGATAAGGTTTGCGGCGTATCCAGGACGGAAAAATCGCTCGGTACCGACGAAGAGGTCCGGGTGATGTTCGTGCCAGCCCAAGCCTTTGCCGGTCTTGAATCGATCGGTGATGCGGTCCTCAGCCTTGATGGCCGCCAAGGCGACCTGGAACATGCCCGGCAAGAACGCCGGACTGTTTTCGTCCGCTAAGGTGAAGGCTTGTTCCTCGCTCAGGGAGAACTTGGCAGCTTTGCTGTCATAGGTGACATAGCCTCCTGCCGCCTGATTGCAGAGCCATTCGCGCACGTAACGCTCAGATGTGCCGGTACGTTTGGCAAGTTCCGCCGGAGTTTGAGGTCCGCCCGCGGCCAGCGCCTTGTATAAGCCGAGCTTGTCCCCAACTTGCACCAGCGCGGCATGAAACGTTGCTCCGAAATCGACAACCGCCTTGCCCAATAATTCGTGCAGTTTGTCTTCATTGATGCTCATGATGTGCCCCCTTGTTCGACCCGATTCGGTCACGAAGTTGAGAGGATTATAAGACGGGACGTCGTCC